>Ga0123353_10004679_pt1 | contig 17703 bp, 14 predicted proteins | sample TergutLab28metaG_3_FD_92763 | JGI IMG/M metagenome (GOLD analysis project Ga0123353, IMG submission 92763) | Labiotermes labralis P3 segment gut microbial communities from Petit-Saut dam, French Guiana - Lab288 P3 | ecosystem: Host-associated > Arthropoda: Insects > Digestive system > Gut ... | reverse complement strand
ATTTGACAAAGCTCGATCCCTAACTTATCAAAAAGCTCTTTGTCGGTTTTAGTCAGGTTGCAAATATTCCACGTATCACCAATCTTTGCTTGTGTGATCCTTGAAGCCACAAAGAGCAATGCGCCGACATTCATAGATTTAATCAATTGGTTGTTGATAAGGATTCCATCAATCTTGTAAAACATCTGCAAGGCAAGGAACTCAATGAATGCCCAAGCCTCCTGAGCAGCAAAGCTGCTCTCATAATTCATCTTAAAATCTAAAGTGTTTTTATAAGTATCGAACATCTCCTCGATTTCCCACCTTGACTTGTAATCGCGATATATATCTTCGGGGGAAGATGCCAAGTTGCTCAACAGCATTGTAACACCAAAGCGTTCAGTATCTTTTACGATTTGCTCCTGTGTTGGATATGGCTTGTCATCGTCCCTGCTGAGTCGATTGAAATAGTTTTCTTGCAAGCTCTGATGCCTTTCATTGTCATAAAATACATACGTCTTGCAACCTTTATGTTTCTTTGACTGAAATTCCGCATAATACACAATACGCTTGTTGTATGAAAAATGTTGCAGTTTTACCTTTTCGAGAGCTGAAAATGGCTTGGCATCTTCCGGGACTTCCTTGGTATTGCGCTTCATCGGGACGATGAATTCCATTTCAGAATCCAGAATGATATCTATGTTCTCCCTGCTATAGAACCCGTTGTCGAAAATCACAACGCAATTGGCGGCACCCATTTCCACCGCAGCCATTTCGAAAAGCCTGACATCATGTATATTTCCCGGCGCAACATAGAAATATACAGGGAATCGTTTTGTCTTGTTGAATGCATAGACAAGCCGTATCTGGTCTTTACCTCTGTTGCCCGGACAGTACCCCTTCTCTACAAAAGGATTGCGTTTGAATTGGCTGATAAAGCTGGCACCGTCAAATAATATACTATCCCCGCTGAAGTGATGGAGTCCCGCCATATAGTTTGTCATCCCCGCTCGGTTCAATGAAAGTCTCTCTAAAAATGTGGCGAGCGTGTTCTTGCTCAGATGTACTTCCGGTAGAAGTTTTGAGATCGCAGATTTCCCGTACGCAATGTCAATATCCCGTGAAGCGACGTTGCTCAATACTTTCAGCACAGCTAATGTATATATTCGGAGAAAGTCAGACGGGAAACATTCCCTAAGCCGTTCCATTATATCAACACTCGTTGCCATTACGACACGTGTTGCACCATACTCGCAAGTAATCATCTCTACAGGAGGAGCTTTCTTATTGTTAGGTACAAAACCTACATCTTTGTATATCTTTCCGATACACCCTTGTGACTTGCTCTTTGATCTGCCCGTGGCTTGATCGTACCAGCCTTTCACCGCGTATACATAATAGTGACCGTTTTTATGCCGGATCTCGGAATGGGGTGGCTTGTGTTGTTTGTTATAGTCCGGTATCATAAGCGCCTCCATGTACGATTATGTATACCACGCTATACCACACAGCAAGAGGAAAATCAAGTGCTTTTTACAATATATGCTCTATTTTCACCAGTTATTACGCAAGATATTGCGTTTTGGAATGATGATAATTCATTACTCGATTGAAATTTCTTCGATTATTTTGTCAGAAACCAGTTTTTTGATACTTTTTGACCGATTATCTATACCACACTTTTTGGGAAGTGAGTTTAATTACATTAAATACAATGTTACTTTTCAGCTCATTTTTTAATCATTAAGTTCATTTAATGTGTTAATTATTGAGCCGAACCGTCATTCCATCCCACAAAGGCCGGGATGATGTTGTAACTATTTGAGCGTTTTGCAAATCGGTCAACACATGCGCAAGACTGCCCACGCGAGGCATTAATCCATGTGCTACATAAATCCGCCGTATAACGTACTCCACGCCCCATGCTCCGGAGACTTCGGATATTGTGTTAACAAAAAACTCACCTGTTATGAAGTCCAGATGGAGAGCATCAAACGGAACTAAATTTTCTGCATATTCAATACCAATATGAGCAACTCTTATGTTTACTTCTTTTCCTAGGTAGAGATCAAAATCACTTTCATCACCGATAAAAGCGAAAACATAATGTATGTCGCCGTTTTCGTAAATATATCTGGTAACAAAACGCCCATGAACGACTTTATCCTCGATAAAAAACTCTGAAGACAGTGCCATCAACTCCTCTAAAAGATAGCTAAAAGCATTAAAAGGTATAAGCATATCTACAACCCACTCGATGTCGTCCGGTTGCATCCTACCCTTTTCAGTTTGAGTAGCGTGGCGGAGGCTGGTAATCGCTTCATAACACCACTGTACTTCTGCAGATTGGGGTAATATGGTGTTCACCAAAGGCTTTTGCATCTCGGAATAGTGCCGGGAGTATAATGTTACAGCGGCAAGGCCCGGTAAAAATGCTAGAATAAGTATAATGCCGATTTTCTTAAAATAATTCTTTTTCACATTATGCTCCTAATCGAAAATACGTACATCAATCCCGTCATACAACGGGCCTTCGGACATGATTATAATCGGTTTGCCATGCATATCCGGAGAAATATTAACTAAGTCCCCAATAAACGCAGGCGTCTGCAGTTGGACGTCAACACGATAAGCAATGTACCTCCTACTTAGGAAATTGCTCTGACGGTGCACAACAAAAATATAATGTAAGCCACTTGGATCATTATGGACAGCGATATATGGTACAAGGTTGTCGAACTGCTCCGTGCTTCTGTACGTAAAGGAGACAAGAACACCATCACCATCCACTATTGTTCTATGTGGGATATAACCGATTAGAAGCCGTGCAGAACCGTCAGACAGGGGCTCCACCTCTAAAAGCCAACCGTGCTTGGCAAAACCGTTAACATCCAGTGTAAGGTCGATTTCGAGAGCACGGAGTTCTTCCGTTCCCGAATAGTCTTGAAAAACATCAACATGGAGAATCACATCCACCACCCAGTCAAAACCATCAACGCCACCCATGTATGCGACAGAGAGCATCGTACTGCGAATTTCATGCTGCCAGAACAACACTCCCTTTTGTGGGAAAGCTATATGTACCATAGGCTTTGACCGTTCAATAACAATGCGATGAATAACAAAAGAACCAGTAAGCCCAACTACCAAAAAAACAACCAAACTTGTTATTATCCACTTATTCCTGATCTTCATTTATACACCTAAAACTACTTATTTTATGCCGGTATGCATAAGCCCTTCATTTAAATCATCCTGCCCATAAATAAAAATAATCAATGCCGGTATCATGAATAAACATGAAAGTGCAAAAACAATACCTATGTTCCCCGCCATCCCGGTTGAAAGCTGGACAGACAGCGGCATCGCCCACGGGTCGTGGATGAAGACTACTGCTTGATCAACGATATTCCAGGCTTCAGCGAAAGCCAGTACACAAAGAGCCGTAAGGGCGGGTTTGATATTCGGAAGGACGATGCTAATGAAAATTCGGAGCTCATTTGCGCCATCCACCTTTGCCGCTTCGATAATCTCTTTCTCAAACCCTTTCATTTGCTGACGGATGAGGAAAACTCCGAAAGGTGCAAAGATGGCTGGAAGGATAATTGCGAGATAGCTTCCATCAACACCAAAAAAGTTCGCGGCAATAAAGTGGGGGACAAGCAGAGCCTGCATAGGTAAAAGCATTATTATAATATAAGAAAAGTAGAGTTTATCTTTATGCTTGTTGCGAATGCGCTCAAAACCGTAAGCTGCTAAGGGGGCGATTACCAGTTGACCTAGTATGATCGGAACAACAAGGATTATTGAGTTCCACATAAAACGCAGATTTGAAGGGTCTTCCAAAAGGATCATCCGCCATGCTGATGTGCTGATCAAATCAGGGAGAAAGCCCATATCCATGTAATGCATGTTATCTGAAATCACGCCAAATGAGTTATAAGGCGTTACCTGACTAGTATAGCGGGCGGAAGCCTCTGATGCGCTCATCAGGGAGTTTGTAAAAATAAAAATTATCGGTGCAAGACTCAAAGCAGCAGAAAGACAAATTATCAATAACCGGACATTATACGAAAGCCGCTTTAGTATCATGCTTGAATCTCCTAATTATAAATGTCGGAATACTTTTTCTGCCCTAAAAAAGCGCTCAGAACCAATATAGCAATACCAACTGATAATGCAGTCGCAGTTACTGAGAGCCGTTGCATGTTTGCGTTGATAAACTGATTGTTCATAAAGTGTTGGAGCATGTATACAGAACTATGTGGGTATGGTCCATAAAGCAGGTAAATTTCGCGAAAAATTCGAAAAGAGTTAATAATGGACATCATGAACACCAAGAAGGCTGTGGGTATTATATAAACCATCGTCACATGGCGAAAGGTCTGCAATACATTCGCGCCCTCTATTCGTGCAACTTCATAATAATCCTTTGGTATGATACTCAATCCCGCCATGAACAAGACAAGGTTAAAGCCAATGTTACGAAACAAAAACACAACCAAAATCACAACGAAAGACCAGTCTGTTGCCAGCCAGGGAATAGTATCCATGCCCATCCGGAAAAGAAAGTTGTTGATTGCACCGTTATCGGCAAATAAGGTATTCCAGAAAAACACAATGGCACCTGACGGGATTATCATGGGTAAAATGAAAGCAACTGAGAGGACTTTCTTGTGGCGTAAATCTTGAAGTGTCAAGGCAAGCAAGAAAGATAATATTATGTTAAACGGTACGCTGGTGGCTATGAACAGCATCGAATTGCGAGCTGCGAGCTTAAATGCTGTGTTTGAAAATACATCTGCAAAGTTGCTTAACCACACCAACCCGCCCCGCGCATCGGTAAATGCGTAGTAGAGCGACAAAGTAGCAGGGATGAATAGAAATGTTGTCATACCGACTATACTGGGTAGTAAAAAAAACCAGATGCTTTTTTTTACGAGTGTTTTATACATTTGTAATCCTCCCTTCATGAAGGTGAAAAACTCTATCGACTTTATCATGAATTTTCGCATTATGAGTAATCACGATAACATAATCAAAGTCGCTGCTTGCAAAAATCAATTCGTTAAAAATTTCTTCAGATTTTGAATCATACTTTGATGTAGCTTCATCTAGTATAAGTATGCTTGCTCCTTTAAGCAATGCGCGAACTGCTGTGATTTTTTGCCCTTGACCACCAGATAGATTGCCTCCATCATTTCCGACATATGTATCTAAACCATCATGAAGTTCTGTTATTATTTTTTCAAAGCCTAAACGTTTTAAAACATTTGTTATTTCGTCATCGTTCTTGCTGTTTGTTGGATCTACATTTTCCCTTATGGTTTCGTTAAATAAACGAATGTTCTGGCTTACAACTGAAAACATTTTCCTATATGCGTATAAGTTGTAATTGCCTATTTGAGTATTGTCAAAATAAATCTCCCCTGAAGTTGGCTCATAAAATCTAAGTAACAATGCTACGAGAGTAGACTTCCCGCTCCCATTTTCACCAACAATAGCTATTTTTTTACCTCTTTGGAACTCTAAATTGATATCACTAAGTCTGTAAACACCGTCATTGTATGCAAAGGACACATTGGAAAACACGATTTTATTTGGAATAGTAACATCATCAATTGGTTTAAGTATGTTGTTTTTTATCGTGTTCTCCTCCTGAAGATTGAGAAATTCAATATGTCTTTTCAAACTGGGTTTGATGTCAGCAAAGTAACGTTGAACTTTTGTTAGTAGTGTTACTGGACCAATAATTTGCATCGCATATGTTATAAATGCAAGGAGACCGCCAATAGTTAACCAATCGTTAAATATACCCCAAAAACCGATAATATATATTGTTATATTCAATGCAAAGCTTGTTATAATATCAATATTCTCGCTGACTTTGTCATTATATTCGATGCCAATATGATTTATAATGACACTCCTTTGCGACTTAGCGAAACAGTTCAGTTTATAACGCTTAATATCCCAAAGTTTAATAATTTCTACATTCTTTAACGCATCGCCAAGTAAGGCACCAAAAGCACTAATGTTTTGAATAAGATTGTTCATAAGTTTCTCATGTCGTTTGGCGAAAAAACGGGCAAACAGAACTTTAACTGGAATAAAAACTAGTACAATAAGCAGTAAAATAGGATTAATAAACAGTAGTCCGATGGCACTGCCGACTACGGTACAACCTTGCATTATGGAAATCAATACAAACCTATCAGCAATCATAGAAATTTTATCTACATCAGTCCTAATATCACCGATTATCTGCGCTTCATTTTTTTCCTTGAAGTAACTAATTGGCAACTTGAGCAGGTGGTTTTGAGCGGCAAACATGAGCTTGAAGTTAATAATTTTGTTCATTCTAACAAACTGTTTAAATCCATAGAAATCTAACCCTCGCCCGATAAAAAATAATAATATTGACAACCCTAGTAATCTGATCAGCATAGGAAAGTCTAATGCAATAAGGCCTTTATCAATAATCGCTCTATTAACAAGTGGTATTAAGGTAGTAATTCCTATTCCAATGATGAGACTTAGGCATACAAGAGTCAACTTACATTTGAAAGGTGCAAGCAATGTAAGTGCGTTTTTAAAAATACTTACATCGTTGATTAATTTATGATTCTTAGCACGCTTGTGCATAATACTCCTACTTTCTTTAAGAATAGAAGCTCCAGTTTCATTTCATAGTTAAACACTTATCCAACATGTTTTCATAATTTGCAGAAATCGCTCATTTGTTACACATTATTAAAAACATTATACAACAATCTGAATATATTTAATACAATTTTTTATTTAATGTTGGGAATTTTATAATTAATTGCACAACGAATATCTTAATTTTTGGTTATTATATTGTAATGTCTTAATTTTTAGCAGTAGCAGTACATTCGTGTCTACGAATAGTTTAACAGTAAAACTGTATATATCATAAACGGACTCTTATGTTGTAAAATATATAATGAACGAATTTCACACTTTATTCATATTTTATCTTGACATATAAAAGCGAGCATGTTATTATGTTCGCAAACCTGATAACGAAAGGGACGTTCAAATGGACAACCGATCTAATGAAGGCGATAAAGGTACTAAGTTCGGCGATTATATTAAAAAAAAGCGCGAAGCCCTTGGTAAAAGCTTACGTGGATTTGCAGAAGAATTAGAAATAGCTGCACCTTATCTATTCGATATAGAAAAAGGAAACAGACCTGCACCCGAAAAAAAACTGGACAAGTTCATAGAAGTGTTAGGAATCTCCGGTGATGAAATTAACACATTCTACGATCTGGCTGGCATCAGCAGAAACAATATATTCCCCGACTTGTCAGATTACATCGGAAATACATCATTAGCACGTGTTGCACTTCGCACAGCAAGAGATATGGAACTGCCGGATTCACGTTGGCAAGAGATAATTGACGAAATGAAAAAACCAAAACCGGATGAATAGGTGAACGATGAAGCTAAGATACCCACAAAAAGACAATGGAATGTATATTATAAGCCGATATGATTTTGACGCTATAGCAAGGCAGTTCCTTTCTGAATATGCCCCGGGTGTCTTGGCAGGAGCAAAGCCCGTTAGTATCGGCGATATAGCGGAAGAACATTTAGGTCTGACGTTAAAATACCAGAACCTTTCACCGGACGGTGAAGTCAGCGGATTGATATCTTTTGGTGACACAGAATACGATTGCTACGATAATATGTTCCGCCCCATAAAACTTGAAATTGCAGACGGTACGATTCTCATTGATTATTCATTATCAAAACAAATAACTTATCCCCGTCGGAGATTCACAATCGCACATGAAGTAAGCCATAGGTTACTGCATCGCAGCTACCGTTCACAAACGAACAGGCACTTCAGTTTCAGGAGAAAACAGGATACACTCATTGCCTGCAGAGCGGTTAACATAGAACAGGCAAATACAAAATCAGACGGTAAATGGACAGATCATCAATGGGAAGAATGGCAAGCTGACAGTCTGGCGGCTTCGATATTGATGCCGATTGATACAATCAAACCATTTGCCACGGAAATTATATACGCGAGGAGTGGCAAGACCTATCTGAACTCGGCAACAGATAGAATAATCAGGCAAGAAATAATTAAGAAAATAGCAAATGTTTTTTATGTATCACACAGAGCTGTAGAAATCCGCATGAAACAACTCTTATTAATGCAATAAACAGCACATATTAAATTACAAGCGTCGGGCATGGTATTCCGTGTTATGTTCGACGCTTTAATAACCACTAACCGTTAGCAAGTTTGCGTACACAATAACGTATATTTCAGATTTTATGGGAGGTTATGATGAATATTGTAGCAGACAGTAGTGAATCAATAGTCCTTATCATACGCGGAAGCAGGGACACAGGGAACCCGATGATTGCATTTCGCGGAAATAAGAACAACGGACGTATCGGGAGGAAAATACTCAAATGTCCGATATCAACTTGCAAGTTTCCGATCGCGAATGTTGATGAAAACGCAATAGTTGATGTAATCCGAAATCCGGTGCAATCAAAGGTGAATTGCCAAAATTTTCTGAAATGCAAAAAATGTGGAAATGAAGTCGGAGTAAACTACAATTAACACCCTGACTTCCCCAATCAATACAATTTAATATCAATAAGATCTATCGCCAAAACAGGTGGTTAAGCTGCGCCCTCACGGAATCTGCAAAAAGCATTCGGAATGTGGATGCTTCGACAACGTCTGCTGCACAGCGGATAAAGATCAAACGCGTTTAGTACGAGCACGATGCAGGCGGGCAGGTTTCATTCATAACCAACATACCGAGTCCGTAACGATTATACAGTAACCGTCAATGCTTACGAGTCCGACAAACGGCAACTTAAAGTTGCTGATTTGTCGGACTTTTTCTTTTACAACATAAGTTGCCGTTTATACAGGACTCCAAACAAGGAGTTCCGATGCAAATAGCAGCTTTTTATATCTTTAAAGTACATCACAAGATCGATTCATCGCTCTCCAGCGTTTTCATTGGCAAACTGCCAAGAACCGAGGGTGATGCCGTCATGCCACAACCGCGCTGTCGTTCACCGCCTTCTCCAATTGATTTTTTACAAACAAAAAATTAATTGGAGGAAAGGCTAATGAACAATACAGATATTACAAAACTGCAACGCAGTCAACTTATAAAACATTTCGAACAAGAACGCCTTGAATGGCTTGCTGCCGGAATGAATGAAGCGGATATATTCTGTATCCATTTCGGAAAACCTGAAGATAACGGTAGAGGCGGTGATTACCGTATGTGGCTTGACGAACGCAGACATACACGTACCGACCATAAATATGCACCGGGAATGGCAATTGCCATTGACACTGTTGACCCCGAAGGTGCTTGGATCAGGAATAAAGGGAACATGTTAAGCGAGGTAGAGATTGAACATGATTTAGAGATCGCATTATTTGAACTAACTGATTTACAACGTAGATGTTTTACCGAAGTCAGACTCAATGAACGGACGCAGTCTGATGTGGCTGATGAAATGGGTATCTCGAGAGAAAGTGTCAAACAGGCAATTTCCGGGGCATTGAAAAAGCTCAAAAAATATTTTTCGTGACCATATACCAAAACAAGCAATATCCCGGCTAGTAAGTGTAAAGCAAAATAAAAACTTTACTTTGTACTTTGACAACTGAATAAACCATGACACCGAAGTGATCAACCGCACCGCATGCCAAGACTGTCGTAAAGACATAGCGAGCCGTGACCGGTTGTGACCATGATACTCCCCCATAAGCTATCTGTAACGGGGCTTGCGATGAAGCACAAGCAAGGGAAGTGTGTACCGTCTGAAAGAGGACGGCGGGTACTTTCGTGGGAACGGGGTGGATAACCGCTGATGTTCCGTCGGTGTTGAAGGTTCAACGAACAACAAACAAGCCTACTGCATAACGCATAAAAATCGGTACATAAATATACCGGCGAAATGCGAATGCATGATTAACGGCTCTGACTATGCGCCGATGGCATTGTCACATATGACTGCTATCGGCGTATCACAGAACCGTTAAACATCAAATTTACGAGGGGTGAAAACATTGAACGCTAAAAATAATATACTCTCAGAGATTAACCGTGATATTCCCAATCATATTAATGACACTGACGGATTCATTCTGACCGCTTTCGGGTGTGCCGTGTTTGAAAACGAGCTTCATGACGGGCGATTTGAATATTCTGCTCAAAACCTGACTAATGGTGCAAAGATAATCCTCGAACGTCGTAAACACCAAGTTACAAACTTAACCATTGAATGGCTGGTAAAAATACTGCAAGATTCAAAAATCGCAGGTCCGGGTAGACTTGAAATATCAGATGAGACAACAGTAACGGTCACGAAATTGAAATTTGTATTAAGTGAACTGTTCCATGAAGTACTTCCGGATCACGGCTACTCGGTACGAGAAAGCCAGGTAAAACTAGCCGGACAGTTGCTTGACGCAATTATGGGACGACAGACATTGATTGGAGAAGCATCAACCGGACTTGGCAAAACACTTGTCTACATTGTAATAGGAGCTTTAATAAAGCGCAGTGCAATCAACAGGACATGGAGCGGAAGCTGGTACCCGGATATGAACGTATTAGAATGGAAACGGATGCCGATACTGATAAGCACATCGTCAATCGCATTACAAAAATCAATACTCCTATATATTAAAGAGGTCTCGGAAATACTTATAGAAAACGGTGTGATAAAGAAACCGCTTCGGGTGTTATTGAAAAAGGGTCGAAGAAACTATGTATGTCATCACAACCTCCGGGATTATATACCATACGAACGTAACCCTGACATTTCTGAAAAGCTAAACAAAATATTGTGCTATGGATATATAGACTTGGCGGAAATCGACGGTCTGACACAACATATAAAGAACGTGATCGGTGTGCCGGTCAATTGTTATACAAATTGTCCATATAAGACTGTATGCAATTATATCCTTATGCGCGATGAACATGATGACATCGAGTATGATTTTGTCGTAACCAATCACAACATGCTCCTAATGGATGCAAAGATGAGGTCGGAAGAAAAAGGCAGATTACTACCACCGTCTCAGATGTGGGTTATTGATGAAGCGCATCAGCTAATAAATGCGGCAACTTCAATATATGGGTCACAGTTGTCTATAGAAGCGATACCGGAGATTGCACAAAAACTTACTTCATTGAACTATACGCCGAAGCAACGCGAAGGTAAAAATAGTTGGCGTGATGTACGCAGCGCATCCCATATCCTAGCGGAACAGTTAGTAAAGCTTAATGATGAATTGTTTTCCGATAATGAAGTTAGCATGGAATGTGATAGTACACTGCGTAAAATCCGTTCGACTGCTGATTACCTACATAAAGTTCTGACCGAAAGCCATAAACTCAATGTAAAACGTGATGAAAATACTAAACTCCACATACTTAACGATCTTGAAAGACTAAGCAAGATAACTGCTGCGTTAAATAACCACAATGAACAATTACGCTGGTTTGAACGTGACAGATATACAAATACAGTCACGACATTGCACGGACTTCCGAAGCTTTTGAACGATAAAATATACAATGATTTATGGAAACGAGGGGTTCCTGCCTTTATCACATCAGGCACACTTTCCGCAGCCGGTGACTTTGGTGCATTTAAGCGGTCAACCGGTGCGGACAAAATAGATAGATTAATAGAAACGACACATCTTTCTCCTTATGACTACCGGAAAAACTGTTTATTATATCTGAGCGGAAGTGTTCCATACCCAAACCGGAAAAACAAGCAATACATCGAAGCTTTGACTGACGAAGTAGAACGGCTGATAAAAACAGCACACGGGCATACAGCGGTTTTATTTACAAGCTACAACGTCATGGGATATGTATATAAAAATTTACAACAACGCAATATTCCTTTCCCGATGTTCAAACTTGAACGAAGCACATCAAGTGCAATAGAGCAATTTAAACAAAGCGGTAATGGAGTTCTATTTGCCACGGGAGCACTATGGGAAGGGATTGATGTTCCCGGGGATACACTTAGTATGCTGATTATTGCAAAGCTGCCATTTGCGGTACCAGACAAGGTCAGCGAGTATGAACAGACGCTCTATTCAGATTTTCACGAATATTTGAACAGCGTAATCACACCTGAAATGCTTGTGAAACTGAAACAGGGATTTGGAAGGCTCATAAGGACAATGACCGACAGCGGAGTAGTTGCGATACTCGACATCCGCGCTTACTTCAATGCCACATACCATAAACGGATGTTAAATACACTTCCCGACTGCCGCATAACTGATAATATCAGCATTGTCGAAGATTTCTTTCAAGAAATAAAATCGCCTGAATACTTTGGAAACACTGACGTTACTGACCTATTCCCAAGTTGGGAATAGGTCGGGGTTATCTTGGAGGTACAAATGATGATTAACATAAATGATAGATCTAGCTTAGTTGATATATGTGATATATCAATAGATAAAAGTTTAACAAAAACCGAACGCATAACTGAATATGTTCGACAAATCAAAAACCCGTACAATTTTAAATGTGGTGAATTCATAATAAATGCCATTTTTAGCATGGACGGACCAACATTAGAAGAATGTCTACACCGGTTAATGACATAAAACATTTAACGACAAACTCGACATACCCGAACGGTTTTGCTAACATTTATAATTGAAAAGAGTAATTGAATAATGCTGAACCTCACTCCTTGATTTCGGGTCTTCGAGAAAACATTATAAGGAGTGCATTTACCATGTCAGAAATAATTTACAGAGCAGCGGAATATTACCGGCTGTCTCATACAGATGATAAATCATCTGAAAGCGATAGTATCGCAAACCAGCGAAAGCAGTTGAAGACTTTCATCGACAGTCAATCCGACATTGAATCTGTTTCCGAATGGGTAGACGATGGAGTTTCGGGTATACTATTTGATCGTCCGTCTTTCAAACAGATGATGGAGGAAGTCGAAAGTGGTAAAGTCAATTGCATTATCGTAAAAGATCTTTCGCGATTTGGTCGTGAGTATATTGAAACAGGGCGTTATCTCAGACGAATTCTTCCCGCTTATGGTGTAAGATTCATTGCGATAAATGACGGCGTCGATACATTAAAAGATAGTGGAGACGATCTCATTATTTCTATAAAAACGGTGATGAACGATGCCTACTGTCGCGATATATCAGTAAAAACTCGTTCTGCGCTGAATGTTAAACGCGAAAACGGTGATTATGTCGGTGCCTGTCCGGTCTATGGTTACAGGAAGTCTGATGATAATAACAATCTACTTGTGATCGATGAATATCCCGCAAGTGTGGTGCGTGATATTTTCCGTATGAAAATCGAAGGATTGAGCGCATTAAAAATTTCTGAATCCCTGAACAATCTTGGTGTCCTGTCTCCTTTAGAATATAAAAAAGACAGAGGACTACCGCACCCAAAAGGTGGTTATGGCGATATTGAGGGTGCGAAGTGGTCCCCGAACACAATTCTAAGAATCATAAATGATGAAACATACACAGGCACTCTCGTTCAAGGACGGCAAGGTACATATAATTATAAAATAAAGGATTTGGTTGATAAACCGAAAAATGAATGGAAACGAGTTGAAAACACTCATGATGCCATCATCAGCAGGCAGGACTTTGTTCTTGCCCGAAGGATTTCACGGCTTGATACACGCTCCACTCCCGGAGGAAATAGCGTATACCTGTTTTCCGGAATCCTTATATGTGGGAGCTGCGGTGCGAGGATGACACGAAAAGCAGTCCCATATAAAGGTGAAAAGTATCATTATTATTACTGCCCGACTACTAAGAAGCGCGGTTGCGAAAAGGCAACAATGTTAAAAGAAGATGTTCTCCATGAACATGTACTTAAATGTGTAAAAGCACAGATAATCAATGTCATTTCCATTGATACAATAATGGCTGGGAGCGACAAACAACAAGCATTAAATGCTTTATCCAGACAGTATCTTATGCAAATTACAGAAAATGAAAATAAACTCGCTGAACTTACCGGTTTCCGTGCAACCCTTTATGAAAGCATGGTAACAGGTATGATAACCAAAAACGAATATGCTTCGTTCAAAGCGCAATATAATACTGATGAAGCACGGATACGTGATGCAATTAGTTTATTGCAGCAACAAAACGAGGATGCTCTTACCGGGAAGTGTGAACGGTTACGGTGGATTGAGCAATTTAAAAACTTTGAGAGTCTTACAGATCTTGATCGCCGTGCTGTTGTGAACTTGATTAAAAGTATCCGTGTTGTAAACAAAAAAGAGCTTCATATCACCTTCAATTACCAGGCTGATTTCGATAAGGCTCATTCAATTATCAGTGAGGAGGCAGCTTAAATGGCACGAAAAAGTAGAAAGCATCTGTATGATATAGATGAAATAGTGGATCATCCGGAAATTGATCTGACTTCATATCGTGCCGGAGGATATGTAAGGTTATCCCGCGATGATAGTAAAAAACGTGGGGACTCGTTGGAAACACAGCGCAATATTATTGAAAACTATACTGCTGCTTCTCCGGATATCGAGTTGACGGAAATTTATTCAGATAACCATAAAACAGGAACAAACTTTGAGCGTCCGGGGTTTCAGCGTATGTTAGCTGATGTCGAGAGCGGTAAAATTAACTGCATTATAGTAAAAGACTTGACCCGTTTTGGTAGAAACGCTATAGACGCAGGTTATTATCTTGAAAAACACCTGCCGATGTTCGGAACTCGTTTTGTAGCAGTCACGGATTCATATGACAGTTTGGAAGATGTCAGCGGTATACTACTCCCGTTAAAGAACATCATCAGTGAAGCCTATGCTCTTGACATCGGGCGCAAACGTCGCGCTGTTCATCGTCAGCACATTGTTGACGGACGCTATGTAGGCAGAGTCGCACCTTACGGATATAAAAAATCTCCTGATGATTGTCATTTATTACTTCCCGACGAAGAAATAACACCCATAATACAACAAATATATGCTTGGGCAAATGAGGGTATCAGTAAATATGAAATCGCTCGGCGTTTGAGCGCTGCGGGAGTTCCATCTCCGAGTCATCGTAATTATGTTATGGGGTATTTAAACAGTAAAAATCCTGGTGGAGCGATTTTTTGGAAACCCAGTACAATTAAAGCAATTCTCACCGAGAGAGTTTATGTTGGTGATATGGTTCAAGGCAAATACCGTACTGTTAATAATAAAGAAATAGCAATTGATCCGGCTGAGTGGGTTTGCGTACCGAATACACATGAAGCAATCATTGACCCTATTTTATTTAGTCGTGTACAAAAACTTTTAAAGGAAAAAAGCGACGAAACTAAAACATTTAAAAGTAAACCTAAGTCAACAGAGAATATTTTTGTAGGTAAGGTTATTTGTGGCAAATGTGGATATCTAATGAGGCGTAAAAGCAATAAAGATGGTGTGACATTTTGGTATCGATGCGAATCACAACAAAAATACGGTAAAGATATCTGCACAATAGTTTCAGTCAGGGAAAGCGATTTAAAGACTGAGGTTTTGACAACATTGAACAAACTGGCTGAAGTTCTTCTTGGCAAATATATCAGCATCGAGCATGAAGCTGAATCATCAAAAAACATTGATACCGAGCTTATTGAAATTAATAAGTCTTTGGATAAAAATGGTCGTTTTCAGCGCAGTTTATACGAAAATATGGTAAGTGGAGTGATTGATAGAAACGAATATATTCAATTAAAAAGCGATTATGAATGTAAAATTAAAGCACTTTCAATAAGAGCTGATGAAATTCGTAATCGAAAGTACGAGTTGAAATCACTTGTTTCTGAATATCAGGATCTAACTGAAGCTGTTTCGGCTGCGGTAAAGAATAATAAATTAACATCGGAAATCATTAACAAGTTTATTAATAAAATAGTTGTAAGCCCTGATAAAAGCTTTGAGGTTTCATTCATGTTCAAAGACGAGTTTTCGGAGGTAGCATAATGTATAGTGAGTTTACGATTGCCAAGTATATACGGCTTTCAATAGAAGATGCAAAAAGTGATAGTATGAGCGTTGAAAACCAAAGTCTTATCATCGACAAGCACATTGCTGAAATGGATATTGATAATATTAAGGTTTTAGAGTTCATTGATAACGGTCATAGTGGAATGAACTTTGAACGTCCGGCTGTTCAGGAGTTATTGGAACACGTCCGTCAGGGACAGGTTAACTGCATTATTGTCAAAGATATTTCTCGGTTCGGTAGATCAATGATTGATACCGGCTACTATATTGAAAGAGTGTTTCCGTTATACCAGATACGCTTTATATCAATCGCTGACTATTTCGACTCTGTTAATCATGATGGCGATACCGGTGGTATGGAAATAGCATTGAAATTTTTACTGCATGAATATTATAGTAAGGACTTATCCCGCAAAATCAAAACAGCTAAACGTGCAAAGGCATTACGTGGGGAATATATAAGTAAAAACTGCGTGTTTGGTTATAAGAAGAGTGTAGATCGTTTAGAGATCGACGAAACTGCTGCTGATACGGTACGTTTGATATATGACATGGCAAGCAAAGGTCAAAACATCAGAAGTATTAGTACCCGGCTATATGAAGAAAAACACCTGACTCCAAGTGAGTACAAGCGTCTTAAACTAAAAGATAAAGAAAGTCAGTTATCATGCATTTGGAATGATTCAACTATACATTCTATTCTTTCTGACGAACAGTACATTGGGACATATATAACAGGTAAAACAAGGAATGTTGAAGTTGGGAGCGGTGTAAGTGTAGCGGTTGATAAATCTGAATGGATTATTATCCCAAATCATCATCCTGCAATAATCAGTAATAATGTGTTTGAAACTGCACAGAAGCAACTATCTAAACGTAGCCAATCGAGTGCAAAGCGTAAAGTTGGAACAAGCGAAAGATATATTAACATTAATAGTCATTTAAAGAGCATGGTCATATGTGGTTATTGCGGTCACAAAATGCAACTGAGCAGTACAAGAAATCCTATATTCCAATGTACCTTTGCCCGGTCTGCACAGGATGTGGCTTGCAGTATGTTCAGTATCAATGCCGGAAGGTTGGAGCAAGTCGTTCTTACTGAAATACAAGAACAATCTCGCGAGCTTATTTCCAGAGCAGATGAACACTTGCATCAGGATTATAATAAAACTGGAAATATGGATTCCATTATAAAAGTGGAAAAAGCCAGACTAGCTCTGTATGAAAGCTACGTCCTCGGACAAATTAATGCTGGGGAGTATAAAGAATCAAAAGCCGTACTTGATACTGAACTTCTAAAAGTAAAACAAATCGGTGCAGCAATCTCAAAAGATATTGCGACACAATCCTCATATAGAAAACTTCGGGGTCTTGCAGAAAATGCAATCAATGAAAGCGAACTTACTAAAGACCTTGTTGTTTCCTTTGTTGAGAAGGTCATTGTTCATCCTGATAATCGGATCGAAGTAATCCGATTGCATAAATCGCTGAATGAATAAATTTAAAAGCAAGATCAAGTTCATAAATAATTAACAATTATTTTTTAGCTTGTTCTTGCTTTATTCGTGGAGCTTCTGGTCGGATTCGAACCGACTACCGGCTCATTACGGATGAGCTGCTCTACCGACTGAGCTACAGAAGCGTGTCAACGGGCTATCTGTAACGTTT
>Ga0123353_10004678_pt1 | contig 17704 bp, 8 predicted proteins | sample TergutLab28metaG_3_FD_92763 | JGI IMG/M metagenome (GOLD analysis project Ga0123353, IMG submission 92763) | Labiotermes labralis P3 segment gut microbial communities from Petit-Saut dam, French Guiana - Lab288 P3 | ecosystem: Host-associated > Arthropoda: Insects > Digestive system > Gut ... | reverse complement strand
TGTAACAGCTGTCAAAGTTTCAAACTTCTCTGGCCATTATCTCCGTAACCGTTCAACTTTGGGTATAGGTGTTTTGGGTTATATCGGTATACTTTAACATAAGGAACACTCTCCCGAAGTCTTGCACATTCCTCCTGGGACACCCTGTATTTATGATAATATCTCGCTTAATTTTTCTTAGAATGAGAAATATTTCAGGCAAAAGTTGTAGTGAAAGTTAAAACAAAAATTTTATTTTCCACAGTTTCCCCGAAAGTCGTGCTGTTTATGAGATAATGTGGAAAAATATGGTGGACGCAGACATAGCCACAGCCCGCATGCCATTTGCATGCCGCACAACTAAGACTGCAGTCGCACTCGTATTAAATGCTTATTGTTTGTACGTGGAAACAATGTTTAAGCTAACGCCTCTCAATTTTACGTTAATATGCGCATAGTCTCTCTTTCTGTAACTAGTCTACACCCGTTCTATTGAGATGTATCTCTAAGCTAACGATACTGAATTAACGCACAAAAGCAAGAAGCGATTTGTCACATGTGGACAATTTACTGAAGTCAGTACAGTTGTGTACCTGGAGGTGTTGGATTTCCTCTGATCTTCGCGATAGTATATCAAGGCCTAATATTTGTTCTTTAAGAACGTGAGCTTTCTATCCATTATTTACAATAATTACAGCAGGTGGTTACATAAAATAATGCACTTGATAAACCAAGGACATTATCTTACTGATTTCAAAGACACTGTTGAAAATTATCTCTAATCGTGTACTTGAATAATTAATACACAAGACACATACAGGGGCCACATGCATTTTGTATCGCGTCTTTCTGCTGACATCCTCAAGTGTATACACCTCCACTCCATCTCAGTCCTTTTCAAATTTTATCTCATCTCCCGCTTTGCCTGTCTCTGCAAAGGAACTGTACATTTTAAACACCTGCTCTTGTTTGTTAGATCAATATGCTTGTGAAAATGGGAATACAGCTTGAATGTAGATTAATTATACATGTAAGTTTACTCGTTATGTAATCTGGTCATTGTGTCAGTTGCTTATTACTCTTATGTTTTCAAGTAGAACAGTGTAAGGATAACATTACATATGTAGTTATAGTAGTGATCAATTTCAGGATGCTCTCAGTATGTAGACTGTTACAGAGTCAGGGGGCGATGAATGAATATGGAGCATTGATGGACTGATGTCTGAGTGGAGAACAATGAAATAATAGCAGGAGAACCTGTTTCAGTGTCACTGTTTACACAAACTTCCCTGAGGTTACTCATGTAGCCACCATTTCAGAAATATTTAAGTTTTTTTTTTTTAATTATTTTAATTACGTAACATGAAACCCTTTACGTAAAACCACAACAGTTGTCTGAAGAAAAATGTTCTTCTTTAGGAAGCTTTCGTGTTGTATTGATAAGGTCTTGTCTGGTTTCGACTGACTGTTCGCTGCTTTTTCACTCAGTCGTAGTCTGTTGCGCATTGCACTGGTATGTTGTCTCCATTCCGGTTACACATTATTTGTTTAGTGAATTTTCCTGATGCGGTTTTTTAATTACTTATACTTCACTGCTGGTCTGCTCATCTTTCATCTGGTGCGAGTAGCTTCGGTAAAATTTGGTCTGCATGGTAGGTAACTTGAACTTCAATACAGAGATTGAAGAAATAATAATTATACGTCGCACAGTTGTAACTTTATTGGTGTATTTTTCTACAGATCGTGCTATAAAATACACTGATAACAGTAGGAAAAATTTGTAAAAAAAATACAGTTCAAAATATAGGCCAGGGAGTCCCATGTTTGGCGCACTTTTACAAAATGAGTTGGTAATATAATATATGTCTGCATAAATAAACAGCTCATATGTTTTCAGAATGTCGTTGCAGCCCTATCTCGACCTTGACGGATTAAAAAGTTTTGAACATTTTAAATATCTGTGTGGGCAAAATAACACTGTGTTGCAGTCAATGTACAGCCGCGAGCTAAGGGTTTAGCAGACCTGCAGTACCGAGTGGTACAACGGTTGATTGTATCTGAGTAATACCTGACTCGAACTTAATCAGCGAATTGGGTGCCCTCTACACAGAGGAGACAGAAATGTTGCTAGTATTATGTAGACTTAAATGTGAGAATGATATTAAAACGGAGCTAAGAAAAATCTAGATGTGAATCTGTTAAAACAGATCTATGAAAGACCTATACGTGAAGGTGATTTTAAAACAGATCAAAGAAAGACCTAGATGTGAAGCTTTTAAAAGAGATCTAAGAAAGACCTAGATGTGAAGCTACTAAAACAGATCCAAGAAAGGTCTAGATGTGAAGCTTTTAAAACTTATCTAAGAAAGAATTAGATGTGAAGCTTTTAAAACAGATCTAAGAAAGACCTAGGTGTGAAGATGATATTAAAACAGTTCTAAGAAATTCCTAGATGTGAAGAAATTATTAAAACATATCTGAGAAAGACGTAAATGTGAACTTATTAAAACAGATCTAAGAAATACTTAGATGTGAAGATGATATTACAACAGACCTAAGAAAGACTAAGATGTGAAAATGATATTAAAACAGATCTCAAACAAATAGATTGGGAGTACATGGCTCGCGTTTTTCTTGTTTTATACAGAGAAAACCTGTGAGCTATTCTGAAGAGACAATGAACTTACGAGTTACGTAAAGTGTGAGTTTCTTGACTAAGTGACGAACGAAAAACGGACTTTGCTTTAGGGGTGAGTTAAGGTGTAAAACGGGAAGGTGGCCATCACCAGTGAACTCCTGACATTTGAGACACAGTGATAAGTTATTAATTAACATAACTAACATTGTTTCTTAAATATTATTTGCAAGTGAGCATGTATCTTGATATTGCGAAACTTAAGATTCAATGTTAAGACGAATATAGCATTGTAAATCACCTTTTAAGTATGGAATTTTCCAGAAAAATAAAGTAAGCTAGAACAGTACTAATATTCAAAGTTTTGTAGTACTGTATGTTTATACAGTAGTACAGTAGGTTTTGAGAGTTCTGATCTGAACTCCTTGTTAGCGCTTGACACATTACGCACTAACCAGTATTTCTCTGTACGTTACCGCGTCTTGCCACGGATGGTTAAAACAAATGTCGGCTATGTGAAAGTCTTCATCTGTATTACTGCTGTTTACAATGCGTACAGTAAGGAGTATTGTATTTCCCTTTAGGACAGATTTATTATGCTGCGTTGTTATTTACAATAATCAAAGTGGTAAATAACAGATAAAGAAATGTTAACCCTTTTCCAGTTGACACGGAAAGGAAATGCGAATGTACCGACTAAGCAGTCAACAGCAGACAAAAAGGAGAATTCCGCCGGCTTCGAAATGACGGCGTTTTACTTCTCACAGCTTCCGAATTGGACTAAATCTTCTGAGCATAAATATTCGGAAAAAAGTTGACGGAATGGGCTATTGTGAATTGTAGGAACAAATGGAGGATAATATTAAAACAAATATTAAAGTCGAAATGAAAGTGTGAAATGTTTAACCTGGCTCACTCTAAGGCCCATTGGTTGGCTGTTCTGGATGCCATAATAAACCTTATTAAAAATTTCATAGTTATTAAGAGGATGGAAAGAAGTTATTAATACTAACAGTTCTGTAAAGGAAAGAGAAACGTGTAATACATTTTTTTTGGCGTTTTGCTGACCGTACATCTCAGTACATGTGCTCGAAACATGTAGAGGCATGAAATAAAACTTGTTGTGAAACAAATTTTGTGCATCAAGTTGGATAAATATTGAGATAAATAAAAAAAAAAGTGTAATACATGTTGTAAAAATATATAGATACTAAGAGTGCAGAAATTACGTCGCCCATGATGTAGCAGTTTCTTCCCATGCGAAGATAAATTTTCGAACCAGACTATTTGTTCTTAATATAAAGGGGTTTTATCTGCAATAAATTCATTTTATCTGCTATTTACGTCCAAACAAAACTTATCGAATGCTATTTCCAACATATATTCTACCAACACGTGATTCAGTAGTTTTCTTGTTACTGGAACGACACCACTGAAAATGAAATAGTGGGTTTCGAAACACGTTGCCTACATATGAGGCTGACAAAACCAATATAAATTTTATAGTCAGCCATTTTAATAGCCCTCCGTGCAGCCTGTAACCTACTAAGATCCTGCTCCCACGGCCGCGAATAATACGAAAAGTATTCTGTGTTTTGTTTTACATTTTTTGTCCTTTCAAGGCATATTAATATGTAGTGTAAAATCCGTCAATAATTTTGATATTACAAGAAAATGGTTAGTGTTATATGTTTAAAATATTGATATTAATATATCTTAATATTACAGTTACTCACTTTTATCTTTTTTTAATTCTCGTATACTGACTGATGATAGCTGAACTGCAAGCCGAAACGTGTAGCCGAATATATATATATATTTTGTGTGTGTGTGTGTGTGTGTGTGTGTAGATAGATATACGTTTAGGCAGGCGGGCGGGTGGACAGGTAGGCAGGCGGGTAGGTAGGTAGGTAGGTGGGTAGGTAGGTAGGTAGACGGACGGACGGACGGAAGGATGGGAGGGTGGGTGAGTAGGTGGATGGATGGATGGATGGGAGGATAGGTGGGTGAATAGACGGATGAATGGATGTATAGAGAGATAGAGAGCGAGAAAGAAAGTCGGGAGTTGTGTTTGACCTTTATTATTGGCCCTGTTTTCACTACAACAAAAAGGGATGAATCGCCTCAAAAATATTCCTCGCCGGCACGGGAAAGCGACTTACGGACGGTCACTTTCATGTAAGGCTTTCTCCTAAGGACCATTTGCTACAAATTACTGCAATTACCGTTAGTCTTGGTTGGTTAAGGCTTTTCTAACGTCCTTGAAAGACAATTAACTGCTCTAGAATGAAGCAAGAGCTTTCAGGGGGGATACTACACCTACATCAAAACCCGTGGGCTTACCTGGAATTAAAGGGTGGTCGTATCCATACTGTAAAACAAGCTTTCAGTTTATAGGCGCGTTCACAAAACTACGACAAGCGACTATGAGTTTCGGCATGTCTGTCCGGCCGCTTGCCCACATAGAGAAGACTGCTCTATCTGGACGGATTTTCGTTAAATTTGATATTTCGGTATTTTCAGAAAATCCGTCGAAGAAAATTCAAATGTCATCAAAATCTGGCAAGAATAACTGGCACACTTTCAGGGAAGACCAACATACATTTTTGATCATATCTCTCCTACTTCTTCTCAGAAAGAGAAATGTTTCAGAAAAATGTTGTAGAGAAACTCGAACCACGCATTTTATATTTAATAACTTTTTTTTTTCGAAAATCTTGCCCTTAAGGACATAACATGGAAAAATATTGTAGAGCCGGACAGGCCACAGATGAAAATACGACGCAAGCACCTTACATGCTGGATACCAAAGTCTACAAGCACACACTTAAAATATGTAATATTTATTGCTTTTCCACAACCTTGAACGCACGTGACTCAATGTTACGTTATACGTACATACCGTGTCTTATTGTTTATACCGTAGGCGGAAGGAGGGCTTGTGATAAACTTTGGGCCTTGTATCGGTTAATTAACCATTTAAAGACGAAGCACAGACTGCTTTATTTAAAGGCCCAGTCCGAACCGCGCATTTAACACTTTTCATCTCTGTTATAAAAAACAATCATTTATGTTGTATGGGGCACATGTCGCTGTTTGTTCTGAGATAAATACAAAACACATAAATACAGTGTGGGCAGAATGTCAGTTTTTGAATGTTAGACTTGTTGGTGCATCACTTAACCAGTAGGCTTTAAAAGGTTGATGATGCACTACGCTAAATATAAATCCCGGTTAATTTACTTTCCCTTAGTTTTGAAGTGAGACCTTAGCTTATTAAATCATTTTTAGAATAAGTATTGAACATTGTGGTGTGATGGGGCACTTCATTTTTCGTAGTCGTAAGGTTCCGAATTTAAATTTCCACCATGAAGCCGAATGACAAGTTTAAGGGGTTTCATAGTTTTGGTACCTTTTTGACTGCACAGTAAAATGGAACATGTCCACTTTTACATCTTTGTCAATTCACAGTCACACTTATTCTAGATTTGAAAAAGATTGCAGTTAACAGAGATTCAATAAACAAGCCAAGAACGTGATATTCAGAATCAGATTTATTATCCTCAAAAGAAGTGAATTTGGAGAAGGGCTTTTCATCGCTATATTCATTAACTTAGCTGCAAGGTCATTTAAACATTTGTGTGTCTTGTGATAATGATGATGGATTGCGTTAAATACAGTCATCATTATTTTACTAGCAAATTCAGAGAGACAGCGAACTATGTCGTAGTTTTTACTGAATTAAGTTTTTCACTATAAAAACCTGGATAAGGTACCGTCACTTATTGAAGTGCCAGAAGTTGTAAAGAGGGTAACAGATGCTCTGACACCAATAAATGATGATGAAGGCTTCTTGTAGACAGGTATGTAGTTACTATACATAAATGTCTACAAAGTGAAAGTCTCTTACACAGTTCCACACATATCATGTCTTAAATATTTGTCTTTACAGTTGATGCAGGACTTCGAAGTCTAAAAGTCGCCTAAATAGTACTGAAAAATTCCATAAGTAAACAGTCAAGCACCGTCTAATACATCTGCATGTGTTCACGTAAACTACACATATCGGTCCTGTGTAACCATCAAGAGACTTTATATATACAATTTTTGTGCATATCTGCTCTCTTGTGAGATCTCATAGTTAAATTGTATGCATTAAAACGTCGTTTGGATCTTAATTTGTAAGATATCTTTATCGAGATTTTTCTTATATTTCTGATCTTTTTAAAGTCAAAATATTTATTGTAGCCAAACATTCTGCAACATATGGAGTTCCGTTGATTAATATAATCTAAATCAAATAAATGCACTAATTTCTCAAATTTATTTTTGGAATGAAATTCTTCATGTTTCAGACAGTTCCTCTGTCCATCATCAGGAGTTTTTCACTGTACACGCAGCAATGGTATATGTCATACAAGTTTGCCGACAGCTTGCGAGCAGGACTCGGACGGAACTTCAGTTCCGTCCTGATCCTGCTCGCAAGCTGTCAGCAAACCTGTATGACATATATCATTGCTGCGTGTACAGTGAAAAACTCCTGATAATGCACAGAGGAACTGTCCGAAACATGAAGAGTTTCATTCCAAAAATAAATTTGAAAAATTAATTCATCTAGTTGGTTATATTATAAGAACTGTTTAAAATTTTCTATTTTTTACGAACCGTAAAACACAACATTCAAAACAAATATTTGTGGCACAAACACGCTCTTCTGCCCATGCAATATCTTTCTTTCACCTCACTCTTGACGCACCACAGACCTGCAACTGGCAAGAAAGCACACCACACTACCAGCAACGCCGTGATGCAGTTTTTCCTAAAAATGATCCTACTCATCCGCTGGTCCAGTAAAACCCAACCTGCCATAATACCCTCGTATGCAGCGTTTTCTGCCAAGATGTCTTTTCTGTTCATTTTCTGCGTCTGAAAAGTGTGAATGCATTTCCTAACTTCCTCGCGTCCCTGCATGCTGCATCCATTCTCTCCTGCTTAATTTAAAAGACCTTGTTATAGTTTAAAAGAGAAATTATGAGACTCACCATTATATAATTTACTTCACCCCCGTATTCCTTTCTCCATGTTACATAAAATTATTCTCTTGAACCCTCTTCTGAAACCCGATACCCACTATTATTGTACAATTACAGATGTTTTTCTTCTAGGCGTTCTTACGGAGTAACAAGCAAATACCTTGTGTGGAGGTTACATCCGTCCTTCTGTTGACTTGACCTGGTGTTAACGACTCAAACATCTGTCAAGTTTGTGTGTTTTTTGGTATATAATTTCTTCACAGAAAGCTGTTGAACAAGCAAGAGGTTTTTTTTTGTTGAAAATCAGCTCAGTGGCATACTTCACTCAAAGGCCTAAATGTGTTTCTATCCGCACTTTCTAAACTTCTCGAAAAATTTTGGGTGAATTTTGGGATAGGAAATCTGCACATAATGGATGTTGAGCAGTTTTGGGTTTTGCGAAAACCGATATAGTGAAAACTTGCTGAAATTCGGTATATAAAATGTATTTATGACTGCAAACTTCGTGATATTGGGAGCAGTGCAGGCCACAATTTGCTGGTGGGCGTAAATAATTTCCTGTCCATATTTTTAAACTTTACTTTCTGTTTTTGGGCGAAAATATGTGTAAAGTATCTGCAACTAACACTACTCAGCGCTTGGAAGGCCGTATTTTACGTAATGGGTTGTATGAAATTATATTCAGGCGCTTGACATCAACCCGTACAACTTTCTGTAAGCGAAGATAAAGTCTGTGTACAACTTTAGAGAAAATACCACTTGCGGTTATTCTTAGATCTGTCAATAACAGAACAAAGAATAGAATGCTTTGAATTAGTTTCAAGGAAAATTCCGTGTAATTAATCTGCTCTAACGTACTTCCTTACAGCAATTTGTACTTACTGTAAACAGATAGTAAGGTTAAATTTGAACTTTGCACGACAACATTCAGTGTCGACTCTTGAGTACTACATTTCATTGAAACTTTTATTGACATAAGTACTGAAGAGAGTTGAAACCAGAAGGAGGGGTCTTGTTTTCCCCATTATAACTTCATTTTATGCAAATCCTGCGAGGATCATACAGTTATTTGCAAAAAGCAGTGAATTACGATAAAACTTTTGAGGGAGAATTGCAGTTACTACTTTTCTCGTAAAATGTTAAGTGTATCATCATATCTTGCATGCCTTATGAGCAGAAGGCAGACGTAGACCATATTTCAAATGTTTTTAGCAACACCACCACCACCATTGCCAGCTTATGTAAATGAAGATGTTATCTGTCTTGAGATACAACAGCCGTGACTTCTGAGCTAGTCCCAAATTGCTCTACTTGCCCTTCGTATTAAACAGCGCCGTCCCAACATACTGTGCAGTGTCAATATTTGCAAAAGCGTAACGCGGAGCAAGAAGAACAGTTCGTTCTCAAGAATGTTGTATTGTGCTTTAGAACTGTTCACTGCTCTTTGTAGTTGGCCTGTGTGTCAGTAACACGGCATGAATTTTAACGAAAAAAGGGAAAACAGACCTACAAGCCTTTTCTGTTTCTTTATTTGTTTATTAGTCACTGATACCCGATACAGATACTCGTGATATGTCTGTTCATCTTGAAGTGCTGGATGTTTTCTTTAAATCTATTTAAATTTTAAAAAATTGTATTATTAGGCGTTTTTACAAAGGCAGGACGAACGTCTTACTTTTAGTTTGGCTGTGATCCACTATCCATGGGCACAACTTTGCACACACACACACTCTCTCTCTCTCTCTCTCTCTTAATTCCGTGTGAAGTAGTTCCACGAATTACCCTCCGGTAATTCTGATTTTCACCTTTATTAATCTCCTAATAGAGTGCCGTACTTCAGGCTGTTGTGAGAACGGCAATGAACCTTCAGGTTATGTAAAATTCTGTGGAATTTGTGACTCAAACACGTCTCTGCTCCTTGGAGTTCATTTGTTACAGTACCTACACTGTAAGTAAGGTCATAAAATATTTAAACAGAGGAAAAGAGAAGATTCCAGTCTTCTGGGATGTTACGCTGTGTCGTTTGGTAAATATACAACGACATTTCGGAAGATCGTAATGTCTTAGTAACGTAGGTAGCAATCGATAAACTGACACGGCTGCACATTCCAGAAGAGCAAAAACCGTGCTGTGAGAATTTCAGAGCCCTCAGGTTACAAGTAAAGTTACTAAACTGATTGTGGAGTAAACTCGCACACTTTACGGTCTTGTACAATCAATTCCCTTACCCTAGCCTGGCATCTCACTTAAATCACTGTAAGGTAGGTAGGAACATATTTCTGAATTTGGGAGATTACAATTTCATTTCCGGTACTGGTGACTGGTGTTTTTTGCGTTGTCCTCCTCGTGTCCTCCAGTTTATTTTTGTACAGTAAATTAAGACAGGTTACCGCTATTTCATTTCAGGAACACTATCCCATTCAACATCACACAGTGACATTGCTTTACCGATCAGTAGCGTTTTCTTCCCGGTGGCTCGCGCATCATATGAATCCTAGCCGCCGAGTGACTCGCCTTAACCCGCGTCGGAATATCGGCGGGAATTGACAAATCGGTATTGCTCAGTCAAAATAAAGGCTGTGCAACATACGAGTATACAGATTATACAGCGTAGTGCGACTAGCAAAAATATTTAATATTGCAATGCGTTATAATTTAGCAGCTATGCAGCAAAAAAGAGGAATTCAAGTAACTGTAGAGACACAGTGTGAACAGAGTGAATGTGTTTTTAATATTTTCATGTGCGTCACCATTAGTCGGTGAGCTTGTTCTTGACACATCAGTACTTCAGGACTGTCTGTACATGTCACCGGAATTAAGAGAGAAAGGGTAATTAAATCACTAGTCAATTTTTTTTTCGACTTGCTGTCCTGTGCAATTTGTCTCGAGCGCTGCTGAACGTCTGTTTGTGATGAGGCATGTAACATCCGTGTACCGTTTCCTCTGTGCATCTGTTTCCGCGTACGTCAGCAGATTGTAACTGACATGTAAGATAATTCCTACGTTACACATTTCCTTCTCGGTGTGGATTGTTCTGCTATGTGAACTTCCCCCATGCTTCTCCCTCCACAAACATCCTACCCCCATCACACGCCGTTGTGACTATGGGTATCAGGGCTGTCAAAACGGAAATGTGTTGACTTAAGTCGAAAAATCTTTTATCACCGTCATACTAATTACCCGCCAAATCAAGTATTTACCCACGTGTTCTGTCCAAATTGTTAACTGCTAAAATCAGTTTATTGACATTTTTGTTACCCTTCTGTGCTCTGAGTCCTCACGAGGTGCCGGGTTTGAAGTGAAACTTGACCTGGTGCCTGAAGTGTAACAAACTGGTGCTTTATTTGCCACAGAAAAAGCGTTAAATTTTTCAAAATAATATACCACTTCAAAGGATGATTTTACAGGTAATTAGTATGTGGCAGTGTTACGAATAATAATTACGTATCACACATTATTGTGTCTAAATGAGAATTACATTCATACAAACTTCCGAATAGTTATACTTAACAGTTAAAATACTATAATAATCATATTATTACTATTATTATTATTCACTTTTTCGTTACGGAAACTCGGTCAGTTTCTATAATCTATTCACGCTGAAGTGATTTTAATTGAGACCTGGTATGTCAGGTCTACGCCGGCAAGTTGTAGAGCGATTATTATTTTACTCGCTTTATTTCAGTGCAGTCCTTCACTGTACTTTAGGATGAAAATGAACCTTTAATTTTTAAAATGAAATAATCGAGAAGGCAAATGATGATCACCTTGAAACTGAAGAGCAGTACCTTTTGGGATAAGACGTCACGTAATTTGTTAGACGGATACCAATATTTGCAGAAAATTGCCGCTTCTGTATTCGGGGTAAAAGAGGAGAACTTGGACTTTGAAAATGCAATAGGTTCTTCCAAACACTACGATAAATGTGTGTCAAATCATAATCCTTCACAACTGCAAACACTGCCTTTCATCACTGACTTGAGAAGCTCCAATCGCGTATTTAGCTTCCCAAAGGCTTGTATCGGCAATAAATAAATATTAAATCCTTGGCAGATGCAAATTAGCAAATACCGCATACGGGAATATTGTATATTCCACCGGAATAAAAGATGCCACTTTTTTATTCACTGCGCTAAGTGTATTTTAGAGTTCTTTGCCTTGTTGAGACGATGATACTAGTCATAAAACAAACAACTTCTATACGAACACACAAATTGTACGGACGCAGAGCCATCTAATTACTGCAGTTAGGCCTATATGGCATGCTTATGTGTGGTGAAATCTCTGATCCAAAGATACCAAATTCATATTTACTCACTTTAATACAAATTGCAAGAACATACTGACCACGGCGTGTCCGTTGACCTATAGGAATCTGTAAGCAAGATAAGCAGGTAGACCTAACATTACAGTAGATGTTAGGGTGAGGGAGGTGGGAGGGGGGCAGAGTAATAACTACCTCTCAACTGTGTTTGTAGAAGAGAATAATGTGGCGCCCGTCGTCGAATCTAAAGCTGATTTGCGTTCTGAAATACAAGTTAAATATGTGGTTTATTTTTTCCAACATACTGCGAGGAAGAGACGGGTGAGATCAAACAAACGAATAAATTAATATGTATGTACAATAAATGAAGCCACTCCTAAGAAGAAAGATAATTTGTAAAGAACGCGTTAAGAAATTGAAAATAATAACAATAAATTGCACACGACTGTAATGGTCGTGTGGTAAAATTTAGTTTCTTTCCTGCTCCTTTACATAAATCAGTATCATAAATCAGTATCAAAATGTGTTTGCTTACGTCTGATGATTGCATCGAAAAGGTTAGGATTGAATAGAATTATACAAGTCTGTGGTGATGATATTATCATAATTTTGCACTTTCAAATTCAAATATAATTTATGTTCCCAACATATTTTCAAGGTTACTTGTCAAAATGTTGCTTGAAATTGAATGACGAGAAATCGCAATAAAGTGGTTAGGGTTCTTTCTCCGTGCCTGTGAGGTCTGAGGTTTGATAGGACTTGAGCCAAGACAAAGGTTGTGAAATGATTTTATGAGTCCTTGCACGTACGTAATGGAATTCTTTAAACTAGGCTACGACCACTTCTATCCGGACTATTTCAGATTAATCATCAAAACCTTCTCCCAGTAAGATTTCTGTCTTCTGAAATATGTATGTACATGTAATAAGGTCAGCAGTTTACATGTTCATTATTACAGAACCTCAAATCTTACAATATTATTTGGGTCCAGGGAGTACCGTTAATGTGAGATACGAAAAAGAGTGAGAGGGTCTTAAAAGAATTCCAGTGCCGTAAGGTGTGACGTAGTTTACAGAATTTAACAAAAGCTTTTTTTTACGTACAAAATGTCATATGCATACACGGTTCAAAGTAAAGTAATATTATTGATGTCCTTGAGAAAAGTGTATGGCAGTCCCCGACCCGATTTTAACGAAGCCCACAAATGCTCATAAGCATTATTGGAAGATCTCATACGAGTATACTGAATTCCACTCAAATCGGACAATAATTGTGGAATGTAGTTGTAATAAATCATTGGCGCCCCCAAGGAAATTATGGGTTTCACTGCTCTGATTTGCGCTAATCTTACAATTAAACTACTGAGGTATATGAACATATTCTGCGTGTAACTTTAACTAGTTCAAGAATATTTGTAGGAGAGGTAAAAATTTATTTACGCTCTTATGTAAAATATGACTGTCACCGAGTCAATTCCTACACCGAATTTCGTGAAAATTGGACAGACCCTTTGTTGACCGATTTTGCGTCACAGACGCAAGAAGACAGACAGATAGTCGGCCAGAAGCAGGAGGGCTATAGGACGACTACATTGTGTAAACTGAGAGACACTGTTTGATTGCAGCCACGGCAATTATTTTGATTGGGACGGGCGAATCTCCAGGTCAGCTTCGCGCTCCAGGAAGTATTTTTTGTAAAGCAATTGTAATGAATATCTCATTGCCAACTGTAGCAAATTGGTTAGCAATAATAAACAGTTAGTGGCCTACATACCCCGTTTTTATATGGGTCATAACTTAAAATACCCTTGAAAATTTGGAAACGATTTCGAACTTTTTATGGGCATTTCATTCTCGCAACAATTCTGAACATGGAAAGTTACTTGCTGTTTTTTTCCAATGGAAATTGTAAACTTGCTTCCTACCCTAGTCTTTGCGACGTGCTGTTGATATGTACGGTAGTACATCTGGAACGGTCACTAGAGGCGCAGCTAAGCTGTATATAACAAAAATGTTATTGAAATAAAATTATAATCTTAACAATGTGACGTAGGATCCCACAAAAGCGTAATCAAAATATAATGTAACATTACGAGTTGAATTTTACCCGCAATTTAATTCTGTATTTAGCCTTATTACGGATTATTAAATAAGAAATATTTAGTGTTAGCTATGTTGTGCTGTCAGTTTATGTTTTATTTTATTTTATTTATATAACGCAGCATAACCGGAGCATGACAACTGTCCACAAGTGAAAGGTACTTATCAGATATTCCAGTCGTGGGAACGCTACTTAAAACTAAGGTACTCCTTAAATTGAAGTGCTACGGGTACCGGCTCTCACCGCGTTTCCATGCGATATATGTACAGCTGTTCATTAACCCAGCAAATTATTATCGTATTAACGGAGGCTGGGGTTCTTCTTGGCTGAATTCGATATGCCTTTCGCAATATCAGTACCAACGATCAATGTGATGTAGTAATTGATGTGATGCTGTGTAGTCTGTTTCATGTATAACTGCATAACGACGTTTCAGAGGAACGTGCTACCGCCTTGATTTTGACGGTAATTTAATATGGCCTTAGCGATTTATTTTTTTCAGATTTGTTGAGTAGCAGTGTAAGCTGCTAGTTCCGATGGTGGATTGATAAGTGTGTAAGGCGAAGGGGCGCCATATCCATTAAGATTTATTTATTAGGAACAGATAGTACGAAAGCATTTTCCAAAGATTCTTCTTCACGAACAGATCTGACACATAGCAAGTTTCTGTGCATGGAAAGACGGTTTCAGTAAACACTTGGATTGACTGTATTTTTCACGTCGTGAGATTATCCTTGCTCAAAAGATCCAGTCATATCTTCTACCTTGAACTGTAGATCTCTTCTCAGTCTTTAAGAATAACCTACGGCCCTAACGTCACAAACTGGAAGCCTTCTAAGTTCCCATCACCATCACCTGAATTTCAAAGTGAATGAGATCGTGGTGAATTTTTGCTGGAAGAAGAATTTCATTAAATATTTGTTGAATACTCTGATGCAAACTTTCAAGTGCCCATGTTAATAAAACGTCGTAGTTACCCTTGAATTCGGAAATAAAATCTTCGTTGGACACTTAACGATTATGGACAATATGGACACTATATGGACACAATATTCAACACTTTCAATGACACCGTCTTTGTCTAATTCGTATTCAAACCCAAGATTTGTCTTTCTCCAAGAAATTGCTTTTTGATATCGCGATAACTGGCTGAACATAATGGTATTTTGAGCCCTACAGACTGCCGATATATACAGTGTGTTCCTACCGGTGCCACATTTCGTGATCGTAGGTCATAGGAATTAAACACCCGAGATGATTGAGCTGAATTCTATTCTCGCCTGCAATTACTGGTCCTTCCTTATTTTAATAATAAGGTACGATTCAGCTACTGGGCACCGACCTGATTTCATTCAAGTCTTTATTTCATCTCCACGCCCGATGTTACATGTCCAAACTCGATATGATAAATCTGTTAAACTGCAATTGGTTTGCCACCCGGTGGCAGCAGTACAGTACACATTTACACACGAACAGTACACGGAACGACACAAAACAAACAATACAAACAAAAAAACAATATATATGAGCACAATAACAGAAGAATGATGCTTTATCGTGCGCTCCTATTAGTTAAAATAAAATCATCACAGTTGACAGTAAAATATAAAATATAGGGAGCAATATTAATATTATCCTTAAGTGTTCCGCCAATCCTGACTATCTCCGGGGAAATAATCTACACTTCATGGAAGGTACAGAATCGTGTATATTGCTGGCTGTAATTAGGTATGACATACTGCATTATAATTAAACATTGACGTACAAGTGAGTGAATCGTGCCGGAAATATTTGTTGGACCTCTAAATCTCTTTTTTTTTATCTTAGTAATTAACCAACTTGATGCACAACATTTTTGTTTTACAATAAGTTTATTTCGTGCTTCTACTCGTACATGTTTAGAGCACCATGTGCTCATCATCAGGAGGTCAAAATTGCCGTCCAGTGCACGGGACGGCCACCTATAGGTGTGATGATACCAGAGGCTGTATAATGCAATTTTGACCTCCTGATGATGAGCACATAGTGCTCGAAACATGTAGAGGCATGAAATAAATTTATTGTAAAACAAAAATTTTGTACATCAAGTTGGTTAATTACTAAGATTAATATACTGAGATGCACGTTCAGCGAAACATAAAAAAAGTATAAGCCTCTGTTGCTGAAGAACTTCCTGATGATGGCATCTTGGTGCCGAAACATAGAGGAGTTTGCACCTGATATGAAGTGTGTGTTGTGATCTATTTTATTGTATTTTAAGTAGTGCATTTAGTTGGTTTTGAAATATATTAAATATATGTAAGAAAATGCAAGCTGTGGACAACATAAATATTCGCAGTAATATAAATAATTTTTTTTATTCGCTGTAGCTAACAAACACTTGTTTTATCTTTGAGGATCTAAGGAAGGGAATTCAAGCCCTTGCTAGTATTTTAGTGCCTACTTCTAATTAAATAACAAATGGCAGTTCAACTTAAAGCGCTTCCCAAAAGGGGCAGGTCTGAATAGCGAGTGGGGAGACGGTAAAGGAAACTCCGCTCCAGCAGCAAATTCCCAAAAGACATGAACAGCAAAACGCGAACAATATGTGAGGATATGGCGAATTCTAGAGAAAGGAAGTCTACAAGCACGGAAAAGTGGAAACGCAATTAATTCCCTGATATTTGACATGATGCATGACGGTATCGACAACACGCCCTCACGCTGCTTGGCGGCGTCACCCGATGGTTTCTCATGCATATATGTCTCTACGCCTGTCTCTCTATCTCTGTCTCTCCACGATATGGTAAGTGGTTCCTCACATTGTGCCGTGATATATGGCAACAGAAACACATCAACGAAAATATACGGCTCTATAGGGCCAACGACCTAAACCTTTGAACAGTGTCGACAGACGAGTCTGGTCCAACGCTAAAATTGCTTGTGAGACGAACTGTAAAATGAATACATTGTAACTGGGTCGTGTTTTAGATCATTGTCATCATATGTCTACAGATATGTAATAAAACATGTGAAAATATTTGCAAACAACAAAAGTGACTAAAGTGTTGTTTATTATTATATTATAAAGTACATTACAGTTTTATTCCTTATTTTGAGTGATTCCTCGGCGTCTGAATTTTATTTGCCGACGTTTCGGAAAACTCTGCTTGTTCCATCTTCATAGGTGGTGTAAGCAGGAAGAATAAATGAGACGAATCCTTCCGAAACGTAGCCACATACAATTTAGACACCGGGGGATCACCCAGAAGCAAGAATATAACACTCAGAACACGGCGAAATTTTGAAATCAAGTATAGTATGGTTGTTATTCCAGTCATAATTATTTTCAGAAACAGTTCGTGTGTCGTCTACATACCAAAATATTTGGCATCACCCTAATACAGACCTCTCGGCGCCTTCTATATACATCTGTCCGTGGCTTTCGCTTGAAGTAAATCACGGATAAAGCGATGGTTTTTAACGTAACATGATACAAACTACAGTATTAGAGAATAATCCACCTTCATTATTTCTTATCATCAATCACCAGTATTGCTGCCATGATCAGAGCAAGTCTACATATTTGTGTTAGGAAAAACGGCCTGAAATTCTGTGCAGTAATATTACGGTAATTGAATAAGCGCTGCATTTGATAGAAGGTCGTTAAATATCTGCGGACAACCCAACATGTATGAAAGGTTGATTTGT
>Ga0123353_10004676_pt1 | contig 17706 bp, 15 predicted proteins | sample TergutLab28metaG_3_FD_92763 | JGI IMG/M metagenome (GOLD analysis project Ga0123353, IMG submission 92763) | Labiotermes labralis P3 segment gut microbial communities from Petit-Saut dam, French Guiana - Lab288 P3 | ecosystem: Host-associated > Arthropoda: Insects > Digestive system > Gut ... | reverse complement strand
TGCAGAACCTTTGGTTAGCGGCGAAAGGCATACCGCAATTCGGACAGTACTTCATTTTTTGCACCTCTTGAAATACTTATCATTCACTGGTGATGATCACCGTTCGACTACTGCCGTCCCAGTTCACACCCAAATTGGAGGGAATTTTTTGAGAGTTATTTGGCATTTCCTACCCTCTGAAGGTAGGGGTTTTATACATTGTGCCGATGCCAGGGACGTAAAGCGCATTCTTAGCATCCTCGTGGAAGGGTATCGTTTCGCTGCTGCCTTCCCGTAGTTGGTCTTCGAAGACGATATTGTCGCTGCAGTCATACAAGGTACCTGATATGTTTTCCACAACCGCTTGATAACCGCCGATTTCCCTGTAGGTACCCGTCTCGATTAGCAGACCCTCGCCCGGCTTCCAGATCAGGCGTGTGAACTCCAGGGTTGGTGAATTAAACTTCAGCCAGGTGACCGGCGTCTGGTAGTTTTGGGCTATTTCTGCCCTGGCGGTGTCTTTGGAAGTGTCAGGCAGCGGAGGCGCTTCCTCCTGGGTGCTCCAGGTGCCGTTGAGGTTAGCCTTGGACACCTTGTAAAACTGTTCGTTGTTTAACCTGATAGTCCCAGCCGATTTATCGAAGTCAGAGTAGTAGACAATCAGTTCTTCATAGGCGTATTCTTCATCGTCGTCTGTCTCATCATCCCCATAGGTTACGGTGGTGCTCGTGCCACCTGAATCGTAAGTGACCCGTTTTTCCACATAGCAGACGATACAGTCGACTAAAGCCTGCACCTCCGCCTTGCCGGTCAGGACCTCCGCCGATCCATCTTTGTTGACGGTCACCTTCTCGAAGGTCAGTCCTCCCACCTCGGAAGGCGTATACACCTGGATTTCATTGCCATCCTTATCTTTGCCTTCCGCATAGGAGCCAGACGCCTGCTTAAACTCATACCAAGTCCCGGCAGTACTGCGCACTGTCTTGGGGTCTGGTTTTTCGATCTCTCTAACATTCGTCCATGTCTCGTTGAAAGCCGCCCCCTTAACCCGGTAGAGGGTCGTACCCATGAAAAAGCCGATGCGAGGGGTTAGGGTATCGGTAATGGAGTTATATGAACAGTTGAAGTAGGATATGGCCGAATCGGTATCGGTATCCTGTTCGTATTCTTCCAGAGGCAGGGAGAATAAGGCCAGGTTATCCTGATGGTCGCGGGGGAAGATATACTTCTCCGTCGGGTGCATGGCGAAGTCCGCGCCCACCCATATCTCACCGCTTTCCAGCAGAATCTGGGTGTCGGTTATTTCAACAACCTGATAACCATACCTAGGGTCTAAAGGGGAGGTGAAGTCTTTGTTCTTCGCCAAAGTCAGCCATTTGCCATTGTTGTAGAAAATGTCTTCTATTTTGGCAGCAGAGTCTTTCTCCCTGGCTGTCTGTTGGAACTGGCGCTTTTCATGGTCGCGCAGTATTTTAGGCACGGAGGCATAGACATCGCTGTCCGTCCAAGTTCCCCAGATCGGGATATTCGCAGTGATCTTCATCTTCGTATCGATGTCGTTCTGGCAGGTGAGATTGCCTTTCAGAGTCGCTGACTTATTATAGAGTGTGCCTATGGGGTCAATAGGATTCATCGATGCACCTGCTGAAGCAGTATCATCTTCATAGATGACCAGGCTTACATCGAACTCTAACTTGCCAATCTTACCCCACTCGGTTGCAAACCGGTTATCTGTTGTCTGAATTGTACCGCCATCCTCCAAGTAAATTATCCATACCTGGTCGGAAGATTCAGGCAAGAGTACCGCGGTTACCGGTATGGTAAATTTGGCGAAATAGGCATACTTGGGCGTGTCGTCCTGAGCTTTTTTTATGTCTTCTTCGATTTTAGCCTTGCGCTGGGCGGGACTCATGGCTAGCAATTCACGGATTTTTTCTTTGGCTTTAAGTTTTTTCTCCGCTGCCTGATACCTCTTCTCCCTGGCTTGCTGCATAGGGTCGAACTGCTCCGGTACCCTGGAGTATCGGTCGGTGACTACAGCCGTGGTTTTGCCATAAGCTTTAGCGTGAATAAGCTCTGGAGACAACTCCTGGATAGTTGGTCCGGTTGCCGCGTTCAGATGAGTACGCTCCCAGTAGATGGTGAACTCCCACTCCCCTTCAATCTGATGTGACAAGGCATCCTTTTTTCTTCCTTCGATCTTCCAGGTATCGGAAATAATTTGGGTATGAGTCCAGCCTTTAACATGCTCAGTAAAGTCGGCATATCCGTAGTGATACTCAAGGTAGATATAATAGGGGGGTTCCTTGATACGTGAAGCGGTGACCGAAATTTTAACGTCGTCATCTTCCGACAGATTCTTAAAAGCATCGAAGAAACCGTCTGAGGCGCTTACCACTGAGGATACCAAACCTAAGATGATTACCACACACAGCATTAGCGGCAGAAGGGTGATCTGTTTTCTCATAGTAATGCTCCTCCCAGGCTTATTCGTTATAATAGAACGACAGTCTTATTGAATCGGAATATTTATCCAGGTACATGCTGAATGTCCATGAGCCTTTTTGGGCCATGGCTCCATCCAGGTTATCTTCATCTACCCAGTATACATCCCAACCACTGTCTTTTAGTGCTTCGACATACACTAAAAAACTCTCCGTTGAAACATCATCAACATATATCGAAATCATGCCAGGTTCAGCATAAACTTGCCTGACATCGCCAGCCGGATAAACAGGGGTATCTGCCGGTAAGTAGGCGAAGGGCCATTCATCAGTTTCTATGCCGGGTAGAGAGTAATCCGGTGCATCTTCGCCTGATAAACTGCTATGGGTATACCCCGATTGGTTTTCCATTTGCTGCTGGATGTGGAAAGCCGCGCTAAGGCCATAGCCTTCCAGCCAGCTTCGTTCTTCGCTGACTAACTCCACATACGAATTGCTGTACTCACCGAGTAAGGATGTGTTAAGGTCCTCCGGGTCCACCTCGGCTTCGTAGTAGAGCCACTGGGCAAAACTCTCCATACTCCCAAACATGGCAATGGTCTCCGTATCGAAGGTAAAGCTTTCCGCTTCATCGTTGATGACCGCCAGACCAGGGGTTGGGGAAGCGCTCGTGTTCCCGCTGGTAGGCTGGGCTGGACTGCTGATATCGACACTTTGCCGGGTGCTGGTGGTGCTTTCGTTGCTGATTTTATTCGTACCACCGCTGAACAGCCCGAGCATGTTGGCAACAACCAGCACGACTGCGAGGGCGATAACCGTAACGACGCCGATGATCAGCGATGCGTTGCTCTTCTTGCTGACCACAGATGGTTTGGCAATAGTCTGCGACGGCGGGGAGACCTGCTTTAACTGCAGTTGCCCAGATGCTACAGGTTGTTGAGTATGCCCAGGCACATCATGCTGCTGCGATGGTGTAATCTCTGGATGCGCAGGTAAGAAAGCAGGAACGAACGGTGATGGTTGTGGTACCAGAGTATCTGGTGACACTGATGAGGTTTTGGTTGATCGGGATTAGCTGTTGCATGTTCCTGCCTGGTTTCTGCAGGACGCTCTGTGCCGCAACCAGTGCAGAATTTGTTACTGTCAACGAAGGGCAGTCCGCAATTCGGACAATACTTCACCACGATGCACCTACTCTTTTGGTATATTTATCATTCGCTGATAAAATAAAGGCTTTCAGCAATTATTCAGGTGCTAAGCACCTGAATAATTGCAGCCGCGTATTTTGTATCAGTCATTCCGGTTGTTCATGCATCCAAACTACGCCTGATGGACGTAAAGACAATGAACGCCAGCAGTAGGCCACAAAAAGCGGCAATGCTCCACAGAGTAATGGTTATCATTGGCAGTGGCTGCTCCCTGGATTGCACCTCCGCAACAGTAATATCATCGGTGGCAGTCTCTGCTGTTTTCTCCTCGTAGAATGGTTCATCGGTGGCTGTGACTTTGAGATTCATTTCCCCCAGGAATAGTTTTTGCGGGGAATCATTGGCTGATCCCAGGTAGAACATGGCTTTAACTATGGGCAGATCATCAGGAGATAAAACAGTAACATACTCGATGACCAGTTCTTCGGGTGAGGCGGCTAAAGGGATCAGACAGGAGAAATCCTTTTCGGCTACAAATGTATAATCGACCGTGGAGCTATCATCCTTAAGCACACTGAATCCATCTGCAAGCTCGGTTATCTCATCTGCCGGGACGACCAGATCCTTAAAGTTCGCGAATCCCCAGTCCAGGAGTGTCGTGGTATCCAGCCATTTGGCATTCTTCCAGCTGGATTTCATCACCACAGCAATCAGAGTCCTGCCGTTCCTCTCGGCGGCAGTTACCAGGGTATTCAACGCCCCTTCGGTCCAACCATGTTTCGAAGCGATCAGGCCATCATAATCGAAATAACCGACTGCTAAAATCTCGTTGGCGCTACGCAATATTCTGGTCAGAGGCTGGATATTTGTGGCTGGAATACGATACTCCCAGGAGCTGAATATCTTGCAAAAGCGAGGATCTATGATGGCTTCCCTGGTAATAAGTGCCATGTCGTAGGCAGTGGTGTAGTGGTTTTTGTCGTCAAGACCATGGGCATTGACGAAGTTGGTACTTAACGCTCCCAGAGCAGAGGCACGAGCGGTCAGCATGGCAGCGAAGTTATCCATGGTGCCGCCAATAAGCTCCGCTATGCCGTTAGCAGCGTCGTTGGCCGATTCCAGAGCCAGCGCATACAGTGCCTGCTCCAGGGTTATGCGTTCGCCAATAAACAAAGCTATCTGCGATGAATCTTCGTCAATGGAGTTGACCGCCTCGAAAGACATGGTGATGATATCCCCGAGGTCACCAAGTTCCAAGGCCAGGAGTGCCGTAGCTATCTTGGTTATGCTGGCAGGTTTGAGGGGATGATGCATATCCAGATCATAGAGCACCTGCCCGGTAGCCGCATCCATCAACACTACGGACTCCGAGTAGATTACTAACTCGCCTTCATCTGCCAGGACATTTATTGCAACAGGTAAGATTATGATTATTAGGAGCAGAAGACGTTTCAAACAGAAAAAACCCGGTTTTACCACCGATACACCTCCTTTGAGGGTTCTTCTGAGCATACGCCTGTGTTTACCTACCAATAACTACCATGTAAGATGAGGGTTACACACTTTGGTCTTTGCTGTTGTCCTGCATTCAACAGCACATTGAGAGGTTCCTCCTTAAATTTATATGTCGATGTGAGTAAAATTACACGTGTATAAAATAAATATTTATGATTTAAAGTATATTTTGATGTTATAAAAAATATGGTAAAATAAAAAACCACCCAGGATTACCGGGAGGGCGGTGACAATAAGCATCAATATTAAAGTATTCTTAAAGTATGAGGGTTTTAGCAAAGTGGATACTCTATATGCTTATGCCCTGCTGGTCTTCACATAAGCAGCATAGTAGGTTTCCTGACGACTGACTGAAGTATAATTACGCAGGTCCTCTAACAACTCAGCGTCAGTCAGAGCCGCCACTACCCAGGCTGCATAACGGGTACCCGCCTGAGCATGAATCTCGCTGAGCACACGATCAAAACTCTGATCGCTGCGGAAGGTATGACCATATTCATCCGTGCCGGCATCTAAAGAGTCTGCTACAGCCACGATATCGACTATGGACTTGTAGGGTTGGGCAATGGGGATCTCTTCACAGGGATACCCTCCCTGGCTGTCGGCCCAGATATGATGCCCGTTGAGAGTAGCCATAATGCAGCTGAGATCTTCAGTTGTGCCGAGTTCCAGCTTCTCGGAATGCACATGAGTTTGGGTAATCTTTTCTTCGAAATCGAAAAAAGGCCTGGAGATCATGGAGATCGTGTTCACATGCTCTATCTTGCCGATATCGTGAAAGATTCCTGCACGTCTGACCAAGTCACAGATACGGTACTTATACTGAGCAATTTCCTCGACGCTGGTCGTTCCGCAGAGTCCTACAAACTGCTCGGGATTTTGATCGATCAGGTATTCGGCGATACTGGAGCTGATGAAACCGGTTTGTAGACAATGGACATAAATCGGCATATGAATGAAGGAGATCAGATCCAGGACCAGACTTAGATACTCTTCCGCCTGTTCTGGTGCCAGATTGCTCATGCCAAATTCACCGAGGAACGAATTTATACGCTGTCTGTCTATACCATCTGGCGTGTTACGACAGTAACGCAGGATCCGCTGAATGATGGGAGTGCTCTCCTGAATGAAGCGCGCGGAATCCCCTCCCATTTCATGCTTAAGGTAGATCAGCAGAGCCGCCGGAACATGCAGCATCCTGAACATACCCTCAGTGGAATAATCATCCTCATCGGCGGTATTGAAGAGCTGTCTGAGTTCACTGACCAGGGTAACCAAATCACAGCGCTCGCTGTGATAGTTCATGGATAACTGTACATAGGTAAGACGGCTGGGAGGCCAGTTGCGATTGGCGTAACCCTGGGCTTCACCCTCAGTAAGGATCAGCAGACTTTCGTCGATCCTCTTAACCAAAGGGGTTCCTCTCTCGTTATTGATGCGGATGAGATCGAGCCAGGCGCAGATGTTCTGATGAGGATTAGTGGTGAAAGCAGCCCAGGGAAAGTCGGGGTCCAGAGCCCTGACGGTTGGATCATTCCAAAAAGCCAGAGCTTCATCGATAATACGAAAGAAATGTTCTTCATCTCTGGTTTTGGGATCCGATCGAAACCCGCTGCAGGCCACATAGACATTTCCCAGGCAACGGTTGATATACATCCTGGTCTCTTTGCTTTCGATAGTTAGATAATTCTCCCTAAAGCCTGCACCTTCGGCGAACAAAGCCAGGGATTCCTCGAGGAAAAGGGATTTATCCAGGTACATATAGATAATGGCAATCCAGTAGATATGGCGAACAATACGGTCCGGATCCTGCTTCTCTCGGGCTCGACGCAGAAGAGCTGTGTGGATCACCATCGCCAACCCCATATCCAGGGTATTGATGAGTGTATAAAGACGCTGAGCCAGTTCTGACAGATCGTCAGCCTCGCTGTCGCTGAGATTCTCTGCATCTTCCAGCATAGGATAAAGCCGTTCCCGTAGAAGCCTGGTGTTCGCTTCCATCAGGCGTCGACATTTAGCGCTTTTCTCTTCCAACAGATCGATCAGCTGCTCCCGGGAAAGACCGAAGGGTAGGGTTTCATTTTCCATCTGACGGAACTCCGAGATAATGCTGATCAATCTTTCTTCGAATCCTAACATGGCTTTTCCTCCTCGAGGATATACTCTTCAATAGGTGAGTAAGTGCTCTTCAGAGGTCGCCTGGCTTCCTCTGCATCGCGAACTTCCGGAATAGGCAGATGTAGGGTGATGGTAAAACTGGAGGGGGCAGCGTCAATCTCCACCAGACCTCCCATTCTCTCAACCAGCTCACGAATGCGCCTTAAGCCTATGCCATGCATTGTTCCGGACTTTGTTGAAGAAAAAATCCCGGATTTATCCTGGCGGTAGACACCATTGGACGCGTTTTGGACCTCTATGACCCACATTCCTTTACGTATGGTGGCGTCGAATCTGAGAAACCTCCTGTCCTGGGGCAGGTGTTCCAAAGCTTCGAAGGCATTATCCAGAATATTGCCGATGATGGCAACAAAATCGCTTTCATTAAAGGGAAGGTTCTGGGGGACAACCAGCTTCTTCTGCAACTCAAGGCCCAGACGTCTGGCTTGCTGCGCCTTAACGAACAGTAATGCGTCCAGGTGTGGATGCCCCGAGAAGAGCAGATCCCGCACGGGTATAAAGTCTTGATGCAAGACATCCACCAGGTAGTGTTTCATCTCTGCATATCGGTCCGTCTCGGCATAGCCAAGTAATATTGCGAAGTGTTGCTTGATGTCATGCCAAAGGTTGCGCAGATTCTCATAACCATCCAGAAGATTCTGTAGATCCTTGCTCTCGGCTTCACTGCGCATGACCCGCGTCTGCAGTTCGATGGACTGGGTAGTGGAGTAGACCAGGCGATCGAAGAGGACGAAACCGCTGACGATGACGATAAACAGCATGCAAAAAGAAAGAGTCAGAGCTATGGAGAGATCGGGATTAACTAAAATTAACTGAGAGAGATCCAAGAGGATGCCGCTGATGAACACGGCGCCAACAGCCAGAACATAGAGCAGGGGATACATCCATTGAGGTATCACCGCAGGGTTGGTCTCCGGTTTCGCTAAAAGGATGATGGCGATGGTGATGATCAGAGAGTAGAAAAGGAGCATCATCAGGCGTATGGGACTCTGAGCGGAGAGCAATTCCCAACTGAGAAGAGGAACTCTTTCGACCCAGAGCGAGAGTATATAATTGCCACAAAAGAAGACTGCATGAGCAGTGACCAGCCAGCGAATAGCAGGGAACATGGCACTGTTTTTGAAGTTATAGCAATAACTTAGCGTCGTTACCAGCAGAAAAAGCAGAGAGAAGACATAGGAAAGCCCAAGAACACTGAAAACTGTTAGCAGGGTGACGACCAGGCCAGTATAGACTGCGTCCTTCTGCCAATCAAGCCATCCTCTGCCCAGTTTTCGATTGAGCAGGAAGAGGAGAAGAAATGCTTCGAGAGCGTTGCCAATGATTGTAAAGAGATACCAGATGGCTTCACTCATTTTGGGCCTCGTTTCTAGAAGAATCGTCTATACTCTGTGATAGCCTTAACGAAACTCTCCATGTAGTTCTTACCGATTGGCTGTTCGGTGTGCTCCTCATCATCGATGATCACTCGCTGTAACCCATACTGATAAATATGATCCATGTTTACGATAATGCTGCGATGGATACGGACAAAATTCTTAGGCAGGCGCGCTTCCAGAGGATCCATTTTCTCCCGGAAACGCATCATCACATCGTCATTAATCGTAACATAGTGGCCATCGCTAACCAGATAGTAGATATCCCGCAGTGGGAAACGCATGGTTTCGCGCTCTACCCGACAGGTGAAGTAATCGTCTCCCCGACGTTGAAGACGATATAACAGCCTGTCCATTGCCGCGAAGAACCGTTCTTCAACCAGAGGTTTGATCAGAAAATCGATGACTTCCAGGGCGAACCCCTTAGGCATGATATTGCTGTGGTTGGTGATGAAGATGATGGGAATGTGGCGATCCTTCTTACGAATGCTCTCGGCGAGAGAGACTCCGTCCTGACCAGGCAGTTCGATATCGAGCAATAATGCATCGAAAGAATCGGTATCCCTCCAGGCTCCCAGAAGGCGGTTAGCGTCCTCGAAGGAATAGAGGGTCACCTTTTGCTTACGTAAGCGAGCCCACTTCTTCAACTGGGTCTCGATAATTTCACGATCTGCTGCAATGTCCTCGCAGTGCGCCAGAATCCATGCCAAACGGATCTCCCCCCACAGGCATTGTTCCTGCCTATTTCGTCACTAAGGGAAAAAATCCTGCCCTGGCGCTGTTGCGTTGCAGGGAGCCAGCATCGTTAGAGGAAAAAGCTGACACCCGATTAATCCTGTCAGACAAGACATACCAGATGCAGGATCGGCTGTGATAATACTGGCACGAACATGCCGATTTTTATCACCAAAGAATATAGATGACAGTTATCATATATTACATGCCCCTTTGCCAGTAAAACAAATACTATGTGCTATAGTGTTAAAGGATTAAACCACAGTATACAGTACCAAGCGAAGGAGGTCATGATATGGCAGAAAAAATCCGCATACTACTCGTGAAACGGGGTAATCTTTCGGAAGCCGAACTAGCCAGGAGAATGGGTATTTCTCCCCAGAATCTATCCTACAAGATGAAACGGGATAATTTTGCAGAGCGCGATCTGAAAACAATTGCTGAAGCGTTGGATGTCGATCTGGAAATTGCCTTCGTTCTGCCTACCGGTGAAAGGATTAGTTAAAGGACTTTACCCCCGTATCACGACAGGCATTTCGTCCTGAGGCTGCAGACTTTAAGTCTGCAGTCTTTTCATATAACTTTCCTGGCGGAGATAGAGATGATCAGGATTCTTCTTCCAGAGGAAACGCCGTGCAGCGATCCCGTCCGTTGTTTTTGGATTCATACAGGGCTTCATCGGCTTTGCGCAAGAACTCCTCCCAGCGTTGCCAGTGAGCGACCTTCCCGGTAGTGATGCCGATAGAGATGGTCACATAGGGAGCGACCTCACTATGAGCATGAGGTATGTTTTCCGACCTCACGCTCTCCAGGACTTTTTCTGCCACCACCAAGGCACCCTGTGCATCGGTATAGGGCAGGACGATGACAAACTCCTCCCCGCCGTAGCGAGCGACGAAGTCGCTGGCACGAGAGACGCTGGCAGTGAGTACCCTGGCGATCTCTTTTAGGCAAACATCGCCCTGATCGTGCCCGTAGGTATCATTAAAACGCTTAAAGAAATCGATGTCCAGCATCATCAGGCTCAGACTGCCGTTAGCACGGGAAAGCGTCGGCATAATATGTCGCAGGGTATTTTCCATGAAGCGCCGGTTATAGAGGCCGGTGAGAGGATCGACATTTGCCTGAAGAAATAGTTCGCTGATGGTTCGCGAGAGATTGCCAAGCTCGTCGCTGCGATCCGTGCCATACACGGGTGCGTAGCGATTTTCCCTGAGAAGACCGAGACTCTGTTCCAGCTTGCTAAGAGGTTGGAAGATCAGATTATAGTTGACCGCGCTGATCGAAAGAGCGAAGGCGATGAGCAGGGCCAGCACTGCAACGGCTACCGGCAGAAAGACACCGATATCCAGCAAAGCGTTGGGGTTGGAGAGGACCACAGCCGTCCACTCGGTCAGACGGACCGGGGTGATACTGGCATGGCGATAAGCATCCTGATGAACAGCGATGGATTTGGGATCTCCTACCGCGGTAAAGAAACCCTCGATCTGCTGGAGGTGAGACTGTAAGGAAGCGAGGAGCAGAGGGTCGCTGAACTGCTCCTGCAGGCTAAGGCTGTAGGCTCCGTAGAGATAACTGTCATCCCGGATTTTCGCACTATCCATGAGTATCTGGCCATCCCCGGCGATGATGAAGCCTCGCAGTCCGACGCTTTCATATTTGGCGAAGAGTTCACCGGAGAGATGGGAGAACTCCAGCCCGGTGCAGATGACTCCCAGAACTTCTCCCTCATGGATGACCTTATAATCCAGCCAAACTCTCTTGCGATCCAGGACAAAATCGAAGTTCACACTTAGCATATAATCGCTGTCGGAAGCCAGGCATTCGTAATACCAGGAGTCCTCACCCACACCTTCGCGCAGTGTAGCAAAGGGGACAAAATCCTTGGGAGTGAGATTACGCTCAACCTGGTATTCGTTGCTGGATTTCCCTATCCCAACATAGAGATTAGCGCTATAAAGCTCGCTGACGATCTCTGCCAGTTCTTCCAGAGCGATACTCTTCAGCTGAGGGTCGGACTCCTCCTGCAGCCAGGCGATAACCGACCCGGATCGTGCTGCTTTCGACATCAAGCCGATCTCTTTACTGATGTGGGCACTAAGAACCTCAGCAGTACTAAGGGCATAGTTGCTGGCAAAGTTTTTAGAGATCGTGCTCACGAGTCTGCCGAAAGCCGTATACATCACCACGGCAAAGATGAAGAAGGCAAGAGTAAAGAGCAGGAGGCTATCGTTACGAAAACGCGTAGCGATGCTCGAGCCGGTTTTGCTACCCGGCTGAGATTCTCCCTTTCCCTGATCTTGTTGTGGCATAAGACTCTCACATTCCTCCATGCAAAATTGGGAAGATTATTTGCAAAGTACCACCTTGTTGGCCCAAGGCTACGCTGATTATAGATAGCAACCAGAAGAATGCAGAATCATCTGCCGATGAAGTTCCAGTAGATGATCAGGATCTCTTCTCCCCAAAAGGCGGCGAGCAGGCAGGCCAGAGCCAGAGCCGGACCGAAGGGGACCAGGTGATCCCTGGCCAGAGCCTTGCCGGCTACTCTCCTGATGAGTACTCCCAGCAGAGCCAGGTAGGGAGAGAGGCAGAGCGCGACTGCAGTTAACTGCCAACCAAGATAGAGCCCACAGGCAGCCATCATCTTGATATCTCCGGTACCTATACCCTGACGTTGCCAGAATTTAAGGCTGAGCAGGGAGATCAGCAGGAGGCTCCCGCTGCCCAGGAGGAGACCGAGCAGACGCTCGCTCAGCGCAGGAAGAGGTAATAAAATTGCGGCGATGATCGCCAGGATAGTGATGGTCAGATTAATCTGATCGGGAATGATCATGGCATGATAATCGATCAGGCTCAGGGTGAAAAGAGCCGAGAGGAAGAGCTGTAGCAGAACCAGAGAGGTCAACCCGTCAAAGAAAGCCAAAGCCAGCAACCACAATCCCAGATTGGCCAGTTCCACCAGAGGGTACTGGATGGAGACAGGTGCTCCGCAATAGCGACAGCGTCCCCTGAGCCAGAGATAGCTGCAGACAGGAATGAGATCGTTCCAGCGTAGAGTCCTTTCACAGGCAGGACAGTGAGAGCGTGGCGTGACGATGGATTCCCCGCGGGGTAACCGGTAGATACAGACATTGAGAAAACTGCCTACGGTAACCCCGCCCAGGATCGTCCAGAGGAAGGCCAGGAAGGCGTCCGGATCAGCGAACACTGAAGCTAATCCTAGAAGAGCCCCTTGATTTTACCGTTCTCATCGACATCGATGGCTTCCGCCGCAGGCGCTTTAGGTAAACCCGGCATGCGCATGATGTCTCCGGTAACGGCGACGATGAACCCTGCTCCAGAGTTGAGCACCACTTCCCTGACCGAAATGCGAAATCCCTGGGGACAGCCGAGTAGTCGGGGATCATCGGTGAGGGAATACTGGGTCTTCGCCATGCAGACAGGCAGCTGTCCGTAACCAAGACGACGAATCTTGCGCAGTTCCCTTAAGGCACCAGGAGAGAAGTCTACTCCGTCAGCCCCATAGACCTTGCTGGCGATGGCTGTGATCTTCTCTGCAAGTTCCATTTCATCTGGATATGCGAAAGCAAAGTCAGGTGACCCTGCTTCGGCGAGGCGTACAACTTCTTCAGCCAGAGCCACCCCACCCTTGCCGCCGTCTGCCCATACTTCACTGAGTGCCACGTTGACCCCGTGTTCCTGACAGGCCTGAGTAATCATGGCCAGTTCGGCATCGGTGTCGGTATTACGGCGGTTGATCGCCACGACGGTGGGTATATGGAAGACCTCTGTCATATTATGTACATGCTTGAGCAGATTCGGCATACCCTTCTGCAGGGCAACCAGGTCCTCATCTCCCAGGTTTTCCCGCTTCATGCCACCGTTATATTTTAAGGCACGCACCGTCGCCACGATGACCACGGCATCGGGTTTTAACCCTGCCTTGCGACACTTGATATCGATAAATTTTTCAGCGCCCAGATCCGCCCCGAAACCAGCTTCGGTAACCACATAGTCAGCGAAGTGCAAAGCCATTTTTGTGGCCATGACCGAGTTGCAGCCATGGGCTATGTTCGCGAATGGGCCCCCATGGATAAACGCCGGAGTGCCTTCCAGGGTCTGCACCAGATTGGGCTTAAGTGCGTCCTTCAACAGAGCTGCCATCGCTCCCTGAGCCTTGAGTTCCCTGGCATAGACGGGATCTCCCGCGAAGTTGAAGCCGATGACGATATTGCCAAGCTTCTCCTTGAGGTCAACTATATCACTGGCCAGGCAGAAGGCGGCCATGACTTCGGAAGCGACGACAATATCGAAGCCGTCCTCCCGTGGCATTCCGTTGGCACTCCCGCCCAGACCATCATTGATGAAACGCAGCTGACGATCATTCATATCCATGCAACGGCGCCAGGTGATACGGCGCGGATCGATGGCCATTTCGTTACCCTGATAGATGTGGTTGTCGATCATCGCCGCCAGCAGGTTGTTGGCGGCTGCCACGGCATGAAAATCCCCGGTAAAATGAAGGTTGATATCCTCCATTGGCACGACTTGGGCATAACCCCCTCCGGTAGCGCCACCCTTGACTCCAAATACCGGTCCTAAAGAAGGTTCCCTGAGAGCGATGGCGGTTCGTTTACCGATGACCCCTAAAGCATCCCCCAGACCGATGGTCGTAGTGGTTTTACCCTCTCCGGCTGGCGTGGGATTGATAGCCGTGACCAGCACCAGCTTCGCCTTATGGCTCACAGGTTGCTTCAGGAGGTTATAATCGATCTTGGCTTTATAGCTGCCATACATTTCGATTTGGTCTTCTCTGAGTCCCAGTCTTCTGGCTACCTCGCGTATATCCAGAAGGGTTGCCTCCTGGGCAATTTCGATGTCAGATTTGAATGCCATTTACTGCTCTCTCTCCTTTTTCCATTACACTTACCGAATATATCGTAGAATATTCCACATGCAGGACAAAAATCCCTGCCGGGTGAAAACCCGATCAGGAGGATGCATGATACCCCTAAGCACAAAGCAGCCAAATCAGGCCTTTGTCTGCGCCTGATCTGGCCAGCGGATTCTTTGCTATTATACTTCCATGGCAGCTTATATCCTGTTTGCTAACTTGAAAACCTGCTTCGGTGACATCAAGTGATCCCCTCGCACGTTTCCGTTAGCAGGATCTGAGATGGGGACTCCAAGTCCCCAAACCTCTGGACGGGAGCTTCACTCCCGCACTACACTAACATGTAGCGTAGACGCACACATTTTCATGCTTCAGGGTGAATGTAATTCATGTGCGTCTAGTCTCTCAGACCATAAACCAGAGCCTTCTGAGGACAAGCCGAGAGGCAGTCGCCACAGTGGAGACACTCGGGAGTATTAGCCTTAACCTGGGGATGAAGCCCCAGACGACAAGCCCTGGCGCAGGCGCCACAGGAGGTACAACTCTCCCTGGCACAGCGCAGACGATAGATTGCCAATGGATTGAGCAGAGCATAGATCGCTCCCAGAGGACAAAGGACGCGGCAGAAGAAGCGATAGATCGGAGTCGCCAACAGGAGTATGCCCAGAGCCAGAGAGAGCTTAAGCACAAATTGCAAACCGAGAAAACGCCTTAGCCCTTCTGTAGCGGCGAGCAGCGGCAGAGCAGCGAAAACCGTCCCGGAAGGGCATATGTATTTGCAAAACCAGGGATTGCCAAGTCCCGTAAGCTCATGTGTCGCGACCAAGGGCAGGAGGATAACGAAAAGGATAAGGACCACATACTTGAGATACTTCAGGTGACGCAAGGTCGTTGGGAATTTAGGCGTCTTCAGGCGATAGAGCAAGTCTTGTAACAACCCGAAGGGACAAAGATAACCACAGATCAGACGACCAAAAGCGACTCCGGTGGTCAGGAGAAAACCGGTCACGAACAGGCTTAGACGATGCTGTGCTCCAGCCAGAAAGAGCTGCAGCGATCCCAGGGGACAAGAGAGTACTGCTGCCGGACAGGAGTAGCAGTTTAGTCCAGGAGTACAAATCATCTTGCTGCTGCCAGTGTGGATCTTCCCTTTGCTGAAGTTTAGTAGCAGGGGATTCTGCAGCAGGAAGAAAGCAAATTGGCTGATCAGGCGCCTATGGCTCAACTTTAAGTCCCGCAGCTTCATCAGCCCAACCCAATGCATTCCAGACAAACGAGGACCGCCTTCTGCATGATGAGGAGCAACTCACCGCCCCGGGTACCAGCCAGCATCAGAGAGCAACCCAGCACCAGGAGGACTGCTGAAAGTGTAAAACGATTACTCGATGACATTACTACCTCCATTGATGCTAAGGATCATCCTGCTCAGGCAGATAATCAGCCAGATGGTTGGCCAGAGCTATGATCTGCTTCACTGTCAGGGACTCCCCTCGAATCCCGGGATCGAGTGCCAAATCTGCCAGAACCTTGTCGATCTCTGCGGCGGGTATCTGCCAGTGGGGAGAGGTGTTCAGGGCGTTTCGCAGTTTCTTGCGCCGCTGTCCGAAGATAGCCCTATTAGTCAGCTCCAAAGCCTGTTTACTGACCAGGCCATGCTCGGAGTGATGATAGGGTTCCAGGGTTACGATAGCCGAAGCAACCGCAGGAGCCGGGTAGAAAACACTCGCAGGCACATAGCCCTCGACAGACACCTCCGCCAAAGCCTGGGCCCAGACAGTCAGGCTCCCATAAAGCTTAGAACCGGGAGAAGCAACCAAACGCTGAGCAACCTCCCTCTGCACCAGAAAGGCCATGCGTTTGGCGGGAATCTCCAGCTCCAGACAGGCCAGGAGCAGAGGAGAGGTTATGTAGTAGGGCAGATTGGCTACGATATAGCGAGGAAGCTCTGGTTGCCAGAGATCAGCGAATTTCAAGGAGAGAGCATCGGCGAGGATCAGGCGTACATTGTCCAGATCGGCCAGAGTCTCCTCCAGAAGCGGACCGAGTTCTAGAGCTATCTCGACGGAAATGACCGTGTCAGCTACTTTAGCCAGCTCACGGGTCAAGGTTCCAAGCCCGGTCCCGATCTCCAGGACCTGAGCTGGTCTTTCGATCATCGCTGCAGTCAGGATTCGCTGCAGAGTGTTCTGATCGATTAGAAAGTTTTGCCCCAGGCGTTTGCGTGCTGCCAGCCCATACTTGTCCAGCAGCACGCTAACCACCCGGGGTGATGTAAGGTTTATGGTCGGGAAATCATCAGGCAAAGAGTTCAACTCCCTACAGACCATAGGTCAGGTTTAACTCTTCTAAACGCCGTAGCAATAAGGAGAAGGATACTTTACAGATTTCACCCTTGTGTTGATTGCTTAGGTGATGCTTAAAGCCAAGTTTCTCGCAGAATCGCATTCCGGCAGCGGTCCAGACACTGGCCCAGACCTGATCGATATAAATCCCCGACTCCGGCAACTGCGCCAGGGTTGTGTACATCGACTTCAGCAGATAGCCGGAGAGATGCTTGCCCTGATGACTTTTGCTAAGAGAAACGCAATCGAAGAACAAGCTGTTGATCCCGCTGCAGGGATCGATCTTAAGGGTGAGATGACTCACGTCTTGCTCGCTAAACTGACCGGCGGCAACCCTAGCCATGATCCCCCGGTTAAGAATACAAAAGGACCAGTAGCCTACGATCTGACTATCGTCCATGACCACCCGCCAAAGATAGTCAGTTTCCTCATAGAACCTGGTAGCACGTTCGATAATCTGTCCATTATCATCGATGAGTCCATTTTCCTGATCGATCTCACTTAGGCGCCTGGTTATATCCGTAATGGTCAGGCCCATGTCCAGCAACTCAGTAAGGCTGCAGCTCCTGAGCATGATCGCTGACCCTAGTTCCAGTGGTAGATAGCTGGCCCGGACTCCATCTGCTCGATCTGCAGATGCCAGGGCAGGGCGAAGGAAGCTCTGTGAACATCAGCAGAGTAGTACCTTAAGCCTGGCACGGCAGGTCTGATAGGCACCCGGGGATCGTTTCCTTTTGAACCGATGGGAAAGACCATGGTACCACTAGGATAGGTGGGAATGTTGCTCCAGTAGAAGGTCGAAATAGAGAAGACGCTTTCCAGATCACTGACTATGCGTTTCACCAGCTGACGGTGAATCCAGGGGGACTCTCCCTGAATGGAGACCATGCCCCCTGGCTTCAGTGCCTTATGAACATTATGGTAAAACTCGCGGGTAAAGAGGCCCTCAGCGATGTCGATAGGATCGCTGGAATCGACGATGATGACATCGAACTCTTCCTTGACCTGCTTGATGTATTCGATGGCATCGCAGAAACGCAAATCCAGGCGAGGATTGTTCTGCAGAGCATGACTCGTAGAGGGAATGTACTT
>Ga0123353_10004675_pt1 | contig 17707 bp, 12 predicted proteins | sample TergutLab28metaG_3_FD_92763 | JGI IMG/M metagenome (GOLD analysis project Ga0123353, IMG submission 92763) | Labiotermes labralis P3 segment gut microbial communities from Petit-Saut dam, French Guiana - Lab288 P3 | ecosystem: Host-associated > Arthropoda: Insects > Digestive system > Gut ... | reverse complement strand
TTTAGACTGAACGGTTACCGAACTGGTTTGAAGACCCACCTTTTAGACTGAAATGCTCCCGAGCGGGTTTGAAGACCCATCTTTTAGACTGAAATGCTCCCGAGCGGGTTTGAAGACCCATCTTTTAGACTGAACTGCGCCCGAGCCGGTTTGAAGACCCACTTTTTAGACTGAACGACTCCCGAACTGGTTTGGAGAATCACCTTTTAGACTGAACTGCTCCCGAACGGGTTTGAAAACCCACCTTTTGGAATGAACTGCTCCCGAACAGGTTTGAAGGCCTACTTTTTAGACTGAATTGCTCCCGAACGGGTTTCAAGACCCACCTTTTGGACTGAACTGCTCCCGAACAGGTTTGAAGACCCACCTTTTAGACTGAACTGGTCCCGAACAGGTTTCAAGACCCACCTTTTAGACTGAACTGCTCCCGAACGGGTTTAAAGACCCCCCTTTTGGACCGAACTGCTCCCGAACATGTTTGAAGACCCACCTTTTGAACTGAACGGCTCCCGAACAGGTTTCGAGACCCACCTTTTAGACTGAACTGCTCCCGAACAGGTTTGGAGACCCACCTTTTAGACTGAACGGTTACCGAACTGGTTTGAAGACCCACCTTTTAGACTGAAATGCTCCCGAGCGGGTTTGAAGACCCATCTTTTAGACTGAAATGCTCCCGAACGGGTTTGAAGACCCACCTTTTAGACTGAACTGCTCCCGAACAAGTTTGAAAACCCACCTTTTAGACTGAACTGCTCCCAGAACATGTTTGAAGACCCACCTTTTGTACGGAACCGCTCCCGAACGGGTTTGGAGACCCACCTTTTAGACTGAACGGCTCCCGAACTGGTTTAAAGACCCACCTTTTAGACTGAACTGCTCCCGAGCGGGTTTGAAGAACCACCTTTTAGACCGAACAGCTCCCGAACTGGTTTGGAGAATCACCTTTTAGACTGAAATGCTCCCGAGCGTGTTTGAAGAACCACCTTTTAGACTGAACTGCTCCCGAACACGTGTGAAGAAGACCCACCTTTTAGACTAAACTGCTCCCGAACGGGTTTGAAGACCCACCTTTTTGACTGAACTCCCACGAGCGGGCGTGAAGACTCACCTTTGTGGTCTCGGGGGCTGATTCAGGCCAGAGGCAGGGTGTGTTTACGTTCCACGCAGCTTTTCTCATACAGTTACTGCAGGCGATGCAGCATGTTTGTAATATTGATGTGTCCCACCGAGTTGCAGTGCGTGTTGGGAGCTGGTCGTTAAAACAGAACACTGCATCTTGAGAGTGTGCACAGACGTTTCGGGCAAATGTATTGTTTCTGTTTTCTACACTGAGGATGGAGGTAGTGTGTCATTTCGAAACATCGGTATTCACCAGACCGCACGATGTCATGAATCGGAAACTCACGCATTGTGAGAAATGTCTTCAAACTGGTGACTGTGTTCGAGATATCGAGATATCCTGAACAGGATAGAGCAGCCAAAAGATACAAATGGCAACGCATTGCAGCTTGTTTCACAGGAGTGTTATATAGGACATCAGAAATGTGGAATTGGATCGGTAAATTTGTAGCTGTCCACGCCAGGAGGGCACATAAGAGGCGTGGAGTTATGGCTCCGGTCATTCTGAACCTTGGCCCTAGATTGAGGCGAGTGGTCACCTTCATGCGTCGGCCGCTTTATCGCCAAGTGAGGGGCCCCAATACTCATTGAAAAAGGGGCTTTGTGGGCCCCAGAGGGCTATATGTGACCTGGAGGGCTATGTGGACCACAAAGGGTTATGTCGGTCCCAGAAGGCCATGTGGGCCCATAGGGCTATGTGGACCCCATTTGGTTATGTGGACCCCAGAAGGTTATGTGGAACTCATAGGACTATACGGGCCTCAGAGGGCTAAGTTATGCCCCAGCTGCGGTCTGCACAATTTGGAGCTAAGCGCCTTTCTTTGCGAGAGGCAGATCATCCATCCCGTAGAGAAGACTTTAGGAAGGGTCACTGATAGCAACTGTGCAACTGTCAGTTGTGCTATAAGGAGTGTGGCAACAGCGCAGTGTTGTACAGAGACGTCCTGTGGGAACCAAGTGGCACAAAGCGCAATGTTGTATAGAGACGTCCTGTGGGAACCAAGCGGCATCAGAGCAGTGTTGTACAGAGAGGTCCTGTGGGAACCAAGTGGCACAAAGCGCAATGTTGTATAGAGACGTCCTGTGGGAACCAAGCGGCATCAGAGCAGTGTTATATAGAGATGTCCTGTGGGAAACAAGTGGCACAGAGCGCACTGTTGTACAGAGACGTCCTGTGGGAACCACGTGGCATAGAGCGCACTGTTTATAGAGACGTCCTGTCTGAACCAAGTGGCACAAAGCGCAGTGTTGTGTAGGGAAGTCTTGTGGGAACCAAGTGGCACACAGCGCACTGTTCTATAGAGATGTCCTGCGGGAATCAAGTGGCAACAGCGCAGTGTTGCATAGAGACGTCCTGTGATAACCAAGTGGCACCCAGCGCAGTGTTGTATTGCGATGTCCTATGGGAAACAAGTGGCAAAGAGCGCACTAATGTATAGAGACGTCATGTGGGAACCAAGTGGCAAACAGCGCAGTGTTCTATAGAGAAGTCCTGTGAGAACCAAGTGGCATAGAGCGCAGTGTTGTATAAAAACGTCCTGTGGGAACCGAGTAGCACACAGCGCACAGTTCTATAGACAGGTCTTGTGGGAACCAAGTGGCAACAGCGTAGTGACGTATAGAGACGAAATGTGGGAACCAAGTGGCACACAGCGCAGTGTTCTATAGAGACGTCACGTATAAACCAAGTGGAACAAAGCGCAGTGTTTTACAGAGATGTCCTGTGAGAACCAAGTGGCAAACAGCGCACTGTTGTATAGTGCCGTCTTGTGAGAACCAAGTGGCACACACGCAGTGTTGTATAAGGACTTCCTGTGGGAACCAAGTGGCACAAAGCGCACTGATGTATAGAGACGTCCTGTGGGAAACAAGTAACACAGAGCGCAGTGTTGTATAGAGAAGACCTATGGGAACCAAGTGGCACAAAGTGCACTGTTGTATAGAGATGTCATTTGGGAATCAAGTAGCACAAAGCGCAGTGTTGTATAGAGACGTCCTGTGAGAACCAAGTGCCACAAAGCGCAATGTTGTATAGAGACGTCCTGTGAGAACCAAGTGGCACAAAGCGCAGGGTTGTATAGAGAAGTCCTGCCGGAACCAAGTGGCACAGAGCGCACAGTTGTATAGAGAAGTCCTGTGGGAACCAAGTGTCAACAGCGAAGTGTTGTATAGAGACGTCCTGTGTGATCCAAGTGGCAAAGAGCACAGTGTTGTATAAACACGTCCTGTGGGAACCAAGTGACACAGAGCGCACTGTTTTATAGAGTGTTGCTGTGGGAATCAAGTGACACAGAACGTAGTGTTTTATTGAGACGTCCTGTGGGAACCAAGTGGCACAAATCGCAGTGTTGTGTAGAGACGTCTTGTGGGAACCAAGTGGAACACTGCGCATTGTTGTATAGAGATGTACTGTGGGAACTAATTGGAATAGAACAAAGTGTTTTACAGAGACGTCCGGTCAGAAACAAGTGCCACAAATTGCAGTGTTTTATTCAGAATTCCTGTGCGAACCAAGTGGCACACAAGGCACTGTTCTACAGAGAAGTCCTGTGGGAACCAAGTGGCAACAGCGCAGTGTTTTATAGAGACGTCCTATGGGAAACAAGTGGCAAAAGAGCAGTGATGTTTAGAGCGTCCTGTTGGAACCAAGTCGCACACAGCGCACTGTTCTATAGAGACGTCCTGTGAGAACCAAGAGACACACAGCGTACTGTTGTCTAGAGAAGTTCTGTGCGAACCAAGTCGCACACAGCGCAGTGTTTTATAGAGATGCCCTGTGAGAACCAAGTGGCAAAGAGCGCAGTGTTGCATAAAGACGTCCCGTGGAAACCAAGTGGCACACAGCGCACTGTTCTATAGAGACGTCTTGTGGGAACCAATTGGCAACAGCCCAGCGAAGTACAGAGACGTGCTGTGGGAACCGAGTGGCCCAAAGCGCAGTGTTGTATAGAGACGTCATGTGGGAACCAAGTGGCACAAAGAACAGTGTTGTATAGAGATGTCCTGTGAGAAGCAATTGGCACACAGGGCAGTTTTGTATAGAGAAGTCGTGTGGGAACCAGGTGACGAACAGCGCACTTTCTATAGAGACGTCCTGCGAGAACCAAGTGGCACACAGCGCAGTGTTGTATAGAGACGTCCTGTGAGAACCAAGTGGCAAACATGCACAGATGCATAAAGACGTCCTGTGGGAACCAAGTGGCACAGAGCGCAGTCTTGTATAGAGACGTCCTGCTGGAAACAAGTAACACAGAACGCAGTTTTGTATAGAGACTTCCTGTGCGCAACAAGTGGCACAAAGCGCACTGTTGTATAGAGATGTCCTGTAGGAATCAAGTGGCACAGAGCGCAGTGTTGTATAGAGACGTCCTGCGAGAACCAAGTGGAACAGAGGGCAATGTTGTATAGAGACGTCCTTTGGACCCTAGTGGAACTGAGCGCACTGTTGTTTAGAGGCGTCCTGTGGGAGACAAGTGGCACAAAGCGCAGTGTTTTATAGGGACGTCCTTTCGGAACCAAGTGGCACACAGCGAACTGATGTATAGAGATGTCCTGTGGGAACAAAATGGCACACAGCGCTGTATTGTATGGAGACATCCTGTGCGAACCAAGTGGCAACACCGCAGTGTTGTGTAGAGACTTCCTGTGTGAACTAAGTGACACAGAGCGTAGTGTTGTATAGACAAGTCCTGTGGGAACCAAATGACAGAGCGCACTGTTGTGTAGAGACGTACTGTGGGAACCAAGTAACACCCAGCGCAGTGTTTTATAGAGATGTCCTTTGGGAACCAAGTGGCATAAATTGCAGTGTTGTTTAGAGAAGTCCTGTGGGAACCAAGTGGCACACAGCGCACTGTTTTGTACAGACGTACTGTGGGAACCAAGCTGCATACAGCGCAGGGTTTTCACAGATGTCCTGTGAGAAAAAAGTGACACAAAGCGAAGTGATTTATAGGGAAGTCATGTGGGAACCAAGTGGCACAGAGTGCACTGTTCTATAGAGACGTCGTGTGGGAACAAAGTGGCAACAGCGTAGTGTTTTATAGAGATGTCCTGTGGGAAATATTTGCCAAAAGCGCAGTTTTGTATAAAGACATCCTGTTGCAATCAAGAGGCACACCGCGCACTGTTGTATAGAGACGTCCTGTGAGAACCAAGTGACACACAGCGCACTCTTGTGTAGTGACGTTCTGTGGGACCAAGGTGACACAAAGCGCAGTGTTTTATAGAGACGTCCTGTGGTAACAAAGTGGCACAGTTAGCAATATTTTATATTGGAATCTTGTGGGAACCAATTGGCACACAGCACGCTGTTTTATAGGGACGTCCAGTGGGAACCAAGTGGTACAAAGAGCACTGTTTTATAGAGATTTTCTGTGAGAACCAAGTAGCACACAGCGTAATGTTTATAGACATGTACCGTGGAAACCAATTTGCACATAGCGCACTGTTGTATGGAGATGTCCTGCGAGAACCAAGTGGCACAGAAAGCAGTATTTTCTAGAGACGTCCTTTGGGAACCAAGTGGCACTGTTGCCTAGAGACATCCATTGGGATTCAACTGGCAACAACACAGTGTTGAATAGAGAGGTCCTGTGGGAACCAAGTGGCATACAGCGCAGTGTTGTATAGAGAGGTGCTGTAGGAACCAAGTGGCTCACAGCGCAATGTTGTATACAGACGTCCTGTGAGAACCAAGAGACACACAGCGCAATGTTTTGTAGAGACGTTCTGTTGGAACCGATTGGCAACAACACAGTGTGGCATGGGGACGTCCTATACGAACCAAGTGGCATAAAGCGCAGTTTTGTGTACAGGCGGCCTGTGGGAACCAAGCGGCACACAGCGCACTGATTTTAGAAACGTCCTGTTGGAACCAAGTGGCACAGAGCGCAGTGTTGTATGGAGAGGTCCTGTAGGAACCAAGTGGTACACAGCGCACTGTTGTATACAGACGTCCTGTGGGACCCAAATGGCACACAGCGCAGTTATTTATAGAGACGTCCTTTGGGAACCACTGGCACAGATCGAACTGTTTTTTAGGAACGTCCTGTTAGAACCAACTGGCACACAGCGCACTCTTTTATAAAGCTGTCCTGTAGGAACAAAGTGGCTAAAGCGCAGCGATGTATAGAGACGTCCTGTATTAAAGAATTAGCAAATATCGCACTGTTGTATAGAGACGTCCCGTGGGAATTTAGTGGCAGAGAGCGCACTGTTCTGTAGAGACATGCTGTGTGAAGAAAGTGGCACACAGCGCCGTGTTGTTTAGAGATATCCTGTGGGATCCAAGTGACCCACAGCGCACTATTCTATAGAGCGGTTCTTTGGGAACCAACAGGCAAAATCGCAGTGTTGTTTAGAGACGTCCTGTGAGAACCAAGTGTCACAGAACGCACTGTTTTATAGAGACGTCCTGATGAGACCAATCGGCACGCAGCGCAGTGTTGTATAGGGACGTCCTGTGGGAACCAAGTGCAAAAGCGCACTGTTGTGTAGAGACATCCTTTGGGACCCAAGTGGCAAAGAGCGCATTTTTGTATAGAGACGCCCTGTGGGAACGATGTGGCAAGAGCTCGGTGTTGTATAGAGTTGTCCTTTGAGAACCAGGTGACAAGAGCGCTGTGTTCTTTAGAGACGCCCTGTGGGAAACAAATTTCACACGGCGCAGTTTTCCCTGGAGACGTCCTGTGGGAAACAGGAGGCACAGATGGCACTGTTGTATAGAGACGTCCTGTGGTAACCAAATGGGACACAGCGCAATGTTTTGTAGGGATGTTCTATGGCAACCAAGTGGCACACAACGCACTGTCGTATAGAGATATCCTGAGGGAACCAAATGGCTAGAGTGCAGTGTTGCATAGATTCATCCTGTGAGATCCAAGTGGCACACAGCGCAGTGTTGTATAGAGACGTCCTGTGGGAACCACGTGGCACATAGGGCAATAATGCGTAAAGAGACTCCCTGTGGGAACCAAAGTCACAAGGCGCTGTGTTGTGTAGAAACTTCCTGTCGGAACCAAGTGGCACACAGCGAACTGATGTATAGAGATATCCTGTGGGAACAAAGTATCAACAGCGCATTGTTTCATACAGACATCCTGTGAAAACTAAGTGGCACAAAGTGCAATGTTTTATACAGACGGCCTGTGGAAACCAAGTGGCAAACAACGCACTGTTATATAGAGACGTCCTGTGTGAACCAAGTGGCACACAGTGCAATGTTGTATAGAGACGTCCTGTGAGAATCAAGTGGCACACAGCGCAGTGTTTTATAAAGATAGCCTGTGGGAACAAAGTGGCACGGAGAGCAGTGATGTTTAGAGATGTCCTTTGGGAACCATGTGACACACAGCAGAGTGTTTTATAGAGAAGTCCTGATTGAAGCAAACATCACACAGCGCACTGATATATAGAGATGTCCTGTGGGATGCAATTGGCACACATCGCAATATTGTTAGAGACATCCAATTGGAACGAAGTGGCACACAGCGCAATGTTTTATAGAGACATCCTGTGGGAGCCAAGTTTATCACAGCGCAGCGTTTTATAGAGACGTCCTTTGAGAACCAAGTGGCACACAGCGCTCTGTTGTATAGAGACGTCGTGTTGGAACCAATTGGCACACACCGCAGTTTTGTATAGAGATTTCCTGTGGGATTCAAGTGGCACACAGCGCACTGCTTTATAGAGATGTCCTGTGCGAACGAAGTGACACACAGCGGAGTGTTTTAAAGAGAAGTCCTGTGGAACCAATTGTCACACAGCGCACTGATATATAGAGATGTCCATTGGCACACAGCGCAGTTTTGTATAGAGATGTCCTGTGAGAAAAAAGTGGCACAAAGAGCGGTTTTTTATAGAGATGTCCTGTTGGAAGCATGTAGCCCACAGCGCACTCTTCTATACAGACGTCCTGTGGGAACCAATTGGCAACAACGCCGTGTTGTATAGAGACGTCCTGTGGGAAACAAGTGGCAAAGGCGCAATGTTTTATAGAGACGTCCTGTGAGAACCAAGTGGCACAAAGCGCAGTTTTATATACAGGCGTCCTATGGGATCCAAGTGGCACAGATCGCACTGTTTTATAAAGAAGTCCTGTGGGAACGAAGTGGCACACAACGCAGTTCTCTATAGAGACGTCCTGTGGGAACCAAGTGCCACAGAGCGCACTGTTTTATAGAGACATCCTATCGGAACCAAGTGGTACGCAGCGCACAGTTTTATAGAGATGTCCTGTGGCAATCAAGTGGCAACATCGCATGTTGTATAGAGACATCCTCTGGTAACCAAGTGTCACACAGCGTACTGTTGTATGGAGACTTCCTGTGGGAACCAAGTAGCACAGAGCGCACTATTTCTTAGAGATGTACTGTGAGAACCATGTTGCTCAAAGCGCAGTGTTTTATAGTGATGTCCTTTTGGGAACCAAGTTGCACACAGCGCACTGTTCTATAGGTACGTTCTGTAGGTACCAAGTGGCAAAAGCTTAGTATTGTATAGTGAGGTCCTGTGGGAACCAAGTGGCACAGAGCGCCCTGTTTTATAGAGAAGTCCTGTTGGGACAAAGTGGCATACAATGCAGTGTTTTATAGACACGTCCTGTGGGAACCAAGTCCCAAAACCGCACTGTTGTATAGACGCGTTCTGTGGGACCCAAGTGGCGTGCAGCGCAGTGTTTTATAGAGACGCCATGTGGGAACCAAGTGCAAGAGTTCAGTGTTCTATAGAAATGTACTGTGCGAACCAAGTTGCACACAGCGCAGTTTTGTTTAAAGACACCCTTTGGGAACCAATTGACCAGAGCGCTGTGTTGTTCAGAGACGCCCTGTGCGAACCAAGTGTCACACAGCGCAGTATTCTATAGAGATGCCCCCTTGGGAATCGAGAGGCACAGGACGCCAGTGAAGTATAACAACGACTTGTGGGTACAAAGTGTCACAGAGTGCAGTGTTGTGTACAGATGTCCTGTGGGAACCTAGTGGCACTCAGAGCACTGTCTTATAGAGATGTCCTGTGGGAACAAAGTGGCAGGAATGCAGTGTTTCACAGAGACGACCTTTGAGAACCAAGTGGCACAAAGCGCAGTGATGTAAACTTAAGTCCTTTGGAAACCACGTGGCGCATAAACAATGATATATAGAGACGTCCTTTGTTGAAGCATGTGGCACAAAGCGCACTGTTGTGTAGAGAAGTCTTGTGAGAACCAAGTGGCACACAGCGCACGGTTGTATACATATTTCGTGTAGGATCAAATTATCAACTGCGCATTGTTGCATACAGATGTCCTCTGAGGACCAAGTGGCACATATCGCAATAATTTATATTGACGTCCTGTGAGAACCAAGTGGCAAACAACGCACTGTTGTGTAGAGACGTCCTGTGAAAACCAAGAGGCTTACAGCGCTGTGTTGTATAGAGGTGTCCTATGAGAATTAAGTGGCACAAAGCGCAGTGTTGAATAAAGACGTCCTGTGGGAACCATGTGGCACACAGCGCACTTTTTTTTATACAGAAGTCCTGTCGGAACCACGTGGCACACAGCGCATTGTTTTGTAGAGATGTTCTGTGGGAACCAAGTGGCACACAGCGAACTGTTTAATCGAGACGTCCTGTGCGAACCCAGTGGCACACAGCGCATTTTTGTATAGAATCGTCCATTGGGAACCGAGTGGCTCACAGCGCAGTGTTTTATCGAGAGGTCCTTTGGGAACCAAGTGCTACACAGCGCAATCTTTTATAGAGACATCCTGTTGGAACCAAGTGCAACGGCGCAGTTTTGTATGGAGACGTCCTCTGGGAACCAAGTAGCACAGAGCGCAGTGTTGTATTGAGATATGTTGTGGAAACAAGTGGTACAAAAGCGCAGTGTTACATAGAGACGTCCTGTGAGAACCAAGTGGCAGGGAGCGCAGTTTTGTTTAAAGACATCCTTTGGGAACCAATTGACACACAGTGCAATGTTGTATAGAGACGTCCTGTGGGAACCAAGTGGCACAAAACGCACTGATATATAGAAATGTTCTGTGGGAACCAATTGGCACACATCGCAGTGTTGTGTAGAGACAACCTATGAGAACCAATTGCCACAGAGCACACTGTTTTATAGAGACGTCCTGTTGGAACCAAGTGGCACACAGCACATTTTTTTGTATGGATTTCCTGTGGGAACGAATTGGCACAAAGCACGAAGTTGTATAGAGATGTCCTGTGAGAACCGAGTGGCACACAGCGTAGTTTTTTATGGAAACGCCCTTTGGGAACCGAGTAGCACACGGCGCACTTTGGTTTGGAGAGTTCCTATGGGAACAAACTGCCACACATTGCACTGTTTTATAGATACGTCTTGTGGGAACGAAGTTACAGCAGCGCAGTATTGTATGGCGGAGTCCTCTGGGAACGAAGTACCACAGAACGCATAGTTCTATAGAGGCGTCCTGTCGGAACCATTTAGCACATACCGCACTCATCTATAGAGGAATCCTGTGTGAATCAAGTGGCACACAACGCAGTGTTTTACATACACGTCTTTGGGAACTAAATGGCACAAACCGCACTGTTATATAGAGAAGTCCATTGGGAACCATGTGGCAAACAGCGCAGTGTTTTATATAGACGTCCTGTGGGACCGAAGTGGCACATAGCGCAATGGTGTATATAGACGCCATTGTGGAAACCAAGTGGCAAAAGCTTAGTGCTTTATCGAGACGTCCTGTGTGAACCAAGTGGCACACAGCACACTCTTTCAATACAGATGTCCTGTGGGAATCAAGTGGCACACAACGCACTGTTTTATGGAGATGTCCTGTGGGAACGTTGTTACACAGAGCGTACTGTTTTTATATACGTCCTTAGGAAACCATGTGGCACACAGCGCCCTCTTTTATAGAGATTACTGTGGGAACATAGTGCCAAATTGCGCACCGTTTTATAGAGATGACCTATGGCACCCAAGTGGCAAAAGCGCACTGTCGTATAGACACGTCCTGTGGGACCCAAGTGGCACAAAGCGCAGTGTTGTATAGAGATGCCCTGTAGGAACCAAGTCGCACAAATCGCATTGTTGTATAGAGAATTCCTGTGGGAACCACGTGGCACAAAGCGCACTGTTGTATAAAGAAGTCCTTAGGGAACCAAGTGGCACAAAACGCCCTGTCTTATAGACAAGCCCTGTGGGAACCGAGTAGCACACAACCCTGTTTTGTTTAGAGACGCTTTTTGGGAACAAAGTGGCACAGAGCGCATTGTTGTATAGAGACGTCCTGTGTGAACCAAGTGGCACACAGTTAACTGTTATATAGAGATGCCCTGTTTGAACCAACTGGCATCAGCTCATTGTTGTTTACAAAAGTCCTGTTTTAATCCAGTGGCACAAACCGCAGTGTTTTATAGAGGCGTCCTGTAGGAACCAAGTGGCACACAGCGCAGTGTTGTATAGAGACGTCCTATGTGAACCAAGTGTCACACAAGGCACTGTTCTTTAGAGATGTCCTGTGGGAAGTAAGTGGCAAGAGCTGCGAGTTGTATAGAGACGCCCTGTGGGAACCATGTGGCACAGAGCGCACTGTTATATAGAGGCGCCCTGTGGGAACCAAGTGGCAAAAGTTCAGTGTTGTATAGAGAAGTCCTGCTTCAATCCAGTGGCATATACCGCAGTGTTGTATAGAGATGTCCTGTGGGAACCAAGTGGCACAGATCGCAGTGTTTTATAGAAACGTCCTGTGGGAACAACGTAGCGCACAATGCAATGTTGTATAGAGACGTCCTGTGAGAATCAAGTGGCACACCACGCAGTGTTTTATAAAGATGTCCTGTGGGAATAAATTGGCACAAATCGCAGTGTTTTATAGAAACGTCCTGTGGGAACAACGTAGCGCAAAGCGCAGTGTTCAATAGAGGCGGCCTGTGGGAACCAATTGACAAGAGCTCAGTGTTGTATAAAGGCGTCCTGTGGGAACCAAGTGGCACAAAGCGCAGTGTTGTATAGAGACATCTTATGGGAACCAAGTGAAAAGAACGCTGTGTTGTATAGAGACGCCCTGTGGGAAAAAATTGTCACTAAGCGCAGTGTCGTATTGAGAGGTCCTGTGTGAACGAAGTTGGAAAGAGCGCACTGTTGTATAGAGGCAACCTGTGTGAACCAAGTGGCAAGAGCTCAGTGTTGCATAAAAAAGTCCTGTGCAAATCCAGTAGCACACACTGCAGTGATTTATTGAGACGCCCTGTGGGGCAACGTGGCATACAGCGCAGTTTTGTATAGCGGCGTCCTATGGGAACCATGTGGCATAGAGCGCAGTGTTTTATAGAATGGTCCTGTGAGATCCAAGTAGCACAAATCGCACTGTTTTATAGAGAGGTCCTGTGTGAACCACGTGACAAAGAGCGTACTGTTTATAGAGATGTCCTGTGGGAACCAAGTGGTAACAGCGCAGTGTTGTATAGAGACATCCTGTCATAACCGAGTGTCACGCAGCGCAATGTTGTATAGAGACGTTCTGAGAGAACCAAGTGACACAGAGCGCCATGTTTTATAGAGCCGTCCTGTGTCAACCAATTGGCACACAGCGCACTGTTGAATATATATGTCCTGTGGGATCCTATTGGCTCGAAACGCACTGCTGTATGTAGAATTCCTTAGGGAACCAAGTCGCAACAGCGCACTGTCCTACAGAGACGTCCTGTGGGACCCAAATCTCACACAGCGCAGTGTTGTATATAGACGCCTTGTGGGAACCAAGTTGCAAATTTCAGTGTTGTATAGAGACGTCCTTTGTGAACTAATTGCACATAGCGCACTGTTGTATACAGACGTCCTTTGGGAACCAAGTGGCACAGAGCGCCCTGTAGTACATAGATATCCTGTGGGAACCTAGTGGCTCACAGCGCACCGTTTTATAGACCTGTACTGTGGCAACACAGCACTTTTGTATAGATACTTACTGTGGGACCCAAGTGGTACACAGGGCTGTGTTTTATAGAGACGCCCTTTGTGGAAACAAGTGGCAAAACCTCAGTGTTGTATAAAGATGTCCTGTGGGAACCAAGTGGCCCACAGCCACTGTTTTTTATAGACTTCCTGTGGGAACCAAGTGGCACACAAATCACTGTTTTATATAGAAGTCCTTAGGGAACCAAGTGGCACACAGCGCCATGTTATATAGAGACGCCCTGTGGGAACCAAGTGGCACATAGCCCTCTGTTGTTTAGAGCCGTCCTGTGGGAAACAAGTGGCACACAGCACAGTGTTGTATAGAGACGTCCTGTGTGAACCGAGTGGCACACAGCGCACTGTTTTATATCGACGCCCTGTGTGAACCAAGTGGCAAAAGCTCAGTGTTGTTTAGAGACGCCCTGTATGAACCAAATTGCACATAGCCCTGTGTTGTATAGAGATGCCCTGTGGGAACCAAGGGGCACACAGCGTAGTTTTGTGTAGAGACGTCCTGTGTGAACCGAGTGATTCACAGCGCACTGTTTTATAGAGACGCCCTGTGGGAGCCAAGTGGCAAAAATTCAGTGTTGTATAGAGACGTCCTCTAGTAATCCAGACACACATAGCTCAGTGTTTTATAGAGACGTCCTATGGGAACCAAGTGGCACACAGCGCAGTGTTGTGTATAGACGTCCTGTGTGGAACCAAGTGGCACAGAGCGCAGTGCTTTATATAGACGTCCTGTGGGAATCAAGTGGCACACAGCGCAGTGTTTTATATTGATATCCGGTGGGAATCAAGTGGCACAGAGCTCACTGTTTTATAGAGACGCCCTGTGGGATCCAAGTGGCAACAGATCAGTGTTCTATAATGACGTCCTGTGGTAATCCAATGGCACACAGCGCAGTGTTGTATAGAGACGTCCTGTGGGAAGCAAGTGGCACACAGCACAGTGTTGTTTAGAGGCGTCCTGTGGGAACCAAGTGGCATCAGCTCAGTGTTTTTAGAGACGTCCTGTGGTAACCAAGTGGCAACAGCTCAGTGTTGTATAGATACGTCCTTTGGTAATCCAGTGGCACACAGCGCAGTGTTTTATAGAGACGTACTTTGGGAACCAATTGGCATACAGCGCACTGTTTTATAGAGACGTCCTCTGGGAACCAATTGGCTCACAGCCCAGTGTTGTATAGAGAAGTACTGTGGGAACCAATTGGCATACAACGCACTGTTTTATAGAGACGTCCTGTGGGAACCAATTGGCACACAGCGCAATGTTGTATAGAGACGTCCTGTAGGAACCAAGTGGGGCACAGTGCATTGTTTTATATAGACGTCCTGTGGGAACCTAGTGGCACACAGCGCACTGTTTTATAGAGACGCCCTGTGGGATCCAAGTGGCAATATCTCATTGTTGTATAGAGACGTCCTGTGGTAATCCAGTGGCACACAGCGCAGTGTTGTATAGGGACTTCCTGTGGGAAGCAAGGGCACACAGCGCAGTGTTTTATGGAGCCATCCTGTAGGAACCAAGGGGCATCAACGCAGTGTTGTGTAGAGACGTTGTTTAGGATCCAAGTGGCAACAGCTCAGTGTTGTATAGAGACGTCCTGTTGTAATCTAGTTGTACAAAGCGCAGTGTTGTATAGAGACGTCCTGTGGGAACCAAGTGGCAAAGAGCGCAGTTTTGTATAGAGACGTCCTGTGAGAACCAAGTTGCACACAGCGCATTGTTTGATAGAGACGTGCTGTGTGAACCAAGTGGCACACAGCGCAGTGTTGTGTAGAGCCATCCTGTGGTAACCAAGTGACACACAGCGCATTGTTTGAATACAGACGCCCTGTGGGAACCAAGTGGCACACAGCGCACTGTTTTTTAGAGACATCCTGTGGGAACCAAGTGGCAACTGCGCAGTGTTATTTAGAGACGTCCTCTGGAAACGAAGTTGCAACAGCTCGGTGTTGTTTAGAGATGACCTTTTTTAACCCAGTGGCACACAGCGCACTGTTGTGCAGATACTTTGTGGTATCCAATTGGCACGCAACGCAGTGTTGTATAGAGACGCCCTGTGTGAACCAAGTGGCACACAGCCAGTGCTGCTTCAAGCTGTAATTTCGGCTGACGGTACCTGCAGCTTGCGGCTGTGAATGGTTTCAGCAATGCTGTTGCTGACAGCAGCCCAACATTGCTGCAAAAACAAGCAGACAAGCAGTCTGAACTGACGAACTGTGTAAACTCTTCTCTCCGCCGAATGTCTAACACAATTTGCGCGTCTAATGCAACACTACGTTGCTGGACATTAGGGGCCCTCTTCTGGAGGACCGCTGCTGGAAAGTAATGCTACGACATATTTACTGAACACCTGTTTTACGGACTGTTTAAATCACTGCCTTCACAAATCTCACTAAACTTTGGATGCCCAATAAGCGTCAGTGTCAACCTGAATCTCGTTGTTTTTCTGATAATGGTGGTGGTTGTGGTAGTTGTGATGGTGTTGGTGGTGTTTGTGGTTCTGGTGTTTTTTGGTGGTGGTTGTGGTTGTGGTGGTGGTGGTGGTGGTGTTTGTGGTTGTATGGTGGTTGTGGTGGTGGTGTGTGTGGTTGTGTTGGTTTGTGGTGGTGGTTTTTGTGGTTTTGGTGGTTTGTGGTGGTGGTGGTAGTGTTTATGGTTGTGGTGGTTTGTGGTGGTGGTGGTGGTGTTGGTTGTGGTGGTGGTGGTGGTGGTGGTGGTGGTGTTTGTGGTTGTGTGGCGGTTGTGGTGGTTGTGTGTGTGGTTTTGATGTTTGTGGTTTTGGTGGTTTGTGGTGGTGTTGGTGGTGAGGGTGTTTGTGGTTGTGGTGGTTTGTGATGGTGGTTGTGGTGCGACGGTTTGTACGCCAATCGCGTCCCTGAAACTTTGCGCTGTGTTGATATATTAATTTACCTTAGGCGATGGGGAAATTCCTTGAATACTAGTTAACTGGTTACGTAGGGCGATCAGAACGAGGTAGGATAGAAAAATAACTCAGTGTCAGGGCACAGTCCAGGGTTTGCACAGCCTTGCCTTTGTAGGACAGTTGTGGGGGTGCATTTCAGTTAGTTTTATGTTACAAGATGGAACAGGGTGTCAGTGCTGGTCCTTGCGTTTTGCAGATTCCACCTGCTCAGTTGGGAGGTCTTTATTTTACAGCGTTACGGAACTATTGGAGATATTTTCGATAGAGGCGGAATCTCCACAAATTTACATTTACGCTTGGCCTTCGTTTTGAAGAACTGTGGCCTACAATTAACCGTTTGGTGCCGGAATTTTTTTTTAATTTTAGCACACCTTGTATATAAAATGTGAATAATAAAGGAATCAAATAAGTTAGAATTATGAAACAAACTGCATTTTGAAGAGAAAAGAACTTAGAGTATATACCGTGTTTAAAATATTCAATACCTATGTTTGTTGAATAAATATATAAAATGCAACGTTTAGAGGTTGGCGGTACGGTACGACCCCTATAGGGGTCGTTAGGCATCAAAGGGTTAAGGGGTTTCTCTCGGAACTATTTCTACCCAGTAGACTTGCTGCTTGGAGTCGTCCCAGCTGTTTTCGTCATACCGCTGCAGGGATCCATTTCCGGTTCAGCTTTTCATTTGGTGTGATAGTCGTAAATGTGAGGCTTCGGAACTGTTTGTTGAAGCGGAAAGCTTCCGACAGATCTGCGCTGTCGGCTGCGTGCTGGTAGCGAAGTGACAGACGTGACTGAGACACGCACGTTGAGGCGCCAATCGCTGCGCTGTGCTGTCCCGTATGACGTCACTGGACAGCCCACTTACCACAATTTGTGTGGCAGAGCTGCCCGTGACTAAACTAAGGCTTCACGTGAGGCCCACGTGTTATGAACCGTTTGTTACACGTGGGATTTAGTTATTTCGTGGTGACGGCACGTGGCAGGGTCTGGTGTTCCTTCGTCTTGCGCATGCGCTGTAGCATATAATCGGAATGGGTCACTTCGTACAGACGTGTATTGTATGGAGTGCACGAACTGCCACGTCAGCAGTTCGCATTATTATACCTTCAGTAACTGGGTGATATTTGTGGGACACACAGACTTGTACAACCCTGTTAGTTTGCGAATGATTCAGATAGCTATGGGCAGGTCACCACAGCTTTGTACACCCTTGTTAGTTTGTTAATGGGTTAGGAAGTTAATGGTGGGACACACAGCCTTTTAAACCCCTGTTAGTTTGCTAATGTATCAGAGAGCCACTGGCGCTACACACATAGCCTTGTACACCCCTGTCAGCCTGGTAATATGTCAGATAGCTACGGTCGAACACATAGCGTTGTGAACCCCTGTCAGTCTGCTAATGTGTCCGATATTGGCGGTACACACAAACCCTTGTGTACCCCTGTCATTCTGCTAATGTGTCAGATATTGGCGGTAAACGCAGAGCCTTATGCACCCCTGACAGTCTGTTAATGTGTCAAATATTGGCGGTACACACAAACCCTTGTGTACCCTTGTCAGTCTGCTAATGTGTCAAATATTGGCGGTACACACAAACCCTTGTGCACCCCTGTCAGTCTGCCAATGTGTCAAATATTGGCGGTATACACACAGCCTTGTGCACCCCTGTCAGTCTGCTAATGTGTCAGATATTGGCGGTACACGCACAGCCTTGTGCACC
>Ga0123353_10004674_pt1 | contig 17708 bp, 14 predicted proteins | sample TergutLab28metaG_3_FD_92763 | JGI IMG/M metagenome (GOLD analysis project Ga0123353, IMG submission 92763) | Labiotermes labralis P3 segment gut microbial communities from Petit-Saut dam, French Guiana - Lab288 P3 | ecosystem: Host-associated > Arthropoda: Insects > Digestive system > Gut ... | reverse complement strand
GTGGCGGTGTTCTGATTCCAGATCCCGACGGAACCGGAACCTACCGCTCGTATCTCGGCGCCGTCGTATACATTGACCGTTCCCGTGGAGGTATATATCGCAACGTAGGTCGACTCCACTTTACCGCCTGATAATATCTCCAAGGTCTGGGTTGAGGATGTGGTTGTACCGAATGTGATCGCCTGATATCCCGATACCGTGCCGCCGTCGGAGATTATTATGCTTCCTGCGGAGATGCCGCGGCGGATCCCCACTGTATCGTCGGCCTGTACCTTACCGCTGCCGGATATTGTCAGATCCCCTGATGACTCGTGCAATACCGCTACCGGCTGAGCAGGGTCGGTGCTGTCGGGGGCCGGTGGCGGGATGAAGGGAGATATGGATTTCACCAGACCGCCCGATATGTTGAGGTTTCCGGTGGCGCTGACGTGAGTGTGAATCACATAGGTGTCGGAGATCAATTCACCGCCCTTGATGTTAAGGTCGCCCGAGCTGCCGTGGAATATCACGTTGGTGTTCGGATCATACGGTGTGCTGATGAGGGTTATGTCGGCGAAACTGTTTATCGTGACGCTGCCTTCCATGCGGATGATCCCTGTCAGGGCAACGGAGGTGAGGTTCGATATCAGTTTTCCGTCGATGGTTATCTCGCCCCATGCGTTCGAGGTGTCGTCGAATGTTATGTTCTGCGAACCTATGTCGAGCTGGCCTGTGCCGGTGTATGGTGTGGTGACCGTGTTTAGTGCGTTCGCGAAGAATATGCTGCAATCGTTGCCGTCCGCGTCAAGCTGTATCGCATTGATCGCGCTCTGCATAGCCACATTCGTGGCCACCGTATACGGGCTGTTGTCGGTGTTGTACCCAGTCGCCGTGAACGTGTTCGAAGTTCCGGCGGTGATCACATAGCGGTAGTCGGGCACACCGGACGCGCCCGCCGTTATGTTGAACGGTACTTCGAAATGCGCTCCCACTGTGGTCGGGACATTTTTTCCGCTACTGGTACCGTCGCCGAGCTGGCCGTAGAGGTTGTTGCCCCATGCCCACATGGTTCCGTCGTTCTTGACGGCCATTGTGTAACTGGACCCGACTGATACATATTCCCAATCAGAGTTTCCGTGATATTCTTGTACCGGCTCCCATTGATTCGGTCCGCTGCTGCCTATGCCGAGCTCGCCGTTAAAGTTGCCTCCGAATGAATACAACGTGCCGTTCGCCAGTACCACTGAGGTGTGAAACATTCCAGCCGATACGTTTACAACACTGCCGCTGAGCGATACCTTTTCCAGCATTATTGACTGGTGGGGTCCGTAACCGATGCCCAACTGGCCGGAGCCGTTGCTTCCACATGTGTACAGATCACCCTCGTCATTGACCGCTACCGTGTGCTGATTTCCGGCCGATACGTGAATCCATGTGTTATTGTCGTCTATGAGGACACGAGCATACGCGATGTGCAACATTAAGGGGTCGTCGCCGAGCTGACCTACGCTGTTATATCCCCACCCCCACAGGTCGCCTCCTTTTATCGCCACCGTGTGGTCGCCCCCTGCGGATACCACTTCCCAATCTGTATCCCATCCTACTTGAACCGGCGATTCTTCCTGCTCGTTCATGTTGCCGTGACCGAGCTGACCTGAAGCGTTGTATCCCCATGTCCACAACGTCCCGTCGGTCTTTATCGCTGCCGTGTGGAAGAGTCCCGTGGATACCGTTTTCCAATCGGTGTCCGATCCTATTTGTGTGGGCAAATATTTGGTCGCAGTGCCGCCGTCTCCGAGCTGGCCGTAATCGTTGTATCCCCATCCCCACAGCGTTCCGTCCGTCTTGATTGCCATTGTGTAGCCGTAGCCGTACATTCCTCCCGCGGATACGTATGCCCAGTCGGTGTCTGTCCCCACTTTGGTCGGGACGTACATACTCGTTCCGAAGTTGCCGATACCGAGCCCTAGCTCGCCGCTGTCATTATTGCCCCATGTCCACAGTGTGCCGTCCCGTCCGATGGCCGCCGTGTGATCGTCCCCGGCGGAGACCATCTCGAATCCGCCGAATATCGTTGCCTTAAGCGACACCGTACCTGCAGATGTGACGGTCAGCAGATTGTCCGTTAATGTTGCACCTGTGCCTCCGGCATTCAGGATGCTCCAGACTATATCGGTATTGGTCGCATTGGAAGGTTGCACCGTGCCTGATAAGGTCAGCGGTACTCCTGGTGTTGCCGTTGTCGGCAGACCGGTTATTCCGGTCACCGGTATAAAAGGATCTGAACCAAAAAGGTTCATCGTCCAGTCTGTTTCCCGCTCCTCCCCCTGCGCCATGGTCCCTGTCATGGCCATCCCAAGTGACGTCGTGGCCAATATTATGACGAGAACGGCCATCAATGCCGTCCTACTATTATTGCGTAAAAAACCGATTATTCGCTGGAATTTCTCTTTATTAAAAAGGCTCATTGTTTATTGCCCCCAGTCTTCACGCAAATTCAGCATTGTTATCTTGGCCTGACTTTGAGTACCGCAACAAGGTTTTGTGGTGAGCGGTAGCAGAGACATTCATCACTCCTGCGCATATTGCGCAACAACAATCCCTCTGCTGACCGGCAGTATAGCGAGAACTCCGGCACTTGTCAATATGGTGTATGAGTCCAGGTGTTTGGGGACACAAGGCCGAAAGTAATCAGTTTTCAGTGGTCAGTTTTCAGTTTCGTGCAAGTCCATCCTGGAGGGAGTGCAGCGACCGAAGAATCTGGTGGCGGAGGGGTGCCAGTTACTACTTCCCCACCTCCTCCGGATGCTTCGTCACTCGCAGGCTCGTTCCTCCAGCATGGATTTATGACCAAGTCCATCCTGGAGGGAGTGCAACGACCGAAGGATCTGGTGGCGGGGTGCCAGTTACTACTCCCACCACCTCCAGATGCTTCGTCACTCGCAGGCTCGTTCCTCCAGCATGGATTTACGACCAAGTCCATCCTGGAGGGAGTGAAGCGACCGAAGGATCTGGCGGCGGGGTGCCAGTTACTACTCCCCGCCTCCTCCAGATGCTTCGTCACTCGCAGGCTCGTTCCTCCAGCATGGATTTATGACTAAGTCCATCCTGGAGGGAGCGCAGCGACCGAAGGATCTGGCGGGGAGGTGCCAGTTACTACTCCCGCCTCCTCCAGATGCTTCGTCACTCGCAGGCTCGTTCCTCCAGCATGGATTTACGACTATGACCAAGTCCATCCTGGAGGGAGCGTAGCGACCGAAGGATCTGGTGGTGTGGTGCCAGTTACTACTCCCACCTCCTCCAGATGCTATGATCAAGTCCATCCTGGAGGGAGTGCAGCGACCGAAGGATCTGGTGGCGGGGTGCGTAACCATCCGCCACCCCACCGGATGCTTCGTCACTCGCAAGCTCATTCCTCCAGCATGGATTTATGACCAAGTCCATCATGGAGGGAGCATAGCGACCGAAGGATCTGGTGGCGAGGTGCCAGTTACTACTTCACCACCACCTCCAGATGCTTCGTCACTCGCAGGCTCGTTCCTCCAGCATGGATTTACGACCATGCCCAAGTCCATCCTGGAGGGAGCGTAGCGACCGAAGGATCTGGTGGGGAGGAGCAACCATCCGCCGCCCCACCAGATGCTTCGTCACTCGCAGGCTCGTTCCTCCAGCATGGATTTATGACCCTCCGTGATTGCGGGTCAAGCCCATGAGTGACATTGGGGGAAATTCTTGGTTACAAGTGGTCAGTTTCCTCCCCCCATTGTATATATATAATGTAGAGTTCCCTGATTCCCCGTGATTTACCGATACTTCGTCAAGTGCTATCATTTCTATATACGCTGGAATTGGTACAATTCTCGGTGGACAGATCAACTTACCCGCCCGAATGCGGCTGTTTGACTTACAAAAGCCCTTCTGATAAGATACTTTTCAGTGTTTTGAGTTTTTTGCAGTAATCTTCACATTTTATAAGATTTCCAGGAAGGCATTAACACACCCCGCATGATCCAGCGCTAAAACCTCTAATAAGGAGCCGCCGTTGCCGTCACACGCAAGCACCTCCAATTGTATAACTCCCAACCTTAAACTGGTGGCATGGGAAATAACCCGTTCCTGCAATCTGGCCTGCGCTCACTGCCGCGCCTCGGCGCAGCGGGAAGCCTACCCAGGCGAGCTTTCAATCTCCGAATGCCTGCGGCTGGTGGACCAGATCGCTGCGGTCGGCAAACCGATACTGATACTCACCGGCGGCGAACCGATTCTGCGCCCCGATCTGTTTGAGATTGGCCGCTATGCCGCGGAGCGAGGCTTTCGTGTGGCTGTCGGCACCAACGGCACGCTGATAACGCCAGAAATCGCCGCGAAGATGAAAAGCGTGCCGGTGGCACGCATCAGCGTCAGTCTGGACTTCCCCACCCCCGACCTCCAAGACGAGTTCCGCGGGGAGATCGGAGCTTTCGCCAGTGCCGTAACAGGCATCGAAAACGCCCGCGCCGCTGGCGTCGATGTGCAGGTAAACAGCACCATCACCCGCCGCAACGCGGCGCTACTCCCCGACCTGGTCAATCTGGCACTCTCGCTGGGCGCCGCCGCTTTTCATCCATTCCTGCTGGTGCCAACAGGGCGCGGCAAAGGACTGGCCGCCGAAGAGTTATCCCCTGAAGATTACGAAACCACGCTCAAATGGATCTGCCGGAAACAGCAGGAACTGGAGGGCAGACTGGTATTCAAACCCACCGACGCCCCCCACTACTATCGGGTCGCGCGCCAGTGCGGCATGACCTTTTCCGGACACGGGCACGGCCACCCTGACGGGCAGGATCTGAACGCCTATACCCGCGGCTGTCTGGCCGGCACTGGTTTCTGCTTTATCTCGCACACAGGGCGCGTGCAGGGCTGCGGCTATCTGGACGTCGAAGCCGGAAACATCCGGCAAAACAGTTTCAAAGAGGTCTGGGATAATTCGCCGCTGTTCGGCGAGCTGCGCGACCTGACGCGGCTTTCCGGCAAGTGCGGCGAATGCGAATTCAAACGCGTCTGCGGCGGCTGCCGGGCACGCGCCTACGAAAGCAGCGGGGATTATATGGCCGCCGAGCCATACTGTGTGTACCAGCCCGGTACGCACGCAGCCGCTGCACATGATACATATGTCTAATCATAGCCAGCGGCCACCCGCCGCCGCAAGACCGGAAAACCCCGCGCTGGCCAGTAGCGGGCTGGGACGCTACCGATACCTTCCCAAACCGGTAAAGGCCGTTTACTTAGCGGCGCCGCTCGTGGCGCTGGGATTGTTCATCATTCACTGGTTTTCCATCCCCGTTTTCGGGCAGGTACTGGCAGGCATACCTTATTACTATCTGATGTATGCCGTGCTGGGGGTCAATGTCTTTCTGGGACTGGGCGCCACCCGTAAAGATAAACGCCGCGCCCCCCCATGGTATGACTACGCGCTGGTGGCATTACTATGGGTGCTAATAGGTTTTTTCCTATTGAATGCCGATGATATTGCCTACCACAACTGGGTCGTGCCGCCTTCTGGAATAATTATTGCCGCCGCCGTTGCCATGGGATTGCTGGCCATCGAGGCCGGACGGCGCGTAGGCAGGCTACCTTACGCCATCATCATGTTCGTCTCAATTCTCTACCCGCTGGTGGCCGAGTCCTCGTTGCTGGCCAACAACCTGGGCGGCGTTTTTTACGGGGTATCGTTCCCGCTTGAAGAGATCTTCGGCTCCTTCGCTTTCGGCGCGGACGGTATGCTGGGAATGCCGGCGCGCATTCTGGGCGAACTGGTACTGGGTTTCTTTCTTTTCGCCGGGCTGGTGATGGGCATCGGCGGGGGTGAGTTTTTTATCAAATTGGCGACATCGTTGATGGGCAGGGTACGCGGCGGGCAGGCCAAAGGCGCGGTGCTGGCATCCGCCCTTTTCGGCTCGATTACCGGCTCGGCTATCGCCAACGTGGCCGGCACCGGTTCATTCACCATCCCTGCTATGAAAAAGGCCGGTTACACACCGGAATACGCCGCCTCCATCGAAGCCTGCTCCTCGGCCGGCTCCGACACCGTACCGCCGGTGATGGGCGGACTGGTGTTTATTATGGTCATCATCTTTGGCGTGGACTACGCAGATGTGGTAGTCGCGGCGCTGCTACCCTCGGCGCTGTTCTACCTTGGGCTGCTGGTGCAAGTGGACTCCTACGCCGCGCGGCACAAACTTAAAGCTCCCGCAGACACCGGAGACATGCCTCCATGGTGGAAGGTGCTGGCAGGGGGCTGGACGTACGTCGCCGGCATTGGCATGCTGATTTTCGGGCTGGTGTACATGCGCTGGGGCGCTATCACCCCGATTTACGCCGCCACCGTGGTAATAGGGCTGCAGGTGCTGGAATGGGGTGTAAAACGGCTATGGCCGCGCAGCAGTGGTGAAACCCGCCCGCCGCTGCGTGACAGCCTCGAAAGAGCCACCCGCAAGGCTGAAACGGGGCTGGCGCAGACTGCCGGACTGATAAACTATGCCGCAGCCATTTTCATCGGCATCGGCTTCATCATGGTGGGACTGCTCAAGACCGGCGTGGCCGCGGGGCTGGCGGGGTGGATTATCGGAGTGGGAGCCGGCAATCTGTACCTGGTCCTCTTCGTCTGTTTCCTGTTTTCCAATCTTATGGGGCTGGCTGGACTGGAGCGCACCGGCTACATCCTGCTGGCGGTAATTGCCGTGCCGGCGATTGTGGCGCTTTCCAAAACAGCGCCTGAATTTGCCGCTTACGGCGGTATCCCGCTGATAGGCATCAACCTGTTTTTGATTTTCTACGCCGCGCTGGGCGGCATCACCCCGCCGGTGGCGCTGCATTCTTACGTAGCCGCCAACATCGCCGGCGCAGACCCTGTCAAGACCTCGTGGCTGGCCTGCAGGCTGGGCGCGGTACTCTTTTTCATCCCTTTCTTCTTCGTGCTACAGCCGGCGCTGCTCATCATCTACACCCCTTGGTGGGAAACACTGGCGCGTTTCGCACTGGTGGCTGCCGGCATCTGGGTACTCTCTTCGGCGCTGGAAGGCTACCTGATAGGTGTAGGCATACTTAACCGCGCACAACGCTTTATTCTGTTCGCGGGCGGGTTCATGCTGGCCTTCCCACTGGCATGGACATTCGCCACCGGAGTCGCAATCTGCGCCGGCACCATCGCCGCGACGCTTTACGCCAAGCGAAAACACGTTCAGACTCCGGGCCAAATATCTCAGGGAACAGAAACCCCTGAACCATACAAAGAATCTGATTAACGAGGTTATTACCATGACAGACAGCTCATCTTTTATAAACCGCCGCGAATTTTTAAAACGCATGGGAATTACCATGTTTTGCGGGGGACTCGCGGCGCAGGCACTGCTCACCGGTTGTAAAGAGCCGGATACCGTAGCCTCCGGCGAGTTCTCATGGCCACGGACGCTACACTTCACCGCCACCGGGGACTCCGGTAATATGAAAATGTTGAGCTGGGTTTCAGTGATGCAGGCCAGTCTCCCCGGCACCATTATCCGCGTGGTAAACGAGCCAGCCTGGACAAATGCCTACAGGGCGATGGCGCAGGCAACCAGATCGCTTTGCCAAGTTGACAAGTCCACTCTGAGAGATTGCATTGAGGCCATAAACGAGCACGCTGCACCGGACGGCGGGCCATGGATGGCGGGACTGGTATGGGTTGATTCTATGGCTGACACCGGCTTCATGGTACGCGGCAATTCATCCATTTACAAGCCTGAGGACATTGCACCCGGCACCCGCATCGCCATCTGGAATACCCAGTCGGCTACGCTGAAACCATTTCGATCCCTACTGGCATGGGGCGGCATCGATGAGAAGGATATCGTCTGGGTTAACACCGGCTCCTATGAAAAATGTCCTAGAGACGTTGCCGATGGACGCGCCGACCTGTGCATGGCAGCGCCGCTCTCACCTACGGTGCTGGAGGCATCCTCCGCACCGGCCGGCGTGAGATACGTATCGCTGAACCCTGATGAAAACCCCGACGGCGCGGCGGCTTTTATCAAAATCAGTCCGCTGTACAACTTCGGACCGATAGCCGTTGGGCCGCAGAACGTGCGCGGCACATGGGGCATCAAAAGCTATAAGTATCTGGGTTCCAACATGCGCGAAGACGAGGAACTGGTGTACCACATCGCGAAGTGGCTGGACGAGCATTACGCCGACTACAGAGACTCCTACGAGTCCAACGACCAGATGACACGCGAAGACCTGCTAAACGTGCTGCAAACGACCTATATGCCGGTGCACCCGGGGCTGGCGCGCTATCTGGATGACATCGGGGTCTGGAACGCCGATTACGAAGCGCGCAACGCGCTCAATACGGAGCTGTTCCGGCGCTACGTGGACGCCTACGCCAATGCCAAAAACCAGGCAGCCGCGCAAAAAATCGAAATCAAGGCCAACAACCCCGCATGGATTGCGTTTTGGGAGAATTACAAGGTGGAAAAACAGCTACCAGTGCTGCAAATGCACGTCAGCCTGACCCAGGCCGCCGACCCCGTGCTACCGGAGGGATAGACTGTTAACATGTACCAGAGACGATCTGCTAAAGCTTTTCCGAGAACAATTTTGCTGGTCTAGTATGCAAACTCTGCGTTCCTAGCAGTGTTTACTTCTCCGCATGAAGCAACCACGCGTTACCCTTCCGGATCAGATGGCAAATATGATTGCGAATCGTATGAAACTGATGAACCACCAGGAGTGGTCGCCAATCTCAAGGATATGGGGATACTGGCAAAATGGATTCTGGATAATATTGACATCTCGTTGGAACAATACTCCTATCTTGGTGAAGTACAAGGTCATGAGAATTTGGAATCTGTTATTAAAGATTTGGCCATCTTAGCGGACTACACAGAATAACAGATTGCAGAGTCAAGCCGCATGAGGTATACTAAGTACGTTTTAGTATACCGACAAAGGAGTCCGGCATGTCCACACAAGCGGCCAAAGAACCTATGGAAGCAATCACCTCCAAGCTCAAACCGGAGGAGAAACGCGAGTTTATTCGCGTTTCCGACCACATCGGCACCACTCCATCCAACGCCATCAGAATATTCGTCTCCGCTTTCAACAAGTACGGAGGCTTCCCATTTGATCCAGCCAATCTATACAGATTCAGCCGCGAAACCATTGAGGCCATGGAAGACGCGGTCTCCGAACGCAATCTGTCCGGCCCCTACAAGTCTGCCAGCGAAGCAAGGGCAGCAATACTCGCAGAGACTTGATATGCGGCATCTGCTGCTGACATCAAAGTACAAACAGGACTACAGGCTGGCCTGCAGGCGTGGGTACGACTTAAGCAAGTTGGATGCGGTTATTGATGACCTAGTTGCCGGAAAAGTTCCCGCCGCAGGAATGAATGATCACGCTCTGCGAGGAAACTACAAAGGGCATCGCGAATGCCATATTGAACCAGACTGGCTGCTCATTTACCGAATCAGTCATGACGACCTGATACTTACAGCTGTGAGAACCGGTACGCACAGCGATCTGTTTTACGGATGATGCTGTTTGCCGCACGGCAGGCTCCTCACTGCATCATGAATGACTATAAATCAGCAAAACAGCTCCCTGATGTGCGCCTCCAGCCGCCTTGCCTCCTCCGAATCCCTCGTCCTCGGACGCGGCATTTCCACATCTACAATTTCACGGATGCACGCTGGGCGGGGTGACAGCACAATAATGCGGTCGGCCAGATAAATCGCCTCGGCGGGATCGTGGGTCACCAGCACCAGTGTCACCTTTTTTCGGCTCCAGATGCGGATAATTTCATCCTGCAACTCCTCGCGGCTACGCAGGTCAAGTCCGGTAAGAGGCTCGTCCATCAGCAGGATTTCAGGCTCGGTCACCAGCGCCCGCGCCAGCGCCACTCGCTGTTTCATGCCGCCGGAAAGTTCGTGCGGATAAGCTCCACTGAAATCAGTCAGTCCAACCAACGCCAGCGCAGCATCCACCGCCGCTTCATCCTGCCCGCCGAGACGTTCGTCACGCCGCAGTTCCAGCGACAGGCGCACATTATGGCGCGCAGTGCGCCACGGCAAAAGGCGCGGCTCCTGGAAAACAACGGAAACTCTTTCAAGAACGGTGCGGTTTTTTGCTATGTCGGCGTTGTCGACCAGAATCATGCCGCCATCTGCGGGTATCAGCCCCGCCAACAACCGTAAGATGGTAGTCTTGCCGGTGCCGGAAGGCCCCAGGATGCACACCAGTTCGCCGCGCCCAATATCGAAACTAACGCCGTCCAGTACGGCCAGTTTGCCGAAGCCCTTGCGCAGCTCCGAGACTACGAGCGTTTTAGTTCCAGTGGTTTCCATTTGCGCACAAACTTCCTGTCGATAAAATTAAACACGCCATAATCAAAGAAAATCAAAATAGCAGCAAAAGCTAAAGCCCAGCCAAACACATCGTCTATATTGAAAGCACCATAAGCTAAATGAACCATATATCCCATGCCCGAGTGGGCACCAAATATCTCTGCCGGTATAATGACTTTCCACGCAATCATAAAACCGCTTTTAGAAGCGGCGAAGATGTACGGGTAAAGCATCGGCATAACGATTTTTCTCAATATTTTAAGCGACCGACGCGTATACGAAGACGCCATTTCAACAAGATTTGTGTCGAGCTCTTTCATGCCTTCCCATGTATTGATAATAAAAAATGGCGCCGATGCCACAATTATTGAGAGAATAGGAGGAGCCCCATTAAACCCAAGCCACAACACGAATATCAATGCCCAGCAAATAGTCGGAACTGACTGCAGTAACGGAAATATAACCGAGCGTACAGCCACCCCTACCACTTTGATATAATGCGAAGCGACACCAAACACTATGCCAATAATCGCGCCAAGCGATGTGCCTACGATAACACGATAAAATGAGTCCCACACATGGTTCATGCCATATGGCGCGCTCAAGCGGCGGAAAAAGGCCTCTACCGTCTGTAGAGGGCTTGGCAGAAACTTAGCACCCATCAATGCAGACAAAAACCACCATATAAGGACAAAAACCACCAACGCCAAAAGCGTCTGCCAGATTTTCGTGCTTACCTTGCGGTTAATTCCTTGCATCACTCGTGGCAACCAATATACGCTTCACAACGCTGTCCTTGTTTTTGATGACAATTCCGCAAAAATACGCTGTCAAAAAATCGAAATACGCAGCCTCGGCGACTCACCGAACATACGGAGACCCAAATACGACATCCGGGTCAGGCAATGCATCGAGTCTACCCGCCATTAAGGAAAAACCAAAAACAGCCATGATGGAGTCCTTGACTTCGCCCTCAATTTCACCAAGGCTAATACCAGAATGCCCGTTATATATCATCTTGTAGAAGTCAGCGTGTTCTCTATCTTCTCTCTCAGCCGCAAATTTTGCCGCCAACTCGTCCAGGTGTTCATCACCGTAGGCCAATGACCTCTTGAGCAGTTCATAAGCCGCCTCGACAGCTTCCGGATTGTTTTGTTGGAAATCCCTATTGACCACCAGCGCAGATGTTACGGTTGGTGTGCCATAAATGCTGTAGAAAATATCATCCAGATTCATGACAACCTTAAAATCCGGGTCCTTTGAAGCCCGCGGACCTTCGTTCTGCTGCCCAATCAATGCAATATCTATATGCCCACGACGGATAGCCTCGGCAAGATTACCGCCCGTCTGCACCAGTGTAACCTCATTGCTCGCATCGACAATATCTTCTTTCATCTTCGCGTCAATACCATACTCCATCTTCAGCAAAGCTATGAATGAGGCTGTAGCACTGCTTGCGAAGTTCGCCACACTTACTGTTTTACCTCTTAAATCTTCAGGGGAGTTAATGGCGCTGTCAGCCCGGGTTATAATGAAATTGACGCCATTGTGCTCCAAAGCACCTGAATGCACCACAAAAGTGCTGATTGCTACCAGCGGGATTCCTTCTTGCTGCAAGGTAGCCAGGTTAGCGCTTGACAATGTACCCATTGGGGCGTTTCCAGCCATCAATGGAACTTCGTAAACGGTGGTGGACGCCAGTGTAATTTTCAGTTCAATGTCCGGCGAGGATATTTTATTCTCGCGAATAGCATACGTGACAAGCCAAGTATTGAAGGAATCAGCACCTAGCATTTCAATTACAAGTTTGTCAGATTTATTACATGATGCCAAAGGCACAGCCGTCAGGCACAAGCACAGCACGACAAATACTGAAGCAATCCGTTTTCTTATGTTCAAAGCACTTTTCTCCCCTGTAAAACTACCGCAGCTTCAGGCAAACGCACGCCCTAAAAAGCAGCAGAATTCAAAACACCGACAATATAACACGCGCCTGTAAAGTCGTCATGAGTCCCGGGGACCCATGCCACCCTGCATGAAAAGATGTAGAATATCACGGCAAACTGCTTCATCAGACACGCTTCACCGCATCGCCTGCCCAAGACAGAGGATAGGATAACGGAATATGGATATAGATAACTTTCTCGACCTGATGCATACACGCCGCAGCATCCGCCGCTTCAAGCCGGATGCCGTGCCGGAGGAAACCCTGCAAAAAATACTGGAAGCCGGGCGCTGGGCGATGTCCGGTGCCAACGGACAGCCATGGGAATTTGTAGTGGTGCGCGATTCTGAAACCCGGCAAAAAATCGGGGAGGCATGGTTTGAGCCACATAAAGAGATGTATGCCATCGAACAATCGCGCCTGCCTGAAATTCAATTGCCGCCCCTGCGAGAGTTTGCAGCCACCCCCGCATGGAAAGACGCGCCGGCACTGATCGTCATAGTCGGCGACAGGAGAACCTATCAGGCTACGGTGCTGGGCGCCTCGTATCTGGTTACTGAAGGAGCTTCAGACGCCATTTTTTTGAAGAACATGGCAAACGCCACCAACCTGCTCAACCTGGCTGCTGCTGCCGCGGGACTGGGTGCGATGTGGATTTCCATATCGCGGCTATGGGCGGAGGAAATCAAGCGCATTCTCGACATCCCCGCCGTGCTGGAAGTTCACACTATCGTAGCGATCGGGCAGCCCGCCTATGCCGGCAAGACCGCCACCCGGCGTCCGCTTGCCGAAATCGTGCATTACGACGGCTACGACGCATCGCGTCTGCGCTCCGCCGCGGATATTCAAAAATTCCTGCTCGAATTGCGCCAGAATACCGAGGCGCCCTACCGTCAGGGTTATATGCCGGAGAAGGAGCAGGTATGAATCTGGATGAATTCCTCGCTTTGGCAAAGGCCCGCCGTAGCACACGCCGCTTCAAGCCGGATGCCGTGCCGGACGAAGCATTGCAGAAGATTCTTGAAGCCGGGCGCTGGGCGATGTCCGGCGCCAACGGACAGCCTTGGGAATTTGTAGTAGTGCGCGACGCCGGAATCAGAAAGCAAGTCCTCGACTCTTGGCGGGAACCTATGAACGAGGCCTGGTTCGTAGAGGAAACACGCGTACCGGAAATCAGGCACCATCACCTCAGAGAGCCACTTTCCGAGCCTTCGTTCAGTGATGCGCCGGTGCTTATCGCCATAGTCGGCGACCGCCGCACTTATCAGGCGACAGTGCTGGGGGCTTCGTTCCTGATAAACGAGGGGGCGGCAGACGCGATTTACATCAAGAACATGGCCAATGCCGCTCAGAACATGCATCTGGCCGCGGCGGCGGCGGGACTGGCATCGGAATGGATCTCGGTCAACCGCCTGTGGGGGCAGACGCTCAAAAAAGTCCTCAACGTGCCGGAGATATTGGAAATACAGACACTGGCAGCCGTCGGCTATCCCGCCTACACCCCCAACCCATCCTACCGCCGCCCGTTGGAAGATATTGTGCATTATGACAAGTACGACCGCGACAAATACCGTAGCGGGGAGGATGTGGTTCGGTATCTGGCTTCGCTCAGAGAAAACACCGCCGCGCCATACAGGCAAGGAGCGCCAGAACAAAGTTAAAACACAGAGGGCGGCCACAAGTGGCCGCCCTCTCGCCGATGACAAATTGATTGCCACTCGTTAGAACCCTAGCCACTTGCCAAGCAGGAATGTCAGCGTCATGGTAACGGGGGTCAGCAGTAACGCCTGAAAGCCCTTCTTACAGGCCAGCTCGATACCCTCACGCGTTTTCCAGCGGCCGTCAGCTACAGGGATAACGCTCTGCACGAATAGCACAGCAGGCCACAGATTAAGCAGCGAAAACCACGAGTGCGAGTATATAGGTGTGAAGACGAAGGAGATGACAGCCCCAACCACCAACGCCATGTACACCCAACGCATACGCTCCTTGCCGAAGATGACCACCGAAGTGCGCTTGCCCACGGCAGCGTCGGCGGCGGCGTCGGGGAAGTTGCGGATGACCTTGAGTGCCGGCACAGTCAGGATGCGCGGCAAGGCCACTATCAACGGGAACCAACTGGGTCCGGCCTGAATGTAATAGGCGGTGAAAACCAGCATGGCATAGCCCAGCATCATAAAGGTCTCCCCCAATCCGCGGTATGAAGCCTTTATCGGGGGATTGGAATAGCTGTAGGTGACAAAAATACCCACCACGCCAAGGGGAATGGTGGCCCAACCGGTATGTCCGGCGAATTGCACAATCAGACCCAGCGGGACGGCGGCAGCGAAAAAGAGCATACCGGCAATCTGCACATGCCTGCGCTTGAGATGCCCCCGCACCAGCACCTGAGTGCCACCGGTACTGGTAAGATTCATGCCGCCACCCACACCTATGCGCTCGGCATTCAATGCGTCGCCTTCATAGTCCTGCGCCTCGTTGGTCAGATAAATGCCGTTGGCGATGAAGAATACCGCCAGCAGCGCCAGGATGAACACCATCCAGTTGAACTGACCGGTGTGATACCACGCCAGCACTGATCCCAGCACGAAGGAAAAAACGTCGCTGGAGTGCCGCGGTATTTTCTGAACCTGTATCCATGCCTTAAACTTAGTCTTCTTCATTTACAGCGGTCGCATCCTTCTTACGGCGTCTGAAAATCAAGTTTTTCAACGCCGAAAAATAGCGTAATCTGGTGATGGTGCCAATGGGAATTTCCAGTTCCAGCCGTTCCGAAGCGGTAAAGCCATTGACGGCGTCCATCTCAGGGCGCAGGGCGGCAATCTCTTCCATCCTGCCGGCTATCAGCAGCTCTTCAATGCGCGCCTCCAGTACACGCGCCTTTTCGATACGCTGCAGTTGCTGGTCTGCGGCCTTCTGCGTAACCTGGCCGTATTTGGCTTTGATTTTTATCAGCCTTGCAATCGCTTCCAGTGTCACTTCGGTAATTTCATCGCGGGAAAGCCACTCGGTTTCGTAATTCAGCGAAAACTTCCAGCTCGGTAGCGCCAGCGCCTGACGGTGTTCCTCCAGCGTTTTGTGCAGCAGTTTGAACCCGTAGCGCTCCGGATGTTCGAAGGCCGGCGAACCCGGTGCCATAAAGGGCGCCTGATGCCCCATGAACAGAAACAGACGCTTGTTGCCTTTGAATTTTTGTAGCAGATATTCGAAATAATCAATGCTGTCCAGAACCGATTTTTTGTCCTGCTTGTACAAGCCTATCATGAAAAAGATTTCCACGCGGGAAGCGCCGTACTCAAGCGCCGCCGCTATCATGTCTTCCATCGCCTCGTTGCTGAAATCGCGCCCCAGTGAGACGCGGCGCACCTCTGGGTCGTGCGACTCCGGCGACATATCCAGCGAAAACCCCGGCACCGCCTCCGCCATCTCTTTTATGAAAGCCGGCGGCATGGGGTTGAAAGCCTCAAACATCAGCGTATTTTTGATACGATGGCGCTTCAGATCGGCCAGCAGTTTATGCGCCCGCTCCCCGCCGCCCTCGCGGATGTCCCCCACCACCAGAATCGGGCCGCGCGTAATTGTGGAAATATTTTTGATGTCGTTGAAAATATCTTCCTCGGTGCGATATGCCGGTTTTTTGCGATTGGCAAAACCCGCCATACCACTCCGGGCACCAGCACAGAAAATACAGTCGTAGCGGCAGCCGCGGGAGGTGAACACCGCCGTCACCGGATATTTCAGCCAGCCCCTGAATGGTACCACTGAGGCCAGATCGCGGTAACGCAGCACCTGACGCACAACCGTGCTGTAGTGGTTACCCATGACATGGGAAATCTTGTCCGGCACATAGCTGAAATCGTTTTCGCGCACATTGCCGTCTTTGTCTTTCCAGACCAGATTAGGGACGGTTGAAAGGTCGGCGCTGGATTGAAAGGCTTTCATAAACTGGCGCATCGGCTCTTCGGTGGAATCTCCGCGCATAACGTAGTCCACCGCCGGATACAGAATCAGTTCTTTATGGAAACGCGACGACGAATAGCCGCCGAAGATGATTTTGGAATCGGGGTGATGCTTCCTGACCAGTTTCGCCACCTCGATAGAGCCGTGGGCATGCACCATCCAATGCAAGTCGATGCCAAACAGCGGCGCCGAAAGTTTAGCTATGAAGGCTTCGGCATCGAAACGCGCATCCCTGAGCATGCGCCAGGCCAGATTGACAATGCGGGTGCGGTATCCGACTCTTTCAAGATACTCGGAGATGGAAGACAACCCCACTGGATACATTTCGAAAACTGGCGTTGACAGCACCAAGTCGCTGACCGGGCCAAAAAGCTGCGGTACTTTTCGAAAATCGTACACATGCGGCGCATGCAGCAATATCAAATCAGTTTTGGGCATCTCTTTATACGAACACGCGGGCGGGTTAAGACAATGCCCATGATTGTAACATTTCGCGTGTGTTTTGACGAATGTTTTTCAATTTCCGGCGGCAAGCGATGGAACAAAGGCATCAACCGCCGCATAAGACATGCGGCCGCAAAGACCGGGGACGGCTGAAAAACAGAGGCAGAAGCGCCTAATTGGCAACCCCGCTGAATATCGGCGCTACTTCTACCTTAAAAACCTCGGCCTCTGATATTTCGGAAGCCTTCAAATCTTTCGTCCCCCAGCTGTTTCCGGGGCCAAAATCAATCCAAGTTATATAGCCGCGCACTTCGTACACATAAGATATCCACTCACCAGGTATCTTGTGTATGACTAATGAGAGCATCTCACCCGGCTCAATTCTGGGTTTTGATTTCTCATAAATGCTTTGGCCAAAGGCATCATACACATACAGCGTGGTGCCTGCCGGACTCGGCCAGTAATAGCTGTTTACGACGGTGTCGTTATGACCATAGTCGGTATAATGGAAAACGCCCTGTATATCCCTGATGGCTTTGTCTCCGTTGTTGGTTATATCAAGCCGCAGCCAAAGCAAGCCGTCGGAGCCGGGCACCCATGAACTCCTGATGCTTATATCGTCAATACTGCCGGGGTCAGGCTCGGGGATGCTGCGCGAGAATGCCACTATCGCCACAATAATGCCAACCGCATAAGCCACCAGCAGTAATGACAGCACTACCGTGACAATTATTTTCCTCATAACGTCCTGATTGTACTCTTTCCGCCATTGCTATATCAAACTTTTAGAGCATATCCACACCACAGAGCTGTATGCCATCGGCTACAATCGCAGCTGGTACAACCAAGGCAGAGAACTGTTCGGGCAGCTATTGGAGTACATTGAAAAGAATAATTACGAAATCTGCGGTGATTTTTATGAAGAATATCCGCTTAATGAAATCTGCATGGGGGATAACAGGAATTACCTTGTAAGAGTCATGGTTCCTATCCGAAAGAAAAGAGGCAAGAAGGCG
>Ga0123353_10004673_pt1 | contig 17708 bp, 17 predicted proteins | sample TergutLab28metaG_3_FD_92763 | JGI IMG/M metagenome (GOLD analysis project Ga0123353, IMG submission 92763) | Labiotermes labralis P3 segment gut microbial communities from Petit-Saut dam, French Guiana - Lab288 P3 | ecosystem: Host-associated > Arthropoda: Insects > Digestive system > Gut ... | reverse complement strand
GGGCGAATACCACACGGGCGGCATGGGCGGCGCGATGACGGCGATCGAGCGCGCGGCCGATTTTAAGGAAAGCTACGACGAAAAATGGATTCTGCCCAATGTGCGCAAGGTCTGCGATCTCGCGGTCAAGTACGGCAACACGCATATCCGCGCCTTCGCGGACGTGGACAGCAAGGCCAAGCTCGAGGGCGTGAAAGCCCTGCTCAAGGCCCGCGAGGAATACAAGGACAAAGTCGAACTGCAAGTCGTCGCCTTCCCGCAGGACGGCGTGGCGCGCGAACCGGGCGCGGCGGAACTGGTCGACGAGGCCATGGCTTTAGGCGCGGACGTCGCGGGCGGCATTCCGTGGATCGAGTTCACGCGGGCGGACGAGCAGGACCATATCGACAAGATGTTCGACCTGGCCGTGAAGTATAACAAGGACGTCTCCATGCTGCTTGACGACGTGGGCGACGCGGACGAGCGCACACTGGAAATGGCGATGCTCAAGGTCATCGAAAAAGGCTGGCAGGGCCGGTTCACCGCCCAGCACTGCCGCGCGATGTCGCTGTACAACGAAAACTACTTCAGAAAAATCGTCACCCTTGCCTTAAAGTCCGGCACGGGCTTTGTCACCGACCCGCACACCGGCCCCCTGCACCTGCGCGTGCGCGACCTGCTGGCGGCGGGCGTGCCCGTGGCCCTGGGTCAGGACGACGTCGCCGACGCCTATTATCCCTTCGGTATGTGCAATATGCAGCAGATCGCCTTTTTGGCCTGTCACCTGCTGTGGATGACCACCTTCGCCGATATGGAACTGCTCTGGGATATGATCACCGTCTCGGCCGCCAAGGTGCTGGGCATGAAGAACCACGTGCTCGAAGTCGGCGGTAACGCGGACCTCGTGGTGCTGCGCGAGCCGGACGTCTATCACGCGATCTGGACGCACCAGGCGCCCGCGTTCGTCATCAAAAACGGGAAAGTGATCTCCCAGTCCTAAACAGAATCGAGGTATCTATGGCCTTTCATACGGTGGGAAGCAACAAGCGCAAGATAGACGGCGCGGAGAAAGCGACGGGCGCGACCGTCTATACCGCCGATATGCGTTTCCCGAACTTGCTGCACATCAAGGTGCTGCGCTCGCCGCACGCCCATGCGCGCATTTTAAGCATTGACGCAGGGGCGGCCCTGGCCATGTCCGGTGTGGTGAAGATCGTCACCGGCGCGGATGTGCCCGGCCCATTTGGCGTGGCGATCCACGATCAGCATCCGATCGCGCGCGACAAGGTCCGCTATGTCGGCGAGCCGGTCGCCGCCGTGGTCGCGCGCACCGAGCGCGAGGCAGAGAAAGCCGCGCGTGCCATTGTCGTGGACTACGAGATCCTGCCCTTTGTGCAGGATCCGCTTGCCGCAATGGACCCATCCTCGCCCGTCATTCATGAAAACATGATGGATTACAAGACCCTGCCCTTCGTCCGCCGCGTGGGCCACAACACCTACCAGCATTTTAAGGTGCGCAAGGGCAATGCGGAGCAGGTCATGCAACAGGCGGACTGCGTGGTGGAAGGGGATTATTACTTCCCGCCCGCCGTGCACGTCCAAATGGAACCCCATTGCGCCGTGGCCAAATACGGACACGACGGCTCGATGATCATGTACGCCACGACCCAGGCGCCCTTTGTGGTGCAGACGACGATCTCCGAACTGCTCGAAATCCCCTATGGCAGGATCCAGGTCATCGCGCCCTTCTTGGGCGGCGGTTTCGGCGGCAAATCGGATATCACGATCGAGGCGCTTGTGGCCTGCGTCGCCAAACACGTGCCCGGCAAGTTCGTGCGCCTGCTGCTTTCCCGCGAGGAGATGTTCAGCGGCGCGACCCACGGCCGCAATATCAAGGCGCATTATAAGCTGGGCTTTGATCGCGCGGGCAAGTTACTCGCCATGATCGGCCAATGCGTGCAGGCCAGCGGCGGCAACGCGGACTACGCGATCAACGTGCTCACGGGCACCGCGCTCTCCGGCTCGGGCCCCTACATCGTGCCCGACCTGCAGCTCGACGTCTACGGCGTCTACACCAATACGCAGCCCATCGGCGCCTTCCGCGGCTACGGCCATCCCGAGGCGCACCTCTCCATCGAGCGCCTGATGGACGAGGCGGCACGCAAGCTGAATATGACGCCGGCCGAACTCCGCATGAAAAACCTGCTCCAGGCGGGCGAGGCCAACGGGATCGGCCAGGTCATGCACGCGAGCAACGGCAATGTGCGCGAGTGCGCGCGTATTATCACAGACAAACTCTGGGGCCAACCGTTGCCCAAAGCAAAGTCGCATTGTCTCGTCGGGCGCGGCATGGCGGCCTATATGAAAACGCCCTGTATGCCATCCAACGCCCAGTCGGGCGCGCTGATCAAGCTCAACGCGGACGGCAGCCTCACGCTCTCCGTCGGCGCGGTGGACATGGGCCAGGGCCTGCACACCGCCCTCTCGCAGATCGCGGCCGAGGCGCTGGACCTGCCCTTCGAGAGGGTCTTGTTCAAAACCTCCGTCGACACCTTCTCCTCGCCCTACGACTGGCAAACGGTCGCCAGCCGCAGCACCTGGGGCTCGGGCAACGCCGTGCTGCTGGCCGCCGCCGATTTCAAGCGCAACTTAAAAACCGAGGCCGCGAAGGTCTTTGCCACTACGCCCGATCAAGTGGCCTACGCCAAGGGCGCGGTCAGTTTCAACGGGCAGGAAATCCCGCTTGCCGACTTCGCCACGGGCCTGCGCAATCTGGACGGCACAGCCATCACCCGACCCTTCTTCGGCCAGGGTAACTTTGTCGCGCAGGGCGTGCAGAACCCCGATTTGGATACCGGCCAAACCAACGCGGCGGCGGACTGGACCTTCGGCTGCGTGGGCGTGGAGCTGGAAGTGGATACCCGCACGGGTGAAACGACCGTGCTGCGCCTCATGAACGCCATCGACGCGGGCACGATCATCAACCCCGTGCTGGCGACCGAACAGGTGGCCGGCGCCATGTTGATGGCCCTGGGCAGCGCGACCAGCGAAACCATTATCTTTGACGAAAAAACGGGCCGCGTGCGCAATGACACGCTGGTCGATTATAAGATCCCGGGCATCGAGGACATCGCGTGCCAAACGGAGGTATTCTTCGTGCAAACGCCGGAGGAATCCGGCCCCTACGGTGCGAAGGGGATAGGGGAGCACGGCTGCGTGGGCACGGTCCCCGCCTTCCTCAACGCCCTGCGCGACGCGACGGGCCTGGACTTTCACGACCTGCCCGCCTCGCCGGACCGGATCATCACAACCCTGAAAGGCGGTGAACCCAAGTGATCTTAAACGCCTGTCCCTATGAAAAACCAACGACCCTGCAACGTTTGCTGGAGCTAAACCAAACGCCGGGCGCCAAACTGCTCGCGGGCGGCACGGACCTCGTGCTGGTCATGAAGGAAAACAAGGCCGAACCCGCTCTGCTGATCGACATCAAGAACGTGCCCGAACTGCACGGTATCTACGCGATACCCGGCGGCATTTTCATCGGCGCCGCCGAGCCGATTCAGGAGGTCGTGGAACACCCGCTCACCCAGGTCTACCACGCGCTGGTCGAAGGCGCGGGCCGTATCGGCTGTTACGAGATCCGCCTTCGCGCGACCATCGGCGGCAATATCTGCAACGGCTCGCCCTCTGCGGACTCCGTGCCGGGCCTGTTGCTCTATGACGCCGACGTGGTCGTGGCCGGCCGTTCCGGCACCCGTGTGTCCACGCTCGAATCCTTCCTGCTGGGCCCCGGGCGCGTCGATTTACAAGAGGGTGAAGTCCTGCTGGGCGTGAACCTAAAGACGCCCAACCCCAACGCCAAAAGCAAATACTACCGCTGCAGCCGCGTCAAGGGCATGGACCTCTCCGGCATCAGCGCGGGTATTTATTGCGAGGGCAAAAGCAACTTCCGTATCGCCTTCGGCGCGGCCTGGCCCACAGTCGCCCGCGCAAAAGCGGCGGAGGAAATTCTCAACGCGGGCCCCTATACCCCAGAACGCTTGCAGCAAGCCATCGCCGCCACGCTCGAAACCGTGCACCCCAGGCGCAGCAGTATGCGTGCCTCGCCGGAGTACAAGCGCGCCATGGTCGGAGAACTGATCCAAATGGGCATTGAAGAATTGACGGGAGGTGCTTGCAATGGATAAACAGGTAACGATCACCATCAACGGCCTGGCCTATCAAGCGACGGTCGACACGACCATGACCCTGCTACAATTTATCCGTGACGAGGCAGGGCTCACCGGCACAAAGAGCGGCTGCGAAAACGGCGAGTGCGGCGCCTGCACCGTGCTGCTGAACGGCAAACCCGTTCGCTCCTGCATTATCCTCGCCCTTGAGGCGGACGGCGCGGAGATCCTCACCGTAGAGGGCATCGCCACGGACGGCGCACTCCACCCCCTGCAACAGGCCTTTATCGACCACAGCGCGGTGCAATGCGGCTTTTGCATTCCGGGTATGCTGGTGGCGTCAAAGGCCCTATTGGGCCGCTATCCGAACCCCTCAGAAACGCAGGTCATGGAGGCCCTTGGCGGCCACCTCTGCCGCTGCGGCGGCTACAAGGCCATGTCCGAGGCGATACAGTCGTTGAAGCAATAGTTTGACAGCAGAAAATAATGGGCTCTCAAAAAGTACACTTTTTGAGAGCCCAATAACTTGCATAAAATATATGCCTATTTCGCTATATTGTCAATATGTTTTGCGAAAAACAACCAGTCCCGCATACACAATACCCATTATTTTCTTTTTATGGGCCAATATCAAAAAGTACACTTTTGAGAATTGCCCATGCTGTTTAAGGGAAGAAAGAAAATGAAACGAACTTTCACATTGGTACTGGCGGTGGTGTTGTGTTTGGGTGCATTGCCTTTGATGAGCCTGGCGGCAATCAGTGGGGACTATGAGTATACTGCCCTCGGTGGCGGCACGGCGGAGATTGTCAAGTACAGAGGGACCGGCGGCAGTATTACGATTCCAAGCACATTGGGCGGCTATCCTGTGACCGCCATTGGCACGGAGGCGTTTCGGGACAGCGCCAATCTGCTCAGCGTGGTCATTCCGAATGGGGTGACTACTATCGGGAGTGGCGCGTTTCACAACTGCGGCAAACCGGCGAGCATCACCGTTCCGGGCAGCGTGATCACCATTTCAGCCGGCGCGTTTCGGCAATGCGCCAGCGTGACCAATATCACCATTCCGAGCGGCGTGACCGCAATCGAGGCCATGGCGTTTTCCAACTGCACCAAGCTGACACAGATTTATGGCGATGTGCGGTGCGCAGAAACTGTATCGGCGGCTGACGTGGCGTTAATCCTGCGCTGGCTGGTGCAGCTGGCAGATAAGCTCGGACCGAAGCAGGGGATGACGTATCCGGCCTCTTTTTCGCGAACATCGGCGAAAAACGGATAAAAGCGGTTTACTTTTCACAAAAAGGCTGATATAATCATAAAAATACTAGGGAAATTCAATTTAAGGAGAGCATATCATGAGCGAGAACAAAGAGACTGCCATCGCGCCGGCCGGCGGAGGAAAAGTCGTATTCGCGGACGACGTCATCGCGACCATCGCCTTTTTGGCGGCCAGTGAGATCGAGGGCGTAGAGGGCATGAGCGGCACCGCCATCGAGGGCCTGACCGAGAAACTCGGCAGAAAGAGCTACACCAAGGGCATCAAAGTCGAAGTCGGGAACGAAGAATGCGCCGTGGACCTCGCCGTCATCGTGAAGTACGGTTTCCGCATTCAGGACGTTTGCAAGAAGGTGCAGGAGGCGATCAAGTCGGCCATCGAGACCATGACCGGCCTCAAGGTGGTCGAAGTCAATATCACCGTGCAGTCCGTCGTCCTGGAGAAAGAGAAGAAGGTCGTCGTCGAAGAGAAGGCGCCGCCCGTCGAGCCCACAGGCCGCGTAAAGTAATCCCACCCACATACAGGCGGAGCCAATACGCTCCGCCTGGTTTGCTTGTCCGAATGAGGGGAGAATCATCATGAAAATTTTCGATCGTATCCTATGTGTTCTTATGGCCCTGCTGTTGCTTTGCGTCTGCCTGTGCCTGGTGTCGGCGGCGCTCGGTTGGCCGCTCAGTCAGCCGGACTGGGCAAGTTTGGCGCGCATCATGAAAGTTCCGGCAGGCGCGCTGATTGTGGTGGCCGCGGCGCTGGTCGTTGCCATTCTCTGCCTGCGTTTGATCTTCGCGCCCAAAACGCAGCGCGAGCGCAAACAGGCGCAGCCCGCCAGCGCGCTGATCAAAACCACGGACAACGGCAGCGCTTACATCGCCCTGGCCGCGCTGGAAGTCATGGCACAGCGGCACATTCGCGGCAACAGCCGCGTGCGTGACTGCGCCACCTCGATCCGCGTCGTGGAGGGCGGCAGCGTCGTCTTCAGCGTCAAGCTTTCCGTCCTGCCCGAGACCCCGCTGGTAGAGCTGACGGCCGAGCTGCAAAAATCGCTCAAAGAGTATATCGAGGAGCAAAGCGGCATACTGGTACAAGAGATCAGTGTCCTCGTAGAGAGCGCGTCCGCCGCTCCGGCAGCGAGAGTAGAATAGTTTTTGCATGAAATGGTTGACTGAACAATGGAATAAACGCCCCGGCGTACTGGTCGGCATGGGCCTTGGTCTTGTCGTCGGCATACTTATGCTGACCGCGGGCTTTTGGCGCACCCTGCTGCTGGCATTGCTGATTGGCTTGGGCGCGTTTATCGGCTATCTCTATGACAAAAACGGCACGGACGGCATGAAGGACCTGGTCTTCAAAATCTTCAAAGGCGGGAACGGATCGTGAAACAACGTGCCCTGGCCCGTGAAGTGGCCTTAAAGCTGCTCTTTGCGCGTGAGCTGGGCGGCGCGCCCACAGCCGAAGAGGTGTTGGAACAGTCCGAGGCGCAAACAGCGCTCGACGGGCCGGACGAGCTCTTCATGCGTGAACTGGTCGAGGGCGTGTCGGGCAATCAAGCCGCGCTGGACGAGATCATCGAGGCCCACGCGCAGGGCTGGGCCCTGACCCGTATCGCGAAAGTCGACCTGCTTATCTTGCGGCTTGCCGTGTTTGAGCTGCGCTACCGGCTGGACATCCCGACCGGCGCCACGATCAACGAGGCGGTCGAACTGGCCAAGCGTTTCGGCGAGGAAAAGTCCTATCGCTTTGTGAATGGCATTCTCGGCGCGGTGGCGCGGGCTGCGCCCCAGATTCCAGATTCCAGACCCCAGATTCCAGATTGACATGGAGCAGTTAGAGTCGATTTTCTCGGTCTCCGAGCTAAACGAATACGTCAGCCTTCTTCTCTCCGGGGACCGTAACTTGCAGCGGCTGCAGGTCCGTGGGGAGATTTCCGGTTTGCGCCGGCATACGTCCGGCCATATTTATTTTTCCTTAAAGGACACGGGCGCGACCGTGCGCTGTGTCATGTTTGCCGCGAGCGCGCGGCGGCTCACCTTTATCCCCAAGGACGGTATGCAGGTGCGCCTTTCCGGCTCCGCCGACCTCTACGCGCGCGACGGCAGCTTTCAGCTGTATGCGGTCAGCCTGACCCGCGAGGGCGAGGGCGAGCTTTACGCCCGCTTTTTGGCTTACAAGGAGGAGTTGCGGACGCAGGGCGCGTTTGAAACCGCGCGCAAAAAGCCCATTCCGCCCTTTCCGTCCTGTGTCGGCGTGGTCACCAGCCCCACGGGCGCGGTTTGGCAGGACATTCGCAATATAGCCGGCAGACGCTTTACCGGCCTGCCCCTGCTGCTCTATCCGACTGCGGTGCAGGGCGAGGGCGCGGCGGCTGAAATCGCGGCGGCCATTGCCAAGGCGAATCGGGAGAAACGGGCCGATGTGCTGATCGTCGGGCGCGGCGGCGGCAGCCTGGAAGAACTTTGGGCCTTCAACGAGCCCGCTGTGGTGAACGCGATTTTGGATAGCGCAATCCCTGTGATCAGCGCGGTGGGGCACGAGACCGATGTGACCCTTGCCGATTTTGTGGCCGACCTGCGCGCGCCGACGCCATCCGCAGCGGCCGAGCTGGCAGTACCGGAGCGGGACGCGTTGGCCGAAAGCCTGCGAAAATGCACCGCGCGCCTGGCCCGCGCGCTGGGCCAAGGCCTGGCCGAAAAGCGGCACGCGCTGGAACTGGCCATCGGTTCGGCGGCCTTTGCCCGTCCCACGCAACGCTTGTGGGAGGGCAATCAGAGGCTGGACGAAATGCGCCAACGCCTGCAATATGTGCCGGAGCGCGCGCTGCAATTAGCCGGTGCGAACCTCAACGCCCAGCTGCTGCGCTTGCGCGGCGGCAGTGTGCAAGACATTCTCTCGCGCGGTTTTGCCTGGGTCAGCGAACCCTCGGGCAAGTCGGTGACCGGCGCGCGGCAGGCCGCGCTTAATCAGAATCTTGAGCTGCACTTTGCCGATGGCGGCGTGAAGGTTCAAGTAATAAGGAATAAGGAATAGGGAATAAGGGAGGTGTGCTGACGCACAAATGCTGGGGAGCTGGAATGCAATAGAAGAAACAGCGTTAGCTGTTTCAACATTCATTATTACTTATTCTCTATTCCTTATTACTTCGAAAAGAGGAAGACTATGAAAACCTACGAAGAAAATATCAGCGAACTGGAGACCATCGTAGCAAAACTGGAGAGCGGCAACGTGCCGCTGGCCGAAATGGTCGCGCTTTACGAGGCGGGGCAGAAACTGGCGAACGAATGCCAGGCGCAGCTAAAAGCCTTTGAGGAAAAATTGGAAGTGAGGAATGGGGAGTGAGGAATGAACGAAAATCCCTCACCCCTCATTCCTAATCCCTAATTGCCATCGGAGAACGTATGATCCGCTACAGAAAGCAAATCGAGGACGCCTTGACCGCCTGCATGGACCGCCCCATGCTGCTGCCGCAGTTGCGCGAACAGATGGCCTACAGTCTTTTGGGCGGCGGCAAACGCATTCGACCGAGCCTGTGCCTGGCGGCCTGCGAAATGCTGGGCGGCGACATAAAAGAGGCGCTGCCCTTTGCCTGCGCGCTGGAGATGATCCATACCTATTCGCTGATTCACGACGACCTGCCCGCGATGGATAACGACGACGAACGGCGCGGCAAGCCGTCGAGCCACAAACGGTTCGGCGAGGCAAACGCCATTCTGGCGGGCGACGCGCTCTTAACCTACGCGTTTTGGATTTTGAACGCCGTGCGCGGGCACGAGCCCGCCAAGAGCGAGCTGTCCTACGCGGCCCTGGCCATGGTCGAGGGGCAGAGCTTGGACCTGGCCGATTCGGCTGCGGATGCGGACTTGCTTTTCGAGATCACGCGCAAAAAAACAGGCGCGCTTTTCACCGCCGCCGTGCTGACCGGCGGGCTGGTGGCGGGCTGTGACGATGATCAATACCAGTGCCTGAACCGGTTTGGCGAGGCCTTTGGCATTTTGTTTCAAATGGCGGACGACCGGCAGGACAGGGAGCAAGACGCCGCGATTGGAAAGAAAACGCTGCTGACCTGCTATGGAAAAGAACGCGCCCAAGCCGAGATGGCCGCCCTGTCGGCGGAGGCCTTTGCCGCGCTCGCGCCCTTTTCGGGGCAGGCGGCGGACTACCTGCGCGGCCTGACAGCTGCGCTGGCGGAAAATGGAAAGTGGAAAGTGGAAAGTTGAAGTATCCGATTTTAGAAACCATATACAGTCCCGACGACGTCAAGGCGCTGCACAAAAAGCAGCTGCCGCAGTTGGCGCAGGAACTGCGCGACTTCATCATCGAAACCGTCTCCGAGACGGGCGGCCATGTCGCGTCCAGCCTGGGCGCGGTGGAGATCATTCTCGCCATGCACCGCGTGTTCGACGCGCCGCAGGACAAGCTGCTGTTTGACGTGGGCCACCAGGCCTACGCGCACAAGATCCTCACGGGCCGGAGAGAGCGTTTCCACACGCTGCGGCAGGCGGGCGGCGTATCGGGTTTCCCCAAGCGCGGCGAGAGCATCTTCGACGCGTTTGACACGGGCCACGCGAGCACGGCGGTCTCGGCCGCGCTGGGTATGGCGCGGGGTTTGAAGTTGCAGGATTTGGACAGCGCCGTGGTCGCACTCACCGGCGACGGCGCGCTGACGGGCGGCTTAAACTTCGAGGCCTTCAACGACATCGACGACGAGGAGCTGCCGCTCGTGGTGATTCTAAACGACAACGAAATGTCCATTTCGCCCAATGTGGGCTCTCTAAACCGCCGCCTGGTGGGCATTCGCACCAGCCGGATTTACGTGCGTTTCAAGCGCGCCCTGGTCCGCTTTTTGGAGACGGGCCGTTTCGGCCGTTTCCTCTCGCGCCGTATGTTGGGTTTCAAGAACGGGATCAAACGGATTCTCATGCCGAACAATCTTTTCGAGGAATTCGGTTTCATCTATATCGGGCCGGTGGACGGGCACAATGTCCGCAAGCTGGAGAAGGTCCTGCGCCGCGCGCGGCTCATCGGCCGTCCGGTGCTCGTGCACGCGCTCACCCAAAAGGGCAAGGGCTACACCCACTCCGAGGGCGACCCCCAGAAATTCCACGGCATTGCACCCTTCTCTGTCATGACGGGCAAGGTCACGGGCGAGCCCCAGGCCAGCTGCTCGGCGGTGTTCGGTCAGACCATGGTCGCGCTGGCCAAGGAAAACCCCAAGCTGGTGGCGATTACGGCCGCGATGGAGGCGGGCACGGGCCTGTCCGAGTTCGCGTTGCTGTATCCCAACCGTTTCTTTGACGTCGGCATCGCCGAGGAACACGCGGTCACGATGGCGGCGGGCATGGCGGCGGTGGGCTTAACGCCCGTTGTCGCCGTCTATTCCTCTTTCTTACAGCGTGCCTACGACCAGCTGCTGCATGACGTCGCCCTGCAAAACCTTCATGTCGTGATCGCGCTCGACCGTGCCGGACTGGTGGGCGAGGACGGCGAGACGCACCAGGGCGTCTATGACCCGGGCTTTCTGGCGACCATGCCGAACCTGGCCGTCTACGCCCCCGCGAGCGTACGCGAGCTGCGGGAAATGCTGACGATGGCGATCGCGCGGCGCGAGCCCGCCGTGGTGCGCTACAATCGCGGCACGCTGCCCGACAGCAAGCTGCTCACGCCGATCACATTCGGCAAGTGGGAGGTCCTGCAGCCCTTGGGTGAGATCAATATCATCGCCGCCGGCACGATGGTCCCGCTCGCGCATTGGGTCGCCAAAAAGAACGGCTACGGCTGCGTCAACGCACGCTTTTTGCAGCCGCTCGACACCGACGTGCTGGACGACTTAAAACAACGCGACGCGAAGATCCTGGTCGTGGAGGAGAACATCGTCTCACTTGGCCTGCAAATCGCGTCATACTGCAACCCCTGTCTCGTCAAAACCCTGGGCCTGCCCGTCTGCTCTGTGACCCAAGCCACCGTCTCCCGACAGCGGGAGTGGTTTGGGCTGACGGAGCGGGGGCTGGAGCAGATGCTGGAATCGTTGAAACCGTAGGGGCGGCCCGCCTATCCGCAGTCCGCCTGATCAACGTACCGTAGGGGCGAACTGCGTTCGCCCGTTACAGGCTGCAGGTTACAAGGGTCAATCCTCAGTCACCTAACGGCGACAGCTCCTTCCAAAAGGAGCAAAATCAAGTTTGGAGGGAAACAAAATAATGATGAAAAGCAAACCAAGAAAACTCATGTCATTTCTGCTCGCGGCGGCGATTCTGCGGCACTTGGTGCAACTGAAACTGCTCACCCCGCAAGGAGAAATCAACGCCAAGATGACGTCGGGAACCAGCCCCGTCTCCGCCGCCTGCGCGGCAAAGGTCCTGCGCTGGCTGGTTCAACTTGAACTGAACTTGTAACCCGCAGTATGTAATTAACAATAAGGGGGGCGATCAAATGATGACAAAAAGGACAACGGCAAAATACATACTGAGCTTCCTGCTGGCGCTGATAATGACGATGGCGCTTGTTCCGCTGACGGTGAACGCGGTGGGGCCGTCCGCTCCGTCCTCAACGGCCACATGGAACTTTACCTACGTTGACGCGGACGGAAGCGGCGGCTACGGATCCGGGTCGTGGAGCTGGGTGCAGAGCGCCAAAACCCTCACCCTCAACAATATCAATTTATCCAACACGGGCAGCGCCGCGCTTTGGCTGCCCAGCGATTCGACCATCGTACTCGTCGGCGCGAACACGGTCAGGAGCACCTACAACGGAACGGATTATTCCTGGGGGATAAGATGTGCTGGTAATCTCACGATCACCAGCAGCACAGGCGGAAGCCTGACCGCCACGGGCGGCACTTCGACAGGCAACAGTTCCCACGGTATACAGGTGGGCGGCGCCAATACCCTCACGGTCAGCGGCAGCGCGAACGTGACAGCCGCCGCAGGAACGGGGAGCACCGGCAGCTATGGTGTCGCCGTATCGAACGGAGGCCTTATCGTTAGTGGCGGTACGCTGACGGCGACGGGCAACACCCGCGCATCCTATAACAATTACACCGTGCCGAACGGGTATTATTACACGGTATCGGTCAACACGAACGGCTCAAGCCCTACGATGGGCACAAGCAACGGCAGCTTTGTTGTAGGCTCCACCCACAAATACGCCTTGATTCAACACTTAACAACCACGCCGCCCGTGAATCCCAACGACACAACCACTTGGGATTTTCGCACCGTTGACGTAAACGGCAGTGACAGCTACGGAACCGGTTCATGGAGCTGGGTGCAAAGCACCAAGACCCTCACCCTTACCAATATCAACTTTACCACATCCGCCACCAGAATAGCACTCCATCTCCCGGCCGATACGACCATCGTACTCGTCGGCACGAACACGGTCAAGAACACATGGAACGGCCCCAGTGTGACTATCGGAGTAATATGCGCCGGCAATTTAACAATTACCAGCAGCAGCGGCGGCAACTTGACCGCCACCGGCGGTACTTCAACCGCCCTCGAGAGCCACGGCATACAGGTGGGCGGCGCGGGCACCCTCACAATCAGCGGCAGCGCGAACGTGACTGCAACCGCCGGAACGGGGAGCACCGGCAGCTACGGCGTCGTCGTATCGAGCGGAGACATTACTGTAAGCGGCGGCACGCTGACGGCGGCGGGCGGAACCCGCGCTATAAACACAAATTACACCGTGCCGAACGGGTATAAATACACGGTATCGGTCAACGCGAACGGCTCAAGCCCCACGACAGGAACAAGCAACGGCAGCCTTGTTGTAGGCTCCACGCATAAATATGCCAGGATCGAATACGCTGCTCCTCCCGTCAACTACACGCTTCGTTTGGTTGATTATAATGGCAGACTGTATAAAAATAATATGATCGGTGATGAAGTAACAACCGAAATGGCGGCCAAGGGCGCGGTGGTCACGGGTTCGGCGGGCGCGAGAATTCTCACCCTAACCAACTTCAACTTTTCCACTAGCGCGGAATATTACGCAATTGATTTGCCTGCCGGCACGACAATCGTACTTAACGGCTCGAATACGGTCAATAGCACATACAACGGTTCTCTCTTCGCCTATGGGGTGCGCTGCGACGGCGCGCTCACCATAACCAGCAGCAGCGGCGGCAGCCTGACCGCCAAGGGCGGCAGTTCGACAGGCTCCGGCTCCACCGGAATATCGGTACAGATCGGTGCGGGAAATAGACTCACCATCAGCGGAAACGCGAACGTAACCGCTATCGGAGGCGCTGCAAATACTGACAGTTGCGGCATTTTCGCGGGCGGCGGCTTCACGGTAAGCGGAACCGCGAACGTGACCGCAACAGGCGGCACAGGGAAAACCAGCTACGGCGTCGGCTCAGGGGTCACAGCAAGTGGCGGTACGCTTACGGCGTCGGGCGGAACCTGTGCTATTCGATACAATTTTACCGTGCCGAACGGGTATACCTACACGGTATCGGCCAACGAGAACGGCTCAAGCCCCACGACGGGCACAAGCGACGGCAGCTTTGTTGTAGGCTCCACGCACAAATACGCCAAGATCGAAGCCCCTCCTTCTGTCCTGCCCGTGATCACTTCTCAGCCAGCCAACCGCACCATCACCGCGAGTCAAACCACAACCTTTTCCATCACGGCCACCGGCGCGGATTCTTATAGATGGCAATACAGTTATACCACCGACGGTATCACTTGGTCGGCGTGGGGTAATGTGCCGTCCACCGCAAGATATAGCGGGCAGACGACGGCCACTTTATCGGTTATCAATTCGCCGGTGTCTTCCACTCAATATCGGTATCGTTGCGTAGTGTCCAATGCGGTCGGCAGCGTCAATTCCAACTCAGCGACCTTGACTGTCAGCGCGACTCCCGCCGCGCCGGTCATCACCAGCGCAAACAAAAAAAGCGTGGTAAGCGGCGCGGGCGGCACATTCCAAGTGACGGCAACAGGCACGAACCCGATCGCCTATTCATTGACAGGCGCACCAACAGGCGTAACAATCAATAGCACAAGCGGATTGATCACGATAGCCGGAACGGTAGCGGTAAACACACATACATTCACCATAACGGCAAGCAACGGTACAACGCCTAACGCAACGCAGAACTTCACGCTGACGGTCACGGCGACATTTGTTCCCGTAACCAGCATCACAGGCGTACCGGCAACCGGTACGGCAGGAACTTCGCTGACGCTGGCAGGCACGGTCGCGCCGTCGGGGGCGACAAACCAGACGATTGTGTGGTCTGTCAAGAACGCGGGCGCCACGGGCGCGGTCGTCAGTGGAAATGTTGTGACCACAACGGGCAAGGGCATGGCGGTTTTCACCGCCACAATTGCGGACGGTCTGGGCGAGGGCAGCGACTATGTACAGGACTTCACGATTGAATTTATTTTCGATACGCGCGGCGACGCGAACGAGGACGGACTGATCAATGCTGCCGACGCGGCGGCGATCCTGCGGCACCTGGTGCAACTGAAACTGCTCACCCCGCAAGGTGAAATCAACGCCAAGGTGACGTCGGGAACCGGCCCCATTTCCGCTGCCGACGCGGCCAGGATCCTGCGTTGGCTGGTTCAACTTGAACTGAACTTGTAACCTGCAACTGTCGGGAGCAAGCCCCCGCCCCACAACTTCAACACAGGGGGACGCAACACAGAGGGGATTGTTCTCCTGTGTTATAGAAAATGTGCCTGCCTGTGCTCAAGTCCCATGCGTTCAGTCTCCCGAGAAACATTGAGTTAGGAAAGAAAATGCCAAAAACCCGTTTAGACACTGAACTCGTAAAAAGGAACCTCGCTCCCTCGCGTGAAAAGGCCCAGGCCCTGATCATGGCGGGGCAGGTGCGCGTGGACGGTGTGCCCGCGAAAAAGTCGGGGCAGGAGGTGGGGGAGGGCGCCGCCATCGAGGTCGCGGCAAACGCGCTGCCCTATGTCAGCCGGGGCGGGCTGAAACTGGAAAAGGCGATCAAGGCGTTTGCCATTGACCTGCGCGGCAAAGTCTGCGCGGACATCGGCGCGTCCACGGGCGGGTTCACCGACTGTATGTTGCAGTTTGGCGCGGCGCACGTCACGGCGATTGACGTGGGTTACGGCCAGCTGGACTGGTCCCTGCGCCAGGATCCGCGCGTGACGGTTCGCGAACGCGCCAACGCCCGCTTTATGGAGCCGTCGTGGTTTGACCGTCCCCTTGACTTCGCCTCCATTGATGTCTCCTTCATTTCCCTCGCGCTTATCCTGCCGCCGCTGCTGCCCTGCCTGACCGAGGGCGGGGAAGTGGTCGCGCTGATCAAACCCCAGTTCGAGGCGGGACGGGCCGAGGTGGGCAAGCACGGCGTGGTGCGCGATCCGGCGATTCACGCCAAAGTCTGCGCGCGGGTCATGGAAATGGCATACGAGGCCGGTTATGCAATTTTGGACTTGACCTATTCACCGATCACCGGCCCCAAGGGCAACCGCGAGTTCCTTTTGTACCTGCGCGCGAACGGTACCAAAAATGTCGCAACGACGCCCGATTTTGGGGTATTGGCAAAGAATGTCACGGATTTTCGTTAAAAATTCATTTAATTTGTTCAAAAATTATTCATATTTGTCTTGTCATAGTATGGAAACGATTGTATAATACTCATGCATATGCATTCTGAACTTGCAAAAATCTGCTTTGCGGTAAACCCCAGGCGGCCAAAGACACGCGAGGCCTGCGACGAGTTTCTGTATGTGACAAACGCGCGGGGTATTCCCGCCACGGTCTACGACGGCTCGGACGAGTCGGCGCTTGCGGGCGCGACGGTCCTGGTGGTCATCGGCGGGGACGGCACCTTTATCCACCACGCGCGGACCGCGTGCCGCTTCGGGCTGCCGGTCTTGGGCGTGAACCTGGGACGGGTCGGGTTTTTGACCGAAATCGGCGCGGAGGACTTTCCCGAGGCGCTGGGCAGGCTGATCGCGGGAGACTATACCACGCAGACACGCGCCATGCTGGCCCTATCCGTCGCGGGGGCTGCGCCCATCGACTGTCTCAATGACGTGCTGCTGTACAAACCCGCTTTCTCGGGCGTGGCGCATATGCGGCTGACAGTCGGGCAGGAGGAGGTCGGCTCCGTTTACGGCGACGGCATCGTCATTGCCACGCAGACCGGCGCGACGGGTTACGCTCTGTCGGCGGGTGGACCGATTCTGACAGAGGGTTTGGACGCTATGGTCATCACGCCCATCTGCGCGCACACCCTGCGCCTGCGCCCGATCGTAACGGGGCTCGACACGGTCGTGCGCCTGTCGGTGGAGGGCAGCGGCGTGGTCGCAGCGGACGGCGAGCAAGTGGGGGAAATTGTCACCGGCCAGGAGTTGACGGTCACGCGCTCGCAAAAAACGGTTTCACTGATCCGCTTGGGGGAGCGAAATTTATTTACGCGCATACAAGAGAAATTATGGTAGGGGCATTATAAGATGAAGACAAAAAGACAGGCAATGATCATCAAGCTGATCGCGTCCCAGAATGTGGAGACACAGGAGGAACTGGCGGCGCTGCTCAGCAAACAGGGGTTTTCCGTCACGCAGGCGACGGTCTCGCGGGACATCAAGGAGATGCGGCTGCTCAAGGTTCTGACCAGCGACGGCGGTTATAAATACGCCACGGTCGAAAAGGCCGAGTTCGATATGCAGGAGCGGTTCATCCGCCTGTTCTCCAACTGCGTGCTGACCGTTACGGGCGCGGGAAATATCGTCGTCGTCAAGACAATGGCGGGCTCTGCCGCCGTCGCGGCGGAGGCGATCGACTCCCTGCAATGGCCCGAGGTCGCGGGCTGTATCGCGGGCGACAATACGATCTTTGTCGCGGCCCGCGAGGGCAAGAGCGTGACCGAACTGGTCAAGCGGTTTCAAAAACTCATCAGCCGGTAACTTACCAATGTACATTGTAGTTTGAGGGATAAATGCTGTCTCATTTGAAGATCTCGCATATCGCCTTGATCCAACAACTCGACATCACTTTTGATGCGGGTTTTTCTGTGCTGACCGGCGAGACGGGCGCGGGCAAATCCATCCTGATCGAGGCGCTGGGTTTTGTGCTGGGCGAGCGCGCGAGCCGCGAGATCATCCAAACCGGCGCGGACAAGGCCCGGGTAGAGGCGGACTTTACGATCGCCGAAGACAATCCCGCGGCGGACTTTCTGCGCGCGCGGGAGTTGTATGAGGGCGAGGAACTCACCCTGTACCGTGAGTTGTCACAAAGCGGGAAAAGTGTCTGCCGGGTGAACGGCACACTGGTCTCGGGTGGTGAGTTAAAAGAACTGG
>Ga0123353_10004672_pt1 | contig 17709 bp, 13 predicted proteins | sample TergutLab28metaG_3_FD_92763 | JGI IMG/M metagenome (GOLD analysis project Ga0123353, IMG submission 92763) | Labiotermes labralis P3 segment gut microbial communities from Petit-Saut dam, French Guiana - Lab288 P3 | ecosystem: Host-associated > Arthropoda: Insects > Digestive system > Gut ... | reverse complement strand
GGGCTCGTGGGCCTCCACCCACTTGTATTTCCACACGGGGTCCTTCACGCTCAGCGCCGCCGCGCCGGTAATCTTCAGCGATTTCAGCAGCCGCACCGCGTTCGCGCCCGCCACCTGCAGTCCAAAGGCGATGCCCGCCTTGTGCTCGGCCACGGCGCGCTGGTCCATGTAGCTCATGGCGCGGCGCAGGGGCAGGCCGTCACTATCCACGAGCACCAGGCCCTGCATCTGCGAGCAGAAGGAGATGCCCCCGATCTGCGCGGGCGCGATATTGGCTTCGGCCAGGGCCTTGCCCGTGGTCTCGCGCATGGCGGCCCACCAGTCGTCCGGGTCCTGCTCCGCGCCGCCGCCGGGCAGCACGTAGAGCGGGTAGCCCCCGCTGGCCCCGCCGAGCAGCTCGATGGTATCGCCGACGCGGAAGACGCAGGTCTTCACGCCGGTGGTGCCGATGTCATAGGCTAAAACGTACATGTGCATTCTCCTCTTTTATGGATTTTTGTGCGGGCGGCAAAAATGCCGCCCTTACAGATTGATCTCCGCCTCAATCGCCGCCTGCGCCTCATTGCGCGCATTCAGCTCCGCCATGCGGCGCTCGAACTCCTTGCCCTCCAGCTTGAAGAAGAGCATGGGCAGGCTGCCGAGGATATTGCCGATGGCCGGGAACATCGCGAAGATGTAGAACAGGCCGTCCCTGGTGGCCTGGGTCTGCAGCTGCATCACGCCGCCCACGTCCTCCTTGAAGCCGATGAACGCCAGGGCGAACCCGCCGATGAGCGCCGCGGCGGCCCACAGCCATTTGCTCATCATGTTGTACATCATCAGGCTCGTGGCCTCGGCGCGCTTGCCGGTCTGCGCGGCGGTGTAGTCGAAGGTGTTCATCTGCAGCAGGCGCTTGGCGATGCCCGCGATGCCCATGGGAATCCAGCCCGCGGCGGTGAAGAACATCACCAGTACGATGCCCCAGAATTTGTCGTAGCCCACGGCTTTCACGACAGGGCACATCACCAGCAGCAGCACGCCCTGGAGCAGGGTGCAGAACAGGACGATGCGGCTGGGCCGGAACCGCTTGATGAAGAAGGGCGCGAGGGCCTGCGCCAGTGTGTGGGGGATGCCTGCGATCATCCATTGCAGGGCCTGGTAGCTGTAACGGCCCATGCTGTGGATGTAGAACTGCGCGTTGGCGGGCGCGGCGGCTGAGGAGACCAGCTGAGGGATCTCCGTGCTCCACAGGAGCAGCAGGTTTTTGTTTTTGAAGAAGAGCACGAAGCTCTCCCAGAAGTGCTCGTTCTTCTTCGGCGGGGCGATGCGCTCCTTCAGGTCCTTGGTGAAGATGCCCGCGAAGCCGCCGATCACCGCGAAGACAATGGCGCACATGGTGTAGAACCCCGCCTGGCTCATACCCAGGCCGCCGTCCACCCGGGGCCTGATGCAGATGTCGAAGGCCACGGGGATCAGCCCCGGCACCGTGCCCGCCAGATCCCCGCCGATGTTGCCTATGGTGGTGTAGAGCGTGCGCTCCTGCGGGTCGGCGCTCATCACGGTGCCGATGGCGTCGAAAGCGATACCAGAGAACGTGTTGATGGTCTCCCAGATGGCGTAGGTCATGAAGCACCAGGCCAGCAGCGCCGTGGTGTTGCCGAAGTCAGGCGCGACGAACATGGCGATAGAGGTCACCGCCAGGATGGGCACGAGCCTTGCCAAAAACGGCTTGAAGCGCCCGTTCTTCGTGTTTTTGCGGCTGTCGATGTACGTGGCCACAATCGGGTCGTCGATGGAGTCATACAGCTTCTGCGCGAACAGCAGCCCGCCCGAGACCTCCGGCCGGATGCCTCTGGCCAGATAGAACTGGTTGAGGTAGTCGCTGCTCATCTTCGCGATGGAGCCGTAGCACAGGCGCCCGAGGGCATAGCCTATGTATTCCTTGAGCTTCATCTTCTCCGGGTCTTTTTCGTTCTCCCTGATCTGGCCGACGGTCTCGCGCAGTTTGTCCAGCGGATTTGCCAATCGATACACCCCTCTATGATATAAAATACGCGGGCGGCCTGCCGGCCGCCCTACAGGTTATCTTAATCATACCATGATTCTTCATAAAAAACAATTGTTTTGAATGAAATTTTTGTTGCCGCCCGGCAAAATACCAGAACGCCAGAACGTATCCGTCCTGGCGTTCAAATTTGTGTGCACGGGGCACTTGCGTCTATTCCCTCCGCAGCGCGTCGATCGGCAGCATCTTCGCGGCCCTGCGCGCCGGGTAAATCCCGAAGAAAATGCCGATCGCGCTGGAAAAGCCCACTGCGATGGCGATGGTGCCCAGCCGCATGGTGAGGGGGATGCCCATATACCAGGCGACGAAGGCCGCGCCCGCCACGCCCAATATGAACCCAATTGTGCCGCCGATGAGGCAGAGGATGACGGACTCTGTCAGGAACTGGAACATGATGGTGCCGGTTTTCGCGCCCAGCGCCTTGCGGATGCCGATTTCCCGCGTGCGCTCCGTGACGGAGACGAGCATGATGTTCATCACGCCGATGCCGCCGACCATCAGCGAGATCGCGCTTACGCCCGCGATGAAGGTGGTGAGGATATTGATCACGGTGTCCAGCAGGTCGATGTATGTGGCCATGTTCGTCGCCTGGTAGACCCCCGAGCCCGCGTTGCCGTGGTTGATATACAGCTGGTTGACCGCCGCGTTGCCCACCGCGCCCAGGTTGCGCTCGTCGTCGGCGATGATGGAAATGTTGTCGTAGGCCCCGCTGTTGCTGCGCATCTGGTCCGCGATGGTGAGGGGCATGATGATAATGGCCATGCCCTCGCCCATGCCACCCATGCCGACGGAATCCAGCATGCCGGAAATCTGATCCGTATCGCCGCCGCCCAGCAGGCCGCCGCGCACGTCCAGCAGGCCGACGATGCGCAGGCGGACGGTCTGGTCGTTGACCGTGAAATCGATGAATTCGCCCAGCACGTTGGTGGTTCCGAACAGGGTCTCCGCGCCCATGCGGGGTATGAGGGCCACCCGTGCGCCGGAGTTGTATTCCTCCTCGGTAAAATAATAGCCGTCAACCAGCTCCCACACCATGGTATGCTGCATATCGGGCGTGCCGGCGCCGGCGATGACAAAGCCGTCCGCATGGCGGGTGCTGCCGGAGCCGAACATCGTCAAATGGGGCGTCGCGTACAGCACATGCTCCATGGATTTGATGTTTTCGATATCCCGCCGGTTGATATGCTGGCTGACGTCGGTGCGCGGGGCCACCTGGATGGCGACCAGGCTCTGCCCCATGTCGCGTATCATCCCGACGATGTAGTCACGCCCGCCGTTGCCCACGGTGATGACGGCGATCACCGAAAACACGCCGATGATGATGCCAAGCATCGTCAGCAGCGAGCGCAGCAGGTTTGTGCGGATGCTATAGGCCGCGATCCGGATGTTTTCTTTGAAATTCATGGCTCCCTCACAGTATCTTCACCCTGTCCCCGTCCTTTAAGTCGATCGGCGGCACGCGCAGGACCTCCTCGCCCTCGCGCACGCCCCCGGTGATCTCGTACCAGGCCACGGCGCCGCTGTTGTCGAACAGCCCTGTGCCCACCTCGACGCGCCGCACGGATTTGGCCGCGCGGTCAAGGGCGAACACAAAGTAGCTCTTCATTTCGCTGTCGTAGCGCATGGCGCTCAGCGGCACGCGCAGCACGTTCCGGCGGGACTCCAGCTCGATGGTCACGTCCACGTCAAGGCCGATGGTGACGCTCAGGTCCGGCTGCGGGATGGTCACCCTGGCCCCCACGCCCCGCGCGCCGCTGCCCGAGCCGCCTATGATGGAGCCCAGGTCCAACCCGCCGGCATCCGCCACAGGGCTGATGAAGCTTACGAAGCCATCGAATTCAGCGCCCGAAACGGAAGTCACGCGCACCTTCTGGTCCAGCTTCACCTTGGCGATGTCGTACCGCCCCAGCAAAAAGCTGGCCGTGAAGGGGTAATACTCCACCACCATGCCGCTCACGGCGCCGCCGAACAGCCCGCCCAGCATCGCGCCGATGTCCGCCTGGCCCATGGCGAGGGAGGCCAGCACGGCCGTCATGTCCAGCGAAGCGGCGCCGGCGTTCCCGCCGCCGCGGTAGACCTCGCCGGGCATGATGTTCACCTCGCGCACGACGCCGCCGTGGGCGGCGACCCAGCCCTGTTTGAGCTGGGCAACCGTCGCCTCCGCTTGCCGGTAGGCGCTTTCGGCGGAATCCGCCAGGGTTTTATACACGTTGTCCAAGGACATCCCGGACTGCAGGCCCATCACGGATTCCTGCACCCGCAGCTGCATCAGCTGCAGGCTCGCGCTCATGAGCTCCGTGTTCATCAGCGAACCCGCGCCGCCCAGGAGATCCGACAGATTGAAGGAACTCAACCCCCCCAGGAAGGAGTTGCTCAGCAGGCTTTGGAAGGCGTCCACGGTCTGCGTCACGGAGCCGCTTACGGCAAAGACCCGGTCCACCATCCAGTTGGCTATAGGCGTATCGCCCATCAGGCCCGCCACGAGCCGCTTCAGGTCGTCCAGCTTCTGGTTGCCCTCCGGGGCGGGCGAACCGGGGGCTTCCCCTTCGTCCGCCTGCAGCCCGGCGATTTTCGCCTCCAGCCCGGCGATCTCCTGCTTCAGCGCCGCCGCCTGGTCCGGCGCGCTGCTCACGTTTTCCATGTACGCCCGGTAGGAATCGCGCGCGTTGTCGTAGTCGCGTTTGCGGGCACGCAGCACCTCGTCCAGGTTGCCCGCGTCGAACGTCGCCAGCAGGTCGCCTTCCCGCACGGCGTCGCCCACGCGGACATGGACCTCCTTCACCCGTGTGCCGTCCAGGATCTCATACGCGCCCTGCTGCCCCGACTCCACCCGCGCCGTGGTCATGAACACCGAGGTCAAATCGCCCCGGTCCACTTTGACGATCGCGTCGGGCCCCAGCTCAAGGGCGCTCCTGTTGGAAAACAAAGCGTAATAAACAGCATAGCCGAACAGCGCCAGCACGACCAGCGCCGCCGCCAGCAGGGCCAGCCTTTTTTTCGAAGGACGAGAATTCATAGGGGACGCTCCCTTTCCACCACATATCGCAGACACTTCTTGTGATTATACACTATTTTGAGCTGCAAGGCAAGCGGAATTACAAAAATTTCAATAAATTTTACAATCGCTCAATCTGCGCGTGCACGGGGTCTCCTCCGGCCTTGCGGCAGCGGGTTTCCGCCCATTCTGCAATTTTTCCTGCATTTTATGTAATTTTTAAAAATAAAAGCTTGCATGTTGGGTCCGGGTGTGCTATAATGACTTTTATAAAAGCAACATGTGCAATGGGCTTCCCGCGAAACCCGGACGGCCGGCGGGACCCGCTGTACATTATAAAGGAGGAGAGTAATTTGACCAAGGCAAAGCATATACCCAATATCCTGTCCGTTTCACGTATCTTTCTTTCATTGTCTCTTTTTTTTGTAACGAGATCCCCCGTTTGGTTCATCTCCATTTACGCTCTCAGCGGCATTACGGATCTTCTGGACGGCATGATCGCGCGCCGTTACCATTTTCAAACCGACTTGGGCGCAAAGCTCGACACAATCGGCGACACCACCCTGATTCTTGTGATCGCGTCGTCGATTCTGCTGTTTCCGTGGATATTCCCAAGCTATATGCCGTGGATCAAGGAAGGGATCATAGAAAATCTGGGCCGCATCCTTGTCCTTGTCGCCGTCATTATTTTTGTCAAGCTTGTGAACCTCGCCTTAATAAGAATCAAATTTGGAGAATTCAACAGCGTCCACACAATATTTAATAAATGCATTGGGCTCCCCATCTTTCTTGCGGTGCCCATTTGTGTTGCCCTGCAACGGATACCGAATTATTTGATCGAAATCGTCTGCATCGTGATGATCCTCGCTTTCCTTGAGGAGACGCTCATCGCGATCCGCATGAGGGAATTCGAGGTCAACACGAAAAGCGTTTTCACGATCAAGCACCCCGCCAACGAGCTGTGCCCTCCCGGCCAGCCGGACATGGTAATCTACTCCAGAAAATCCAAGCAAAACACCTATAAGCTTGATATTGCTTCGTTTGTCTATCCTATTCTCGCGAAAAAAGACTTCAACGACGTGTACCGGATGGGCTTCACCCTGAAATCCGCCATTGACCCGGACAAGCTGCAGGCGGCCGTCAACGATGTGGCGCCGCGGTTCCCCTCCTACTATGTCCAGCTGAAAAAAGGGACGTTCTGGTATTTCTTCCGCCCCGCGGCGGACCACGACATCGTGACAAAGGACGACGGCGTGGCCTGCCGCCCCTTCGAGCTTTTCAACAATGAGAAGCCGCTGTTCCGTGTCCTGTATGACGACCAAAACAACATTTTTGTCGAATTTTTCCACTGCGTGACCGACGGGCTGTCGGCCATGAACTACTTAAAGACCCTCACGGCACGCTATCTGGAGCTCTGCGGCAAGACGGTCGAAAAAAGCTGCGGCGTCTTCGATATCACGCAGGCGCCCGCTCCGCACGAATTCGAGGACTCCTACCGCAGGAATCTGACCAAGGACAAGGTCGCCAAGCGGAAGGAGCCGGACGCCTACCAGTACAAAACCGGGTTTTCCCATAAAGACTACGCTACCATCTCCGGCGTCTGCAGGATCGACGAAATCAAAGCGATCGCGCGGCGGTACAACTGCACGATCACGGAATTTGTTTTGTCGCTGTGCGGCTATCTTCTCCTGGAGTACAAGCGGGCCGCCTATAACGCGGGAAAGAACGAGAAGCTTCCTGTGATATTGAACTCGGCCGTCGATCTCAGGCCGATGTTCAACAGTAAGACGCTGCACAACTTCGTGATGCTGGCAAACCTCAACACCGAGCTGGACGGCGCGTCGCCCCAATCGGTGGGGGAGGTCGCCAATGTGCTGAAGCCGCAGTTCCAGTCGGAATGGGGCCGCGAAAAGCTCCAGGCCCTGATCAATGTGAACGTCAAGACGGCGCGCTCCTTCATAGCGAAGCTTGCGCCGCTGTTCATCAAAAAGCCCATCACGAAAATAGGCGCGGTTCTGTTCGGCGAGCGGAAGCACACCGCGAACATCACGAATCTGGGGCTGCTGAAGCTCCCGCAGGGCCTGGCGGACGAGGTCGTGGACGCCACCGTCATGATAGGGCCCACCGTGACCAACGGCCTCAACGCGATCGCCATCGGGTACGGCGACAGGCTGCGCATGACCTTCAGCTGCGCGTCGGGCGCGGCGGACGTACCGTATGCGTACTTCAAAAAGCTCGAGGAATACGGCGTCGAAACGGAGGTTCAGGTGCGTGCGAACGAAGCCGGATAAGACCTATGCGCTTGACTGCGCAGCGCTTATGCTTCCCTTTACGGTGCACAAAAACTTCCAGCCCCCGGTCGTCAGGGTCATGGCTGAGCTGAACGAAGACTTTACTCCCGCCGTCATAAAGCAGGCGGTGCTTGACCTTGCCCCGCGTTTTCCGATCATATACGCGAGGCTAAAGAAGGGCTTTCTTTGGCACAACCTCGTCGCGGCGGCGAACCTGGACGTGGTGATCGCCGAAAAGGACTACCCCGTCCCGTGCCGCCCTTTCGATTACTGGAACAGCGAAAAGCCCATCTTCAGGGTCGTCTACGACAAAAACGAGCTGGGCGTCGAGTTCAGTCACATGTCCTACGACGGCTTCGGCATCCTGACCTTTCTCAATTCGTTGATCGCGCGCTGCCTTGAAATCAAAGGCCACGCGATCGAAAAGGGCCGGTTTGTGCTCAATTACAGGGACGCGCCGAGCGAAGAGGAGCTTGAGGACGGGTACAGGAAGGTCTATGAGCAGAGGGACAAAAAAGCCAAAACGAAGATGAAGGACAACCGGGGCCCCGCCTATCAATTCCCCAGGGAAGAGAGCAAGGGCGTCTTCTCGCCCGTGACCGTCATCGATCTGCCTTTGGACGCCGTGAAAAAGCTGACAAAGGAGAAATACAACGGGTGCACGATCAATCAATATCTGGCGTCCGTCTACTCCAGCGCCTTTTTAGAGCAGTACGAGAAGGACCGGAGGAGATGGAAAAAGCCGCTGAAAATCGCGTTTTTCTGTGATTTAAGGCAGTTCTGGCCCATGGAAACGCTCCAGAACTTCACGGGGGACGCGCGCTTCAACGTCGGTCCCGACAAACCGGATTACGATTTCGGGGACATCCTCGCGCTTGTCCGGCGTGAAATCAGCGCGCGGATGACCAAGGAAGCACAGCAGGAGCTCGTGATCAACAAAAACGTCCGCTACCTGTATCTCCCTTTCATGAAGATCACGCCGGCCTTCGTGAAGAAATTTTTCGCGGGCCTTTCGATTCCCATCGCCAACCGGTTCTTCTGGCCGCACACGGCCACGCTGTCGAACCTGGGTCTGCTGAAAATTCCGCCGTCCCTGGCGGCCCATGTGCGGCGTTACGTCATTTTTGAGGGGGAAACGCCGACCAACCGGGCGCTCTGCCTGGCGGCCGGCGTGAACAACGTCCTGACCATGACGTTTTCCGGGGTGATCGACGGCACCTTCGTCCAGGATTTCTGCGCCGATTTTTTCAGGAAGGACGGCCTGCCTGTCGATGTCACCGTGCGGTACGGAAAAGCCTGATCACTTCCCCATCGAGTAGAACCACTGGAAAATCGCCAGGAACAGGCCGCCCATATCCTTCAGGAACGCGAAAATGCTTTCAGTCATGCGAATAAATTCCTCCTTCGGTTGTGGTTGTGTTGGAGCCGCCGTCGGGGGCGGATTTTTCTTCGGCGTTTCGGCGCGCAGCAGGGCCGCGCGGGTGACGCCCGCGGCGGGGTACTTCGCGAACAGGTCGGTGGCGGCGCTGGCCGGGTCCATCATCACGGCAGTGCCGCCCGTGACCGCGCGCAGCGCCACCCAATGCCCGCCGTACTTCACGGCCACCGCCACCTGATAGCCCTTATCGAGGTAGCCCTTGAGCTGCTCTGTCTTCTCGGCCCGGGTGCCATCCAGGCGCTCCCAGGGGGTCTCCGCCGTGAGGCCCGGCACGGCCTTCGGGATGGCCTCCCAGAGCAGGTCGTCGTCCCCGTTGAAGCCGCCGGCCTTCCTCATCTCCGCCGCGAACACGCCCGGGTCGAAGCGCGCCTCGTCGCGCAGCCCCGCCCGCACGGCCAGCATCGCGACGGAAGTCGCAAGGCAGCCCACCTGCTTCATGGTCTGGTTGGTGAGCACCGCCGAGGCCCAGCGCGGGTCGTACTGCTTCCATTCGTAGTAGGGGATGTCCCCCGCCGCCGCGGCGAAGGGAACCGTGCACAGGACCATTGTGATTGCCAATACGATTGATAATATTCGTTTTCTCGTGATGCGCAAGTGAATCACCTCCTGCAAGGCGATTATAGCTGATTTAACTCGTGAAAGCAATGGAAAGTGATGTAAATAGGCAAACCAAACGCGCAGAGGCTGATGAGCCACCCCTGCGCGTTATCTGTTTTTAAATTCTATGCTTGTTTATTGCTCCATTGAGCCGAACTTGCGTACAAGCGTAAAGATGATCTCCTTCTCGTCCTCCGCAAGATGGTCAATATTGACCTTGACAGCACTTTCGAGGCCCAGGAGATAATCCGTGGACACCTTGAACAGCTGCGCCAATTCCACCAAATATTGCGACGAAGGACTGTTGAGGCCCATCTCCCAGGCATTCACGCTGGAGCGGGTAATGCCCAATGTCTTCGCCAGTTCGCTTTGGGTCATCCGGTTGCGTTCCCGCAGCTGCTTAATCGTTTCGTAAATCATAGGCTAACCATCCTTTCTTACATGATAACCCTACTTTCATGATGCAAAACTATCATGCGTGATAATTTTTAGTTGACAATCGGATGAGCTTATGGTACAATGGCCCTACTAAACTATAGGGAGGTTGTTCTGATGAAGAAGCTGTTGTCGTTTTTGTTGGCGGTGGGCCTGCTGTGCGGGGTTGGGGCGGTGATGTCCCACGCGGCGGTGGACATTACGGAGGAGTTCACGAACCTGAATTTCAGGGCGGCGGTGTATGAGACGATCGGGAAAACAGCGCCGGAGACGATATTTGACACGGATGTGCAGAGCATTTGGCATTTGAATGTGGAAGATAGAAATATACAGAGCCTCGCGGGGATAGATTATTTTACCAGTTTGCGGCATCTCTATTGTTCCTTCAACCGACTTACACAATTGCCCATGCTACCTCCCGGTCTGGAAACGCTTCGGTGCTGGGTGAATCAGCTTACAACGTTACCTGAGTTGCCTCCCGGATTGGAGACTCTTTGGTGCTCTGATAATCAGCTTTCTAAGTTGCCTGGGTTGCCGACCGCTTTGGTATCTCTTGTCTGCGACAGCAATCAACTTTCATCATTGCCCGTATTACCTCCCAGCTTAAAAGAACTTCAGTGCAACGAAAACCAGCTTAAATCTCTGCCGGAACTGCCTTTGAGCTTGGAAGAGCTACTCTGTAGTGACAATCAGCTTACATCTCTGCCCAAATTACCTTCCACTCTTACACGGCTTTTTTGCCCCGGCAACCTGTTAACAAGCCTTGATGTAACTGGCCTGCCATTGGACGGTCTTGCATGCCACTTCAATAAATTGACAACCCTCGACGTGACCGGCTTGCCGCTAATAGCGCTTAATTGTAGTCATAATAAAATGGCTGACAAATCTGCCGTCATAGGGTTTACAGGCAGTTGGGACGGTGTGGACTTCGTTTTCGATCCGCAGAATAACACAACCACTCCGCCCGCCCCCCACTTCTGGGACAACTGGCCCCCCTTCCTCGTCTCAATCCTCCGCTACATCCTCTTCGGCTGGCTCTGGATGCGCTGGTTCTGAGATCACCACCTGTAGGGGCTGCATTCTTGCCGCCCGCCCATAGTCGCCACCACAGCCCTCCCCACCCCGGAGGGCTTTTCATTATTTTTCCCCCACCCCTTGAATTTGTGCAACATGTCTGTTATAATAGGCCTGTAGGCTGGTATCCTGCCGCCCGCGCACAAAAAACAAGGGGGGAGACAAGAACATGGACAAGCGCCTGGAGCTTCCGCTCTATCTTTTCCACCAGGGGACCAACACCCGGTCCTACCGCCTGCTGGGCGCGCACCGCACGGACGACTACAGCGCCACCGTGTTCCGCGTCTGGGCCCCGGGCGCCCGGTCCGTGAGCGTGGTGGGCGACTTCAACCAGTGGGACAACACCGCCGCGCCCATGAAGCGCGTCAGCAAGAACGGCGTGTGGGAGGTGGTCATCCCCGAGGTGAACCCCTACGCGGCGTACAAATTCTGCGTCACCGGCAAGGACGGCAAGCGCCGCCTGAAGAACGACCCCTACGCCTTCCACGCGGAGGCCAGCCCCGGCACGGCCTCGAAGTACTACACTGTCAAGGGCTGCCACCCCTGGGCCGACGAGGCCTGGATGAAAAAGCGCGAGCGAAAGGACATCTACGCCTCCCCGGTGAGCGTCTATGAAGTCCACCTGGGCTCCTGGCGCAGATACCCGGACGGCGAGCCCTTCAACTATAGAAAGCTGGCCGAGGAGCTCATCCCCTACGCGAAGGACCTGGGCTATACGCACCTGGAGCTCATGCCCGTGACGGAGTACCCCTTCGACGGCAGTTGGGGCTACCAGGTGACCGGCTACTTCGCCGCCACCTCCCGCTATGGCAAGCCGAAGGACCTCATGTACTTCATCGACCAGGCGCACCAGGCGGGCATCGGCGTGATCCTGGACTGGGTGCCCGCGCATTTCCCGCGCGATGCCTCCGCCCTGGCGGAGTTCGACGGCGGCCCCTGCTACGAATATGCCGACCCCTGCAAGGGCGAGCATAAGCAGTGGGGCACCAAGGTCTTCGACTTTGCCAAGCCAGAGGTGCGCTCGTTTTTGATGTCCAGCGCCATGTTCTGGCTGGACTACTACCACGCCGACGGCCTGCGCGTGGACGCCGTGGCCAGCATGTTGTATCTCGACTATGGCCGCGACAGCGGCCAGTGGTCCCCCAACGCCCGGGGCGGCAGGGAGAACCTGGAGGCTGTCTCATTCTTGCAGGAGCTCAACAAGCACGTGTTCGAGCGCTTCCCCGGGGTCATCATGGCCGCGGAGGAGAGCACCGCCTGGCCCCTTGTCACAAAGCCCGTGCACGACGGCGGGCTGGGCTTCAACTTCAAGTGGAACATGGGCTGGATGAACGACTGCCTGCGCTATTTCAGCCTCGACCCCGCGCGGCGCAAGGACAACCAGAGCGCCCTGACATTCTCGTTCCACTATGCTTTTTCTGAAAATTTCATCCTGCCCATTTCTCACGACGAGGTCGTCCACGGCAAGTGCTCGCTGCTCAGCAAAATGCCCGGCGACTACGCCGATAAATTCGCTGGCCTGCGCTCGTTTTTGGGCTATATGTACGCCCACCCGGGCAAGAAGCTCCTCTTCATGGGGCAGGAGTTCGGCCAGTTCATCGAGTGGAACTACGAGCGCGAGCTGGACTGGCTGCTGCTAGACTACGAAAGCCACCGGCAGATGCAGGGGTTTGTGAAAGCTCTGAACGCCTTCTACAAGCGCAAGAAGGCACTATGGGAGGTCGATGGCAGCTGGGAGGGCTTCCAGTGGATCTCCGGCGACGACAGCGCCAACTCCGTCATCGCCTTCCGCCGCATCGACAAGGCCGGCAGGGAACTGCTCTGCATATGCAACTTGACGCCCGTCACCCGTTCGCCCTATCGCATTGGCGCGCCTGAGATGGGAGAATACAAGATCGTGTTCTCCACCGACGACAAAAAATTCGGCGGGGCTGGTATTTGCCGCAAGAAGACATACGAAACCCAGTCCAAGCCCATGCATGGGCTGCCGTGCTCGCTAGAGCTGACGCTGCCGGGGCTGAGCGTGGTGTATTTGGAGAGGGTTAGCTAATGGAAAAAAGGGGCTTTGCATTGAAAAAACTTGGACTTGGTTATCTTTTCGTTACATTGGGACTAATCGCTGCGACAATTTTAACTGGGATTCTTGTGAATGTGGTAGAAGGAATCCTTTACAACATTATGGCTGTTCTTACTGGAACTTTTTTAACTATTTTGGTTGTCGGAAGTCCCGTTTATTGGGTCGTGGTTCTTATTCGCTGGAATAAAAGAAATAAGGACACACCTATTAGAACGAAACAGGCAGAAGTTGTCGTTAAGCGCAAACATGTATCAACGGATTCCGAGGGCGACACGACCACTTCCTATTATGCGACCTTCGAGACGCAGGATGGCAAGCGAATGGAGTTTCGCATCAAGGGTGGCCAATACGGTCTACTACGCGAGGGGGACCAAGGTGAACTAAGATACCAAATATATAGGAACTCTCGCAAAAAATATCATGGTTTCACAAGAACATAACGCACCACCTGTAGGGGCGGCAATCTGCCGCCCGCGCACATAATACCGTCTAATATCTATAATCTAAAGTCTAGATTGGGGTGTTCCATTTGTCGCAAAAACAGGAGTGCATCGCCATGCTGCTGGCCGGGGGCCAGGGCAGCCGTCTGGGCGTGCTCACCCATTCCATCGCCAAGCCCGCCGTGCCTTACGGCGGCAAGTACCGCATCATCGATTTCCCGCTGTCCAACTGCGTCAACTCCGGCATCGACACCGTGGGGGTGCTCACGCAGTACCAGCCGCTGGAGCTCAACGACTACCTGGGTAACGGCCAGCCCTGGGACCTTGACCGGGCCAACGGCGGCGTGCACGTGCTCTCGCCCTACCAGCAGATGACCGGCACGGCGTGGTATAGGGGCACGGCCAACGCCATCTACCAGAACATCCCCTTCATCGAGCGCTACAACCCGGACTATGTGCTCGTCCTCAGCGGCGATCATATCTACAAGATGGATTACGCCAAGATGCTGGACTATCACAAGGACAGCCAAGCCGCCTGCACCATCGCCATGCTCGAGGTTCCCTGGGAGGAGGCCAGCCGCTTCGGCCTCATGGTGGTGAACGCCGACGGCTCGATCAAGGAATTCGAGGAGAAGCCGGAGAAGCCCAGCAGCAACAAGGCCTCCATGGGGGTCTACGTCTTCACCTGGGAAAAGCTGCGGCAATACCTGTTCGAAGACGAGGCCAACCCGGATTCCCACAACGACTTCGGCAAGGACATCATCCCCGCCATGCACAGGGCCGGAGAGCGCATGTTCGCCTACCAGTTCGAGGGCTACTGGAAGGACGTGGGCACCATCGACAGCCTGTGGGAGGCCAACCTGGACCTGCTCAACCCGAAAGTGGATATCGATCTGAACGACCCGGACTGGAAGATCTATTATCGTACCGCCGCCGCGCCGCCGCACTATGTCGCGGACAGCTCCCTGGTGCAAAATTCCATGGTCACCGAGGGCTGCGTCATCGAGGGTAAAGTAGACTTCTCGGTCCTGTTCCCCAACGTCGCGATAGAATCCGGCGCAGTGGTGCGCGACAGCATCCTTATGCCGGGCGCGCGGGTAAAGGCCGGGGCCGTGGTGCAATACGCCATCGTGGCCGAGAACGCGGTCATCGGGGAAAATGCCCGCGTGGGCGCGCGCCCTGAGGACACCCCGGAAAAGGGCACGTGGGGCGTGGCGGTGGTCGGCGCGGGGCTGACGATAGGCAAGGGCGCGGTTGTCGCGCCGAACGAGATGGTGGAAGCAAGCATCGGGGGTGACGCGACGTGAAAATCCTCGATGGCGTTATCCCGTACCCCTTGGACTGCGAGGTACGCCTGGGTTCCGTCTTCGCCTCTTTGCTCACAGTCCTAAAAAAAGATATTCCGGACGAGATGCTGCCCTGCAACAATCCGGACAGAACAACCGGGAAGCCGGGCGACCTGTGCACAAACTGCGGCAAATGCCGCATGGAAAAGCACGGCAAGTGCCGCATGGAGAACAGCAGAAAGCGCGCCGTTTATGGTGATTTCGCGAACGAGTACGCCTTTGTCAGCGGGCAGTCGCTGCTGCAATTCGACTTGCCTACCGGCGTCTTTTTAAGCAAAATCGGTATGCCCCTGCCCGACATATTCGACGATACGGTTGATTTCATGCTGCGATATGCCGGGTATCAATTCAGCGACGTGAACCTGACGGACAAGGCGCGGGCCCACTGCCAAATCAGCGCCTCCATCGACCGGGGCGTCCCCGTGCTTATGCAATACAAGAAGAACAGTCTCTGGCTCCTGGTCACCGGCTACGGCGACAATCTGGAGCTGTACGGCTATGACGGCGCCCGCATGGCCCCCCATGAAAAAATGGACCCGCCTCCCGATTCCTATCAAAATGACCTGTTTTGCGCCTCCAACTGGCACGAAAACGCTAGGCGCGTGGTAATCCTCGGAGAGAAATGCGAGCCCACGGCGACACTGGCAGATGCAATCGCGCGAAATGTGCGTATCATGCGGCCTATATTCGAAAAAAACTACTATCAGACGGCGGCGGACTATATTAGGGACGGCAGGCATTTCAAAAAGGTCGCGAACCTCCGCGGGCAGGCGGAGCGGATCAGCGGCTTTATCGGCGTGCCAATCAACGGACGCTCGATCACCGCGTGGTTCTCGGAAACGCTGGCGGACAGCGGTAACCCCAAAGTCAAGGAATGCTTCAGCGCCCTGGCCCATCTGTGCAGCGAGATGCACGATATCTGCTGGGTGGCGTGGCACGCCGTCGGCACCTATAAGCGCCGCCCTGGCCGGTACATCCGGCTGCTGGCCGACCCTGTATATAGGGATATGCTGGCCTCTGTGGTGGAACAGGTGGGCAAAAAGGACCGGGAAATATATGAATGTCTGGTGAATTTTTTAGGTGCACAGGAGGCCTCACAATGAGAACAAACAACGTATTGGGCATACTATATTCCAACTCCTACGACGAGGCTCTACCGGAGCTGACCAGCTTGCGCACGATGGGCTCGGTGCCCTTCGGCGGGCGCTACCGCATGATCGATTTCCCGCTGTCGTCCATGGTGCGCGCGGGCATCACCAAGGTGGGTGTGGTCACCAAGGCGAACTACCGCTCCCTGATGGACCACCTGGGCATGGGCAAGAGCTGGGACCTCGCCCGCAAGCACGAGGGGCTGGTGCTCCTGCCGCCCTACGTGGGCGCGGGCTCCGGCGGCAACCAGACCCGCATGGAGGGCCTGTGGTCCGCCCTAGAATTCCTGCGCAACTCCAAGGAAGAATTCGTCATCATGAGCGACTGCAACGCCGTGTGCAACCTGGACTATCAGAAAATCCTGCAGGCCCACGCGGCGTCCGGCGCGGATATCACCGTGGCCTGCCGCAGGGGGGCGGCCCCCGGGCTGCGCTCCATGCGCCTGCGGCTGGAGGAGGGCGGCCGCGTCTCGGAGATCGCCGTGAGCGGCGAGCCCGCCGCCGATGTTCTCTATTCCCTGAACATCCTGGTGCTGCGCAAGGCGCTGCTCGAGCGCCTGACCCGCGAGGCCAACAGCCAGGGCCTGGGCGAGTATGAGCTCCTCCAGCGCAAGGTGAACGACCTGGATATCCGCGGCCTGGAGGTCGGCAGCTACGCCCGGTTGATCGACAGCCTGCTCAGCTACTACGACGCCCACATGGAGCTGCTGCAATCCGAGGCCCGCAAAGCCCTGTTCCGCCCGGAGCAGCCCGTGCTCACCAAGGTGCAGGACGACATGCCCGCCATCTACGGCCTGCACGCCAAGGCCTCGAACTGCCTGGTGGCCGACGGCTGCCAGATCAAGGGCGAGGCGGAGAACAGCGTGCTGTTCCGCGGGGTGACCATCGAGGAGGGCGCGCGGGTGAAGAACTGCGTGCTTATGCAGGGCACGCGCGTGGGCGCGGGCGCGAACCTGGAATGCGTGATCTCCGACAAGGCCGTAATAATCCGCCCGGAGAAGACAATCACGGGCGTGGCGAGTTACCCGATCTATTTGGGGAAGAAGATTGTGGTGTAAAGTAAGGTTAAGGTTGCGGGCGGCAAGAATGCCGCCCCTACAGCCCGATTCAACCATTTCGTACTATTTGCATTACACGCATCTGTAGGAGCGGCATTCTTGCCGCCCGCATTATGCGAAAAAGGAGGCCCACCATGAAAGTCCTCTTCGCCGCCAGCGAGGCCCTGCCCTTCAAGTCCAGCGGTGGCCTGGCCGAGGTCGCGGGCTCCCTGCCCAAGGCGCTGCGCCGCCGCCTGATCGGCGCGCGCGTGGTGATGCCCCTCTACGACTGCATCGCCCAGGAGCTGCGCGAAAACATGACCTTCCTGACGCACATCGTGGTGCCCGTGGCGTGGCGCAGGCAATACTGCGGCATCTTCGAGGCGCGGGCAAACGGGGTCATCTATTACCTGCTGGACAACCAGTACTATTTCAAGCGCGGCAGCCAGATCTACGGCTACTATGACGACGCGGAGCGCTTCGCGTTCTTCTCCCGGGCCGTGCTGGAGATCATCCCCCACCTGGGGGACTGGAAGCCCGACGTCATCCACTGCAACGACTGGCAGACCGCCCTGGTGCCCGTCTACCAGACGGCCTTTTACGGGCAGAACCCCTTCTACCAGAGCATCAAAACTGTGTTTACGATTCACAACATCGCCTACCAGGGCAAATACGGCGCGGACATCCTGGGCGACGTGTTCGGGCTGGACGGCCGCCACCGGTCCCTGGTGGAGTACGACAACTGCGTGAACCTGATGAAGGGCGGCATCGAGTGCGCCGACGCGGT
>Ga0123353_10004671_pt1 | contig 17710 bp, 12 predicted proteins | sample TergutLab28metaG_3_FD_92763 | JGI IMG/M metagenome (GOLD analysis project Ga0123353, IMG submission 92763) | Labiotermes labralis P3 segment gut microbial communities from Petit-Saut dam, French Guiana - Lab288 P3 | ecosystem: Host-associated > Arthropoda: Insects > Digestive system > Gut ... | reverse complement strand
GACGATGTGAGGGAGGACCTGAGGAGGATGGGTGTCACAAACTGGAGGATACGTGCACACAGAAGAGACGACTGGAAGATGGTCGTGAAGGAGGCCAAGGTCCTACAAGGATTGTAGAGCCATGGAGTAGTAGTAGTTCTTAAAGAAATGCGTGGGAGACTGTTGACTGGATTAATTTGTCTCATGATAGAGACCAGTGGTGGGTGTGCACACAGAAATTGTTTTTTGAGTTCCATAAAATGAAGAACATTCCTGGACTTGCTGAGGAGCTGTAACCTCCTCAGGAAGGACTCTGTAATGGATTATGCATTTTTATATAAATTTTTTCAGGTGGTGGTGGTGGTGGTGATACAGTGAGGTTTATAAAGGTGTAGACTCAGAAAAGTGGATGTTCTCGTATCCAGTTTGATGTTTGATGAAGGATAAATTCACTTAATGCCTGCATGATCTAGAGAGTTTGCTGTATATGTTACATGCGTGTGCTGGTGGAAGCGTTTCCCTTTCATGTATCTCAACCACTCAGTGCACAGTATTTCATCATTCTTCTAGGCAGCTTGTGGAAATTATATGTTGTGAAATGCATCCTTTTGATGGAACTTGTATAGGTGTATCTTTCTGTTTTGTTCTTTACGCTACCATTCCTGGAGTGCAGTCAGAGTATTACACGGACTGCTGTCTTACACTAGCATTTTTTATTCATTCAATTTGAATGTAAAAAATGTGAAATTCTGACATGGAATTATTGTTTGTTTCTGCTTCACAGTGGCTGAGTACAGTTGTGATGGGTTGGTTGACTCATGTGTACAATGAGAATGCAGCATCCACTCGGTCATCCATTAAGAAATTTCATCAGAAAATATCACACTTCCTTTATGAGACTTACACTCGTACAAGAATTGAACAGCTGTTCAATATAATTATAGGTGAATGCTTGTTATGTAAATCAGTGTTTTATCAATTCATTGTATGTATATTTTGATTTTTTAACTACATAATTAATTTAGCATATTAAATCTTTTGTAATCTGTTACAAAGTTGGAAACATAGTGGGTATATGCAATGAATGGATCTTCTGAAATGCTGTGCATAATGTCACTGTGAGCAAGGTGATTTTTCTAACTGTATGTGAACCATTTGTTCACATTTTGCATGGATACATTCAGAGAAAGCTTATAATTATACAGCAGAAGTTAGAATGTATGTTATTTTATGGCATGTGAATAGAATAGAGATGGCATTGTAACCCATGTTGTTGAATGACAAATCTGCAGGAAATGGACAGATTAATGGAAACACTAGATGATTAAGAATAAAACTGTGTTTGCTGCACTGAAAGAACATTAGTTGTGTAGTACCAGTGTCAATGCATTACAGATGGTATTTAGTAACAGTTCGTATGAAAGTACTGCAAAATGGGAGACTTGTCTGATTTTCAAAGAGGACAGATAGTTGGTGCAGGTTTAGCTGGAACATCTTAAACAAAATGGCTACTTTATTCAGTGTATCCAGAGCGGCAGGTTCCAAGGTTTTGATGGCATGCACAAATCGTGGCAGGACATCATCAGCTAAGAGTAAAAGTGGCTGAAAATGAAAACTAGGTGATAGGGATTGGTATATATAGAAGAGAATTTTGTCTAAAAATCATAGAATTACTGCAGCAAAAGTGAGAGCAGAACTCATTATTGATCTTGAAGACCCTCTTTCCATTATGATGGGTACCAGATTCCCTCCTCCATCATCTTTTAATCAACTAGAAGATGTTCTTCGTGAAGAATGGTACAGTATTCCACTAGAGACTATTCAGAACAAATATGAGTCCATTCCAGGAAGGATACAAGCTGTAATACAGGCAAATGGTGGCCCAACTCTGTATTAATAAAGAAATGTGTATCCTTTGCAACTGCTTTCATTGTTGTGTCCATCCCCTACATTACACCATATGCTGTGTGTTCTCTTAAAAACTGAAAAATCCAGGAATTTGCTTTCCATATGCTAGAAATGTCTGATTAAAATGTGTTAATTTTTTTGAAGTTACAAGTGATTTTTTTCTTTCTCTCATTTTTAATTCTGTGTATCATGGTGGAACCATTTTACAAATTATTAAGAATATGTATGTGTTGTTCAAATACTTTATGAGGAAGTACTGATACAGTTTTCCTATAAATAGAACATTAATTATAATGATAAAGATACACACACACAGGATACAAGAAATGGAATAAAGCACTGGTCTCATGTGAAGTGTTGAATTTTTACATGCCTAGTATAAGGTAACTTGATGAATCATATATTAGCAAATTGTATCAATATGCAGTTTTGGGACTTGGTTATTTCTAAAGAGGATATTTTTATGTTGTCTTAGAGTACCCTGATTCACAACCCGCAGTAGAGGACTTGAGAATCTGCCTGCAGAAAACAGATTTGAGGTCATATCTAACACAGAAATTGCAACGTGCACTTGAGACACGATTGCTTCATCCAGGAGTTAACACTCCAGATGTGCTAACTGCATATGTAGCAGCAATCAGGGCTCTTCGTCAGTTAGATCCAACAGGGGTGCTTCTCGAAACAGTGACTCAACCTGTCAGGTGCGTAATTTTACTGATGTAATGGACTCGCACGTGGTTTCTGTATTGGAATATATTATCTCTTTTTTTGTCATTATAATTTATAGGGAAATTAAGAGACAGTGGATTCATTTTGTGCTAGTAACTGATCAGTTAAAACATGTAATTGTCTCATTTATTTTCCAAAGTATGCTTTTTGTATGGTGTTTAGATATGAAGCCTGAGCCTGAGGAAAATAAAAATAACACATACTTGAAAACTGTGTTCTAAGGCAGGAGTGCCCAAACTGTTAAGTTGGCTGCACTTCTGCGTCTCATCCACCACTTCTGCTTTTGCCATAGTAACGGTTTACCAGGACCAGTATTTTAGTCATACATGGAAAATAAAGTTACCCATCCCATTCAAAAGTTTTACTGGCCCACAATCTTCATGTCAGTGATTGATGGTCCTTGACATCCCTGCCTGAAGTCATTTTACTTCCATTCTGCTGTCAAAAAGCTATAAAATACAATAAAAGAAGTGAATTCTCTGTCATTAGATATGAAGTTTACCCAACATAATTATCAGGTGAGCTAGTAAAAATGTATGCAACTGTTATCAACATGAATTTAATTCATGCTTTCTGCTGGTTGTGTAATATGTCAAGTGATGAAATGAAGGTTGAGCTGGGTAAGGCTTGTAGCATGCACAAAATGTGATATGTACAAAAATCTTACTGAGAGACTTGAAGGGGAGAAGTCTTAACAAACTTTGGAACATATGGGACAAGCTCTTAGAATGGTTAGTTACTGCAACAGTAGAAATAATATTCAACTAATATTTTATTGGTATTTTGCATTTTACTGCATGTTAATAAGAATTCCTTCGAACCATATTCACATAATCTATCAGAATATTTCAAAAGAAATTGATTTCAGACAGTACCTGCGTTGGCGAGATGATACTGTACGATGCGTAGTGACTAGTCTGACAGAAGAAGGACCAAGTGAGTTGGCTGATGAGCTTGTGAGAGGTGAAGCATTACAGCTTGATGAAGGCACTCCATCAGATGAAGATATGACTAACTGGGAAACCTGGAACCCTGATCCTGTTGATGCTGATCCGTGTAAGTCATCTATGTAATCAGAGCCATGATTTCTGAGTTGGTAAACTCATTCGCTACAGGTCAGGTCTACAGGATCTGATGTCTAGTCTTTTATTCCATTGGCATCAGGAGTTCTTTCTTGAGAGGTAAAGACACTTGAGTGTGAAGCTAACCACTTTCACTGGGTTTTAAGTGAAGCTTTGCATTTGTTTCAGGCACTCTGTGAACTCTCAGAAATATCTGAACTCCTTTTCATATCTTGGAGTTGTGCTAGAATTCATATTGTTGATCTGTAAAATAAAGTAAGATTCTAAAATGATTTTGTCTTCCACATTTGATAGTTATCAATATAAAAATCATTCTGGTCTTGTTGATTTCAGCCAAAACTTCTAAAAGTCGGCGAACTTCAGATATTATTTCCATGTTGGTGAATGTGTATGGCAGCAAAGAGTTGTTTGTGAATGAATATCGCACACTACTAGCTGATCGTTTGTTGTCTCAGTTCAGCTACAATACAGAGAAGGAGATTCGGTACTTAGAGCTTCTTAAACTCAGGTGAAGTATGTCATATGTTTTATTAGAATGTAAGAATCTGTTACGAGGAAGAATGCAGTGAAAATGCATTTTCTTTTTTGTGCATAACTTGAAAATACACCATTTTAATGATACACAGAAGATACATTTGCACTTCTGATTGCTGTTGTCCATGTGTATTTATCTTGTAAGACATTTTCCAAAGGAAAACATTTATATCATCCACATGTTGTTATGTATATTAGATATTGCGGTATGGTAGCAAGAAGGATGCGTGAAAACATACTTTGTCCCACTTCATGACTTTGTTCTTTTTCATAACATGTGAAGTGATGAAACTTACTGTTCTTTGTGTAGGTTTGGAGAATCACAGCTACATTACTGTGAAGTCATGTTGAAAGATGTGTACGATTCTAAGAGGATCAATGCTCATCTGCACTCAGATTCAAACTTCAAGCTTGACCAGCAACAGTTTCCATCCACAGCCATGATTTTGTCAGCACAGTTTTGGCCACCATTTAAAGAGGAAACTTTAGAACTACCCAGTGTTGTTAAAGAACATCTACAAATTTATACAAAAGCTTTTGAGACTTTGAAGGTGATATCTTTATAGTGGTACTGTTTATATTTAATTTTCTTGTTATGAGCCTGTGCCACTGTCCATCTTCTTTTAGACATGGAAGTAGACACTAAATGTATGTTCATGTGTCTTGAACAGAATGCAGGACAGAATCACAACATGAAGATAACTAATAAGTCCTTTAAAAATGTGACAGAGTTAAAATAGTTGATCAGAATTGCATGCTGGAAGGAACTAAGAGTAAATTTAATTCAGGAAATGCCTGCCACCATTCAATCCAGAATCTTTTGCCTTTCTACTCTTCATCAGTTTATATATTGTTGATTTGTAAAGAATTGTAACACCGGGATACAGACTTCAAAATTTGTTGCACCACTTTCTATAAGATGCACTCACCATATGAGACTGAACTGTGCAACAGACTTCAGATGGCACATTGTGTCTGTACTCACTGCAATAAGACTGCTAGGGTGAGTCATGTTGTGACTCAGGTGTGCACCTGAATTTTTACCAGGAGTAGTAGGGAGTGGTTACCCAGAGGCTATATAATTTATGTTTGATTTTAAAAATTATGTTATGAAAGTCATGTCGTAATTATGAACGTAATATAACACTGTTGGCAGTCATCAGGATATTTCAGTAACTGATTTTGGCTTAAGGGTAAATCATGTAAAATGTCTGATATTTTGTCTACAAAATCTGTGTTTCTGAAATTTTGTTTTGGGGGGGGGAGTGCTGCAGCCCAGCAGCCCCTCCTCCCCCACTTAGGGTTCACTCCTGATGTGACTGATCACATTGCCATGTTTCTATATTCTCCATTCAGATAAACTGTCTGTGGTTTAAGCACATTTTGTGAACATAATTTATTATGTCAGATATTCTTCAATAGAATGAGCTAGTCTTACAAAAAGGAATTTACTGTAGTGAACTGTCTCCTCTCCTGTAGTTGTATGTGCCCAGTAATGCTTTCTTAGGCTTCTTGGATAAAAGCAGGTGAGAAGTCTAAAGTCTGTTTAGGAATGTAGGATCACATTTGAGGCACAGTTAAGTTTTGTGTGAGTTTTGTGTTTTGTGATGTTTGTTTGTCCCCCCCCTCTCTCCCATTCCTTTTTATTGCTCTTTTTTACCTCATCTCTCTCCCCACACTCATCCATGATTTTTATGTATATGTTCCAGAGGTTTGGTAATTTGCATGCACATGTCTTTAATTATGTTCCTCTGTAGGAGTAGGGTGTGCTCAAATGAACCTGTGATTGTAATTATGCTCATGCTACTTATAATTCATTTGCAGAATCCATACAACTAGCTTGTATAATTGAATGTGCAACTGTCAAAGAAAACTTTAAGTTCATTTATTATTTGATATTTAAAAATGTCCTGATCCCTTTAGATCTCATAGGGCATATTGGACTAGTTATGATTATCAACTTGAATTTCAAGTTGTGGATGTTGGTTGATTGTTTAATTTTTCAATATTAAGTGGTATGCATTTGAATGTAAAAATTACAGATTAGTTGTGTTTTCTAGGGTAACCGCACATTAAACTGGAAACCGCACCTGGGATCTGTAAACATTGATATTGAACTGAAAGACAGGAAAATCAATTTGACTGTATCTCCAATTCATGCCACTATCATTTGGCACTTCCAGACAAAAAGTAAGATTGATTAACAGTAACTATGTGAATAATACCCCAGTTTCTGTGGCAGTGGCTGGCTGTAGTGTGTGTATAGTATTTGTTATGAAACTAGTACCCATGAATCAGCACCATTTGAAGTGCTGAGTAGTTTTAACCAGCCACATCAAGAAAGTAAGAACTGATTGCTGCGCAGGTGATGCTTACACTTCATGTGAAGGTCATTCATCTGCAGCATGTCATACACTTCATGTGAAGGTCATTCATCTGCAGCATGTCAAGGGGAACGTGTTTTGCATAGTATGATGTCATGATATTTTTTTTAGTCACTGCAGTCGAAAGATGAACACAGATATCGAAAATCCCCCTGTGAATTGTGGTCAGTGATACAGTTTTTAAAAGCTGTTTTACAAGCTTATTATTGAAGTGCATGGTGAAGGAGAAATGGATGAAGGGAATGTGATGAAATGTTGTTAGTTCTTCAAAGATGGCAGGACAATGTATGTCTGCACATTGCTGCCTGTACACGCACATCACTTGAACAGTTAAAGTGGGAAATTATTGCACATCCTGAATGCAGTCCCAGCTTTGTACCAATTGATATCACCCATCCCTCCACCTGAAATAATTTTGACCACCCAGAGTCAAAAGAGTGAATGTGAGGCAAAGACAATGTGCAGGACTGGCTGCAAAGCCTTCCATTGACCTGTATGAATGAAGGTATACAAAAATTGGTCCCATGCTATGACAAGTGCTGTAGTGTACATGGCAGCTATGTGGAGAAGTAGTTCCATGAAGATATTGACTTGTTGCATTAAAGATACTTTTTAAAAAATCTTTATTTCTCTTTATGCCCACAGGTTTTTACTTTCTGGTTGCACTATATATTAATATCTTCTCCCTGTTAACTTGAATGTGATTCATTAAATTAGTTCATTGAATATTTTGTCCCCTTTATTCCACTATTATTGGATGTCACAAGTTTTCATGTCTAAAATCCGTTCATCTGTTTTGCAGATCAGTGGACAGTTGAAGAATTGAGCCAGTTAATGCATGTTCCTGCAACAGTCCTGCGGAGGAAGATAGCTTTTTGGCAATCTCAGGTATGCTAATAAAACCAGCATAGTTATGATGCATTTGTCTCACTTAAATGGGACTGATATTGGCCCTTTTGGACTAAAACATGTAGCTGTTTGGTAACAGCAGATTGTTGTACAATAAATATAGTTGCGTTTGACAGTGGATTTTATTCATTAATTGTTTCAAAAGAAAATGGGATGTCCCTTATCAAAGTAATTGTAGGTTACAGTTTGCTTTTCAAAGAAGTGAGTATTGGGTATTTGTTTCTGAGCCTCCTTCCTTTTCTTTGTGGGAAGGTAACACCTGCACCTGAATAGTGGTAGGTCTGTAGCAGTCACCTTCCTTTATTGTTCATTACAAGCAACTATGGTCTGAGGTGCCCACCCCCACCCTCTTGCTCTATCTCCCTCCCCCCCCCTCCATGTTGTGTGAAGTAAAGTTTCACTCCCTTTTCATCTGCACCTTTTTTTTCATCTCCATTTCTTGAAGGTGTTCATTTGAAGCTGGCAGAACTTCACTTTTCAGTTTCACTTCTCCTCCACTTCCAGTCTCAAATGGTCATGCAGCCTACTTCTTGCGCAGTTTTGCCTTAATCAAATCTTTGTAAGGTTTCAAGTTTTTTTTTTTTTTCTTCACCGTGGAAATGACCACTTTCTTTTTTTGTCCATTTTACATGTTAATATAAAAAATGTTACTTTGTGGGACATGAGTAACTTCCATCAAACAAACATAAACACAGCTGCACTTACATAATTGAAACCAGTAATGAAAGAGCATCTATCAGTGAGTACATACATAAAATATAGATTCATAAATGTGGTGGGAAGTGTCAATTGCTTTGTTCCACACTGAGTGATTACTTTTAAAATGTAATTGCTGTTATAAAGTGAGTGTTGATAAATGTAATAAGTGTTCTGGTGATGTGATATTTTGGATAAAAAGGAAGGTTGAATAATTGAGACTTTACTGCAGTATGTTCTGTGTAGGATAATCAGCTATTGGAATTAGGCATATGAAATTTTGTATGATGACAAAAATGTTACACACATGGTTGAAAGTAGTTACCTGTGACTTTGAATGCACCATTTATCATGGTAGGTTATTCCACTAGTTTGAGCTGCAAGAATGGATTTATTACAGATGTCATCTGCAGCATCCAGATTACTTTGAATAGCTTGAACCATTTATGTAGATCTTTTTTGTTACTGAGATATGTACTTTGAGGTTGATTATATATCCACAAAGTTTGGCAGGCTCCTCTTGTACCACTCTATTGTCATGAAGAGTGAGTCAGCAATTAAACTACGATTCTGTTCCTCCTGTTTCAGAGTTCAGCTCATTGTTTCAAATGTATTGGTGTATGGTGGCACATTACTAAAGTTTGTGTTTGTGACTTTCCTATTAGGGTCTGCTGCGTGAGGTTTCAACTGACTTATTTCTGCTGGTTGAGGAGAGTGCTGTACGTTCCAGATGCCCATTGCCTCCTGATGTAGTGTGTGAAGACGAAGAGACCGAAAGTGCAATGGCTTCAGCTCATGATCAAAGGGAAGAAGAATTGCAGGTATATAATGTGGCTAGAAATCTTACCTGAAACATTTCCCTCTTCATTAACCAGTTGAAGTCTTATGTTTGTGTTTGTTTGAAATTAAAATGTCTGATGATTCATCTTTAAAGGATTTTGTTGAAGCATGTTGTGATAGATTGGACTGATGTTTTTGAGATCATCTGTTAACCCAGGCTACAAGACCCACAATGTTTCATCGTTGGAATGTGTAACCAGCTTCAGGTGGATAACCAGTGTTCAGTAATATACAATATTTCCTTAATTTTTTAAAATTTCTGAATATGGGGTTATATGCTTGGTCATTTTGCTCTAGGGCAAGAACTCTTTATCCTGACAAAGTCTAAGAAGAATTGGTGAGAACTTGAATGTGTATTCCCTTTGCAAGAATGACCCTCATAGAATAAATGATTCTAAATAAATCACAGCCAGAAGCATCATGGGTGTCTGTTGAATGGTGTAGTAAATTCCAGAGCCATTGCTCTTGTAGGCTTACTTGATGTGGAGAGATAAATAGGCATTGCAGGTTGGAGACAGTCAGCTGGACAGCAGAGATTTTGTTGTAGCAGCACAGTGTACATTGGACGTTGCTAGTTCAAAATGCTTGAAGTAGTTAGTGCTAGCATTTCTTCTTGTAGGTCTTCTGGTCATACATTGTTGGAATGTTGACGAACTTGGACTCAATGACATTAGAACGTATTCATCAGATGTTGAAGATGTTTGCATCCCAAGGCCCAACAGCTGTTGAGTGCAGTCTACAAGAATTGCGTCATTTTTTGGATCGTAAGGTGCGAGAACACAAACTTCTCTTCAGTGGGGGCTTTTACCGCCTTCCAAAGTCATGAATGTTGGCCTGCTAGGTAAGTTTATGTATGTTACTTTACTTTATGTATACGTGTTTTGTATTGAATGTGAATTATGCAGTATGGATGTGGTGTTGCATGCCATTTATTTTTATTACATGTATGCAGGAAAAGAAAATTTGGTGCATGGAAATTAGTTTTAAGCATTGTGGTGGTTTTCAGTTATGTTATGTTGAAACCTTGCAGATGGTTCATGGATGATGGAATGTTGGCATTACAGAATATAAATGCAGATTTTTGCTGTGGAAGGTAAAAATCAATGCAGGGAGGAGACCACAACAAAAATGCCACAATGCTGCTGATAACTTGAGGTACTTGTTAATTGGCGTAATATATTCAGCTGTATTTTTATTACAATTCTTGGTAATGCCCAGGGTATAGGAGAGGAGGAATGTGTTGAAGGTTCAGTGGTCTAGTGCATGAGCTACAACATGCTGTTTATATAAGGTATTAAAAAAAAGGATTTGTGATCTTGTTGAAATACACTGTACTGAAAAAGTGGTGCTTATTTCTTGTGTGATTTATAAATACAATTATTATTCCCACTGGCTAGAAAAATTTACCAGAAGTACCTTTTCCTTGCCTAAGTTTTTCTTAATCCTCAAGGGTTAGTGTTAACTTCTGCAGTACCACAACACAAACATTTCTGCTGAGTAGTTCTATGTTTTCTGCAGAAACGTCCATGGGCTGTTGATGGACAGCATTAGTCACAGTCTGATAGAAGTCATGCCCTGCTCAAATTGTCCCTGAAAATTTGAGGTTATATTGCAGTTCACGCCGGGAATAGTCTCATTAATTTCCAGTAAAGATGGACGGCTCATCAGCCTTAATTATCATGACACAAGTTGTTATCTATACATATTGCTGTTGTAATAAATACAGTTTTAGTCACCAAAGGTATCTTTTATAATAACAATGATATTTGTGCTTATAAAATGTTACGTGTTTTGACCACTAAGTGTCATCATCAGGTACCTGTACAGTTCAAAACATGTGGCATTGCATAGAGGCAAATATTGTTTTTATAACACAAGAAAGTTTTATTGACTAAAGTTGTCTTTATTATTTAGTTCATGAAGCACAAGAGGATATCTTCTCTAAAGATATAGCTGTAATAATGTAACACTGTATTTAGGAACTGTCGAGGTTTGTGATAGGTGTTGGTTGTTTGCACTTTGCACAATTTGTATTAATGCTTCATGTAACATAATGGGAAAGAAACAACATGTTATTTCCAGGAATTATTTGGAAGTCAACAGTGAAAATTTAATGCCGCTGTTAATTATTAATCCTTTATTCTCTCCTTATCAAACTTGTTTCTGCATCCCAAGACATTAGGCACTGGACTGAAGTAAGGGATTATTATTATTATTATTATCATCATAATTTTTACAACGAAATTATGAAGATTGTACATATATTGCTGCTTCATTCACCACATATGTAATGTAAGGTCATCTTTTGTCATTTCCTGTGAGCTTGCTGGTCATATTAACGTAGCACATACAATAATCTGTATAGAAGTGTGTTTATACAGTCTAAATACAGACACTTCCCAACTTACGCACTTTTAGAAAAGTAAAAGAATTGAAATAATAACATGTTTGTATTTTCACTGAATGTTTGCTTGTGAGAATGACAGCACAGTGAGACAATAGTAGCAGAAGAGTGCTTCTGATTTATAACACAGATGGCAGGACAGTTATGCTGCATTCCAGCATGTTCCAATCTTCCAGCACTTTGGATGAAGTTACCAGGGAATCAAAAGTAATAAGAGAAACAGTGCCAGCATACTTGATGGCCTGTATGGTTAATAGGGAGCATGAATCGTCTGTCTGATGAGGGAAGGCGGTATATGTCTCCTCGTTATCTATTTGCTGGCATTTGCCTGACATCCATTAAACATGCATGACACCACAGTTATAGTGGTGCGGCCATTTCCTCAGAAGTGTAAGCTATTATGAACCACAGTGTGTGCTGGGAGAGCATACTTGGTAAGTGACTCACTATGACCTGGACGGTTGGGGAATCAAATCCTGGTGGGGGCGAGATTTTCTGTGCCCATCCAGATGGACCCTGGGGTCCACCCGGCCTTCCATACAATGGATACTGGGTAGCTTTCCCGTCGGTAAAGCGGCAAAGTCATGGCGTTAACCAAATACCCCCATCTAGCACTTACATAAAAGTGATATCTTATTTGTACAATTAATCAGTTTATACTGGAGGGCAATTGGGGGTGTGTACAGATGTTTTCTCTTGTATATTTTGTGGCAATTAATGAGAATATTTTTTCTAGTTTCCTTTGAGCGATCTGTTCGTTTAACCGTTGGTATGTGAAGTGTGTATGGAAGCAGACTTATGTTTGATCTGTAAATGGAGATAAGCTTAGGATTCTGTATAATAGAACAACATTAACTTGATTAACGATGTCGTCTCTGACAAATATCACGGTCTCTCGCGTACCTAACCCTGTGACGATAAATATGTGTGCGGTGGCCCGGTCGGTGCGGAGGTTGAGCATAAATAGCAGATAAGAAAGGTACCTGCAAATCCATGGTACCGATTTAAATCATCTGTGATCCATATCTAATCATAATCCGTGGTTATGTGGGGGATCCATGGGCTAAACACTGACACCAATTATTAGTGTCGTGTCGCATGTTGTAGATTTATCTTGCCACGACTAAGGTCTTTTCCATCTATTTAAACAGGTAATTTTATTATACGAAACAGAATAATGACCTGTAATTCACAGGAAATTAAAGAATATCGTGCCATATTCGGATCTGCCTTAAACGAATGCGAAGGAAACCTAACCTAATAATAAGACTTTCATGATTAGTATATAGACGGTAGTTTGACATAACTTAATACATCTAAGAAAACCAAATTACGAGTAACCAGGATGAAACACTGCAAATTTCGGCACTCCATAATCTTGATGTTGCTCAGTGGATCAGGTTGGGAGAAGGTAAACGTCGCATTCCATTTTCAGCTTTTGGGCATGCAGAGCAAACAATGAGTTACTGGATCAGCAACGTATGGCTTCTGTTTAAAGTATAAAAATCATTTATTATCGCAGTGTGACACATGAAGTTCCTCAAATACTGTAGTATATGTGATATAAGGAAAAGTATATAGAAGAGATGGTAAATTCATAATTTCTTGGTTTTCAAATTGATAACTACCTAAATTGGAAGAACCATAATGAACAAATGATTCATAGCTGAGTGGTTGATGTTATGCCTTTAGGTCAGTGATCCATATCAATAAAATTAACACTCTTAAATCAATTTATTATGCGTATGTTCATTGTGTTATATGGAATAATTTTTTGCCAATGTGTACTGTGATTAATTAACATCATTGTAATCAGGAAATCTGTCAAAACAAATTCATCTGTATGCAATATTAATGCAAGGAATAAACACCATTTTCATCGACCAAATGCCAACCTATCTTGTTTCCAAAAAAGTACATTTTATGCTGGCATCAAAATTTTCAACAGTTTACCATGTTGTCTGGTAGTCCTTAAGAAGGACAAGGCAAAATTTAAAGAAGCCTTAAGACAGTACTTAAATATGTACACTGTTTACTTTGCAGATTAATTTTTTATGTGTGACGATGATATATATGACTGTTTTGTAAAATGTTAATAGTATTTTACACTGTAAAAATTGTGTGTATTAGTGTATTTATGACTTGTTCAACATCCTACTTTCTTTCTGACACTTATGGATCCATGGAATGTACATGTGTATGTGTGTGTGTATAATTATAACAAATACTTTAAGAAGAACTGCACCACTTGACTTTGAAATTGCAGTTGTATGGATTTTAACATCAGACTGAGCAAATTATGTACTGGGATTTGGATGTACCATGCATCATATCATACTGCAGAGTGTAAAACTGTAACACTTCAGTGCAAGGTGCTTAATTTGATGCCTTACTTGCTGAGAAAACAAACTCTGGTAACACAAATATATGTTATATTATATTTGTTGTAACTAGATTGGCCATTAGACTGACATGAGTACCAGGCCTCAGCATTACTGTCTGAAGTGGAACAACTATCAGAGTCATGTGGCTGAAATATTTACACAGCTCCTCCAGGCAGAGTCTATGGTGGATGTGACGTTGTGTGCTGAGGGTCATAAAATACGTGCGCATCGTATTGTTCTCTCTGCATGCAGCCCTTATTTTCAGGTATGTTTATCTATATTGATATTTTTATTGAAAATGAGTTGTGGTCTTTCGAGCTGCTTATCTTCTGTTCATGGCCTACAGTCTAGCTTCTAGTCTTGCCTTTATTTCCAGGCCTTCCTCAGTGACTACTACAGGCACACATGTACTTAACAGTGAACTGCATTGTTTCATTAATTTTTATTCATCCTGTATACTGATTTCAGACAGGGGTAAACAGTCTATATTGACCCACAAAACTGTGGTACAGCCCATAGTGATACACATATATTGTTAAAAATATAGTCTATATTAATTTTAATTTCCCATACTTCACTTTACCTTTTACCTTTTCATTAAAGGTAAAGACAAAACTGTCTGTGTGCATGTCATGAATTTACAGGGAGGAACAGAGGTATAGCTACACTCATTCTTAACTTCAGCACTAAATGGAAGTGAGTGGTCAGCTTACCACCCGAGTCATGTTATCTCCAGAGAGAGAACCCTTGGTACCCATTGAATAAGAGGATGTGCAGGACTCAGAACCAGTCTGCATTATCTGGAGAGGAGAAAAATCTCCTGTGCCTGTTGGTAATTAAATCCTGGATCATCCATCCCATAGCCAAGAGACTAGGCCTATACAGACTCTGCTGCTTTGACTGCTTTACCTTCACATTGAAAGTCAGTAGGTGGTCTGATAAAGGCCCAAAACTTCCATCTTTTGCAAGAAGAATGAAATACATACATATTTGTGTGCGTGTGTATGCACACACGCGTGCGTGCATGCAGGCTTGCATCCGCGTGTGTGAATGTGCAGAAGCGTTCACATGTGTGAGTGTGTGTGGTGGAAGCGGTGTCTTCTATTTGAGAAGTGCTTGGTTTGATTCTTGGCCAGTAGAGTTACTGGCCAAGAGCTGTCCATGGCTCTTCAGAGAACCTACAGACACATAAACCCATCATGTTTCAACCTACTTTTTACTCTCTTCTGTTCTTCTTCCTTCATGCACAAAGTGATTTATTATCATGGTAAAACAGTGTCCCAAGTGCCGCTAACAATTTTTATTAATGTTATTTATTGCATTCACATTTGTTGTCTTTGATACCAAGATGCGCCACTGAAGATGACACATATACTGCTGTTGTCAGTATGTATAGATTGTGCTTCATTTTGCATATTTTCTGTGTTCACATTGTGCTGCATTTCGGAGGTTGTATTGCCTTGATACATGATTCGAGTGTACAGTGATATCATCGGATGTTGAAATGCAATATACATTACAATCCATATGGTTCAGTGTTTAAATATAATCTTATTTGCTAAGCTCCAGTCTTTAAACAAACCATAAATATAAATAAGCAGTTAATTTTAATTAGTACTGAACTGATCAAAATGTTAAAAAGATTAAATTTGACATAGAGATTATTGACTTGATACCATTAAACCTAAACATTAAGTAAAGGAGAAACTTAATTTAGGTACACAAATTGGAAGTTGCAGTATATACAAATACTGCCAAGTGTTTTGGAGTGAAAAAGTAGGCTGTGTTGGAGCTGTAATAGAAGCTTATTTAAGGGTGAAAATGGAAGTAAATTGTTTTTAAAAATAACATTCTGGAGCTTTTTTAGCACACAGCCTTCCTGAAATATAATTCCTTTTTTCTTCAGGATATCTTGACCAATACTGAAGACTCTCACCCCTATATAATTTTAAGTGAAATGAGTTTTGATGATGTGAGATCAATTGTTGAGTTTATATATCGTGGAGAGCTGAATGTTGGTGCTGATCATTTCGCATCAGTATTGAAAATAGCTGAAGAACTGCAAATAAGGGGCCTCATGGAAGTGAGTACTGAATTTAAAATTAAGTCTTTATGATCAGGCTTTTATTGTTGGAGTTTACAGAAATGCCTGAAAATGAAGTATACAGATACAGATTGGTGTGAGAGGTAGGGTGTAGTAAAGTCGTGCATAGTGTTTTCACCTCAGAAATTTACAAATGTGTTGAATCACTGTCACAGTGTTTAATTTTAGCTGTAGGTTGTTTTTGTCTGGTCACACAACTACTAGGTATAGGATGCTACCAACTTGGTAACAAGAGTGGGGGTGACTATGAACATACTTGGAGAATTTTTTAACCATATTTTCTAGGTTAGACTCTAGCACTACATTTATCAGTATTTTTAAATTGATATTTATCAAAGTGTGTCAGTGAAGTTAACCTCTGTCATGGTGTCAGAAATGTTAAATTGAAGCACTTAATATGTCTGAAATGGAAACGGTGCCATTGCATTCTACTTTGGATTTGTCACATTGAAGCAAAATAAAAATGTCCTGTTGCTGAGGCATTGACACCCATTTAAGTTCTAAGGCACTACAGTACTATGGAATTATTTGTGTGTAACACGTGTACTATTTTCGTAAGAAACCTGAGAATGACATACTTGTTATTCTTATTTATTGACTTGTATTTTGTTGAACTGATCTTACTTATCACTTGTCATTGAGAGTGGTATTTCATGAAGCACTCTGGAATATGCAAACCCACATTGACACCCTGTAATTTTACTCATTATGTTATGACCCATGCACATTGCACAAGCATAGATTGGATTTTGTTTCTTTGATGTCTGTGTGACCATGCAGGCTGATGTAACAGTAACACTCCACACCTGTATCTATGAGGTGCAGGGTTAGAACCTAAGCCAGGGCCCTAGTTATCATGTCTGACCTCTTCTTGTGATTTTTTACAAGATTTATAGCAACATTTTTCTAATTGTTCGACCAGATACATAGGCCTGTTACGCACACATTAATACCACCTGCAGTCTTTGATGGCTTCAGCTTGGCTGAGATGTCTGCTGTGACAACATGGCCAACATGTTAGCACACATACATGAGCCAAGGTGTTATGTTCTTATAAATATGCCACCTTGTATTATTTCTGTATTTGCCTTTTTGAATGTATTGTTGTAAAAAAGCTTATCTTTTTAGGTCAGTAATTATTTACCAACATTGGAAAATGATATTAATGATGAGTGTAATCCAGAAGCTCTCTCCACAACTCCAACACTGGAAGGAAATCATGATTCAAGCCAGAGTATAGATGTGTTGCCAGATATTTCACAGACAGAATCAGTAGACATTTTCATGGAAGCTTCCGAGAGTGTACATGAGGAGCCTTCAATGATAAATACAAAACTGGCAAGTAAATTACATTATAATATTAATTTTCTCCCATATGTGAAGTAAATTATGATTTTGTGCAGTATGCCTCTGAATCTGTTTGAATGAAAATATTATGCTGTTTATTATATTGGTTCAATTCAGTATGATAAACCAATTAGTATAACAGTGGACTGTAGCTATGTTTTAGTAATTAGTGTGTTCATTGCAGTATTCTATGAGGCTCAACCAGCCTCCTTTAAACCCCATGCACAAACGTCTTTTCTTGGGGGTAAAAGCTTTAAGAGTTAAACCTGTCCCCCCCCCCCCCCCCCCCCTTCGAAGGGTAATTTTTTTTTTTTTTTCAGTTTTTTTTCCAGGGGTTAAATGCTCCCCCTTTTTTTTGGGGTGTGTTTTTTTTTGGGGTTATGTATGACCCTTTTTTTTTGGATTGTATT
>Ga0123353_10004669_pt1 | contig 17710 bp, 12 predicted proteins | sample TergutLab28metaG_3_FD_92763 | JGI IMG/M metagenome (GOLD analysis project Ga0123353, IMG submission 92763) | Labiotermes labralis P3 segment gut microbial communities from Petit-Saut dam, French Guiana - Lab288 P3 | ecosystem: Host-associated > Arthropoda: Insects > Digestive system > Gut ... | reverse complement strand
GCTGGTGACCTATCGTATCAGCGGCGGTTATTTTGCCAGCCCGCGCTGGAGCACGTCACTGCGCAAGGGCAGGATTCTGTGCGAGCTTTCGGGCGTTTATTCGCCGGAACAGGTAAAGGCTATGTCGGACGCGGAGCTGGTGGAGGCCATTTCACGCGATATCTTTGAGGACGCGGCGGCGCGGCAGAAAGAGCAGCGCATAGCCTATAAGGGTGAGAATCTGGCCGAGAAACTGGAGTGCGCGCTTTATATCTGCCCGCAATGTCAAGGCGTTGGCGCTTTGACAAGCGAGGGTGATATGTTCTCCTGCGCCTGCGGGCTGTCCGTCACATTCAATGTGTATGGCGAAATCGAGGGCGCGCCCTTTGATACAATTGCGGAATGGGACGCGTGGCAAACGCAACAACTGCGGGAGAGGGTCTTTGCCAAAGGCGAGCTGATTTACACCGATGAGGACGCGGCGTTAAAGGAAATCCACGCGGACCACACGGAGACGGCTGTCGGCTCGGGTACACTGTCTTTATTTGCGGATCGGCTAACGTTGGGCGCGTTTTCGGTCACGTTGTCCGATTTGGCCGGACTGTCCCTGTTCGGGCGGCAGACGATCATGTTCAGCGCGAAAGGCAGCCACTATGAGATCAAGTGGCAGGGGCCGGTTTGCGCGCGCAAGTATTTGACGATGTTTGAGATTTTAAGGGCGCGACAAGATCAGATTTCTTGAAAGTTTCTGTCCAGTTTTTTGCGCTCGCCCGCGAAGGCATAGTAGGCGGGCTTCATATCATAGAACAATTCCAATTCAAATGAGGCGTCGGCGATGATGGCGTCGAATAATTCCGCGTTCATGCAATAGTGATTGTCCGCCGGCGCGTGCCAGAACAGCGTGCTGCCGCAGATGGAGCAAAAACCGCGCTCGACGCCGTCGTCGTGATAGATTGTAATGGATTTTTTGCCCTTGGCAAAGACCACGTTCTCTTTCGGCCCTGGGTCGACGGACAGCACCGGACCGGAGTTTAAGCGACGGCAGCCGTCGCAATGGCAGGTGTAGACAAAGTTGCCGTATTCTTTGATGATGATTTCCACCGCGCCGCAGTGACAGCGGCCTTGCACGTCAGTCATTCTTCTTCTTCCCCTTTGGCTTGATCAGCGCATAGCTGCCGGCGATCATTTGTTTTAAGACGTCTTCGGGCACATCGCCGCCGATGTAGACCGTGTTCCAATGCGTTTTGTTCATATGATAGCCGGCAATCACATCACGAAAAGCCTGGCGCAGAAAATCGGCCTCGAAGGGGTCGCACTTGAGATTGACGGCGAGCCGATCTTGCAGCACATTGATGAAAGCGAAGGTCTTTTTGTTGGCGTTGTGGCGCATGGCGGTCCAGCTGTCGTCGCCCGTCATCTCCGCGAAGGGATAATCCTCGTAAGCGTCGGGAAAGGTGAGGCAGAAGGCGACCAGCTCTTGACGGGTCATGCCTTTGCCCGAATTTTCTTGAGGCGCGCAAAGCGCGGCAGGCCGTTCTCACGCGCCAGCTGCGGCTCGCCTTGAATCAGCGGCAGCAGGTAATCCGCGAAGTTGGACAGCAATCCGTTGCCCTCCGCGTTGATCCATTCGCGGGGCACTTTTTTCTCCGTGTTGGCGACATTGGCCAAATCGAGCAGAACCATATCGCAGACATACTGACCGTTTTCGTCATAGCGGCGGGCAAAGGCGACCATCTTGTCCGTGATGCCACTGACCGCGCTTTCGACCGCCGTCTTGCCCGCGAGGAAAGATTCCTGCACGTCCGTCTCGGAGGCGCAGTGTGCGGCGCAGCGTTGCAGCAGGGAGAGCTCAATGCCGCGCAGCTTGACCGTGCCCAGGCGGTCGCGGACCATGTTGCCCAGGGTCGCGGCCAGACCGCCCAATTGCTTGTGGCCGAAGGAGTCCACCGGCGCGTCCTCGGCGCCGTATTCGGCGATGAGCTTGCCGCCCGCGTCCGCGACGCCCTCCGAAACGGCAACCAGCACCTTGCCGGTGGCCTTGTAGACGCGCTCCACATCATTTAAGAACTTGGTAACGTCAAAGGGCACCTCGGGCAGGTAGACCAGATCCGGCCCGCAGCCCGCCAGCGAGGCGACCGAGGCGGCGGCGGTAAGCCAGCCCGCGTGGCGGCCCATGATCTCCACGATACAGATCATGGGTGTGTCGTAGACGCGCGCGTCAAGGTAAAGCTCCATCAAACTGGTGACGATATACTTGGCGGCGGAGGCAAAGCCCGGGCAGTGGTCTGTGCCCCAGAGGTCGTTATCGACCGTTTTGGGCACGCCGATGACGCGGCAGTCGTAGCCCGCTTTTTGCAGGTATTTGGAGATTTTATTGCAGGTGTCCATCGAGTCGTTGCCGCCGTTATAGAAGAAGTAGCGGACGTCATACTTCTGAAAGATCTCGAGAATGCGGCGATAGTCCGTGTCGTCCACCTCGCTGGGCTTGAGCTTATAGCGGCAGGAGCCCAGCGCTGAGGAGGGCGTATGCAGCAGCAGCGACAGCTCGTAGGCGTCCTCCTGCCCCATGTCGTAGAGCACATCGTCCAGCACGCCGCGTATGCCGTTGGCCGCACCGTAGACGTTCGTGATGTGCGGGCTGTTCAATGCGGTGCGAATGACGCCGTACGCGCTGGCGTTGATGACCGAAGTTGGCCCCCCCGACTGTCCCACTATGGCCGCGCCTCTCAGTATATTCATAAGTTACCTCCCTATTTCCCCATTATAAATGATGGAAATAATATAGCACGTGTTGGTTATTTTGTAAAGTTTAATAGTGCAACTGTCTCGATATGGGCGGTGTGGGGGAACATATCCACGGGTTGGACGTAGGCCGGTGTATAACCGTCGGCGCAGAGTAGTTTCAGGTCGCGCGCTAATGTGGCGGGATTGCAGGAGATATAGGCCACGCGTGATGGGCGGCAAGCGGCGATGGCGTGCAGCACGGCGGGGTCGCAGCCCTTGCGCGGCGGGTCGAGCAGGATCGCGTCGGACCGCAGGCCGTCCGCGACCAGTTTGGGTAGAATGTCCTCCGCGTTGCCCGCGATAAAGTCGGCGTTGGTTATGCTGTTTAGTATCGCGTTTTGGCGGGCGTTTTCTACTGCCGCCGCTACGGATTCAATACCGATGACTTGGGCCGCGTGTTTGGCGGCCAACAGGGTGAGCGTGCCGATACCGCAGTAGATGTCCACGACGGTCTCCCCCGCCTTTGGCGCGAGCAGGCGCAGGGCCTCGGCGTAGAGGGTCTCGGTTTGCTTGGGATTGACCTGTAAGAATGAGGCCGGACCCACGGCAAAAGTCAGGCCGCCGATTTGGGTTTGCAGGGTGGGTTTGCCTTGCAGTAAACGAAAATCGGGACCGAAGATGACATTGGTGTCTTTGGCATTCAGATTGTGATAGAGACTGTTCACATCGGGCAGCGATGATTTCAGTTTTTCCTCTTGCGCTTTTGAAAGCGTTTTTGCCGTTACGATGACGGCCATGGTCTCCCCCGCCTCTGTTGTGCGCGCTACTGCATGGCGCAGGCCCGCGAAGGGCTCGACCCGCTTGGCGATTTGCATGACGCGCTCGTTTTGAATGGGGCAGTCGTCTATGGGGATCAGGCGATGGCTGCGCGCGGCGTACAGGCCGAGATTCGTCCCATCAAAGGGAAAGCTGCCCTTATTGCGGTAGCGCCAGGGGTCGGTCATAGGGAGGGTGAGCTCGACCTGTACGCCCGCAAAGCCGCCCAGACGGGTTAACGCGTCCTCGACGATTTGGCGCTTGGCAACCAGTTGACGCGCATAGGACATATGTTGCAGGGTGCAGCCGCCGCAAACGGAGGAAATCGGACAGCGCGGTGTGACACGGTCGGGCGAAGGTTCGAGGACCTCGATGAGCTTGGCGACGGCATGGTTTTTGCCTGCTTTGATGATATGGGCGCGTACCGTCTCACCGGAGATCGCATCCGGCACAAAGACAACAAAGCCGTCGGCGCGCCCTACCCCCTGGCCCTCGCTGTTTAAGGAGGTGACGGTTAGCGTGAGCGCTTGGTTTTTCTTGATTTCTGTAGTACGGTGGATGCTATTAGACTGAAACAGCATTGTCATAAAGTTCGTGTGGCGCAATATCCTGGCCGCCTGCCCATTCAATGGTTCTGCCGGAGGCGCGTACGGTATTGAAAAATGCCGGTTCCCGCAGCTTGCCAAACCAGTCGCCACTGATGTACGGCAACGCGTCAAACACCTTTTTCTCTCCGTTCTCAAAGGCTATGAATACTTTATAATCGGCCAGCGGTTTGGCGCTTATTACTTTGGGTTGCATCATATCAACTACCTCTCAACGCAACGGGTCTATTTTGAAGTATTCCCGACCCTCACTTAAAAGTTTCCAGTTCGCAAGAAGCTCATCGTGGTGAATTTCCGCCCAAGCAAGCACCAGCTTAAGTTTCTTGCCGGGAATGTCGCCCTCCAGGACCTGGCCATCCAGGCACACCACAACTTCCTCGCCCTGATACTCCGCGTGAAAATGCGGGACTTTATGTCTGCCGCCAACTTCCCGATACATCGTGACAATTATTCCAAAAAACATACTCAGCGTTGGCATACCAGGCCTCCAGTCAATTCTTTTTCATAAATAGTGTATCATGGGATTGTGTTTTTTTCAAGGTTATACAGTCGCTTATTTTAGTTTGACGTTTGTTTCGCCAAACTCCTGCTCCAGAAGTTGTTTGAGTGCTTCGCCCCACTGGACGTTCCAGCCCTGCGGCGCCTGGCGGGCAATGTTTTTCGCGCTGTCGTATAGAATAACGGGCGTATTGCCCGGGAAATCTTTGAGCAGACGGCGGACGCGCGCTTGCACTTCGTCGGTTACTGTGGGTAGGCGCAGATAGAGGTTCTTGCCAGCCTGATCGAGCGGGGAGAGTTCGTCGATCAGCAGGGAATTGCTGCGGTCCTCGCGGATATTCAGCTTGCCGCGCGCCAGCACGGGGCTGTCGTCGTGAAAGTACCGGCCGTAGCTTTGCAGGGTTTTGGTGAAGACGACCACTTCCACACTGCCCGTGATGCCCTCGAGCGTGGCGTAGCCGATAAGGCCGTTGCCCGATTTGGCAGGACGCTGCTTGCATTGCGTGAGCAGGCCGCCCACCTGCACGATGGCGTTGTCTGCGACGCCTGTCGCGCCGTCGGATTCCATGAGGTCCAACACTTGATGGGGTTGTTTTGCCAGAACGTCGGCGTAATCGTCGAGCGGGTGGCCGCTGAGGTACAGGCCGGTGGATTCGCGCTCGCGCTGCAGCTTGATCCGATGGGTGAGTTCGGGTGTGTCTGAGACGGATTGCTGTGTTTTTTTTGTTTCTATGCCGCCGCCCATATCAAACAAGGACATCTGTCCCGTGGCGCGCATTTTGCGCTCCTTTTGCGCGCCGTCCAGTTCTCGCTCAAAGGTTTGGAGCAGCTGCGCGCGGGTGTGGCCCATGCTGTCAAAGCCGCCCGCGCAGATCAGATTTTCGAGCATACGCTTGTTCAGGCCCTCGCAGCGCATGACAAAATCTGAAAAATCGGTGAACTTGCCGTTCTGCTCCCGATCCAATACCATGGCGCGCATGGCGGCGTCGCCCACGTTTTTTACGGCTGACAGGCCGAAACGGATCGCGTTCCCCTCGACGGAGAACTTCGCGCCGCTGGCGTTGACGTCCGGTGGCAGCAGCGGGATGCCCTGCGCCCGCGCGGCGTAGACATAGTGCGCGACGCTGTCTGTGTTGATCATGTAGCTGTTGATGGTCGCGGCGAAAAACGCGACGGGATAGTAGTATTTGAGCCAGGCGGTGCGGTAGGCCACCACGGCGTAGCAGGCGGCGTGGGATTTGTTGAAGGCGTATTCGGCAAAGTCCATCATCTCGTCGAAGATACGGCCCGCGACCGCCTCCGGCACGCCGCGCCGAACCGCCCCGTCCACGCCCTCCGTGCCATGGATAAAGCATTCACGCTCGCGTGCCATGACGTCACGTTTTTTCTTGCTCATGGCGCGGCGAATCAGGTCGCTGCGCCCGTAGGAGTAACCCGCCAGCGCGCGCACGATCTCCATGACCTGCTCCTGGTACACGATACAGCCGTAGGTGGCGGACAAGATGGGTTCGAGCAGCGGGTGCAGGTAGGAGATGGAGGACGGGTTATGCTTGCCGCGCACATACTTGGGGATCGAGTCCATCGGGCCCGGGCGGTAGAGGGAGATGCCCGCGATTAGATCCTCAAAGCAGTCGGGTTTCAACTGTCCCATGAACTGGCGCATGCCCGCAGACTCCAACTGAAACACGCCATCCGTGTCACCGCGCGCGATCATTTGATAGACTTTGGGATCGTCAAAATCATTATGAGGCGGTGTGATGTTCCCCACAAAGTCGATTGTGTCGCGTATCACAGTAAGCGTGCGCAGGCCCAAAAAGTCCATCTTGAGCAGACCCAGCTCCTCCAGGGTGTTCATGGTGAACTGCGTGGTGATGATGTCGTCGTTGCATTGCAGGGGCACGACGGCGGAGAGCGGCGCGCCGGAGATGACCACACCCGCGGCATGGGTGGAGCTGTGGCGAGGCAGGCCCTCCAGTTTTTGGGAGAGGTCGATGACCTTGCGCGTCGTCTCGTCGTTGTCGTAGAGCGCCTTTAGTTCAGGCGAGATGGTCAGCGCTTTTTCAATGGTGATTTTCAGGATATTCGGGATCATCTTGGCCAGACGGTCCACCTCGGCGTAGGGTACCTGCAACGCGCGGCCCACGTCACGGATCACGGCTTTGGCCGCCATGGTGCCGAAGGTGATGATTTGCGCGACATGGCCATCGCCGTACTTCGCGCTGACATAGTCGATTACCTCCTGCCGCCGCTCGTAGCAGAAGTCGATATCGAAGTCGGGCATGGAGATACGCTCGGGGTTTAGGAACCGCTCGAACAGCAGCGAGTAGCGGATCGGGTCCACGTCCGTGATGTCCAGCGCGTAGGCGGCAATGCTGCCCGCGCCGCTGCCACGGCCAGGGCCGACCACGATACCGCGTGATTTGGCGAAGTAAATGAAGTCCCACACGATCAAGAAATAATCGACAAAACCCATCGAGGTGATGACATCGAGTTCAAAGGTCAGCCGCTGCCGCACGGATTCGTCCGCGAGGGGCATTTTTTTATTTAGGCCCTGCTCGCAGAGTTTTTTCAGATACGCCTCTTTGTCCGTACCCTCGCCCGCCGACATGGGGTACTCGGGCAGGCGGCGGACGCCGAACGCGATCTCCACGTTACACTTTGCCGCGACCTCCAGCGTATTGGCCAGCGCCTCGGGGTAGTCGGGCAGGGCGGTCGCCATCTCGTCATAGGACTTGACGTAGAACTCCTCCTGCTGCATACGCATACGGTTGGGCTCGTCGACAAACTGCTGCGTTTGAATACAGAGCAGGGTGTCCTGCGCCTCGGCATCGTCACGGCTGACATAGTGGATGTCATTCGTCGCCACTGTTTTGACTCCCAGCTCTTGGGCCAGCGCGGCCAGTTTGGGCAGCACGTCTTTTTGCTCGGGAATACCGTGGTTTTGCAGCTCGATATAAAAGTCCTCGCCGAACATATCACGCAGCCGTCTTGCCAGCGCGTAAGCGGCCTCGTCCCTGCCGTTCATAAAATGCTGCGGAATGTCGCCCGCCAAGCAAGCGGACAGGCAGACCAGCCCCTCCTTGTGCTTTTCGAGCAGGTCATAGTCAATACGCGGTTTGTAGTAGAAACCGTGAATGAAGGCCTCGGAGGAAAGCTGCATGAGGTTGAGATAGCCCGTCTCGTTTTTGGCCAGCAGGATCAAGTGCGCGTTTTCGCGGTCCGCGCCGCCCTCGCGCAGGGTGTAATGGCGCGGCGCGGCATAGGCCTCCATGCCCAGAATGGGGTGTATGCCCTCCTGCTTGCAGGCGCGGAAAAAGTCCACCACGCCATACATGACGCCATGATCGGTGATGGCCAGCGCCTCCTGACCCAGCGCCTTGGCGCGCGCGACCAGTTCGGGAATGCGTGCCGCGCCGTCTAATAGGCTGTATTGCGTATGAACGTGAAGGTGGACGAATGGTTTCATAGGGGTATTATAACACAAAATTTGATACTGGGCGACTTGAAATGCAGTGCGGGAAATGATATAGTTTTGTTGATGAAAAAACTGATCGTTTCCGTTTTGATGGTTCTGATTTTATTGCTCGCCGTGTCCTGCGCGGGGTCTGTTCCCGCCGGTATGTCCACGCCCGCGCCTGCGTCTCCCGCGTGGCAGGATTTGATTACGGTGGCGTATCCTGTTGAAACGCTTAAAGCGTATGTAGAACGAGTGACGTATTCAGCCCGAAATTATAATCAGTACCCCAAAGTGTATTACAGTTCTTTTTCCAAGCGGTTTGCAGTCGAATTCGAGAGAAAGACGTATGAAGGCAGCTATGTCATACTCAAAGACGACAGCGGCGGTTTGGCGTTCATTTTCTTTGATAAGCAAGGTCTTGGGGTGTTGGGCTTTCATAACGATAGAATCAGAAGTAAAGCAGATTTTGACTTTATCGAACTTGGGGAAACAACCATGCGAGAGCTATATGATTTCGCGCTCTATGATATTACTGTAGGCTCCGGAATCATAACGAACTTTTATTGCGTCAAGGAAGGGTATCTTTGTGTTTCCTATAAAACCAAACACTCCGCGTGGGTGGATTGGATGGAAACAGTAGTTCGTGAAGTAGCGCTGATTACGAACGATGAAATCCTCAAATCCCCGTCGGGTTCGGAGCTCCGCTATATCCTGCCCATGGACAAGGGCAGCGATGATGACAACTATTTGGGCGCAAGCAGACCAACGCCGGACATCACGGCCGCGCCAACGGCAACGCCCATTCCAACCCCAACGCCCGAGCCGGACGAATACACGAAAATGGCGGTGCAGGCTTTTGAAAGCGGAACTTTTGAAAGCACGCTTGTCAATTACCATTTCGGTTTGGCGCTGCCATTTGAAAAAGTGGAGTATGACAAAGAAAAGGTGGAGCGCGCGCTGGAGGCAAATGGCGAGCCTTACTTCGAGTTAATAAGTAAATATGATTTGGACGCCTTCTACCAGTATGTTCAAATGGTGGGGATAAAACGGGTGACAGTTTCCCATGATCAAGAAAAGAACAAGTTCTTCGCGGAAGCCCGCGCACAAGACGGAATCTCCGCTTTTACCTTTGAACGGAACGCGGCTTATGAAGTCAAATATCCCTCAGAGAATGCGAAACTGCGCTTTCAAAACGCTGTGGATGGAGAGTATTCAATTTCTTGTTCCATCAACGGCGGCGACTGGAGAAGTATGTTTTGTTCTCGCACCTACCGTCAGGGTACTGATGAATTTGCTTTGCTTTCTTTTGCGAATATTGAGGGTATGCCGAGGCCGAGTTGCTCCTTCACTCTCCGAATTAAACCCGAAGACGACAGTTTGTTTCTTGTTGGTATGAATCTTCAGGAATATGAAACGCTGTCAAGAATCCTAAACGAGGCGTTTCTTCGTAATCTTTCAATAAAAGAGATTATTGCGGAGAATCAAATCCTTTTAAGAAAACTCACAGATGACGATGTTTCTTTTGAAAGGCTGTTGCAAGTGTATGGGATAAAAGCGTCGTAGTTTCTATCCCATGCCAAGACAACCGGCGGGCGACCACAGGTCGCCCCTACGGGAACGTCGGGCAGACGCCGACGCGCGCTTGAAAATCCTGTCTTGAAATCTATTCGTAAAAATGGTATTATTGTTTTCAATAATTGTTTGAGGTGATTGCTATGACAAAACCGGTTTTGATTACGTCCGATACCGCCAGTGATTTGGGTGCGGAGCTCTGTGCGCGTTACAACATTCCCTTAATCCCCCTGCACGTGCTGGTGGACGGCACGGATTATCTGGACGGGGTGAACATCGACGTGGACCGAATCTATCAGATTTGGGGCGAGAAGAAAGTGCTGCCCAAGACCTCCGCCATCAACGCGGAGGAGTTCTCGGCGTTCTTTGCGCCCTTTGTGGAGCAGGGGTATGCCGTTGTGCACGTTTCGATCGGCTCGGGTCTGTCCGCCTCCTGTCAGGCTGCCCACGCCGCCGCCGCGCTTTTCCCCGACGTTTATGTCGTGGACTCGTGCAGCTTGTCCACCGGCATTGGGTTGCTGGCCCTGGAGGGCTGCGACCAGGCAAAAGCGGGTTCAGGCGCGCAAGCTATCGCGGAGTCACTGACCGCGCTGGCGCAAAAAAATCGCGCTTCCTTTATTATTGATTCATTGGACTTCCTGCGCGCGGGCGGGCGTTGCAGCGCTTTGGCGCAGCTCGGCGCGAGCATGATGAACTTAAAACCCACGATCCTGGTGAAAAACGACGATGGCGGCCTGATGGGCGTGGGCAAAAAATATGTGGGCAAGCTGGCCCGCTCCATGCCGAAGTACCTGGCGGATCAGCTGCAGGGGCGCGGGGATATTGTTTTGAACCGCGCGTTTTTGACGCACTCCGGCCTGCCGCAGGAGATGCTGGACCTGGCCGTGGAGACGGTGAAGGGCATTGCGTCCTTTGACGAGCTGTTTGTCACGCGGGCGGGCGCTACCATCTCCTCGCATTGCGGACCGGGCACGATCGGCGTGCTGTTTATGACGAAATAGTATGATTCTTTCACTGTTGGTCACCATAGTCTTCGCGCTTTCGGGCCTGGGTATTGCGTCGCTGGTTCTCTCGCGGCAAAAGCCCATGGTGCGGATTTGGTTTGGGCTGGTGATCGGCCTATTTGAGATGACCTGGCTGCCCTCGCTCTTTGCGTTTCTGATCGGCTTTACGCTGAACGCGCAGCTGCTGGGGCTGGCTGTCGCGGTGATTTTGGGCGGGTTTTGTTTCTTTCGGGCGAAGGGCGGGTTTGCCGGACTGAAGTCGATCCGGCTGAATATCCCTGTGACGGTGGCCTTGCTTCTGATCTTTCTGGTGGGCGCGCAGCTTTTTTCCACGCACATTCTACTGCCCCAGGAGGGCGGCTATTATGTCGGGCAGACCACCTACGGCGACCTGGCCATGCACCTCGGGTTTATCACAAGCATTGCTTACCAAGGCGTGTTTCCGCCGCACTACAATATCTTCCCATTTCATCCGGTCAACTATCCTTTTTTGTGCGAGACCTCGAGCGCCACGCTGCTGCAGTTCGGCGCAAACCTGCGCGTGGCCTATCTGATTCCCGCGCTGTATGCCTACATCCTTGTGATTCTGGGGCTGTATTTCTTCTTTGAACAGTGGCTGCGCCGCAAGAATTACGCACTCTTTGCGACCCTGCTATTCTTTGTGGGCAGCGGGTTTGGGTTCTCCTACTTCTTTGATCTGGCGCGCGAGGGCGTGCCCGCCATCAGCAAGCTGCTTTCTGACTCCTCGCACCCGACTTCCTTTGCCTTTATCTTTGACGGGTTCTACCGCACGCCCACGAATCTGCCGACTGTGGGGCTGCGCTGGGTGAACCCGATCGTGGATATGCTGATCCCGCAGCGCGCCACGCTGTTCGGCTGGGCGTTTTTGTTCCCCTGCCTGTATCTGCTGCATGGGTTTATGTTCAAGGACGATCGGCAGAACGTCCTTCCGCTGGCGTTTTTGGCGGCGGGCATTCCGCTGATCCACACGCATTCCTTCCTTGCGCTGGGTATGATCAGCGCGGTCTATTTTGTTTGGGATCTGCTCACCAACTTCAACAAAAAACGTTTGATATACTGGGCGCTTTTCGGCGGCATTGCCATGGCGCTGGCCGCGCCGCAGCTCTTTGGCTTTGCCTTTTCGCAGGCGGCGGAGAGCGGCATGGTGAAGATCCATTTGAATTGGGCGAACGAGATCGACTCGTTCCTGTGGTTTTATATCAAGAATTTAGGCTGGATCTTTATCCTGCTGCCTTTCGGGTATTTGCTGCTGGGCAAGCGCGACCGCCGGGTCATGCTGGGCGCGCTGGCCCTCTGGCTGGTCGCGGAGTGCGTGATTTTCCAGCCGAATCAGTATGACAACAACAAGCTGCTCTTTGTTTGGTTCGCCTATTTATGCGGGCTGGCGGCAAAGCTGCTGGGGCACATCTACCGCCGCGCGCGCAGGGCGATAAGCAAGCGCGTGAGCGAGGGCGCGATTCAACGCGGGCTGAACACGGCGTCCCTGGCCCTGTGCGGGTTCCTGGTCGGTTTCTTCCTGTTCAAGCAAATGTTCTTAAAGGGCGACGCGGACTTTTCCATGCGAATGGATACCCTGCTCACCATGATTCTGCTATTCGGCTTTTTGCTGGTATTGCAGGGCTCCTCGCTGTGGCTTGGGCGAAAGCGCGCGGACACCGCCTTCGCGGTGCAGGGCGGGTTCGCGGTTGGGTTGACCGTTCTGCTCTTTTTCCTGCTGCGTCTGTTCTATCGGGAGTATATGGCAAGCTTTGTGACCCTGCCGCGCACGGGTCTGATGGTCCTGCTGTTTTTCATCATCGCCGGTTTTGTGGCCCTGTTGTATCAGCGGACGCTGGTGTTTATGCCCAAGGAGGAGCCGTCAGAAAAAGACAAGGCTTACGCGGGGCGGTATGTGGCGCTGCAGCTGGCGGCCTATGCCTTGGGTTTTACCCTGTTTGTCGGGGGCGTGCTGACCATCGTGCGGGAGTGGCGCAGCGAGTATCATTATTTCGGTCCGGCCCAGATCGAGGCGGCGGCCTTTGTGCGCGAGGAGACGCCGTCGGACGCCATGTTCCTCACCGATTATTCCTGGCACATCAACGCGATCTCCGCACTGACGGGGCGCAATATCGTTTGCGGGCCGGATCTCTTCCTGTTCTTCCACGGGGTGAATACGAGCGAACGGCATGAGCACGTGCGCGCCATGATGGAGGAACCGGCAAAGAGCCGGACTATTTTTGAAAAATATGACGTGCGCTACATCTACATCGGTCCGGCGGAGCGGAGCCGATTCGACTGTGACTGGGACTTTTTTGACAGCACGTATGAGGTCGTTTTCCGCAACAGCGAGACGGTCATCTATCGGGTGTCATAGTTCCGTATCCAATAACTGCACCAGCCATCTCAATATTCTGGCCGCGTCCGCCGCGGTTGGATTTTCGCCGCCCGTGAGCAGGGCGTTGGCCAAACCTTGCAGGGAAAGCTGCCGCAACTGGACGAGATAGCGCAGGATCGCCGCCGCGTCGGAGGCGTCCACAGTCCCGTCGCAGTTCGCGTCGCCGCGCAGGTTGGCGGGGCGCAGGCCTGTGCGGATCATCAGCGGCGCGGAGGGCGCGCCCGCCTGATGGGAGGCGTTTTCCGCCGTGCGCGCGAAGAGATAATAGACCGAGTATTCATCAAGATCGGTAAAAACCGGATCAGGGTTCCAGCCCGTTGCCGGAGGCGTAGGGCTTGTGCCGATGGCGTATTCCACACTCTGGCCGTTTGTCGGGGCGGGACTGTCGCAAAGCGTAATGCTGCCGGTCGTCTTACTATCCAATGCGGGCGCGGAGACGGTCGTACCTGTGGCTTTTTCCGCGCCCGTGGTATGGGATTGTGTTGCTGAAACACTGCCGCTCAGATTGTCGTCGCCCGCAAATTGGGCGGATAGCTGTAAGGTTTGCCCGAGGGGAAAGGCTGCCGTCGTCAACACGGCAAGGCCCGAGGCGTCGCAGATACCGTTGCCCAGCAGGGTTGTCCCATCGTAGAACGTCAGCGTTTTTCCCACCAATGTATCCGCGCCAGGGGCTGTAACGGACAGGCGCGCGGTGATCGTCAGGCTTTCGCCGGAGCCGGACTTTACTGAGGAAATATCCGTTACGGTTACGGCGGTGTTGGCCTTTTCCACCGTATGGACGAAAGGCTCTGAGGTGGCGCCGATGTGCAGCGCATCGCCCGCGTATTTGGCCGTGATATCATGGTCGCCTGAAGGCAAATCGGACAGGTTGCAGGTTGCCGTGCCGAAAACGTTTAACGCGCTCTCGCCGCATTTCAAACCGTTGCAAAAGAATTCGACAGTTCCGGTGGCTGTGCCCGGCGTTAATGTGGCGGTGAAGGTCACAACCTCGCCGTATACCGTTGCGTTTTTGTTTGCGATCACAGTAATTGCAGTGTTTTCCCTGCCGACCACAAAACGCGCGCCCTTGCCCGACAGAGTCTCCCGTCCCAGGAAGGCAAAGGTGATTTCTCGGTTTCCCTCCAGGTGCAGCGTTTGCTCCATTTCGGATTTATTGTGGCTCACGCCCGATTCGGTGTAGGGGACAATCAGCTCGCCTCCATTTGAATAGATCAGGCGCAGCATGGCGCCGGTCAAATCGACAGAAGTTTCGTTCAAGTCATAGTGTGTCTTTGTCGGCTGTGTGCTGACCTCAATGGCGGCCAGCGTGTTTTGGCCCGCCTGCACCGCGCCGCAGGTGACCGAACCGGACGTGGGACGCGCCGCGCCCACTTGGTCCTTGGCCAGAGCGTCAAGGATCGTTTCCCTATGAAACGATGTAAGGCCGGAGCCGGAGACGGACGTGATGGCTGACGATGCGTTCACCGCGATGCCGTTGCTCAGCAACGAAGTGGACCCGATTCGTTCGCCAAAAGCGTTTGCGCCAAATATCTGCGCGTGCGTGACGGTCGTTCCGTTTTCGATCAGATTGCCTGTGCCCTTTACCGTGCCTTCGACTTGACGCGGCGCCGTGCCGGCCGCATTGGTATTGCCCGTGACAATGCAGTTGAACAGGTTTGCGTTTGCGGCGTCCGCGCAGATTCCGCCGCCCATATTGCTAACGATGGTCGAGTGGATGATATACGTGTTCGCGGCACAGTCAATGGAACAGCTGGTTGTGTCGCGGGTGATGTTCTCCTCCACCGTGCAGTTGGTCATAATCAACAAGTCACTCGCAAAGGCAAGCAGGGCGCCGCCCGGGCCCGAGCGCGCCTCATTGCCCTCAAAGGCGCAGCCGTTCAGGCTGGCGGTATTGCGAACACGCAAGCCCCCGCCGCTGCCGCTTGCCGCATTGTCCTCAAAGGCGCAGGTTTCCAGCCGCGCCGCGCCGGCCATATAGGCGCCTCCGCCGCTGACCGCCGTATTCTCAACGAAACCGCAGCGGTTCAGCTCGGCGTCAGCCCCGGCATACAGCCCGCCGCCATCGGCGCTCGCCGCGTTTTCCCGAAAGAGACAATCGGCAAGCGTGGCTGTTCCATTGACGGCAAGGCCTCCGCCATTGACAGCCGTGTTGGAGATAAGGGCGCAGTTTATCAAGGCTGCGTCTCCGTCTATCAGCAACCCGCCGCCCCAGCCCTTTTCACTGCCGACCGGCGCGTTGCCGTTGCTCAACGTCAGCCCGCGCAGGGTCAGCGTGCCCGTCGCCGCCGTGCTGTGCAGCAGCCGAAAGTCACCCGTCCAGCCATAGATTCGGATGGTGCCCGCGCCGCCGTCGATGGTAAGATTCCTTTGATGGAAGACGATTTCTCCGCCTCGCAGAATGACCGAGTCAACCTCGGGCGCGAAGGTGATGGTGTCGCCGTCGCTTGCGTGCGCGATCACATCACGCAGGGAATCCGGTCCGTCGTCGTTGCCGTTTTTTACTTGCAGCGTTGGCGCGGTGGGCGCGGCGGCTGTCAGTCGCGGCAAAAATGAGAATAGAATCAACAGGAAGAGAAATACAGAAATAGCCCGTTTTTCCATGTGAAGTGTAACGCGCATAGTCCCCTGCCTCGCTTTGCTTTATTTTTGACTGTTTTGAAGTATGATACGATACTCGTTCCATACCAGCGGACGGCGTGTTTTCTGCCGCGGCATGGTAACGCGTCTCGGGAAGAAGCCCCATTTTCGCCCCTCGCGCAGCACATGGATAGGCGCGGCAGGCGTTTGCGCGCTTTTGACAGGCTCGTCCTGATAGGTGTCCAAGTAACGCAGTTTGGCGGGCGCGACGTAGACGGGCTCTTCTGCCTCTTCGTCCGGCATATCCGGAAGGATATCTTCAGATACGGGCGGCACCTCGAGATCCATCAGCGGCGTGTTTTGGAAAGGCGATTCCTCCCGCGCCTGCCTGCTGCGCAGCAGGCGAGCCGCTTCTGTCTCCGCGCGGTACAGGCCCAGCGCCACCAGGCCCGCGATAAGGATCAGTCCGACTGTCACAAGGGCAATGACCAGCAGCGTGGTCCCGAGCCGTCCGAGCAGGGAAGCGCCCGCGCCGTCGACCGGCTGCTGGGGTGAATGCGGGCCGAAGTCCAGCGTGCTCTGCGCGATGTCGATGGTCACGGGCTCCGTGCCGTGCAGCTGGCCGGAGATGTCGCTTGCCGACAGCACAAAGGACAGGGTCTTGATATCGGTCAGCTTGTACTCCCGCTGAAAGGCCGTGACACCCGTGCTGAGCGCGGCGACTTCAAAGACGGGGGCGGCCGTGAACACCTGGCTTTCCAGCACCTTTGCCTCCCGAATGGAGACCTGGGAGTAGTTGCGGATTTCAAAGTCAAAGAGGCCGAAGAGGGAACCGCTCGCGTCATAGTACAATGAGGTCAGCTTGACGATCAGGCTGAGATTGACCTGTTCGGATTCGATATAAGGCACGGCGTCATAGGTGTTTGGGTCTTGATGGGCAAAGGGCATACCGAAGATGTCTACTGCGGTTGCACGAAAACTGACCTGGCGCATTTGCCCCGCCGCGCTGGGCGGCGTGATGGTGAAGGAAAACGACTTGCTTTCGCCCGCGTCCAAGGCAAACTTGTCCATGACAAGGGTGTTGATATCGTCAAATACACGAATGTCCGTCATGGTCTGCGTGCCGGAGTTGGTCACAATCAGGGCAAAGGTCGTGCCCTCCGGCGTGGGCGGGTAGGGCTGTACGTCAAAGGCCAGCGCGACGGTCACGCTCTCCACGAGAATAGTCGTTTCTGCCTGTGTCTCGGTATTCTTGTTGCGCACGGTATAGGCCACGACGGGTCGGGAGCTGATGTTGTTGTCGCCCATCGTGCCGGTGAAGGTGACGGTCATGGTCTCCCCCGCCTGCAAGGTCGTTTTGGTGAGCGGGATATTACCCTGGCTGACATTCTCATCGCGCAGAACAAGGCCCGTCATATCAAACTTGGTGGGGTTGCTTAAGGTGTACTTCACTTCAAACGTGCCGCCGACGCGCACCAGGTTTTTGACCGCGACGCTTTTGACCACCATAATCGGCTCGGAAAATTTCTCGATCACAATGCTGGCGGTCACGCTATAGGCAACGGAGGGTACGCCCGTCTCCCAGCGCAGCGTAAAGAAAAGCGGCTTGCCCAGCCAGTCGCCCTGTATGTCCACATTATTGACCGTGACATCGGAGACGGAGTTGGCGGGAATGGTGAGGCTGGGCACGACACGCGGCGCGGCGAAAGCCACGCTTTCGATCACCGCGCCGGACAGCGCGTAGGCTGCGTTGGTTTTATTGTGCAGGGTGAATTTGATCCACGCGACCCGACCCGAATCGGATAACTCGGTATCAGGCGCGTAGGTGATGGTCATTTCGATGGGGTCCGCCGCAAGGGCCGTCCGCGCGGTTGGCAGGGCAATCGCGCAGAGCGTAAGCAGCAGCAAAATGGCCAGAAATTTCTTCATCAAGCCTCCAAGGGAAAGGGGCGTTCTGATTCGCAAAGGGGTTCCGCCGTAATCTGAACGCTGAATTGCGCCGCGAGCGCGGTCAGAAAAGCGGGACGCTCATGGTTTTTTACCCAAATGTCGCAGGTCACCTGTTGCGAGAACGCAACCATTT
>Ga0123353_10004668_pt1 | contig 17711 bp, 13 predicted proteins | sample TergutLab28metaG_3_FD_92763 | JGI IMG/M metagenome (GOLD analysis project Ga0123353, IMG submission 92763) | Labiotermes labralis P3 segment gut microbial communities from Petit-Saut dam, French Guiana - Lab288 P3 | ecosystem: Host-associated > Arthropoda: Insects > Digestive system > Gut ... | reverse complement strand
TTGCAGGATTGAAGTGTTCATTTTAACCTCCGTGAATGGAAACTTTTGGCAAAACTTTGACGCTGACGCACCGCACTTACGTTAATACGAAGAAACTGCAAAATTGTTAGGGAAAAAAACTTGCAATCGGACTGGTAATCTTACCTACACGGTTGACATCACAGGCATCAGCGGTTAAAATAGCCGTCAGGAGGTAGTATCTTTTTTTGAAACAACGTTGAAACAATAATCATGCCGCACAATACTGTATCGGATAGAGCGCAGGAAAAACTGGACGAAGTAAAAGCGGCAATACCGCACCGGGAACCGTTTCTCCTTGTCGATGAAATTATCGAATTCGAAGACAAACGGATGATATGTAAAAAAACATTCACCGGCGATGAGTTTTTCTTTCAAGGACATTACCCCGGTATGCCGGTTGTGCCGGGCGTTCTGCAATGCGAGGCGGCGTTGCAGGCGGGTGCAATTTTACTCACCCGAATTTATGCAGGTGAATCCCTCGGAAGCCGCGTGCCGGTCGTTGCCAAAATGGGAGAAGCACGATTCAAACAAATTGTCAAACCCGGCGATACGATTTTTATTGAGGTCAAATTCAAGGATAAAATGAGCAGTGTATATTTCCTTCACGCAAAAGTTACGCTGAACGGAAAGTTAAGCGTGCAGTTTGACTTCGCCTGTGCTTTGACAGAACAAAGTAAAGTAATGTAAAATTATACAAAGTAAGGAAGGTTATTATGGCAGATGTAGAATCATTAGTATCATCAGCGGCAACCGTTTATGCGAGAAAATACGGCAAAGAGCCGCAATGGTTCGCCGCCGCACCCGGACGGGTTAATCTCATCGGCGAACACACCGATTACAACGACGGCTTTGTTTTTCCAATGGCGATTGAACGTTATACCGTTATCGTTGCCGGTCCCGCAGAAGCGGAAACCGATGCCGAGTTTTACAGTATGTATAAAAATAAGTCGGCATTTGTTCAGGTTGACGGTTCGGCAAAGCCGCCGCTGCATGTTGCTTGGTTCAGTTATATTCAAGGAACGGTTCAGAACGTTTTTGAAGCGGGCTTGACAATTCCACCGTTCCGTGCCGTGGTGGTTTCCGATGTGCCGCTCGGTGGAGGATTGTCGAGCAGTGCTTCGCTGGAAGTTGCCGTTGCAACTTTACTCGAATCGGCTGCCGGTAAAAAACTTGACCCCGTTGAAAAAGCACTGCTGTGTCAAAAAGCGGAACACTTGTACGCTAAAATGCCTTGCGGAATTATGGACCAGTTTATCTCGGCAATGGGCGAAAAAGGTTTTGCCATGCTGCTGGATTGCCGCAGTAAGGTGCCGAAGATGATTCCGATGGATTCGCCCAATGTTTCGGTTCTCATTATCAACAGCAACGTGAAACATACGCTCACCGGCAGTGAATATCCCGACAGACGGCGGCAATGCGAAAAAGCCGCTGCGTTAATGGGCGTGCCGATGCTGCGCGATGCTGACTTGGAACTGCTGCAAGCGAAAAAGGAAGTATTCGACAAAGAAATTGACGGCGATATATGTTTCCGAAGAGCAAGACATGTCATTACGGAAAACGCCCGAACACTTGCGATGGCGGAAGCATTGACGGAGAAAGAATGGAAACACTGCGGCGAATTGATGTATGAAAGTCATGCGTCTATGAAAGACGACTTTGAAATAACCTGTCCCGAAGTCGATATACTGGTTGACGTTACGTCAAAGCAAAAGGGCGTATTCGGTTCAAGAATGACTGGCGGCGGCTTCGGCGGCTGTACTGTTTCGCTGGTGGATACGGACAAGATTAATGATGTTATTGAAAGCGTTTCGCAGAGGTATGAAAGACAAACCGGCATCTTGCCGACTGCCTTTGCCACTCAAGCGGCGCGCGGAGCGTATTGTCCGAAAGAATAGATGTTGGCAGAGCGGCACGGCAAAGAACAACGAGCGGAAAACTATTATTGTTTCCCGCTCTCCGGACATCACGACTCCCGATGGTGCGGAATGGTAAGCAGCGATTCGGTAAAACGCCGGTCAGACATCACCGCCCAAAGTTCATGGTCGGTAAAGAGAACAATCGGCGCAACTTGAAACGGTTCCTTGAATTCCCAACACCGCAGGTATCGCCGAATCGCTTCCTTTGCTTCCCGCTCGTTCCCCAATGCAATATAGGACTTCGCCGCTTCTTGATGCGATTTTGCCTTGTCCAGCCGGTCTGAATACCGTTCGTAAATTGTGAGATGAACCTCTGTTGCCGCTTTTGAGTAAGCATCGTGGACCACATCGTCAAAGGAGCGAGATTGTTTCCAACGTCGTTCTATCCTTCTGCTGCGATGTTCTGGTACGACAGTTTTGGCAATACGTTCCAATGATTCCAAGTTGATTTTTCCTTCCTCTTTCAATCTTGGACGGGATTCCCAAAAGCGGCGTTTTATGTTTTCCGGGTCAGAAATCAAAGAAATCGCCTGATGATACATATTGTAGTTTTTGTAGCGATGTGATGTATTGGGGTTAGTGTTAGCGGACGTGTCTTGTTTTTTCTTGAGTTGTTGAAGATACGCCCGACTTTCTTTCCATGCATCGAGTTGACAGGCACAAAGGACAAGCAACGTGAGGTGGTGTTCTTTGTAACCGCTCATGAACCCCCGAACCGTTTCCCAGTCCTGTTCGGATTCAAGAAAATCGCGGACAAATTGCATTCCCCGTTTCCAATCGTGACGGAAATAACTCAACTCGGCAAGGGCGACGGACTTGACGGTATCAAAGCCGTCCACCCGGTCGAACAACCGGGTTCCTTCTTCGACTTTGCCGAGGCGGATTTTTTCAAACGCTTCGTAGAGTTTAGCGGATATTGCTGTCATGGCTGTATTATAGCACTTTCATGTTTTCGTTCAAGAACGATAGTCCCCCCAACGATTTACCACTCAACATGGCACTTTTTGCTCTTGCCAAATCCCGCCGATGTTGTACAATTACCGCAGGTCTATGAATTCGGTAGGATTGAAATCCTACGCTAAAACAATATACCACTAACTATACCACAAAAAAATGTACGGTGCTGAATTCCTCGTTAAAGAAACCAAAGGACTTTCCGAAGCGAACGGTCCGAAATCGCTGATGCCGACTTCACTTCGCAGTGCCGAAGGCAATCTGGAAATGTGCTGGAACATTCCGCAATGGGAAGAATTCCGAAAGCAGGCACATGACATCAAACGATATACTCTCGCAAACCTCGATAAATTGCTCGAACAGTTTATCGAAAAAGTTGAACAGCGGGGAATCAAAGTTCTCTTCGCTGCCGATGCCGGTGAAGCAAACGAATTAGTTCTTGACATCTGCAAAAAGAACGGTGCCAAGACCGCCGTCAAAGCAAAATCGATGGTCAGCGAAGAAATTGATTTGAATCACAACCTTGCCCGCAGCGGCATCACCGCACTGGAAACCGACTTGGGCGAATACATCGTTCAACTAGCGGGACAGCGTCCGACGCACATCGTCACACCGGCACTGCATCTTTCCGCTGCGGAAATCGGACAACTCTTTGCGGATAAACTCGGCGAAGAATTTACGGAACAGCATTCCAAACTGACGATGATTGCCCGCAAACGGCTGCGCGAGGAATTTGTTAAAGCGGACATCGGCTTTTCCGGCGTGAATTTCGGTATTGCGGAAACCGGCAATTTTGTGTTGATTGAAAACGAAGGCAACATCGGTTTATCGACTTCTGCACCGAAAATCCACATCGCTTTCATGGGCATCGAAAAGTTGATTCCGCGTCTTGATGATTTGCCGCTGTTTCTCAATGTGCTGCCGCGAATGGCAACCGGTCAGAAATTGACGACTTACGTTCACATGTTTGCTGGACCTGCGCCCGGCAGAGAAATGTATCTGATTCTCGTTGACAACGGCAGAACGAAGGCGTTGAAAGACCCGGAATACCGGCAGATTCTTCAATGTATGCGCTGCGGCTTGTGTATGAATAACTGTCCTGTGTATCGGCATGTCGGCGGCTGGGCTTACGGCTGGGTTTATCCCGGTCCGCTCGGCGAAGTGCTTGTGCCGCAACTGCTCGGTATTGAAACCGCTTGGAAACTGCCGTTTGCTTGTTCGCTTTGCGGAGCGTGTACTTCGATATGTCCGGTCAAGATTGATTTATCGCATTTGATTGTGAAGAACCGGCGCAGAGCGGTTAAAGCGAAGACACCGGCTGGCAATTTCATTGAAACCCTGACTTGGAAACAGTATGCTGTTTGGATGCAGACCGGCTGGCGTTTCCGGTTTTTAATGCGGTTCATCAAATTCGGAATTAAGATGACACCGTTTCTGCCGCGACTGCTGCACCTTGACAAACTCGGAGCGTGGACCCGCGGACGCACTTTGCCGGAAGTTCCGAAAGACGGTTCGTTTCGGGATTGGTGGTCAAAGAGGCGGGGACTTTAGTCACCGCCCCAACGTTAACGTTTCAAAAATCTATCAAGAAATTCAAACGACTTCACGGCATTGATGCGGTGTCCGCCTTTGAACCATTCGATTTCAAATCGGTCGGGAATGTCGAGTTGCGCCCGATAAAGATGCTGTACCTTTGCGGCTTCATAGCCGACTTCCTCATCCCAGCCGACACCGTCGAAGTTGCCCCGTTCTACGAAAAATGGACGCGGAGCAATCAATGCCGCAAGGTCGGAATAGTTGAACTTCTCTGCCATATCAAACGTATACATTTCATATTCTATCGTATAAGGATAAGTGTACGGATAAAATGTCGACACCATTTTGACATCCCAGCGGTTGAAGTCACCGGAACAAATAACGAGTTTGTATTCATCTACCAGCGGCGGAATACGCATCGCCGACTTGCCGCCGTAAGACAGTCCGTAATACCCAAGACGTTCCATATCGGCGTTGGGAAGCGTTGCCAAAAAGCGGACTATCTGACGATTCATGGAAACCATCAGAGCAAACGCCGTCTGTTTAATCGGATACGCCTTCCGCTGGGTTTGCCGCTGCTTGTCGCCAAGCACGTAAAGATGCTGCGGCGCAAAGGTAATGTACCCCTTTCGGGTAAGCCGTGACAGAACACCGTTATAAGCGGGTTTGCCGCCTTCAATCTGGTCTTCAACCCGTCCATCGAGACCGTGCTGGACGACAACCATCGGATATTTTTCGTCTGCTTTCATGTTCTTCGGCATAAACAGCAAACCATAAGCAAACATGCCGGGATAAACATCCATCACGACTTCATAACCGACCATCTCGTCTGATTCGTACGCTTGACGTGAACGAACATTCAGCGGCAGAAATTCCTTGTCGATTTTGCCGAGAATTTCGTTCTCGAAATACTCTCTGTAAAACTGCTTCGATTTTTCAAATGCTTCCGGTGTCTTCGTATCGAGTTTCGACATAAAAAGTTTGCGTGTCAGCGGCGAGCGATGCAGCAGTTCCTGTGTGTGCTTGTTGAGAGCAGCGACCATCCGGCGTTCACGAGTATCTGCCATGGATTGGAATCTTATATGGGGAGAATAATGTGTCAACGTCGTTTCTGTTTTTTCGGTTTCTGTTTGCACGGGAACGACAGAGGTTTGCAGCCAGTCCTTCTTTTCGATTTTTTCGGCAAGCGGTGCAGCGAAAGACCGGGCAAGATTCGCTTCGGCTTCTACCGTTTCCGGCTTCGGCGGAACTATCTTGCCGGGGGCACCGACATTGCCGCGCGGAATCTCTTCGACTTCACCGACTTCCGGTGTGATGATTTTCAGTGTTCTCGGAAAAATCATTGCCGCAATTTGAGCATCGCCGAAGCGTTCTAAACGACCGAAGACGTTACGGTCGATTGGTTCCTCCCAAATATTATTGCGATTATCGAAATACCCGTGAACCGTTACGGAATCAATTCGATTATCCAATGCGGCGGCGTAGAAAGCGAGCATTCCGCCGTCCCGATGTCCCTTGACATGAATCGGAAGGTCTTTCACCGTCTGGAATTTTCGTATCCAATCGACGAGAGCAAGAACCTGTTGAATTTCGTAACCGATAAGGTGCCGCCCCATCTCGAAGGCACCACGGTACAGATATTCCCGATTCGTGAGCGTTGACTTGCGGGAGTTTGGATATGGTGCCGAGAATTCCGTCAATGTTCGGCTGACGGTCATCGGAATCAGCGTTGCAACGGTTTTGTCTTCGGCGGCACAAATTTTCTCAACGAGACCTTCAGGATATTCTCCGGCATCGGGAATGACGATGTCGATGCGGCTTGCCAGCCGTCTCGGACTGATATAGAAACCCTCAGCGATGTAATCACCGAACACGGGCCAACGAATTGCATAGACAGTGTAAGAGTCGTTTGCCGCCAACCCTGGGGATGCCCCCCTCTTAACGATGTACTCCGGTGCATCAAATACAACACGTTCATCGACAACACCGAGGATTCGGGCAAGTTCCTTTCGATTCGTTTCGAGGGACTTTTCGTACGCTTCAACTGACGACAGGTCGCGCTTCCAGAACGTCTCCTGCCGTTTGACGGTTTCCAGCGTCTCGGCAAGGAAAAAAGCATCGGCGGCATCGGTTAGTTTGACGACGAGGTCTTCGTCCCAATCGAGCAGTGCCGTGCCGGGCAATGGTCCGCCGGGCGACTTTTTGATTTCGGAAGGTGTCTGCGCAAATACAACAGACGTAAATAAGACGACAATTATTGCAATAAAACGGTACATAATTAGGTACTGAAAATGGGTTATTCGGTAGATGACCATTAGTTCATCGTATCATAGAAAGGGTGATTATCAACAGACCGACTGTAGGTTTTTCTTATCCGCAGATTGAAGCGACACTTTTTGCTCTTGCCAAGTTTAACGGACTGGGGGACGCAAAGGATTCGCAAAACGCCGGCAAGATTTTTACCTCCATCTCGCAAGATACACTCCGTTTTTCCGAAAAATACGGTAAAATTAGGCATAATGTTTATTCGCTTTCTCAAACTTATCCGGTTTTCACATACACTTTTTGCGCTGCCGTTTGCCGTTCTCTCCGCAGCAATGGCTTGGCGGTTAAACGTTGAAGAAAACGGCGGTTATATTCCCCGTATCGTTGACATCGCCGGTATTCTTCTCTGCATGGTTTTTGCCCGCAGTGCCGCTATGGGATTCAACCGCTGGGCGGACCAAAAAATTGATGCTGCTAATCCGCGGACGGCAAATCGGCACATTCCGGCGGGAATGTTGACTTCCAAAAGCGTTCTCGTTTTCACTGCCGCTTGCTCGCTGGGATTTATCGCTTCTACGCTGCTGTTTTTGCCGAATCTTATACCGGTCTGTTTTTCGCTGCCGGTTTTGCTGTTTCTTTTCGGATACAGTTTTACGAAACGCTGGACGGTATCCGCTCACTTCTGGCTTGGAACAGCGTTGATGCTTGCGCCTCTTGCCGCTTGGGTCGTGATAAGACCGGTATTGTTTCCGATTCCGCTGCCGCCGGTGCTTCTCGGCTTAGCCGTCTTGTTTTGGACAGCGGGTTTCGACTTGATTTACGCTTGTCAAGATGCCGAGACGGACGCAAAGCAGAAATTGTTCAGTATTCCGGGCAAGTTCGGAATACCGGCAGCGTTCCGTATTTCAGCGTTATGTCATTGTGTTTCGACCTTGTTTTTTGCGGCAGTATTTTGGATATATCCTCCGTTTTCTTGGATTTTCGGCAGTGCGGTTTTGTTAGTTGCGTTGATATTGTTTGCGGAACATTGGTTTTCCGCCCCTCGAAAAGGGGAACTGCCGGACATTAATCGAATTAACATTGCATTTTTTCAGATGAATGTAGCGGTCTCGGTCGGTTTGCTGCTTGCCGGTGTAATAGATGTTGTGATTTAACCATTTTAACATTTAGTAGTTAATGATGAGTAGCGAGCGGCGGGCTTACAAGAGTTCGACCCTGCCGCTGTTCCGGTGCCATGTAAGAACGTGTTCCTGCAATTTGCGAAGCATCGGCTTCCGTGTATTGAGACGTACTCGCCCGAATCTCCTCCGCCAATCCTACGCCTACCGCAGCATACTCACAATCTGTTCCAAATCATTCGCAACCGAAACAGGATGATTGGCAAACACCCGTGTCTTCACTCCCCGTTTGCCGAGAATCTCTTCGTAAAAATCCTTGTCAGTTCCGTGATATGCAACCGTTGCATTCGGGTCTTTCAACTGATGTCCCGTCAAGATGCAAACCACGCTTTCGTCTTTCGCAATGATACCTTCGGCTGCAAGTTTTTTTACACCGGCGACGCTTGCCGCACTTGCGGGTTCGCAGCCCAAGCCGCTTGCGCCGACCTGCGCTTTAGCATCGAGGATTTCCTGTTCCGAAACCTCTCGGACGACTCCGTTGCAGAAGTCCAACGCCCGCAAGCATTTAGAAAGATTTACCGGTCTGTTGATTTCGATTGCACTGGCTATTGTTGACGCTTTGCGTCCTTCGCTGTTCATCGTTTCGTAGAATTTTTTCGTCAAATTTTTGTCATAGCGTCCGCCGTTCCAGCGCAATCCTTCTTTTTCGTAAAGGCGATACAAGGTGTCTGCACCCGCTGCATTGATGACCGCAAGACACGGAACTTTTTTAATGAGACCGAGTTGATGCAATTCGATGAACGCTTTGCCGAAAGAACTCGAATTGCCGAGGTTGCCGCCCGGCACTGCTATCCAATCCGGTACTTGCCACCGCAGGGCTTCAAGAACGCGGAACATAATCGCTTTCTGACCTTCGAGACGGAACGGATTAACGCTGTTGACGAGATAGATTCCCAATTCTTTGGAAACCTGCTGCACTCTGCTCATTGCGTCGTCGAAGTCGCCGTCAATTTGGATGGTTTTCGCACCGTAATCGAGTGCTTGCGAAAGTTTTCCGTAAGCAATTTTTCCGCTGCCGATGAAGATAACGGACTGCATCAGGTTGGTACAGGCGGAATAAATCGCAAGCGACGCGCTGGTGTTTCCCGTTGAGGCGCAGGCAGCCCTACTTGCTCCAACAAACGCCCCGTGTGAAAAGGCGGCGCACATTCCGTTGTCCTTGAAAGAACCGGACGGATTGAGACCCTCGTATTGCAGGAAAAATCTGTCGGGCTTGATACCAGCGTATGGGGCAACGCGCTGGGCGTTTTGCAGAACAGTTTGTCCTTCGCCGATGGTGACGCATTTTTCAAGCGGCAGGAACGGCAGGAGTTGATGAAACCGCCATACTCCGCTGAAGCGATGCGGGTTTGAGCGTTCCGACCAGTAGGATTCAAAGACGTTCAGGGACTTTAGCGGTTTGACGGCATTCCAATCGTATTGGACATCGAGCAATTCACCGCAGGCGGGACAGCAGTGAAGTACTTCGTCTACGCCAAAGGTTTTCCCACAATCGGGATTGATACAGCATTGATAAGCGGACATGAATATAAAATGTTTGAGCGAAAATTAGCAAGGAAATTATATTATCACGTTGAAAAAGCGATTTGTCAATGGATTTAACCTGCCGTTAATTTCAACGTTTTACATTCGGCAGATACCACGTGAGCAAGCCGATGAGAGGTAAATAGGCGCAGACATTATACACGAAACCGATGCTTTGATAATCCGCAAGAATGCCTAGCAGCGAAGAGGCAATCGCACCCGCCCCAAAGGAAAATCCGAAGAACAAGCCGCCGACCGTTCCGACTTTGCCCGGCATTAACTCTTGAGCATAAATTATAATTGCCGGAAATGCCGAAGCCATTATCGCACCGGCACACATGCTCAACGCACAAGTAGCCCAAATGGAATTCACAAGCGGCATTATTAACGTGAGCGGAGCAGCCCCCAAGATTGAAAACCAGATTATCCGCCTTCTGCCGTATTTGTCGCCGAGCGATCCGCCGATTAACGTTCCCGCTGCGGACGCAAACAGGAACGCAAACAGGAACAACTGCGAGGAATGTTCCGTGATACCGTATTTGTCCATCAGATAAAACGTGAAAAAATTTGATATGCTGATAGTGTAGAGATTCTTCGAAAAGACAAGCACTAACAGAATAAATATCGTAAAGGCAATCGGCAGGTTATCATTTGCCGCTCGTATTGTATTACTCGCCGCTTTTGTTTCCGCTAGCGGTTTCTCCTGTTGTTCTTTCAAACGGCGGACGTACCATCTGCTCAAAGGCAAACTCCAAAGAATGGCAGCAACGGAAAGCAGTGAGAACCAAATGATACTGCTCTGTTTTCCGCCGCCGAAAGAATACACCACAAAAAATACGAGCAGCGGTCCAAGTGCAGCACCGGCATTGCCGCCGACTTGAAAAACTGACTGTGCGAATCCCAATCGCCCGCCGGAAGCAAGGAACGCCAAGCGGGTTGCTTCCGGGTGTGTTATCGCAGAACCGAAACCGATGAAAGTCACTGCGAGCAATATCAGCGTATAATTTCCTGCTTGCGATAAAAGTATAATTCCGAAAAAGGTCGAACACATTGCGGCGGTCAATGCGTAAGGCATCGGATGTTTATCGCAATACCAGCCGACGAGCGGCTGAAAAATCGATGACGAAAATTGAAATACTGTAGAAATCAATCCTATCCAGAAAAACGACAGTGCGAGTTCGCTTTTCAAAAGCGGAAATATCGCTGGAATTACCGATTGAAATGTATCGTTAAAACAGTGACATCCGCACAAAGTCCAAAGAATGATATACGATGTTTTTTGGGCGGACGCTTCAACTTTTATATTTGTTGCCATTGGATTATCTGCTCCGATTACGTTATATTATAACCGTATTACAGATAAAACAAGGCGGTTCGTGTTTCGTTTAACGGCGATTCTACGAACCAAACGCTAAATGTGAATGAATTATGCCGATTCCGCTTTCCGAAATTCCTTTTGTTCCACTGAAAGAATTGTACGCCGTATGTTCGCAACTGCGGCAGAAGTCCTTCGGCAGCCGTGTCGAATTATGTTCGATAGTCAACATCAAGAGCGGACGCTGCGCAATGAATTGCCGGTTCTGCGCACAGAGCGGACATTACAACACCGGCGCGCCGGTCTATCCGATGCTGGATTCCGAAACATTGAAACAAGAAACCCGCCGCATCTGGAAACAAGGCGTGAAACGAGTCGGCTGGGTCGCAAGCGGTTCTGCACCGACCGAACAGGAATTCAAACAGATAATCGAAACGGCTGAAACACTTCTTGCCGAAAACAATGCGGGTTTCTTGTGCAGCGTTTCAATAGGACAATTAGACGAAACGAAATTACGGCAAATTAAAAATGCCGGTTTCCTGCGGATACATCATAATCTTGAAACCTCGGAGCGGTTTTATCCGAGTATCTGCACGACTCAAAAATGGCGGGACAGATATGAGACCGTCAAGAGAGCGAAAGACCTCGGCTTGGACGTTTGCAGCGGCGGAATTTTCGGACTAGGTGAAACATGGCAAGACCGCACCTACCTTGCATTGATGCTCAAGGAGTTGGATATAAAATCGGTGCCGCTCAATTTTATCCGACCGGTTGCGGGAACGCCGCTGGCGAATCAACCGCCGCTGATGCCGGAAGAGGCACTTCGCATAACGGCACTGTTTCGTATTGCTTTACCGTCAGCGGCGTTGCGTCTTTGCGGCGGCAGGCCGCAAACGCTCGGCGAAAGACAAACGGAGTTGTTTGCCGCCGGTGCGGACTCGCTAATGACCGGCGATTACTTAACGACAACCGGCTGCGGCGTTGAACAAGATATGGAAATGATTCGCAGGCAGGAATTGATGGCGGATTGATTTCCATTTTGCCAAGTCCGGCTGCAAGTTTCAGGTTTTGCTAATCTTTGCGTTCCTCCCGCGTTCTTTACCCTAAAAACAAACCTCCAGCGCAATCTGCTCAACCGCTTGGCGCAGTTTTTCAATAGCATTTACCAATTCCTTCGGTATTGGAACGATACGATGGTACTGATACAATCCCAGCCATTCGCCTTTGCCGAGAACGGTATCCTGCTCCTTCCACTTGACCGTGTTGTCGAGGTAGTGCTTGTACAACCGCAGTACATCTTTTCCAATGTCGGAACAGTCCGACCAGTCGAACAACTTTGTGTTAAACAGATTTAACTTGTTTTCGACAATGATGCCGCCGTTGATAGTCCTTCCCTTTTTAGTGGTAATTATAGTTTCCTCTAACCGGGCGGTTGTCGTGCGGTTGCGGGTGCTAACCAGTGCATATAGTATCGCATCGGCTTCTTCACTCTGTTTTAGGTTTCGGGACAGTGCCGAAAGAAAATCAGCGTTGTTTTTCCATGTCGGCTTGATACTCCAATAGAGCCCCAAACCACATAATACTTTTTTGTAGTTTCTTTTGTTAATAAATATTGGAACGTAGTTGTCGATAACGTTGCCGCTGACCATCCGCGAAAAATTCTGTTGCCGCATAAACGCCGAAATAAAACCGGCGGATGCCCACGTCCCTTTTGGACGATAATTGCTCATTGTTGACTTTCCGCCATACGTTTTTAATCCATTCGCTTGTACAACAGTTAATTCATCACATGGCAACCCCTCCTTTGGAAAAAAGTATTGACGAAAACTGCGTTTGGGGTCTTCTTGCACAAAACTCTTCTTTCCTTTGAAAACGCCTTTAGCGTATCCTTTTCGGTATTCCAAAATATCGTATTCCATTTTTCCCCAGCGTCCCTTGGTCCGACAATCAAAAACCGAAAAAACGCTCGGAAAATTCCCATTTCCTTGATGCCACTTATTGGCACAACAAATTAAACCCCTCTTAAAAACCGGTCGCCAAAATTTTCGCAGATTTGCATACTCTTTTGAAACAAACGCTTTCATTGTAGTATAGCAGCCCAACACATATTTACACTTAAATTCCTTTTCGATGCGGAAAAGGAACTGCGCATACTTTTCCTTGCTTTCAATCGAAAGATTATGCCCTTTCATCTGGTCTTTAACGTTCGAGACCGATACATTTTTTTTATACCACTTGGTATCGTATGTTGCTTTTCCGCTTGAACCTTCCCCATAAGGCGGATTGATAAAGAACAGCCATTTAATCTGCTCGTTTGCCATGTCCCGCAACACTTCTTCAGGAAAATTTATGACATGCGTATTCAAAAAATCCATTTTCCACACTTTTTTGCACATCGGCAGCATTTGCCGGACGTGATGCACTTCGCCGGAATCAAGCGACGAAAGATACGTGTATTGCAGTGCCGACCGGGGAATAACATCGATTGCCAATCCCCCTTCACCGCAACTACAATCCCAAATCCGCCAAGTGCCGTCAAGCCAAAATTCTTTGCCCAATTCCTTTTCCAAATATGCCCAGCCGTGTCTTGCCAATTCTGTAGGTGTGTAAAACTGTCCCTTCTTGCGCCGGGCTTCCATGTCGACTGTGTCGTAAATCTTTTTCAGAATGGCATTGACGATTTTGTCATCTTTGATGCGTTTCCAATTCCGCCAAAAACCTTCATACTCACTTTTTGGACAACGTTGAATCATCATCAATTCGTCGTCGACCGTAAAATGAACGTTAATCGTTTCCTTTCCGATTAAATCGGATTCAATCAGAACGATTTTACCTTTTTCATGACAATCTTGAACGCAAACGTACCGCTCCTGTCCCATCGCATTTTTACTCAATAATTGGCTGAACACGTTGCCCCAGTGCGAATAAACGGCATCGAAACTGTATTCCGTAACATCTTCCATGATCATGGTTTCGGTAGTGAGCATGGAACGCAGTTGCCGGAGTGCTTTTTCGAGTAATTCCTGCGTTGAAGTAAAAATATAATTGAGCGGTGCTACCTTTTTACATAACTCGATGACAGCGTTATCCGGCGCAGAGGCAATGCCTTGACGGAAGAGTTCGTTTTGCTTGTAAATGTGTTCGACTGCTTGTCGTTCATAAAACACGAATTCGTCTTTGTCAATCAACACGATGTAGGGCGGAACACGACCGGTGCCGTCGGCTTGAATTCGTCCGTCGACGTAAAGGGCGTTGCAATAGTACAGTGCTTGCGCCAGCACTTTTGCGCGGTCGCCGCCCGGCTGACTCAAGTCGACATCGTGTTTGAATTCAAACAGTACGTTTTTGTGATAAACGTCGGTGCGCCCCTCTTCAAGCGTAATCTCATCGCAGTCGAGTTGCTGCATGACGAGTTGGCGCACAGTCGCCTCGGAGTTGGCATTGTGCAACTTGGCGAGCAGGTCTTTCGGAATTGAAAATAGTGTTTCACTCATGGCAGTATTATTATAGCGTATCTACAGCGATTTTACATAGCGGCACTGTTCTAAATGTTCCTGCGGGTGTGTAAAACTTTAGTAGGGAATTTTGGCGGTGGTATTCAGGCAGTCGCCGAAACTTGCGGTCAGAACAATTTACAGCGACAGCGGTTCGTTTGCCAGTTGTCTTTCGTGCTTCGTCATTTCGTAAATATCCCGCAGAAGTTGAATATCACAAGGACGCTGTACAACATTGCGGCGCGAAAACATTCTTGCCTGCGTATGTACCAATGTTTCAACAGATGTCTCCGTCACCTGTCCGAAAGAACGGGCGTAATTCACATAACTCGGCACATTGGTGGTGACAAATCCGTACACCATACTGCATGCTCCAATGGTCTTACCAGTAAATATACCCGTGTTAATTGCCGTTTTAGAGTAATCGCCGATAATACTGCCGACAAACTGCATACCGGTCTTGACTTTCCGATTGGAATACTCCACCGTCACTTCACCGTAAGTATTTTTCAAATCGCTGTTTGAAGTACCGGCACCGAGGTTGACCCAACTGCCGAGATAACTATGTCCAAGGAACCCATGATGCTGTTTGTTCGAAAAGGATTCAATTACCGTTGCCTCGACTTCACCGCCGACTTTCGTCGTACTTCCCAGCGAGACCGCATCCTTGAGAGCAGTGTGTTCGATGATTTTCGTCTTGGCACCGACATAGACGGGACCCCGAAAGAATGTGTACGGTCCTACGCTCACACCAGTTTCCAGCACAATGGGACCCGCGCTGCTGTCCGTTACGCAGAATTGTCCCAGCGGTTTTCCGTCCGCAGAAAAAACGCCGTCTGCAATTTCTTTGTATTCTCCGGTTTTCAGACGGTAATTGAGGTTGTCGTTTATTGTGCGGAGTTGATACCGGATAATATCGTGCGCGTATTCCAAAGTCGGTATCTGCAAATCCATCGGCGGAAGATGCATATCGTCAATGATGCCAAGAAGTTGCGACGAACCTATCAAATCATTCGGAAAAGGATTTTGGCGGGAAAACAGAGCGCATACTATTCCGTGAGGAGAAGAGACGATGCCGGTACGCTCTTCCTTAATAAACTGTTTCAACTGTTCAAATACCGAAATATGCGGCACAGCGCGGGCATTGAGAACAAGAACCGGCTCAGAACGATGTCCTTTTTCCGGTGTCCATAGATTGGGAAAATCCTTGTTAGCCAAGTCCTTGAGATAAGGACGGACGATAACCTCAACATTGTCCGACAGCATGTAAGCAAGGTCAATAAGGCGGTAGGTGCCGATGTTGACGGCAAATGCCGCTCTGGCAATCGTTGCCGGAAACAACTGCTGGGACAGAGAGTCCTCGAAAAGTATGATGTGCATTTAGGATTATTTTCATATATAAGTGAATTGTGAAAAACCGTTCTAATTATAACATAATCGAGTATTTTTTCCAACGGCAGTCATTCTTGATTTCTTTCCCTGTTTCGGGTACAATTATTCCGATGTTTTTCGATTCTCTCTCAAAATCCTTCAACCGGAGACCTGACAATGAAATACGGCATCAACCTTTTGCTCTGGACAGATACCTTGTCCGACGATAAATTCAGCGTATTGGACTTAATAAGGAAAATCGGATACGACGTTGTTGAACTGCCGATGTTCGACAAAGACGTTGCCAATGCCGCCAAATGGGGCAAAAAACTGGACGAACTCGGATTTCTCCGCAGCGGAACCTGCGCCTACGGACCGGACGACAACATGATTTCTGCCGACCCGAAAATCCGCCGGCAAGGAATCGAAACAAACAAACGAATCCTCGACTGCTGCGCCGCTGCCGGTTGCGAAAAAATGGCAGGAAACTGTCTTTCCGCTCTCGGCGTTTTTACCGGCTCAAGTCCTTCTAAAGACGAATGGCAGTGGGCATTAGACGGCGCAAGAGAAATCGGAGACCATGCCCAAAAAGTCAATGTCAAAATATGCTTCGAAGCACTCAACCGCTTCGAAGCATATTTCATAAACTGCATGGCAGACGGGGTCCGATTCGTGAAAGAATTGAACCACCCCTTCGTCGGAATGATGTACGATACTTTTCACGGCAACATCGAAGAAAAAAATGTTGCTGATGCAATCCGTTTAACAGGAGAGCATTTGCTTCACGTTCACATTTCGGAGAATGACCGCTCTACGCCGGGACAAGGCGGCGTGCGCTGGCTGGAAACATTTGCCGCTTTGAAAGATATCAATTACGGCGGCTGGCTTGTTGTCGAAGCCTTCGGACAAGCATTGCCGAAACTTGCCGCCGCCACAAAAATATGGCGCAGAATGTATGTCAGCGAAGAACAACTCGCAGCGGATGCCCTAAAATTTATGCAGAAAAATATGCAGTAAAAAACAGAAAAACAGTACGAAAGTATGCGGCTTCCTTATTCCCTTGCAGCAGCACTTTGTTTTATCACTTGTTTATCCGCCTTTCTACTTGGGCTGGGACAAGAGGACTTTGTGCTGCCGGTTTTGATGTTCATTGCGGCGGCAGCCAGCATGTACGTCACCGACTTGCGCCGCTGGATTCAACTCGGCGACTGGACGGTCAACGTACTTATTTTGCTCATACTCGGTTTGACGCTGCAAGATGCGGTTCTGCACATCTTCAATTATCAAAACGAAGACCTTGCGGTTGCGATTGCCCGAACCTTGGTTTTCGTGGAAATGGTACTCTTGTTTCGTGAAAAAGCACCGCGGTTTTGCTGGCAGATACTTCTCATTTCGCTTTTGCAGGTTCTTGTTGCGTCGGCAATGCAGCAGGGACTGCTTTTCGGACTGCTGTTGATAGTGTACACCTTTGCCTGTGTTTTCGCCTTTGTCCTTATTCTATTGTTGCAGGAAAACAGATACTATCGGTCACATTCCTTTGTTGACACGTTTGTTGGTTCTTTGAAAGACGAAATCTCCGCCCGGCAAGACCACGGTCGTCTGGTCAGAATTGCTTTGGTTACGCTGCTGACTGGTCCCTTGTCGCTCATTTTTTCTTATTCTTCGGAAAAAGATAAAAAGGAAAAGAACGGCTTAAATCGTACCGGCTGGGATTTACTGCGTTCCTTCTTTGCGGTTTTTCCGAAGGACGATGTCGTTGGTATAGGACGCTGGGAATCCGTTCCAGTTGCGGAAAATTTCACTGAACATAACGCTGCAATACCAATACCCGAAATACAAGATGAAAATCCAAACAGCGGGAAAACCCGATGGTATGAAGATATTTGGGATAACGCCGCGGAGAATCCTTCGTCCGGTGAGTTTGAAGCCGATAAATACCGCTGGGCATCCGCTCCGAATATGAAGGCGATATTGTCTTCACAAACCGCTTCGCAAACATCGAAACCTTCGCCGGTTAAGCCGCGTTTTCCGCTTCTCGTTCAGAGACCAGCATTTTCGGCGGGAACTTTACAGAGAAAGGTGCAAATCGGAAGCAGTACGGAACTGTTTCGGCATCTTGCTTTCGGTACTTTCATAG
>Ga0123353_10004666_pt1 | contig 17711 bp, 13 predicted proteins | sample TergutLab28metaG_3_FD_92763 | JGI IMG/M metagenome (GOLD analysis project Ga0123353, IMG submission 92763) | Labiotermes labralis P3 segment gut microbial communities from Petit-Saut dam, French Guiana - Lab288 P3 | ecosystem: Host-associated > Arthropoda: Insects > Digestive system > Gut ... | reverse complement strand
TTTCTGGCCGAATGCTATGCGAATCATTGGCCGAATGTCTTGCGAACCGTTGGCCGGATACGATGCGATTGCTTGGCCGGATGTCATGCGAACCCGTGGCCGGATGCTATGCGATTACGCATTTTTATCTTATGTAAAACATAATAAGAAAGATTTTGAACTGATTAAGCACATAAAAAACAAGTATCCATTTAACGAAGCTAATCCAGACGAAACTAGTTTATCAGATTTTTTCTTTTTCATCAAAGTTAAAGCAAAGGTTGATAAAACTCTTTGTCAATAATAAGCGCAATGCACGAGATAAAAAGGTAATTTGAATTAACACACTATAGGAGATTGTTGCCATGAGCCCGTTAATATCATTTATTATGCCTGCATTGAATGAAGAAAAGCGAATTGCGACTGCTTTAAACTCAATCAGGAAGCAAACAATCAATCAAGATGAGGTAGAAATACTTGTAATTGACGGCGGCTCGGATGATAAAACCAGGGAGATAGCCGAAAGCTATGGTGCACGAATTATAGAAAACCCAAAAACGGTGCCTGAAGAGGCAAAATGTTTAGGTTTGATTAATTGTACAGGCAGGTATATAGTTTTTATGGATGCTGATGAGGAGCTTGCGCATGAAGATCAAATGAAGAGGCGTTTGGAGTTATTTTCGAGTTGTGATAAAGTTAAAGCTATTATATGTAATTGTTTAAATACTCCTAAGGGATATCCGAAGCTGACGCGCTATGTAAATAGCTTTGGAGATCCGTTTTCACATTTTATTTACAGATATGATGGAGAAAACATTATCGCAAGCTTGGATAAAAAAAGTTTGATAAATGAAAGATATGGTGAATTCTGCAGGGTTTACTTTGTTGAAGAAGGTAACGTTGCGATAATAGGTGATGGCGGCACCACTATGTTTGATTTTGAGTATATGAAAATGCAATTTTCTAACAGAACCAACGACCCTGTATTTGCCTCAACAAGATTCGATGAAGTTGTTAGCAAAACAGGTTGTTTTGGAGTGATTGATAATGATGCCATAAACCATTATACTACGGTAAAATTTAAAACATACTTAAAAAAACTAAAATTTAGAGTAATGATGAACCTAAACCCAGAAGAAAATTCATTTGGATTTACAGCAAGATCGCAAATAAACAGAAAGTTGAAAACCCGAAAATTCCTCTTCTTGCTATACTGCTTACTACCGCCGATTGTGTTGATTGATTCGACAATAATGGCATCTCGGAAAAAGTGTTTTACATTTATACTTCATTTTACTTTTGTTTATTATGTTTTATTTCAAATAGTAATTTATAGTTTTCTAAAAGTAGTTGGGTTCAAGTTAAAAGTTAGTAGTTATGGAAAGTAAATAACGTGCATTTACCTCTGGAGTTCTCGATGAATTGTATCTGCAATTATTTGTGATGGTGTTTGCCCAATAATATGTATCGCTTCAATCGTTTTATCTTTATAGTATCCCAAAAATGCTGAGATTTTTGAGATATCTCCGGCATATAGTTCAGCGTTTTGCCCTAAGCCCTCTGCTCTTTCGCTTCTCTTGCGTATTATTAAGCATGGTTTTCCCATATAGTGTAATTCTTCTTGATTGCTTCCGCCATCTGTGATTACAAATTGCGCGTTTAATAATAACTTCATAAAATCGAAGTAATCCATTCGCGGTAAAATTATAACATTTTTATTTTCTTTCAAACGATTTAACAGGTTATGCTTAATTAAGGTTATTTCTGTTGGTTTATGAAGTATGAACACACATTTTATTTTTTTAGCTATTTCTATTGTTTCTTCAACGACATCACATAAAAGTTGAGCATTTGCAAGATTTTCTTGACGATGCAAAACAAGAACGCAATAACAACTACTTTTTAGCTCGTTAACAGTTTTGTTACCGTTTGGAATGTTTAACGAAAACTGTAGAGCATCATATATTGTATTATATTGTGTATTTACGACGTTTCTCTTTTTTATAAGATTTTTACATGCTGCTTGTCCCGGCACAAAGTGAAAATTTGCTATTGTAGAAACAATTAAACGGTCAATTTCTTCCGGAAATGGGCTTAAAAAATTATATGATCGTAACCCGGCTTCTATATGCACAACCGTCATTTTAAGTTTTTTACCTATCAGTGCACCCATGACAGTTGATATAGTGTCTCCATGTACGATGAGCCATGTGTTATTAAAATCAACATTCGGAAACTTGTTTCTTATTTTTGTGGCTGCACCCCTTTTCGTTTTAAAGAACCATTTTATCAAACCCGTAGTGCTTTTACGTATTTCACGCTCTTCACTTAGCTCCAAATCAACACGCTTATTACCCATTACTTTGAGGACACTACTTTGAACAATATTATTTTGCCCCGACGCAATTATTTTGTATTCAACTCCTAATGATTCCAACTCAATCATTACAGGAAACACTTTTATTAGTTCTGCTTCTGTTCCGATAAAAAAGAAAACAGTTTGTTGAGTAACCATAATCCTCCTTTATTTACGGCTGCGCTGGTCGCCTTATTGGCCATACATTTTTCTCCAAGAATTCATTTATCTTCTATTCTATTAACAGGGTACAACTCTTCAATGTATAAAATATCATTATCTAAGTAAAAACACTTAGCTGCGGGGTTTTCCATAATCCTATGAAATGATTCAGCATATGGGAAGAAGTGTACATGTGTTTCAAACGTATACTTATACTCGCGTTGTTTTGGTACGATAATTATTAATGTTTCTTTTGCAACTCTTCTAAGTTCTGAAATAGCACTTTGGATTTGAACTATATGCTCTAAAGTGTGAGCGGATAAAACTATATCGAAACTATTATCTTCAAATGGTAATTGCAATATATTACATTCAATAAATGACGCATTCTCTACGATATTGCTTTTTAGTGAATCAGAAATGAAAAAGTCAACTCCTGTTACTTTTTTACCTAGGTTTGCAAGCATTTTTTTTACCCCCCCCCCCCCACAGGCGCAGTCTAGCCATCGAGTTTTTTCCGGATGTAGTATTGCATAATCTAGAATATACTCCAAACAATCTGCTTTTACATCTAACTCTTGTTCTAAGTTTGGTGTCAGCATTGATAACTTCGTGTAATATTCTTTGATTTCATCATTATTCATATAAGGTAATTTTTCACGAAAATCGCGAGTGTAGTCAACCACTTGTGGGTTTCCTGTTCTTTTTGCCAGAAAACTCATTAGTTGTCTATTATCACGAATAAATGGTGGACATACTTCACTAAAAAAGTAATGGATGAACGAGCCTCGTTTCATAAGGCAACTCCTTCTTTTGCTTAATAATAAGTGGCATGTATAATGCTTGTTGCCTAATTAATGAATGACAATACATATAAAATATATATTTGTATTATACTTACTTCAAATAAAGAAATAAATAATTGTGCGAGTTTACAGATAACTTTAAAAATACATTTTCAGCATTCCCGCCAATGTTAAAACTTGAAGCTTTTCACTAGCAGAACCATTTTGAAATATGTTGCGGCAATCCTCTTCAAGTTCCGGAAACAAACTAAGCTCACCTATATTATGTTGATAATACTCATCGATTATATTGCGTAATTCATCATTTGTATTATACCAATATTCAAAAGGGTTCATATTTCTTTTGCTAGCATCTAATCTTTTGCCTGTCAGGCGTGAATATATATATTTGCATGTGTAATGCGGCAGTTTTGTAATAGGTACTGTGTGCCCTAGCACCGTTATCTTTTTGGTGTTGATTTTTACTCCTACTCCTATTCTATCATGCATATAGTTTGCTGCTTTGGGGTGCTTTAAAAGAATCCATTTATAATATAGCTGATGGTTCATACGGTATTTTAAAGGAATGTTAAAGCAAAACTGCATAAAATCAATATCATAAAACGGAGAATACGTTTCTGAATATTGTTGCGCTGCCAACAATCCCTGGTTATTGCCCAAAAATGAGCGTGTAAAAAACAGTAAATCCTCTTCATTATCATAAGTAAGCTGATAAGAATAATCTATCCTCTTTTCTAAATCAATGAATTTGGAATTCAAAATAGGCTTTAACGAATAGTTATTAACAGCTGATTTACTATTCCGTGAAATAATAGATCTTACGATCGCATCACCCAGTTGCCCTGAATGTACTAAACCAAAATCATCCAAATTAAAAGTATCATAATAATACGTGCCATGAGAGCATCCGGTGCATGAGGACATACCGCAGGTTATCTTGATGGCTTTTTCTATATCCATTAGATATATACCATTGTCAAGTGATTTGAATGACCACTGATGCATTAAATCGGCGGTTATTTGTTTTGGTATCACCTCATCCCAGTATCCTGTTTGCGAAAGCGTATTATTTAAAATGCCCCCTCCTTTTGCATATCCAAGTTTGTGAGCAACGAATGTTGTCATTCGGGAGTCAAGTCCTGCACTCAAATTCACGATATGCTTATATCCATATTCCTTGTCTTTTTCAAAAGCTGATTTTACAGCCTCTGTAAAAAGTATATCCAGATTATTAATAATATCTTCCTCTGACAATTTACAATCATATGAAAAATTAAGCTTATAATATCTTTTAATTTCAAAATTATCATTTTGTATCTTGATATAGTGACCGGGTAAAAGTCTTTTTACATCATCGAACAAAGTCGCATCCTCAAGCATGGATCCCAATGTAAGCAAATAATAGGCTCCATTTATGCACAAATTCCTTGATATATTGTTATGCTTGAAAAACTCCGCTATATAGAGCATATCGCTTGAAAAAACATATTCCTTTGCGATTTTTGAATAGAAAATTTGTTTGCTTCCTATATGATCAGTATAAACGATTGTGAGCCTGTTTTTTATGTCATAAAGTATGCCGCAAAAATTTCCGCGAAATTCGTTGAAGAATGCTTCTCCATTGGTTTTATACATTTCCACTATACAATCTTTAAAGGTTGTTTTACTATATTTTAACATAAGCGAGCATGAATTAAGTATTACGCCTTCTACCAAAACCAAAAAATTATTATCAGAGAAAAATACTTTGTCGCCCATGAATTTATTAACTGTTAAACGCTCCACATATAAATCACTTGCTTCTAATGAATCATTGACTTTATTACGCTTATGAACGTTCATATTTTCAAACAGACTTGACTGAGGAGATATGCCTGTTTTTGCAAGAAATCCCGGCATTGTATTTTATCCTCCATATAAAAGAATTCGATGGTGCTAAGACAAAAATGGTTTAGGTGAATCAATGAATTGGAGAGAGCTGTCAGAAAGTTAACCTTTTGATAGTTCAAAACTAAAAGGCACTATAGCATAAACAGTCTTGATAAGCAATCCTCAATCCATCTTATCAAAATCGTTATCAACAATCTCGGTGTAATCCTGTTCTTTCGCTTCGTCTATAGGCGGTAAGCCGCGAAGCTTACGGAAGAGAGCTGACAGTTTTCTTCGAAACGTAACTAACATAATGCTCCCAAATGCGAGTGCTGCTAAAAGCCCTTGGATTAGTATGCTGCCAATTCCTGCATCTATGTACATAATTTCAAGTCCTCTCTTAGATTGGTTTTATTAAACTTGTTTATCACTACTACTATAAGTCATTTAGCCCTAACAATCAAGGTAGTAACTCATAATTCTTACCCACGAAGCGATTAACCAACTCACGAGATATGTTTAGCGGTGCTAAGGGCTCATTTAGTCCGCCGTATTTTTCCGGAATTCTGACAGCAGAAAATACCGAATGAAGTTGCTCAAGAACTTGCTCAATACTGTAACCTTGATCTAACATATTACGTTGATTTACAGTCGAATGAACCGGTCCATGATCGGACTGAAGAACAATTATAGCATCGGGGTTTTCGGCGATGATTGAATCAGAAAAATCAAGAGAAAATCTCGCTCCCAATGCTTGCGCCCTTGCCTCACTTCTCATATCTCCGGTTTTTACATTATGGATATCAATAACAAGTCTAGGTTTTGAGATATCTCTGTCTCTTACCCCGGCTCTCATCCAATTAGTGCGCTCTTCAGCCGATATAATATTTAGTGGAGTCGTTTTGTTCAAAAGCTCCGGTAAATCACCGATATGCCCCAGCATAATTGTTATCCACGAATCATTTCTAATATAATTATCACGTGAAAGATTCTCGATAGATCTAGGTACAAATTCAGGACCGGTTCTTACGATTTCAACGTCATATCCCCTATTTATAAATGCGATTGGGAACTCGAAATTAGGGGAAATATCATTTTCATATGTAAGACCAGCCATTGTCAACCCACTATTCCAAAACTGGGTTCTGTGTGGTTGTAAGAGCGTTTCTGCCTGATTCATTCGCTCGCCTAAAAAACTGTCGTAGAATGCAGGCGAAAATAATGCCGTGGTTGCCGCTCTCGTTAAAGCACCATTAAATTTCGCATCCGGATAGATTACAAATCCACGGAGTACAAACTCCTCACGAAGTTGATCTTGTGATACTCCCCAATATCGCTCGACTGCTTCTAAGCTTAACATTCCATCCACATGAATCCAGTAAATATCCGGAGTTGGTAATGTATCATCAATGACAAAGTTGCTTTTTATATAGAAAAGCGGATTTTCTTCGCCACTAGCTGCCGCACTCGCCCTGGTAATCTCTATCTCTTGATTGATGCCGGGTAGTAGGTTAAATAAAAACGGAGCCAATAAACATAATGCCAATGCCGAAAAAACTTTGCCCAGTTTGGCTAACCTTATGTTCAGCCTGCGGATGATTTTAGATATGCACAGAAGTATCAACGACATTACCATCATTAGCCCTACGGGAGTTAAAGTTTTTATAATACTATCGACCATACTGTATATTGCTTCAAATCTCCAAAAGAACAACCAAAAAGCAATAGACATTAAAAATGATCCTTCCGTGCTGCCTGTGCCGCTCTTGAAAGCAAAGAATATCAATAGCCCTGCCACGCCCAATAGTCCTGCCAAAATCAAAACATGGGCAAACACCAAGTGACTATCGACGCGATTGGTGTTATATAGATTAAAAAGCAGAATGCTTGGCATAATTAGTGCAGCAATGATATATGGCACAAGGGTTAGTATATTTGTTGCTTTTTGAGTTTCTTCAGTTTTTATATTCAAACTCTTGGGTGCTTTTACATCTAGACTCCTGCGAGTCTGTGCGGCTTTTAATGTAGTTACTGCGTATGACACAATCATTGTTGCAAATACTAATGCCACTGTAATAAAAGCTACTAATAGAATAATACGGGTTATATTCGGAAAAACAAAAACCGTGTCCTCTGGGACGTGGTAGCTGAAAAACTCCGGTTTGCTGTAATCTCGTATCGAATGGCTGAATGTATTATCAACAGAAAGTATTACAACAACAAGCATTACCAGCGGTGCAATATTCAAGAAGGAGTTCACTGTGCTATCTGTTCTTTCTTTATACATGACGGAGGTGAGAACATATATAGCAGAAAGCAACATGCTTGGCAAAGCACACGAGATTAATATATCAAAAATGACCGTTGTAGGTATCGGTCTCGGCAGCAGAAGATTATCCGTAGAGATGAGATATGTGTTTCCCAAATATGTAATAGTTAGCAATGTAGTTATGCTACTTATTATTATGACAGTGTTAATTACAATCTTTTTCATTATAAACCTTAACCTCTGTAAGCTGATAAGGTGCTGTGTGTGTCAAAGGTTACAGAATCTTCAATCAGCCCTGTTTGCTTGTTAAGCACAACAATGTTGATGCCGCGATGATTTCTGGAATAATCAACTCCGTCAACCATTATGTGTGATATATAGCCTGCCAGCCTGCCACCGCTTTGCACCTCAACGAGCCATCTGTCAATAACCTGTACATGCTCAATCCTTTCGTCCGTAAGTTTTTCGTATATTAACGTGTGTCCGTCAATTATGGCAGCGTAACTGTACGAAAACCTGTCAGCTAAGCTTTGCCTAAGACCAAGATTCGACAACTTCTCAAGAATGCTTGCATCCAATCCATCTGAAGCGTCTTCATTGACAGACATTAGCACAATCAAGTTTTCGTGTATCAGATTCTCCAGATATTCTAATAAGTATCTGCGATTATTTTCACGGTGAAAGTCGAAGTCAATCCGCTCAAAACCGGTCAATGGATCAAAGGCAACCCACTCTAATAATTGACTATTATTTTTGTCATATACAATGTATGTTATAACTCTTCGATTAATTCCATAGTTATACTGAAAACCATCAATTACAAGACTCCCATTGACTGTATACTCGTCAATAGGGGTAAAGTTCAAATCTGTCAGTATTTGAAATGCATCAATTACAGAATCTGGTATATTCCCGGGAACCATGGTGCCTGTGCTGATGAAACGAATATAGTCGTCACCAAGCTCTACCGGAAGTTCACTAACAAATGAAACGAACTCCCTGTGATTTTGTAATATTAATAATTCTTCTTCTCTGCTAAGCAATTGAGCTTCCGTCATATATCGCATTGACGGGGTGAAAAGGTTCGTGAAGATGCCTGTTATGCCAGTTTCAAAAAGATTACTGGTTTGAAGTAAGTCATTTGTTGTGCTAATAAAGACGGATACATCCAACTCATTCAACATCTCGATAAAATCTTCCATTGCTCTATCAATAGGCATTCTTATGGCTGATATGCCGGTTCTCTCGGTAAACTCCAGAACTGCGATATCTAAGTCGGACGAAGTTTGCAGATTGTAAACATAGGCAGTAAACGGGAAGTTGTTTACCAGAAAGTGGTACATATGTTGATTGTGTACTTGAATAACTATCCGGTCAATCAGATTCGAATCAATTCTATTTATAGTATTGATGATATATTCAAAGGTGTTTTCTATGGCATATAGATTATTATGATATTGTGAATCAATAATCAGCTGCCAATCATCATAGATAACCATTAATGCAACAATATCTTCAAATGACATAATAGTATATTGTACTCGCTCCTGCTCTTGTTCGAATGTCAATCCGGGTACTCGGATTGAAGCGTGGATGCCAAAGAGTACGCCATCAGAGCTAAATTGGGTTTGAAATTCAAATAACCGAAACCCTTGCCCATAGTTATACACAAAGGCTTCTTTGCTGTTTGTATTGGCGAAACCATCCCAGCCACCCAGTCCGCTGGCTATAATTCCGGAGCCGCTCCTTATCCAATCATCCGTGTGAGAGATAACCACTGTTGCACCTATTCCTGTGATGCCGGATAAAATAAACGCTTCGCTCTGAATACCTTCGCTATTTTGCACCACAACAGTAACTTCATCGGTATTATCATCCGCCTCTTTAGGTAGTTTGAGTGGCAAGTGGCTTGTATCCAATACTACATAGATGTTCTGTTCATCGAGTACAACTGCAGCTATTTGTTCCATACCGTTTATTGAAACAATCGCATATGGTGCGAATTTGTAACCGTAAATATGCAGATGCACTCTCATATCATCAGTCAAGTGTGTGGCTGTTACATTAATTATTTCCGGGTATTCTGCACCTCGGACATATACGGACACCGGGTTTGACCTTGCAGGAATAATCGCATCAGCATTGTTAACCGCCACGATTTCTATAACACCAGCTTCTTCAAGAAAAATGGGTGGTAAATGAAAGAGTAAACCATTTTCAAAGCTATATAACACCGTGTTAAACACACATTCTGATTCATTTTCACATTCAAAATTATCGTCAACCTCATCGTCAGCAAATCTTGTTATTTCTTGGACGTTGTTAACTCTCATGTTATTTGCATAAATAGCCGTAGCAGACGACAGATGCACACCGGCAATAATGATCTCAATATTCTCTCTATACTCCTGACCGTCAGGAGCTAAACGCGCTTGAATGGCTTCACTCGGTGTAATAATAAGTATTTGCGGTACATATGAAGCGGCATGTGTCATTGGTACAATTATACTTGTGGCGAGCAGCACTAAAATCACGACCGAAAAAATTATGTTTCGAGGATGCTTTCTTATATATGTGTTTATACGTTTTGTAATACTACAAAAACGGAGCTTGAATTTTTCAAGCAGCTTGCGAAATTGCAAATATATGTAAGACCGCAGAGGCAACACCACTGCCGCAATGATTGCTACAACCGAATAGTTCAATATGAAACCTGCAGATACTCCCTGACTGAATGCAAACACCCGGTCAACAAAACTAAGTCCGCGTATTGCGTCAGCAAGGAATATAAATATAAACACCAGAACCATTATTGTGAAAGAGAAAATTAGATAGTCACTTAAAATATGCTTAAAATCAGATTTACTTGCTCTCTTTTTATTCCATTTTACCCGAATCGAAACCAACCCGGGTGCAACCAGCATTAAAATTGCTATGAATATTACCATGTTGTGCTCTTTCTAAAACTTTCTATCTCTTATTTTCGACGTGAAGTTGTTGGTCTGCTTCACAATCGTTGCGACCAGCGTTGTGTAGTCTCATGCATGTGATAATACCACAATATGAGCTGTATATCAAGTTTGTTTTGATGTCAAGACAGATGTCTTGCTTTAGTCTTGCTTTAGTAAGTGGCATATGATATAGTCTATGAACAAAGGTTACTATGCAGTGAATCAAAGGTCGAGACAAGCATCGTTCTTATCTTCTTGTACCATAACAAAGTATTGGCGTGTAGCGGTTATCGAAGCCATGTTTCAAAAGCTAATGGGAAAGTTCTTGTAGTCGAAAAAATAAGGGTAGTGGCATATGCACTATATAATCATGATTTTAGGTACACCTCTCGGATATTTGATGTATCTTTGCTTTGTTGTAACACAAAATTATTTAGTATCGCTGGTTTTGTTTACGTTGTTATCCAGAATCATTCTGTTTCCTCTGTCCTTATATGCGTACAACAACTCCATACGCCTTGCTAAAATCAAACCTCGCTTGAATGACATAAAAAGACATTATTCAGGTGACAAAGACCGCATAGTTGAAGAACAGCAAAAACTGTACAAAACTGAAAAGTATATCCCTTTTATTAGTTTTTTACCACCGCTTGTCCAACTGTTTCTAATCATCGGGCTGATTCACGTACTATACAACCCAATGCAGTACTTGTTACAGGTGCCACACAATGCCATCCCCGGCATTAATTTCGGCTTGATGCCGCCGCTGAGATGGTCGGTCTATTTATTAATACCAGTATTCTCCGGGCTTACTTCCTTGTTATTGTGTGTTGTGCAACGCAAAATCCATGTTGTGCAACGCGAACAAAGCAAAGCCGCCCACTGGGGAATGTCTTCATTTTTTATGGCGTTCGCAATTTGTTTAGCGTTTGTAGTGCCGGCGGGTGTAGGTTTTTATTGGAGCATTGGCAACCTGCTCGCAATTTTAACTTTGATGCTTTGCAATACCATATGTAAGCCAGAAAAACACATTAACTACAAATCGCGTCCAAAGCCGGCACCGGTAGACAAAGTAGCGCGAAAGGCTAACCGCCTGCGGGAGTCGGCGGACTACAAACGTTTTATGTTGGCAGAGAAAAGAAGACTGGTGTTTTATTCCGCAAAAAGCGGAGTGTATAAGTATTTTAAAGGCGTTTTAGAGTATGTGCTGGATAACTCTGATATACACATACATTACGTAACAAGCGACCCGAATGACGTGATATTCCGCAATAACAGCCCGCAACTCACGCCTTACTATATTAGTGATAGAAAACTGATATCCCTGATGACGAACCTAAACACAGATATGATGGTAATGACCACGCCCGACCTACACAAATATCATATAAAACGCAGCACGGTACGCAAGGATATTGAGTATGTGTATATGTTCCATGCGGTGGTCAGCACACATATGATGTATCGTGCAGGCGCATTCAATTACTACGATACAATTTTTTGTGTTGGGCAGTATCATATTGACGAAATCCGTGCAACAGAGATGAAATACAACTTGAAACAAAAACGTCTTATACCATGTGGATACAGCCTGATAGATGAGTTGACCGCAGGCTATGAAGCTGTGAAAAAAGAGCAAAGTGATGCCGGAAAAATTCTGATTGCTCCATCGTGGCAGTTCGATAATATCATGGAAAGCTGTTTAGATGAGTTGTTGGAGCAGCTTTTGGGAAAGGGATATAAAATCGTTGTCAGACCGCACCCGGAATTTGTTAAGCGTTTTCCTGACAAGATGGACGCTATTTTCGCCATGTATGCAGATAAACAGGGAAAAGACTTTGTCATCGAAATTGATTTTTCCTCCAACGTCACAATTTTCACCGCAGACCTTTTAATTACGGATTGGTCCGGCATTGCATTTGAGTATGCTTATGCCACTAAGCGTCCGTGTTTGTTCATAAACACGCCAATGAAAGTTATGAATATTAATTACAAAGACATCGGCATTGTACCGGTGGAGGTTTCTCTCAGAGATAAAATTGGTATTTCAATCAATATGGATAATATGGGTGTCGTTTCAGATACCGTGGTGAGGCTATTTACAGATGCTGAGAGTTATAAGCAACAAATTACCGTGGTATTACAGGAAAACATGTTTTGCATCGGACACAGCAGTGAAATAGGAGGACAATATATAATTGACTCTTTACAACATAAGAAATTAAAATAGAGGAACTTATGAAGGCATTAATACTCAACTCTGGGCGTGGAAGTCGAATGAATAATTTGACTCGCTTCGTCCATAAATCAATGGTGAAGCTTTCAAATGGCGAGACTATATTTGAAAGGCAAATCAGATTATTAAGCGAGTGTGGGATTAATGATTTCGTAGTTACTACAGGATATTTGAAAGAACAATTGATTGCAGCGAGCAGAAGCTTCCCTACTGTTAGCTGTGTGTTTGTTGACAACCCGGATTATGAAATTACAAACTATATCTATTCAATGCATTTGGCAAGGGCGCATTTAAACGACGATATCTTGCTTTTACACGGGGATTTGGTGTTCAATAAGCGACTAATCGTAGATATATTGCAAAATGGAAATCGTTCTTTATGTTTATATAATGAAGAAATAGAGTTGCCGGAAAAAAATTTTAAAGGGCGCATCCAAAATGGGTTGTTGAAAGAAATATCTGTGGATATATTTGATGACGACTGCTATACTTTTCAACCGCTATATAGGTTTTCAAAAAAATATATTACTCTCTGGATGGATGAAATAGAACGTTTTGTGAATGATAGGAATATAAAAGTTTACGCGGAAAATGCATTAAATAATCTATTAAATAATCTAAATATAAAAGCTTTTTCATATAAGGATTATTATGTTGACGAAATAGATAATGCGGATGACTACCGTGAAGTCTCAAATGGAATCAGATACTATGATTATATGGAACAAGAAATATACTCAGGCGGCACGCTTGAATATCATTTGTGTGACATATTAAAGCGCGGCAAAATAAAAAAAATATTTCTGGTCGCTTCAGAAAGCCGCAGCATCGCTGTCGCGCGCTTTCTGCAAGATAGTAAAATTAAATACATACTCTTTTCCGGCTTCAGTCAAAACCCCAGCTATGAAGAGATAAAAGAAGGTGTTGATTTATACAAAAAAGAAAAATGCGATTTTATCATATCAATAGGCGGCGGAAGCTGTATTGATACTGCAAAATGCATCAAATTGTTCTCTACACTTAGCGCGGAGCTTGATTTTTTGAAAAATAAGTATAATTACTCAAGTGTAAAGCATTTAGCTATACCGACAACAGCGGGAACAGGAAGTGAATCCACCAGATTCGCTGTTGCCTACTATAATAACGAAAAGCAGTCTATTTCCCATGATTCTATATTACCTGAGTATGTGATATTAGATTACACTCTTCTCTATTCATTGCCTGAATACTATAAAAAGACTACGATGTTGGATGCGTTGTGTCAGGCAATAGAGTCTTATTGGTCTAAAAAAGCAACAGTCAAAAGCAGAGAATACTCCATAAATGCTATAACACAAATATTAAGCAGCTATGATGAATACATGTGTGGTGACAAGATGGCTTGTAAAAACATGCTATTGGCATCTAACTTTAGCGGAAAAGCAATCAATCTCACTGCTACAACAGCTCCACATGCAATGAGTTATAAACTAACATCTTTATATGGAATAAGCCATGGTCACGCAGTCGGTTTATGTCTTCCTTATGTGTGGGAGTATATGTATAATAAAACAGATAGTCCTGATGTACTTGACATATTTTTAGAAATATCAAAGCTACTTGAGTGCGACAGCATACGTGAAGCCATAACAAAAATCGAAAAAATTTACTGCGTATTAAAATTACCTGATGATTTTTTGAAGAAAATAGATGTTCACCTTCTTGCAAGCGCAGCCGATGCGGGAAGATTAAGTAATAGTCCTGTGGAGCTAAGCACAAAGGATATAGTAAATATTTATAGAAAAATGAAACAGAAAGCTTGATATATATGAATGTAGATACGTTTTTCAGTCAATTACTAAAAAACGGTGTCACCTTTTTTACCGGTGTACCGGATTCTTTGTTGAATGTTTTCTGTGACGAGATTGTTAATCGTTACGGTATCGGCAACAAGCACCATATTGTGGCACACAACGAAGGCGGCAGCGTTGCGCTGGCAAGCGGTTATCATCTGGCAACGGGAAAAGTCCCTTGTGTCTATATGCAAAACAGCGGGATTGGAAACGCGTTGAACCCCGTTGCGTCGCTTACACATCCAAATGTCTACGGCATACCGATGCTGTTTGTGGTGGGATGGCGGGGTGAGCCAGGAGTGGCGGATGAACCGCAGCATATCTTCCAAGGCGAGGTTACGCTAAAACTGTTGTCGGATATGGATATAGAATGTTTTATCGTGGATAAAAATACCTCAGCTGGGCAGACCGAAGATGCGCTTCTTCGTTTCAATGAGCTGTTCGCTGAAAACAAAAGCGCTGCGTTCGTTATACGCAAAGGTGCGTTTTCGGGGAACAATCACATTTACGAGAATGACTATACACTCAATCGGGAGCAAGCTGTAAGTATCGTATTGGAAGCCACCGAAATTGATACTGTTGTGTCCACAACAGGCAAAATATCACGGGAACTATTTGAGATTCGTCAAAAAAGAGCAGAAGGACACGCAAGGGATTTCCTTACTGTCGGGTCAATGGGGCACAGCGTGATGATCGCACTCGGCATTGCGTTGCATCAACCGAAACGACGTGTATGGTGTCTTGATGGTGACGGCGCGATTCTGATGCACACGGGTGGCATGGGTATTGTGGGAAGTGAAGCACCTGAACGCTTTATCCATGTGGTGTTTAACAATTCAGCACATGAAACGGTAGGAGGTGTCCCCACCGTTGCTGGCACAGTCGATTTATCCTCGATAGCACTGGCGTGTGGTTATCGGCATGTCCACAAAGCATATGATGGGCAATCCCTAAAAATGATTTTGAAGAAAGCAAAAATTCAAAACGGGCCGGTTTTCGTGGAAATATTTGTCGCGCTAGACTCTCGTTCCGATCTTGGGCGTCCAACAATATCTACACATGAAAACAAGCGCAGTTTTATGGATTTTTTAAGTAAAGGTGGTTAGTACTATGAAAAGAGTCTACATGAATTTCAGCACCGACATCATACATAGCGGGCACATCCGCATCATCAAAGAGGCATCCAACCTTGGTAAACTGACGGTGGGGGTTTTATCCGACCAGGTTGTTGCGAGTTATAAGCGATTTCCCATTCTTAATACAAAAGAGCGCATGAATATCGTTAGTAATATAACTGGGGTGCAGCATGTAATTGAGCAGGATACACTGATAGGCGAAGATGTTTTAAGGAAGTTGAAGCCTGACTATTTTGTACATGGCGACGACTGGAGAACCGGAGTACAAGTTCCCGTGCGTACCCGCGTTATCGAGATTCTGGGCGAATGGGGAGGCGAACTGCGTGAATTCCCCTACAGTAAAAATCTGGAATACGATGCTCTGGAATCCCATGCCCGCTCCCAACTATCCATCCCGGACATCCGACGTGGGCGGTTGAAAAAATTACTGGCGCTGAAGCCGCTGGTAACAGCGATTGAAGTACACAGCGGGCTTACAGGTTTACTTGCAGAAAACGAAAAGGTTATAAAGGACGGTATAGTATCACAGTTTGACGCAATGTGGGTATCCAGTCTTTGTGACTCGACCGCAAAAGGGAAGCCAGATATCGAGCTTGTAGACATTACAAGCAGACTGCGTACCATAGACGACATCATGGAAGTAACAACGAAACCAATTATTTTTGACGGAGATACCGGCGGACAAATTGACCATTTTTCATATTTTATCAAAACTTTGGAGCGAGTTGGAGTTTCTGCTGTTATTATTGAAGACAAAACCGGACTCAAAAGGAATTCACTTTTTGGCACAGAGGTAAAACAAGAACAAGATAGCATCGAGAGCTTTTCACAAAAAATAGCAGTCGGCAAAAATGTTATGAAAACAAACGATATGATGTTAATAGCCCGAATTGAAAGTCTTATATTAGAATGCGGGATGCAGGACGCACTGAAGCGTGCTTTTGCGTTCACACAAGCGGGAGCGGATGGCATTATGATTCACAGCCGCAGAAAAGAACCAGATGAAATTTTTAATTTTTGCAAGAACTTCCGCACAAAAGACACAACCACGCCTTTAGTAGTTGTCCCGTCTACATTTACGTCCGTCACGGAGGAAGAGTTCGCGAGGCGCGGTGTTAATATTGTCATATATGCAAATCATCTTACCCGCAGTGCTTTTCCTGCAATGCAGAAAACAGCAAGATTGATTTTAGAGCATCACAGGTCGGAAGAAGCAGACAAAACGTGCATGCCAATAAACGAAATCATCAAGCTGATACCTGATTAATAAGATAAGTTTTGTTATTGAGGAATATCGGTGAGCCATTGCAGAGTACCACAATAAAACATAGCATATTTCTTTCATAATAAGCCTATTTTTTTGCGATAAAAACAAACAACGGACTATAGTCTATATGACCAAAATCGGCATCATAGTAAGCTACCATATTAGCATCTGAAAAGTCGGCACTTTTACACATGTCAAGGATGTCCCATCCAAAATCATAAAACACTAATGACCCTTCATCCGGCATTATCGGATTTCCATGATAACTCGCTTCCTCAATGTGATGTATATTACCATTTTCTATCTTTGCTCGTTGCTTAGATTTTTCGTTTGTAGAATGAAATGGAATTGTAAACAATAAATATCCATCTTTTTTCAATACCCGGTAAGCCTCTCGAAGAGCAGCATCAATATCAGGCACATGCTCTAATACATCATTTGAAACAACCATATCAAGAGATTCATCATCAAATGACAAGTCAAGAGCGTTCTCGTTTCGGATACCATTAACAACTTCGCCTTGTGTTATATCATATCCCAAGAACTCGCTACCTATGATACTGTACATTTTACTCATTTTATCAAAAAGAGCACTAAAAAAGGGAGTAATTTGCTCACAGAAACAAATCGTCTTTTTCTTAGAAAACAGTTTACATAATGTGGGGGGGGGCGTAAAATGCTCATTTTAGACATTTTAAACCTATCTAGTATAACGTAAACATAATAACTGGACTAATGCTATATATTATGGTATAATCAAATCACCGCATGAATTTGGAGGTTTGATTATGGCAAAGGCAAGTAAACTCGAATTAACAAAAACAGATACAGAGTATTTAGAATCGTTA
>Ga0123353_10004665_pt1 | contig 17712 bp, 10 predicted proteins | sample TergutLab28metaG_3_FD_92763 | JGI IMG/M metagenome (GOLD analysis project Ga0123353, IMG submission 92763) | Labiotermes labralis P3 segment gut microbial communities from Petit-Saut dam, French Guiana - Lab288 P3 | ecosystem: Host-associated > Arthropoda: Insects > Digestive system > Gut ... | reverse complement strand
GAGAGCAACATGGCGCCAGAGGCGACTGAGCCGGTATAGCTCAAGTTTGTTTCACCGTACCTGTTCAGTGACTTACTGGGGAGAAACTGGAGAAAAGCCGAATGAACTTGGTGCTGAACTTGGCGTTCTACTGATAATAACAGAGAGAATTTCGGTCCCGCCAGTCCGATTCTCTGCGGAAGACCTGAGAACCTCTAACACGTCCATTGTGCCAAAATGCTTCACAGTCTTGCTCTAACGCTGTCGGATGATGAAGTGCTTCCAAAACTACGAAACTCCGTTCTGTTGTGCACATTCCAAAAATCAAGACTAGGACTGTCCAACAACGGACTGACAGAAATATCTTCGTTGGTTCGTTACTGCCTCTGTTAACGAGTTTCATGCCATGCAGCAACACAAGTAATTCAGAAGTCCGAAGTCGTAAAGTTATATTAATGCGAACTCAGCCTGCGCAGCCATAATAAAGATCAGGAATGAGCCTACTAAAAATGGCGGTCCTTTGTTTTTACAAAGTCTGCTCCTGATAGAAAGTTGCAGTGATTATGACACGTAAGTAGGGGGTTGTGGAAGAACAAAGAAAAGGACTCCGAAACTATCTCCTGACTTTATCCATCGTCGACTTACACATTTCGGAATCTGGGTCTACTTCCGTCTTCAGACGTAGAAACGCAGATGAACCCCTCAGAACGAGACATTTTCAGTCACAGTGCAGAACACGGTGTGTTACGTTCGGCCTACTTCAGTTTAGGGAATATTTTGACTATGTAAACGACTATCAGCTTCCCCAAGAAATGCTACACCTCAATCCGTTATCAAAGTTCAAGACATAATTTGCTGGACAATATTTAACAAAAGTGGGTTGCATTTCCGGCGACAGATCTAAGCTATATCTCCTCGCTAGAAAGATCCGGCGGCCTACCTATCGGTACGGCGATCATTCTGTGATAATAACTGCGACGAAAGCGTGAATATGACGACCCACCTCCATCTAATATCTAATAATGTAACGAACCAACGGAGCTTTTGCCTTTACAATCCATACGCCTTAATATGAGACACAGGAATAACCTATGCGTACGTGATAATTACATGTGTCGGCAGTAAACACAGCACAAATGTTTAATTTGTTATGTACTGCCAACCCCTTCCGGAGATGGAATTTTCGTTTGCTTGTCTGATAATGATGTCTGTCAATCCCGTCGACCCAAACGTCTCTCGAAAATAGGGCAGTCGTCCTCACAGTCGTTAGTTAGCCAACGTTCTAGCTGCTCAACTTTCTGAATCCACCGCAAGAAACTATGTCACAGACCCATAACTTCAACTGCTGCAGTAGGCATACAAACAAAAAGGATTAGTAAGGAAAGCTCGCTACGTGATTAGATGTCTAATACAGCAGGGCGGCTGAAACCTGGTGGACGAACTATATCTTCAAGGCAAGACACGTCAGTACAAGTTTTGGTATTTTAGATGCGCATCGTGTTTACATCCGCCAGGTTCGACTGGTGGGCCAGTGCGATAAACATTTGTCTTCTCCTCCTCACATTCGTACTGAATAAGTCATCATTAATGGTTCACACCACAGGACATGACGCTTTTTCCAACGACTTTCCAGCGATAAATGTACCCTTAGTTTGAGTTTTGTGGTTTCCACAAGAACGCAATAAAGGATTCTGGTCTTTTGGGATGCGACGCTGCGTCGCTGAATCAGTGGTTCACGGAGACGTTTCGAAGTTAGCGTGTCGTCTTTAATTATCTGGAGTTCAAGGTCCATAAAGATTGACCTAATAATACACGTAACTTCACCGCTTTTTGATTATCGATTCTGAACACAGCGACAAAGTTCAGCTACACAGCATTAAAAATATATTAAACCAGGAATCACGAACATTCACATGCATATGGGGCGGGGTTCCACAGCATGATGCCACTGTATGTGAATTCTAAACAACTTCATTCGTAACTGCCAACACCCACACAGAGTATGAATCATTAAATGACCCACCAGTTTCCGAGCAAATTACACTGACACTGCAGCAACACAGCACATTAATGCAAAACGATTGGCGACCGCAATGTATCAAACTGTAGACACACAGTCATTGCAGCTGGTAAGGACTGCGCACAGAGACGGCAGGGAGGCACACCTACTAAAGAAAATTTAAGTCTTCCTCGGTGCTTGTTTCTATTATGGGATGACACCGGAGGAGCAAGTGGCACGTCAGGCGAATAATAGAAATGCGAACAGTAGTTTTGGTTAAAAAAATACTTGGAAGGAAAGAAGTTACTTCAAAGACCTAAGCGTAGAGGGGAGGCCACTATTAACGGATCTTAATAAATAAAAATGGAAGGACGTGGACAGGATTCATGTGCCTCAGGTTAGTCATAGGTGTCGGGTTCCTGTGAACGTGGCAATGAAGGTTTTGGTTTAATAAAATACTGGGTATTTATTGACTATCTGAGGAAATGTGTTCCGGTGTGTTAGTGTGATATCATTTCAAGTCGTGTCTTGCATGCTGTTTCAACGTATCACATATCAATGACCAGTTAAAACCTTCCGCAGTTCGTGTGAGGAATACTGCCTTCTAGGATGTGGCGCCGAGCAGACTGGTGGAAAGTTTAAGACGTTACGGAGGAAAATGTTATTACATCTTCTAACAGTTTACCATGAAACATTCGTTAATTTAGAACAAACTCATGACGTCAAATTCCAAGTACTGGTCTCCTTGTCCACACTTACCTCGCCACATATTCAAATTCTAATCAATGGCCGTGGTTATTTTATGTAAATATTCCGCGACACAGCGTCCTTCTTGGGAAGGCGGAAGTGACTTCGCTGTTCACAAAATTCCCAGCCTTTTACTAAACCTAGAGCTTCATAAACACGAAACCTTCTCAGGTCATGTCAGTGCAACCGACTAATTTCAAAACAGGGGATCCTTGTTCAGAAACTATTCAGTCCTCAGCCAGCCAAGCATTTCGCCGCAATTTATGACACCCAAAAGTTCGTCACTGCGTTCATAGCTTTCTGCCAATTATCCCTATCCTGAGCCAGATGAATCCAGTTTACGACCTACCCCCCTGTATCTTTTTACCCCAATTTCATATTATTCTTCACTCTACGCTTAGACCTTACAAGCGACCTCCTTTCTGCAGACTGCCTCACGCAAACACCGCATGCACTTCTCTTCTCGCCCACACCTACATAATCCGCCCATGCTATCCTCCTCGACTTGTTCATCCGACAAATATCATGCGAACAGATGAACACGCCGTTTTGTAAGTGGCAGGGCCGTGTAGCTGACTACTCTCGTCCACCTAGTGCCGAGGTTAAGAATGTGTGGGGATGTACGTCCTCTCCCCCACACGCCTTCGTGGTGTACACAGACAAGGATAACTTTACTTTTACCTGTTGTTTTATACACAGGCATGATACTTGAACTCACGCTCTGGAACATACTTTAAGGAAATACCTAAAACGTGAGAAACAAAAAAGAATAATTAGGAGCTTCACTACTGTACTCTTCGCTTTTTATCACTGTGTCAGTGTAATCAAATCAGTGAGGATCTGATTGACGGAAGACATAGAACGTACAGAGGAGATGCTAAATTCTCACAATAATTTCATTGTACGACTTGAAGAAATGCGACCAGATGGGAGATCCAGGTGTATGTGGTATAAGCAAAGAATTCTGAGGTGCTGACTGGATGCACCTGGATCAGAAAAGCGGATTCTTGGTCAGTTAAGCGACTATAAGCTTCTCAGGAAGGTGGCCGCTCCATGAAGTTGTTTGAGGTTATATCGCATGTTTTGTACCGAACGTTAAGGGAACGACAGAAATGTAAGGAATGTTAAACTTCAAAACAACAAGGGATAAACGAAGAAATAACGAAGAGACCTGGGCAGTTTTCTTGGTTTAATCGCACACTCTCTGTGCCGAACACCACCATTCACAGTTATCACGAGCGATAACGGTGGTCATATAGGATCAAAAGACGCACGTACTCGAGGAAACCCACTGCCAGGAAAGGATCATGGTAACAGGCGGTACGACGTATGTGGCCGACCGCATGTCCACCCTACAAGGGTGAGCATGTAATAATTACTTCCTTACATCGTACACAACTGACCGGACCAACCCTCAAGTGTGGCCACGGCAGTTCCCGCTGTGTTGTTAAGTACAATACATAACTAACGCGTCACCCAAGACTTCACAGCATACAGATTCGCCAACAAAATGTGACGCTTTTCACGCCACTCTTTTGATGAATCGGGTAGAATGTAACAAACACAAAACTTACGAAGAATCCGTAATAAAATGCAATTTAATACATTTTTTAAATTTAAAAGTACTTCATCTCGTAAGTGGTCTCCCTGGCATGTAATATACCTACGCTCCTGTAACCGTGATCAGAGAGTTACCAAACTGAAGACAGCAGACGTCTATCGGCTGCTCTAATTTCGTACCAGATGTGCTCTTTCAACTGCTCATGTGCGCGGAGATTTCTTCACATCCTCTCCGGCTTACAATTGTCCCTACAGATAGTCAGGCACGAAGAGGCCAGGAGACCTGGCTGGCCAGGTGACGTCACCAAAACATGGAACGATGCGTCAGGGACACATGGCTCTAAACTCATTTACGTGCTATGTACGCGGTGGGACCGTCTTGGCTGAAACCAGAGCTCACCATCGGCGTCGTCAGCTTCCGCGTCTGTCTCCAGCATTGCTCGATATCGTGCTCAGATTAGGGTCACTGTACAGTTGCCTTGTTTTGCACGCCAGGGAGACCACTCACCAGATGCAATGCATCAGCAGTTGCCACCGTTCAGCACAGGCAATTTGCCGGGGTCCGGTCTGGGCGGGCGGCCAAAAATCCACTCACCTGGACCGCCGACACGGAAACTCCGAGACAGAGCTCAGTATTGTCTAGTGCAAGCTTTTGTAATAAAGACAATGAACGTTCGGGTTACACAAGAATAGAAAGATTTCTCGACCAGCTTAGGGTCTTTCAACGCGACCTGCTGCACTGAGATAGTGAAATGGTCACACAAAGCTGTAACGAGTTGGGCATGTGGCTAGAATGGGGAAAATAATAAATGCTAATAGAATTTTGTGAAGCGACTGGGCTACGGGCTGGAGAACCAAGGAATCTTCTTTCAATTCCCAGCAGCGGCGAGAGACTTTACTCCACAGCACCCAAATCGGCTCAGACGCCACCATCGCCTCTACTATTCATTGAGTACCAGGGTCTCTTTCCCCAGTGATGAAGCGGCCAGTGGGTGGAACTGACGACACACCATCTAGAGCCAACGTTAAGAAAGAGTACAGCCGTACCTTCACTGTACCATTTGTCTTCACGGCATGTTCAGAAAACTTTACCTTGTACAGGATGTTTGTGGGAAACCCTCTTAGAAAGCAATAATATAAACGGCCAACTAGAAGCAACAATAATAATTTTATTATTAATAATTTCAATTAGCTCAACATGTTTCGGGCGATAATTTCGCCCATCCTCACGAACACTAGACTGTGTTTACAGCTTGTGGTATAAAGCACCGACGATGCTGCCTGCTGGTGACCAGGATGAGTTCCACCTCAACAACAGCAGGCAGCATCGTAGGTGCTTTATACCACAAGCTGTAAACACAGTCTAGTGTTCGTGAGGATGGGTGAAATTATCGCCCGAAACATGCTGAGCTAATTGAAATTATTAATAATAAAATTATTATTGTTGTATCTAGTTGGCTGTTTATATTATTGTATCAATGATGCACGGTCACACAAACATCAAACTCTTGGAAAGCGTCCACTTGTGTGACCTAGAATGTGACAGGAAGATTAATATGGTTCTTACGTTCACATATTTTGAAGCCAGCATGAAGACAAAACTGGCGCCGGATCGTATATTCACGATGAGCTTTGGTATTGGGAGAGTTGAACATTCCGGTTCTGCAACAGAGTGTCAGCGTTAAACGAAGGCACATGCAACACTGACAATGAGATTGGAAAAGGTGCTGCGAGTACAATAGAGACGCGTTTCCAACGCAATACAATGCAGCTGACAGTAGCCTTCAATAAGAAGAAAAAACACACAGAACCTGCGAACAGGAGCTTCCAACGGCAAAGAATGTGTAGAAGTATTTCTAATCTCTTGCCGATCCCAGCGGCCGCGAAGTCTAAGGCATGTTGCTGCGGCCGCTCGCCTGCTGGCACTGCGGGTACGAATCCCGCCGGGTGCATGGATGCCATTTATTGTGAGTGTTGTGTGTTGTTAGGTAGAAGTCTTTGTGTCGGGCTGATCACTCGTCCGGAAGAGTCCGAGCGAGTGTGGTGTGTCTGAGTGTGATCGTGAAACCTCGATAATGAGGAGGCCCTGGCCCACAAGGGGCTGTTGCCAATCTCTTCCATTCGCGCGATATGCACCGCCAACTTCGTCCTCCTCGATATAATCACCCAGAATCGGGGGTAAATGGAAGGTAGTCCTATTAAAAGGATGGCCTAAACTCAAGAAGAAGAAGAAAAAGAACAAGAACAAGAAGAAGAAGAACAACAACGACGACCACGCTAAACACATCTGACAATACGCATTGTATAATTCGTGAGTAATGACTTGAATATAGTAACTAGTAAGGGACGTTCACATCCCGGTAGAGCGTTTATTATATCGCTTCCCCAGTCGCCATTTGACTGTACGTAAATAACCAGTCGAGAACCGATAAAAAAACTTTTCATGTAATAATGGAGAACTTCACGACACACTGCCGAGTTATCTTAATTTCCAAAGATACTGGACAGTTTTATCGAAAAGTTTGCACGAACAATTAATCGTGCGTTGCATGAACTTGGGCGGAAGCCGCTTCAATCTCCTAGTCATCGCAACGAAAACTGCTTCGTACTAATCTGGTACACATGAATAAAAATAAATAAATAAATAAATAATAAATTATACACAATGCACGGTACATATATCAAGATAGAATAAAACACATTTTAATTCCAACACTTCCTCCTGTGCGCGGCTTAACACATTTCGACATGGGGAAACCCCTTGCAAATCATTCAAATCACCCTCGCGGAAAACGCGTCCAGACAACTCCTGTAACGGTCTACTGTAGCGGCGTTGTTGGGCCCCGGGTAAAACACATGAACTCTCTGGAGCACGTGACTTCTTTTGTTTCGGCAGAGCATCTACTTGGGGGCCGCAAATCTAAATGTACCAACAGCGAATACACCATAAAGCACGTTCTGCCCATACATCCTAACTTATTTTTGAAATCAGACATGCAAATACAGCGCGGAGTACTTAGACTCGTCAGTCATCGATTAGCGCGTTATTTCTGTGGCGAAATGCAGTGAAAATGTCAATATAACACACGGACACGCCGCGGAGCGAAGATGGATAACAACCGAAATGCACCAACCAGTGCATTAATTTTTAGTGCGCCTGAGGGGCAATAGCGCAACTACAGAACATGCAAGGGGGAGCGAATAGTAACAAGCCCTCTCTTTCCAGCACCCTGTCTGCAGTCAGCAGCAAACACCCCGCACACTGGGTTCGAACTATCGACCCCAGTCTATTCTGAGATTGGCTCCGGCGCAATGACACAGGGCACCCTGACAGGAATTTTGCACACAGACTACGATAAACGGTCCCTCCAAACTTACCGACCCAACGTTCAAACAGCCCCGATATGACCAACAAAAACCACTGCAACCTACATATTTCATCACCGAGGAATAGCAGGATTACCTACACAAAGCCCCCCCGACATTTTGTACAACCTTCATTGCGAGACTTACAAACCTTACGGTTCTCCTATCTCAGTCGCATGATTGCAGCTACTATATAAGCAGACGAATACTGACATATCTACCCCTCTAACTGCAGAAACACACTAATCTACGCGCACACGACTTCGCGCGCTACCATTCCCTGCGCCTGGAACTGGAGACTTTGTGGACTTAATCCTGCTATAAACTTCACACTAAACCATGATGGAGCGCACCAGCAGAGGACAAATACACAAGAAGAAGGACGCTGTTCTTATCTTCAAAACTCTATGGACCACGCCGTCCTTCAGAAGCCGACCGCTGCTCTTCTCGTCAGAACACTCCCACTTTTCACTGAACCCATGCTTCATTATCACGTACACAAGAAGCAATACTGCATCACACCTTAGGCCTGTTTAATCCAGTCTGACATCGGCACAGACTTTTAAGATACGTTTCAGTAATATCCTGTCGCCTATGCCCAGGTGACTAAATGGTTCCAAAACATATGATAAGCCTACGCAAAATTTGAGGTTGTTATAGCAGTTTTGACGAAAATTAACGTCTCCTCGGACATGGCGCCGAGTAGAATGGTAAAGTTATCAACGTTTCGGAGAAAGGTGCCGCCTACATTTTCACGGTTGATTAAGAACAGTGGCTGGCCTGAAGATGGAGACGGCAAGTTAATGAAAAACGCCGATAAGGTACCTATTTACCGATCAACACGCCGACTGGTAAATAATGAATGCGAGGGAGTCCGTGCGCATCTGTGCGAGACGGACGCAGCACTACGCTGTAAGTGGAAAAGTCCCTTATGTGAAGTACTTCCTTCACGAGTCTCACGTGACCTCTGTCACGTAGTGCCAAACCCCTACAACACCACACTCTCGGCTCAGTAATACACACTCACTCACTGTGACTTCCACTCTAACCCACATCCTACTTTCGACAGGTGTACAGAGATATTTCACTCTCTCCCTTGTTACCTACTGGTTGCAGATGCGCAGTGCCTCCTTCTTCAGGGTCAAGGAGCCCTTGTGGTTTGACCTTGACAACGAAGGCATCCATTCCTCCAAAACGCAGGTAACTATTTACCAGTCGACAAGGGGCAACAACCCGGAAGACTTGAATCTTCCCCACAGCAAACTGACGCACAAATCCTGCGGGATAACTGGGAAGGAATGGAACAGGAATCCGGTAGGTCACCAGTCAATTAGATAACGTCACTGGGATAGACGAGAGAGTTATGGTTAGTGACAGAGGCACTCGCTCAGATCCCTACAGTAAAACCAAAGTTGGGGAGGGGGAGGGCGTATTCCTAAAAATTTATAATGGTACAAGAAGGGACGACGGAGTTGGGCTGCGGAAGTCTCATTCACTTATCTTTCATCAGGGCAAAAGTTTACGAAAAAGAGCAGAAGCCAATACAGCCACCCTCCTCTTCACTTCTGATCAAAAAACCATTCAGGAATCGCAGTACAAACTAAAAATACTTCTTGGTCCTACAAAATCTCAGTGAACAGACTAGTATGAGAATATCGTTAAGAAAAGAATCGATACGCTCCAAAACAGTTCTATATACTTCGTACATTCGTACTTTTACATTTTTGTCTCCTAAAAAAAGAAGAGATTCTAAACCGCTTGCAGTGTAACCGTTACTACGAAAGGAAATATGGAGTAAGCAACAAAATACACACAGTGTCACATTCCAGAAGACTTGACTATACAGCAGCACTACTGTGGGCACCTCAGATTTCGTAACAACAAAAGTGTTTGGAAAAAATTCGCAGTGAAAATTATTCATACACAATTGTCAAGAGAAGCAGCGCAGCAGATAAAGTTAAGACTGAACGATAAGATTGGAACTATGCTTTTTTCTAGTAAATGGAATCCGCCAGGAGATAATGAACAATAAGAGACTCCAAAAACATGTTCTTCGGAACCAACAAAAGGTTACACGTTCACAGGGAGAACATGAGATGGTTATGAAATAAAAATAGGTTTGGAGACAGAAGAACCAAAGGCGTGTAAGATATATTAGTTGTGCACTGTACTACACCTGTAGCATGTTGGACTGCGTGCAACAAAATCCACAACACAGTCTAGTCCCAGATATAATTAATATCTTTTACATTAACTTAACAACGAAAATTTAATGCGCTGATTTTCAAACTTATGATGAACTCACGTCTTATTTTGACGTAATCAGTTGTCTGTCCGAAATATGACATCCTGTCGCCTTGAGTATCAGCTCCGACACTTGCTGGAATTACCCTTCTGTCTGTTCATTCTTTTACCTCTTTCTAGGCTCTTTCCGTCTCTTCATTGTTCGTTTTTGTCCTCTGAAAATAACTGCGAAATGTTTTTTTCCCCCGGAATCGATGTATAGCCATTCTTATTACACATCGTGCGCAGGCGCAATTATAACGTACAATTGTTTTCAACTAAACGTTTGTTTTCCTTGTCCAGCTAAAGACTTCGGTAAACTATTCCATGTCCAGCGACAGGTCGCAAAATCCATTCCCGTCGATTTTCAGTTAAACAGTCCAGCAGTTCGGCTCATAACAGCACAGCCTGTATAGCAGCTATCTGATAGAATTTTAATAAGCCTATACCCTTGGTTGCTCCAGTGAGCGTTACTTTGATACCACACAATTACTGAAATTTGCTAATTGCTCTGCGTGTACAAGACGTACGTCACGACTGTGATGCTAGAAATTACCAATATCCATCTGTTCAACTATTTTTCCTTCGGTTTGGGTCTTTGCTCGTTTCTGGGATTTCCCTTAAGAATATACGATTTTTGTTGCTTGCTAACACTTTTAATTTGCCGTTCAGGTGACTGTGCATCATGATATATTCTTCTAATAAAACCAACTAGATGCACTAATTTATCAAGTTTATTTTTGGAATAAAACTCTACGTGTTTCGGACAGAGGAACTGTCCGAAACACGTAGAGTTTTATTCCAAAAATAAACTTGATAAATCAGTGCATCTAGTTGGTTTTATTAGAAGAATAACACTTTTAAATTTTATGTACTTTTATGGGACCCTCTCACTGTTAGTGGTTACGGCTTGATCGTCGACAAAGAGCAACGTAATACGGCCGTCCATATTGCTGGTTAACACTTCATTCTGTCATGCTGGGATGACATCGTCTACACATACATCATAAACGGTATGTGCAAGTCTGCATCCATTCACGGACAGTTACATTTTTGCTGTGCCGACTCAGTGTATATCCGCGTCTGATCGTACAGACTAGGAACAGTTGTAATGAGGTTGCCGGAAGTGTTTCCCACTCACAATAAACCACACTGTAGTTTGGAATATTGCATCAAGTTCTTTCACACTAGGATCTATGAATGAAAGCAACACTTGTCCAAAGATTGAACTGCTGTATATTTCTATAAGCTAATCCAGTCAGAATATCCAGTCTTCGGATCGATACTTGAACCCTAACCCAACAATTTTGAAAAAGGAGTGCTACGCACTCAACACACGTTCTAGGTATCACAAATGCGGGCGACTCGTTGAGAAAATGATCAATCACAGAGGTCAATCTAACCATGGAGGTGATGACAAACTGACAGTGGTGATTACTGGATCTCAACTATTTAAAATGTAATAATAATAATAACTGAATAACCACAAGTGTAACATGTCAACAAACCGTCATAAACCAAGTAAAATAATGAAAGAGGACGTGGACTAACGCGTGAACATCATTCCACTCCGTCTTATGATGGCAGGTAGCCAGCAATATACAAAATTATGTTCACTTCTCCCTTTCCCCTTCTGTTTCTTGCATCCTATGGCGGACGTAACAGAGAACACCTTGCGATGTTATGAGTGGCAGTACATATACCAAGTTTCTACCTGAAAAAGATCAAATTACGTTCCGATTGTAAAAAAGGACGAGTTAATTCTGTTCACAGAAATGATCGCTGTTTACTGTGCGAAAAGTATGAAATCCATACATACACTTGGTAGGCAAAACGCACTGTTCGTTTATGCTCAGGCATGAGGTGCATGCAGTAACCATTGTGTATTAGAAGGTATGGGTGATGTGCGTGTGCTGCAGTAGAGTTCATTCATTTTAAAACTTTTTTTTTAAACAAACAAAAAAATAGTATACTGTACTTTAATTTCTTCTCATCCACATAGGCGTATGTAGTTCCAATTTGTAATCTGTAAATTTCAGAAATAAATTTAATTTAGTCCCAAAGCCACGATCAGAGAACTCTCTGCTTTACTGCTTATGTAAGTCACTCACACGGAATGCAACAACACCCCGGGCGAAAAACCAGTACTTCTGGTATTCTTGTTACAAACAGAACATCCGAGATATGCGACAGATCACAGAAATATCACTATACTGTTAATACAAACTAATAAACATTACGATTTCATGATTGAGAGCACTAAGATTTAGGAAGAAAAGTGTTTGGTTTGCCTCGTGATAAAGAAACTGGCAATTTTTGCTCAATCCCTATAGGAAACCTGCGGAATAAAACCTTAAACACGCCAAGACTGTTTTCTCTCCTATCCTTCTTCCTTTTCCGTTCATAACTAATTATTTTCACATCCATCAATGCCTCAAAAAAGAAGGGGGGGGGGACAGGCTACAGTGCTGACCGTAAAACTTAAAACAGGATCAACACCAACATCATTACGCGGCAGAGGTTAAATACCGGTAAAGATCTCTTCTAAAGCTAAACCATTCCTAATAAAGACATGCCTGCAGTGTCACGTTACGTTCGGTGGTCAGGCGAGATTCTGCCCTCTGCCCAGGTCACAAATAAAACAGCTTTCTTCCTTTTTTCCGCCTTATCACTAATTTTAAATCCCAGGCTTTGATGAAGACATTACTAGCGTCAGCAAATGTCAAATGCAAGTTAATTTCAAAAGGCAATAATACGGAGAATGAACGAGTATTACTATGGATTTTAAATCGCGCAAGCGTGTTAAACAACTTTTTTTTTTCGCGCTATAACAGTGTCTGCGTCGTCTAACGCACGGACGTTAAGGCAGTCCGTGTCCAGGGAACGAAAACATACAGGAAAAGAAAGCGTACAGCTCCACTCATTCTTACCCTCAGTGGTTAAGTGCAAGCCCCGGGGAAATAACCCCGGACCCACTGAACAGGAGTCTGGCTGGGCCTCAGAGTCAGTCTGAACATTATGGAAAGGAGATAAATCTCCTGCCCCAACAGTGTTTCGAGCCCCGGATCGTCCAGCCCGCAGCCTAGTCACTATACCGACTGCGTATGATCCTGGACAATGCAAATAACTGAAAAGCTGACAGTCGTTCGCCCTGTCAAAACATTTTACACCCTCACAACATATCTCCCGTTCTGTTAGCCTTCCATTCCCACCTAGGTATTCTGATTTGACTCTTTCATCGAGGTTTTCTTGTACGCATGTCTATAAAAACTGAAACCCGCCGTGAAAACTCATGTTCCTTACATTCTTGTGGAGACTGTTTTCCGCATTTCTGAAACATACCAAAACAATGCCCACGCAGATTTCCTAGAACCCGCCAACCTATTACCCACGATGTAAGCGTATTAACTCCATGGTTCTTTGGTTGGATCAACTATGACATTCCAGAATTCCCCCCAAAACATTCATAATTGATTACGAAGGTAATGGAAAACAAGTAATGGAACGTAAGAACTGCGCAAAGCGGAACAAATCTGGCGTGTTTACTCCCGCGTTCCAGGAACGTAACCATGAAAAGTGCAGTGGACATAAAATGCGTGTATAATATCCTTCTACAAATTTCCGTTGCCAACGCGAAAGAAACGTTACAATGACGAAAAAATGTATGTGTTCCACTACAACGTCATAAAAAGCAGATACGAGACTCATAAAACTCGATCAAAACTTTTGAGTACAGAAGCCAAAAATAAATTTCTTCGAAATGTGCCAAACAGTTTTGCATACACAACGATTCACGATATGAAGCTTCACCTTGAGATTCTTTCTACTGAAGTCTATCAGAAACGCCATACAAACATACACCAGATTCCGAAGGGTCACGTGAATGTCATATAACAGGAATAAACAAAAAAAAAAGTAGTTACATAAAGTCCCGATCGCTAAATTTAAAGCACGCGTTCAAAACGACCTCTCGTGGTGTCGATACACATTCCGGAACGAGGTGCAGCATCGAAAAAGCAACAAAACAAAGCCTCTCATGTTTCGAATTTTTGCCGGTACACAAGTTCTTCGATATGTTTCTGCAGTATACGTCTTGGGGGTTGAGGTCAGGAGGTCTAGGTGGCCAAGGCTAAGCCACCACGGCCCTTCTAACAGTGAATCGATGTTGAAGTGGGCAAAAAAAATCCATTCCTTATATGGAACACGAAGGTTCAATGCCACAGAACACTATCCTGAGCCAGTACAATCCAAAACAAAGTAAACGTACATGCAACCGTTATTATTAAGCGTTCTGAGAACACTATTTAAGGATGGCACGCTTCATTTGAAACTCTGTATATAATTTTTGTTCAAAAACTGCACTCCCCTCTACGCTGCACTGACATTCGCTGACCTTCGAATATTTACAAAACAAACTGGTCATCGCATGACCCGAATACGCAGTCGTCCAGCGTATGTGTTTTGGTTCGTACATAGCTGAGCTACTTACCAGCAATCGAAGAGATGAAGCATAAATGCGGTGAATGGTTCTACTACTAAGGAAATACAAGTCTCAAACACGATTCGAATTACGTACCAGGCACGTATCGAAACCGGTCACAACGTACGAACATTTGAGGCAATCTAAACGTGAACATAGGTTCGAATTTGAACGGGAGTAAAAACGTATTCCAGGGCCGTTCCGTGTTTCTGGTTGCCCGTGTAGGTGCAGATCACTAATTATCGCCGGTATAGTCATGAAGATGGACTAACCCTCACCTCCACCCTGGTTCTACCAGTCGTACCAAATTCCTCAAAGAGTCATAATGTCAGAAGATATTTCTGATACACAATAAGACAGATGGTCTAGAAACTGGATGAGGTCCCATATGATGAGTTGCAAATCATCTGAATCGGTTTGGATTGTACTCTTCCGGGCTAAGAAACCGAGTAAACTGGTAGATGGTTATAAGTGTCTTCGAGAAATTCATTGCCTCAAGTCTTCTTCTACCCTGACGATGGAGGTACCACCTTCCTCCGAAACGCTGGTAACTGTCTACCAAATTAATATCAAAACCACAATTTTAATCAATATGGAAACTTCAAGTCTCATTTGGGCAAATGTTCAACAGAAGTTTCCACTAAGTCGTTACCACGTAACAAACGGTGCCATTTTACCGTATTTGGATACGACATTATGAATGGTGCCGTTATTATGGCATTTTTATTATTTAATGCTTGTTATCCTACCCAGACGATGATTTGAAACTTCAAATACCACGGAATTCAAACTTATGCCACTTTTTTCCCGGTATTCTCAGTCTGTTTATGCAGATTAATGAGCCGTCACATGTTCACAGACTCTAGAGATTTTAATTACAACGGCAAGTGTATTAAAGAGGAGTGGTGGACCAACAGACGGAAGGACCTTGGAGAATCACATGTAGAGCTGTAACAAAATCCACCTACAGCGAAAACACAAAATATTTGCATATTTTGCCTATCCCCATATATTTATATTTATATTAGCAATACCTGTTTCTACTGCCAGCAATCCAGGTGCTACACATATTTGTGCATATACCCACATGTCAGAAGTGCTTCGTCTCTTCTTTCTTCCTTTCTTTCCTTCTTTAGAAGTATTCTGCATCCGACGGATTTTTTTCCTCTCCGTAACATAGCATTAACATAAATTTCAGGAAGCAGAGTAGGGAACAAATTTATCCAACAAAAAACAGCAGACTAGGTAATATGCATGCAGACAAAGCATATGATTTTTCGTTTTGTTCTGTATCCCTTTACGTTCTAACGTCACTCACCGCTTATTATAAGCAATTTTACACAGTTTTCGCTCTGATCTCTCGACCAAACACACTGTACCAGAGATGCACAAATTTCCCAACACTTCAGGAGTCACCATAAAATTCTGGGCGCAAGAAGGGTGGTATGAAGTAAACAACAATATTAGCCACCGTACAAATTTTGTCGCTTCGGCGGCCTGGAGCCCGGGATTTGTACACCCTTGCACTATAGCCTACGATAAATACAGTTGTTCGTCTAGCACATATTCCTTCTTAGGCAGGTTGTACTCTACATACACTACGGCATTAGAAGGTGAGGGTGCCACGTCCCTGAATGTGACGACAAACGTTACGGTGTGCGCAGTACAACACAATCTGCGTGGGGATGTATATTTCACGCCTACACAGTACGTGAAGAAAGAGATGCTCTGCTGTAATACGAAAGACCAAAAGGTGTTTGGCGAAGCACAATTGCGTACTAAGTATTCTCGCCTAGTATACACTCAGCTGGTGTTTTCAATATCACGGAGGCGCTGGGAAATCTTAGATTACAGAACATCTTTCGGGACAAAATTAATTCCTATTTGTAAGTAATGTCATTTTAAGACCAGATAATCCAATTAAACCATCTACAAATACAGATGTTACTTTCATTATTACACTTAGTATGTTTCAGACAGTTTACTGCAAGAAATCTCCATAAAAGTAGTCCCTACCTATGCAAATACAATCGAACCCGGTTAAAAAGACATCGATTTATGCGTCATCTCGTCTATAGCGTACGATATTCTGTGGTACCAATTAATTTCTCACTTTTGACCATATATAACATTATAACTATACCCCTCGGATATAGCAACAGTCGCACCCCAACATGGAGTATCGAGACTTGGATGTGCTCTGGAAACCGGAAAATCGGGATTCGATTCCTGGCAGAAGCGAATTTTCTCTTCTCACAGCTTCCAGCCGGCTACTTGTCCATATCCTAAGTCAGATGAATCCAGTACACGTCATCATTTCCCGTTTCTTTAAGATCCATTTCAATACTGCACCCATCTAGGGCCAGGTCTTCCAACTGGTCCTTTCCTTCAGGTTTACCAACCACAATTTTCTAGGCACTTAGCACGACACTTTGAAACTAATCTTTGCAACTAATAACACTCTTTTTTGCCACTATGAGCAACACAATTAGACACCACATCTTACGGACCAGTTTACACAATTGTGATATCAGCAGGCGAACAAAAAGGTCCACTTAAATACTTCCAGTAATAAGGCGCTTTATAAATGCCACTTTTCATCAACAATTTTAGGGACGATAAAACTACACAATATGCGATGGGTGGTGCATATAGTACGCAAGAAAGACGTGAAAATGCAACTTAGCCGGACAACAGAAGGGGGCAAAATCACTCTTACCACCTAGGCGAAGATAAAAAAAAAAAGAATATCAAACTAGACTATAAATAAACAGGGTAAGAAGTTAGGACTGGATTCAGCTGGTTGAGGACAAAGACCGATGGCAAGCTTGCATTAAAAGCAGAGATGTTCTTGGGTGATCATTAACAACAAAGACTCCGTTCTATAGAGCCATATACAGGACGCCCTACTCAGAATGAAGACGTTGCCGAAACATGCTCCTGAAAAGCAGGTCTATATTCGTATACCGTCCGCTGCGCTTAATGGCAACAAAACCAATTAACGCCAAGCCATGAAAAAGATGGTGATGAGACTAGTCAGACGCATATTCTAACCACGTCAATTTAGGGGACACAGCCGCGGTACACATGGGCTCCACAGTCCATCTGGACGCTGTGGCCAGGAGAATGGTATAGGTAAAGCAATCCCTGCACAGGCCTGGACAGGCCTTGTGGGCTCCAGGAAGTTGAGGCTCCCCAAATTCCTCGACAATCGGCATATGAAGGTGGTAAGGTTGTCAACACCAGGCACCAGCAGGCTTTACCACCAGGAAATACTCCTGGTACTAGGGGTTGAGTC
>Ga0123353_10004664_pt1 | contig 17714 bp, 15 predicted proteins | sample TergutLab28metaG_3_FD_92763 | JGI IMG/M metagenome (GOLD analysis project Ga0123353, IMG submission 92763) | Labiotermes labralis P3 segment gut microbial communities from Petit-Saut dam, French Guiana - Lab288 P3 | ecosystem: Host-associated > Arthropoda: Insects > Digestive system > Gut ... | reverse complement strand
TTGACGCCGAGGGACCGGATTGCGGTGACCGGATCGCCGAGGAGATCGCCGCGAGAGCAGTCGCAGAGCAGCAGCATGTGCCGGATCGATTCAACGCCCGTGATCGACATATCGTGGCCCAGCTTCGGGATCGTCGTGCCGGTGGAGATGAAGTTCGTGGTGCTGTTGCAGGCAGTGCACTTCATGTCGCCCGTATAACCGTCAACCGTGCAGGTGGCGGCCGAATCGTTGATCAGGACGCCAACGGTGTCCTCGTGGTCGGAGGGTGCCAAGGAACCGGTGACTCTGGTGTCGTATCCGCACGAGGAGCAGTGGTTGCCAGCCGAAACGCCGACCGTTACGCAGTCTGCGGTAATCTCGGATGCAGTCGCCCAGTTCTTGTGCTTGGCGGAATCACTGCCCGCGCCATTCGCGCCGAGAGCGCCAATCGAGCCAGACGGCGTGGTGACTGCGTGGCATGCGCTGCAGCTCAGCTCTGCCGACCAACCTGCGTCAATGCAGTTGGGAGCCTGTGCCGCAAGGGAGGTTTCCCCATCCTCATCGATGTGTGGACCCTTCACGGTTTTGGCATCGCCGCCGGAAAGCCAAGTTTCGCAATCGTCGCACCAGACGCCTGCGTCATGGCCGAAGTTCAGGCAGTCGCCGGGATCTTCGCCCACTGTCTCCGGGTTCGGATGCAGGCAGGTGGTCACCGGTCTGGTTTCGCGTTCGCCGCAGTTGGTGCAGAAGCGCTCTTCCGTGGTCGGATCGCCGCTCACGGGCGCCCATGTGGTCCAGCCCTTGTGGCCGACGTAGATGGCGCCGTCCACGGTACCCCAATCGAGAGGGGGGAGACCGTTGTTGTTGTTTAGGTGGATGTAGGCACCGCTGATATAGTTCGCCGTAGTATCTCTGGACCCGTCATCCGTAAGGATGCCCAAAGTGGCGGTTTTTTCACCCCTGGGGACAAATTCGAACGGTATGACAGCGCCTTCCGGGGCAGCCGGATCCAGAACAAAGTACATGTACATGATCGCACTTGTGTTGGCCGTACTGAGAAACGCCAAGTTGACGGGATCAAACGGATCGAGTTGTTCGAGAAGCCTGCAAACACGGCCGGTCGCAGCGGTGAATGCGCCTTCGCCGGGTACGTCGAGATTGATGGTTACCAAATCTCCTAGCCCGTTAGACCATCTGCGCAAGGCCTGGGTGCTCCCGGTTTGCCCATGCAGGGTATGATAACCTCTGGCGGCGTTAATATCATCAAAGGACAGATAGGTGGTGTCGTAGTCAAAATAGAAACCGGTAAAGCCGAAGAAGAACTGCCCGAGTTCGTTCTGTGCGCCGAACTGATAGGCACTGCTCTCGTTATAGAGACCCTGCAATTCAATGGGATACTTGATGAGGGGGATGCCCCAATATTCATCGATGATGTTATCCGAGCAGAGCTCCGGCGCGACGATTTTGAAGTGCGGGCCCGCGGGGGGCTGGGTGGTGGTTTCTTTTTCTTCGCCCCAAACGGTGATGGACGAAATGCGGTTTGTGCCGGCAGCGGCAAAAGCACTGCCGTTTGTGCCCATAGTGCTGGAAACAATGATGCGTACAATAATATCATTATCGCAATCATCCATACCGGCGGCAAGGCGAATGCCCGCGAAATCCATTTTTGCGGCGTTTCCAAGTGCGGGAATGGAATCCAGAGCGGACACCCAAGTGGTGCCGCCGTCGTTGCTGGTCTTCATGACAAAATCACGGGGACCCGACGCGCTGGATTGTGTCGTGTAATCAATGCTGAAGTTCTCATAGCCTTTGCCGTTAAACGAGAACTGCCAGTACAGGTCTACGCCCCAGTCTCTGGCGGTGATCGCGTAGGGGTTCGTTCCCGTTCCCGTACCTACGCCGCCCGTAATATTGGCGGTTCCCGTGATCGTGCTCTGCGCTGTTCCCGACGTGTTAATCGGCACGGGGGTTGCGCCCGCTGTGGCTCCAGGCGCTACCACCCACGTCGCGACCTCCTCCGGTGTTGCCGCCAACGCAAAGTTCAGCTGGATCGCGGGCAGGATGGCGAAAGCCATGACCACTGCTACAATAAGTGCGAAAAACCGTTTCACTTATAGTTTCCTCCTCTGTGTTTTTTCCTAATAATTTTCTTCAGACCCAAGCATGCACTTTCCGTTGGGTATGATACAAAATGCATTATATACAATCCTGTTCAAAATTTCAAGTGCTTTTTGTTACAAATTCATAATCTATTCTTAATTTCATTGACATATATGAATAAATTTGGTCGAATAACGCTTGTTTTGGGCCGGGGGTGGTGTATTTTTGGGTTATGGCGGTTTGCGTGAAAGTGAATTGGCGCGGGAAGTGTTTGGGAGGTTGGGGAACCACCCCGGACGATCCGCCGGGGGATCGTGTTTTCGCGGTTGCCGCGGTCATAAATAACTTTGCCGCACAGTTTTAGATGTTACGGGGTGCTGCGCGGGGGTGCCGTAGGGGCGATGCGTGCGTCGCCCGCGCGGGCCGGTTTGGATTCCGGCATCGGGCGGTGATTCGGTTCGCGTGGTGCGTTCCGGGTACGTGTTAGTGATGGTTGCGCGGGCGAGGCATGCCTCGCCCCTACAGGGTTGCGTTTTCATTATATAATGGCACAAGCTCCTCAGGCGCGGCAATACCGTTGGTTCTTGCTTTTGGGCTTTTCGGGGAGGGTCAGCTTCAGTTTGCCCGCTTCGATTAGCGGATAGACGACGGATTGCATCGCGTAGTATTGCGATTTGCCCAAAAACGCGGCGATCTCCTCCCGCGTGCGCGGGGTGTCGCAATAATCCAGCAAGTCGCCGCCTATGGCGCCGTTTTCAGGCCAATGGAGATGCAGATTGTTTTTCAGCGTGACCACAAAATTGCCGCGCTTGCTTTCGAATATCGGTTCAGGCAGACCCCAGGCTGCCATCTCTTCGCGGATGGTCGGGATGCCCGAATAGCGGTTCTCGGCGACCTTTTGCATTTCAAGTATGTTCGCGAGCACCTGATTCCTGGTATCGGCATGTACTTTGCCAAGGCTGTCTATCGTCAATTTGCCATACAGACCGCCGTCGTTCCAAATCTCAAGGCGATCATTGAACATCAAAAGCCGAACCGGCGTTCCCTCCGTGTGGATGCTGTAATCGCGGTGCATCAGCGCATTGAGTATCGCTTCGCGAACCGCATCAATCGGATACTCGGTCTTGTCGTTTCGCTGCCCGCCCGAGACGATGGTCTTTTCTCGCATATTGCGCGCCACGAAAACGACGCCGTCCTCCACCATCTCCTTTATCGTACCCTCGATACGCTTGTTGGCGACAAAGCGCTCGCCGTCGACGTCCTTATCCCCCACTTTCAGTCCCGGCACGATGACGGCGGTAATGCAGAGTTGCGGGAAGGCTGCCTGCGGATATTCCGAAAAACACAGTGCGCCCGCCAAGGTGGGCTTTCGATCTTTTACAACGCCCATCAAGCTCAGAATCTGCGCGTCCGACAGTTTTGCCGTGTTGGCTTTTTCTTTTTTGACGGCGGCAATATATTGTTCAATTGCTTCCGGCCGGAATTGCGAAAGCTCCGCGAACTCGGCAATGCGCAGATCATCCCGAACGCGGCGGCGATAGGCGTCATAGCTGTATATCTCATACTCCGTCATCGGTTCATCCGCTTCGTCGACGCGCACGAACGCGCCCCGCACCCTGCCCACGCCCTTGTAATACACGGGCCGATCCGCAATATCCGCGCCGGGGATTTCGGCGGATACGACAGTTTTGCCGTCTATAATCGCCACCGTGAAGAGCGGGCGGACGACGGGCTCCATTTGCTTGCATTGCTCCGCGACGCGATGCTGCAAATCCTGCGCATCGTATACGCCCGCGATCTCATAAGCGCCTTTTTCGCTAATCCCGAATACGATGGTGCCGCCCCCATCCTGGTTTGAAAAGGCGGAAAGCGTGTCAAACAGTTTGGTCGGGCAGCCCTGATTCGCCGCTTTGATTTCGAGTGCTTGCGTTTCGCATTTCTGCGCCCTGATTTCATGGACAAGTTGTATAAGAATCTCTGCCTGCATGTTGATGCTCCTGTTTTGAATGTGATACTATTTTAACCAAATGTTTTGCTTAATGCAAAAAATAAGCAAAATAATTTTGCAATAAACCAAATTTATTTTGCTTAATTCGCAAATAAGCAAAAAATACACAAAATATTTGGTTTAATCCGTCAATACGCCAAATGGGAACAGGATACATGATAATCGCATATTTTTATAAAAAAGTATGCGCGACGACTGTTTTGTTGGCGCTGTTTGCGGTATAATCTATACATTATATAAAGGGGTGTTTGTTATGAACAAAAACGCGCGCAATGTTTGGCTGGGGATCTCTGTTTTCGTCTTTTTGATGGGGCTGTGCATGATCCTTTGGGCGGAGACGGCCTTGGGTGTGCTCTGCTATGTCACCGGCGGGGTGCTGGTTGCCGCCGCCATCGTACAGGCCCTGCTGCAATGGAAGACCGCCAAGGACGGCGGGGCGGGCAACGGATATATCTCCGCGATGCTGCTCCTGCTCTTTGGGCTGCTGTTCCTGCTGCGCAAGGACGCCGCCATGCAGTTTTGGGGCTTCCTTTTGGGGGCGCTGCTGATTGTGGACTGCTTGTTCAAAGGCGGCATCGCCATGCAGCTGAAAAAGGCCGGGAAGAAGGCCTGGGTGCGGACGATACTCGTCGCCGCCGCGCTGCTCGTTTGCGGCGTGCTGATGCTCTTTGTACCCGCGGAGCCCACGGCGAACCATATCGTTCTGATCGGGATCGCGCTGTGCTTGGACGCGATTGCGGATGTTTGGGCGTTTGTTGATTGTAAGCGATTGTTGAAATAAGGAGAGCGGCGGGCGGATGGTATCCGCCCCTACATTAGACTATGACCCCGACATCCACCCTTCCGTCTGCGAAGTGGAGCTCGAATTGCTTTGCCGCGCGCGCTGACGCCGCGCTGGTGAGCGGGGCGCCATTGTGGCCGGCGTAGACGAAGCCCTTGTCCCATAGAGATTGGAGGTCATTAGCCGCCAGACGCAGGTTGTTGTTTTCGAGCTGTGTTTGGCGGTTTTGTATATTTTGGCGTGCGGTGCGGGTCAGGCGCGTTTGCAGCTCGGAGAGGTATTGGGCCTGCGTTTCCAGCCTGTGCAGGGGGCGCAGGAAGGCGGCGCCGCCGAGCAGGAAGGTCAGTTTCCTGCGCTTGCGCTCCATGGCGCTCCGCATTGCGCGGTATAGCCGGGCCTGCAACGCGGTGAGGGATTGGGCCAGCATTGCCCGCTCCGGAACGGCCAGTTCGGCCGCCGCGGAGGGCGTGGGGGCGCGCAGGTCGGCGACGAAATCGGCGATTGTGAAATCGGTCTCGTGGCCGACGGCGGAGATGACGGGGATTTTGCTCTCGAAGATCGCCTTCGCCACGGCGGGCTCGTTAAAGGCCCAGAGGTCTTCCAGACTGCCGCCGCCGCGCCCGACGATCAATACATCGCAGGCCCGTTCGCGGTTGGCCAGTGTGATGGCCGCCGCAATCTGCACCGCCGCGCCTATGCCCTGCACGGCGGCCGGGTAGAGCCGCGTGGGCAGGGACGCATAACGGCGGGCGATGATGGTTTGGATATCGTGGAGCACCGCGCCGCCGGGACTGGTGACGATGCCAACGCAATGCGGGAAGGCGGGGACGCTTTTTTTGCGCTCGGCATCAAAATAGCCTTGCTTCTCCAACGCGTCTTTATATTCTATGAATTTGCGATATAAGTCCCCCTCCCCCTCGCGCCGCAGATCCCGCGCGATCAGTTGGAAGCTGCCGCTGCGCACATAGAGCGAGGCTTCGCCGCGCAGACAGACCTGCATGCCGTCCTTGGGGATAAAGGAAAGCTTCCGCGCGGCCATGGCGAACATGGCGCAGGACACGGAAGCGTTCGCGTCTTTCAATGTGAAATACAGGTGACCGCTCTGGTGGCGGTGGAAGCCCGAGATTTCGCCGCGCACGGAGACCTGCGCCAGATTCGGCTCATTCGCCAGGGTCAGGCGCACATATTCGTTGATTTCCGAGACGGAGAAGACGGGGGTAGGGTCGGTCATTGGTCGGTGGGGTCGGGCGGGATGGTTTCCGCAGGGTCGTTTTCCATATCGAGGTTGTCCGTGCTCCGGGAGGGCGCAATATATTGCGCCCCTACGGTAGGTTCAGGACTGCGGACTATACTTCCCAGGATGCCGTTGACAAAACGGAAGGAGTTCCCGTCGCCATAGAGCTTGCAGAGTTCGACCGCTTCGTTGATCACCGCCCCCTTGGGGGTGTCTCGGCAATAGAGCAGTTCATAGACGGCCATGCGCAGGATGCAGAGATCCACGCGGGAGATGCGCTCCACGCGCCAGCCCTCGGCTCGCTCCGCGATGCGTGCGTCCAACTCCTCGGCGTGGGTTTGCACGCCGAGGATCAGCTTTTCTATGAAGGCGAGTTCACGGTTTGACGGGCGGATGGTATCCGCCCCTGCGTCCGCAAATTCATCCCATAACGCGGCAGGCGAACCCACTTCCGTATACTCCGCGGCATAGAGACATTTCAGCGCGTGCGCGCGGGCAAAGAGGGGACGCATCATTTGCGCTTCCTTGTGAAGAGCGCGAAGATGCGCAGGCGGACATTCTCCATGCCCTCCTTGTGGATCCACCAGCCCAAGAGCGCGCCGCCGCCGATCAGCAGCATGAGCAGCAGGGTGCGCCAGAAGTTGATGGTGAGCATCAGCACGGCGGCAAGCAGGCCAAAGCCCGCGCCGACCAGCGCGCCGCTATACTTCTGCCAAAATTGTTGCAGCCATTCTTTCACGGGCTCAGACCACCGTGGGCGGCGTGGGCGCGGGCAGCGCGCCCGCGTTCGCCACCATCAGGGAGACATCCTGCACCGCGACGCCGCTGTGATCCTGGATATAAGCTTTCAAGCTCTGCTGCAGGCCCTCGCAGAGTTCCACCAGGGGCGTATCGGGCAGGACAGAGAGCTTGATGGAGATGCGGATGCCGCCCTCCGGCACGAGCTCTAACTGCGTCTCGCCCTCCTTGATGCGGGGCGTGGCGCGGATATGCCGCTGTGCCATGCCCTCCAATGCCGCGAGGGTGATGACCATGCTGCCTATGTCCGTGGTCTGAATCAGCGCGGTCGTGGGCGGGGGCGGGACCTTCTTCGTCGCCCGCACAAAGATCACCAGTCCGCAGAGCAGGGCCAGGATGGGCAGGGAGACCGCCGTCACCCACAGGCCGGTTCTGCTTTCCAAGATGGCGTCCGCCGTGCCGTTCAGATCGATGGAATAGGGAATCTTCAGCATGACGCAGGCTACGCCTATGCAGACGCATAACAGCAGCAGGGCCAAAAAGGCGGCGAGTATGCGATACCAGACTCTCATATGCTTATTTGACCCGCGGCTTCACTTCGGGCTCGGGTTCGGGCGCGGGCGGCTCGATTTTCGGCGCGACCTTGGTTTCCTGCTGCAAGAAGATGGACTGCACCATGATATTGACCTCCACCACGCGCAGGCCGGTCATCGTCTCGATGGCGGACTTCACGGCCTTCTGCGCGTTGCGGCAGACCTCCTGAATTCGGAAGCCATACTTGACGACCAGCGCGAGGTCCACGGCGCATTCCTCGGTACCTAATTCGATCTTGACGCCCTTGGTATAGCTCTTCCGGCCCAGCTTCTCGGTCAGTCCTTCCATGGCCGTGCCGCTCATGGCATGGACGCCCTCAATTTCTCCTGCCGCCAAAAACGCGATGGTGGCGATGACGTCTTCCGCAAATACGATTTTGCCCGATTCCACCATGGTCTCGGTGGTTTCTTTGTTCTCGCTCATGTGGTTTTCCTCCTAATAGTTATATGAGTGCTATGATACTATGATTATAGCAAGGCTTTTGTGAATTGTAAATGCATAAAGCTGTGACATCTTTGCGAAGTTAAGAGTTAATAGGGAATAGTGAATAGTTTTGGTTAGAATCGCAAGCGATTCTTGATATTCAATTGAAATGCCAAGCATTTCTTCAACAACTATTCACTCTTCACTATTCACTCTCCCCCTGCTACTCCACCGTCACGCTTTTCGCGAGGTTCCGTGGCTGGTCTATCTCGCGATCCAACTGCAGCGCGACATAATAGGCGAAGAGCTGCATGGGCAGTATGGTCAGCGCGGACTGGGTGAAGCCGAACGACGCGGGGATGCGCCATACATAGTCCGCGACAAAGTCGAGCCCCGTCTCCCCCTCCCGGACGATGGCCAGCACCTTCGCGCCACGGGCCTTGACCTGCACGATATTGCTGATCATCTTATCGAGCAGCGGCGTATAGGTACAGACGGCGACGACGGGCGTACCCTCCTCCATCAAGGCGAGGGTGCCGTGCTTCAACTCCCCGGCGGCATAGGCCTCGGAGTGGATATAGCTGATCTCTTTCAGTTTGAGGGAACCCTCCAGCGCCAGCGCGTAGTCGACATTGCGGCCGAGGAAATAGATATCCTTGCCGCCGCAATATACGGACGCATAGAACTGCGCGGTCGTGACGTCGAACAGAAAACTCTCCATCTTTTCGGGCAGGGTCTGGAGCGCGTGAATCTCTTCCTTTATATATATCTCCTCCGCCGTGCCGCGCACGCGGGCCATATAGAGCGCGAACAGGAGCAGGGCATTGAGTTGGACGTTATAGGCCTTTGTGGTCGCCACGCCTATCTCCGGCCCGGCGTGGGTATAGATCACCTCGTCGCTCTCCACCGCGATGGCTGAGCCCTTGACGTTGACGATGGAAATGACCTTGCTACCCAAGCGTTGAGCCTCGTGCATGGCTTCGCGCGCGTCCGCCGTCTCGCCCGATTGGGAGACGACGATGGTCAGGGTCTTCTCCGTCACCACGGGGTGCGCATAGCGGAACTCGCTGGCCAGCACGGGGATGGCGAAGACGCGGCAGAGCTTTTCCAGATAATATTTCCCCACCATGCCCACATGATAGGCCGAGCCGCAGCCCAGAAGGTATATACAGTTGCAATCGCGCAACTCCTGCTCAGAGATTTTCGTGAAGCCAAAGTCGATCTCGTCGCCGCGCAGACGGGGTGATATGGTGCGGCGCAGTGCGTAGGGCTGCTCGTGAATCTCTTTGATCGTATAGTGCGCATGGCCGTCCTTTTGCGCGGAGTTCGCGTCCCAGTCGATGGTTTCGGGGTTTGGGGTGATGGCACATCCGTCGGCATCCCAGAGCTTTATGCCGTCGCTCGCCAGCTCCGCCACCGAACCCTCCTGCATGCGGATGATCTTGCGCGTGTGCGTGAGCAGCGCGGGTACGTCGGACGCGATAAAATTCTCGCCCTCGCCCATGCCGATGATCAGCGGGCTGGCCTTGCGCAAGGCATAGAGACGCCCGGGAAAGTCTGCGAACAATACGCCCAGCGCAAAGCTGCCGCGCAGTTCCGCCGCGGCCCTGCGCAGGGCGGCAACCGGATTACCGTCATAATAATCTTCCAACAGGTGTACGATGGTCTCCGAATCCGTTTCGGAACGGAAAACATAGCCCGCGTCCCGCAGGCGCGCGGCCAACTCCTGATAATTTTCGATGATGCCGTTGTGCACGAGCGCGATGCGCCCGTCCCCCGAGAGGTGGGGATGTGAATTCGTTTCCGAGGGCGTGCCGTGTGTCGCCCAGCGCGTGTGGCCTATGCCGTTGCCGCCGGGCAGCGCGGTGCCGTCTCTTGTTCGCGTGCGCAGATTAATAATCTTGCCGAGACATTTGGCATAGGAGAGTTTGCTTTCTTCCGGCGCAACGACACAGATCCCCGCGGAATCATAGCCCCTGTACTCCAGTTTCTCCAACCCGGCAAGCAAGATGGGCGCGGCCTGCCTTGCCCCGATATAACCCACGATACCGCACATACAGACCTCCTAAAGTTGCTTATAAATCAACACCGCTACCACGGTGAGCAAAACGGACGCCATTGTGCCGATCAGGTATTGCTCGGCGAAGTCCCTGTCCTCGGAAATCTTGTTGAAGCGGGTCAGGGTTTTGGCGGCGAGGGCGAAGCCCAGCGCGCCCCATTGGCCCACCAGAATAAAGAACGCGGTCAACAGGCGCTCCAAAATGCCGATTGCCCGGCCCGCCTTTTGCTCCTTTTTCAACAGCGCTTCCTCCGGCTGCTCGCGCGGGGGCATGATGTTGCGCACGATCATGTTGCAGGGCTTGCCCAAAAAGAGCAGCAGCGCGGTCATTTTGATCAGTTGCGTACCCGTCACCCCTATGCCCAGCGCTTCGAACCGCAAAAACAACCACTGGCAGAACGCGGACAGCCCCGACCCCGCGTATCGGGTAAAGAGGAGCGCGAACACGCCCATTATGATTAGGTGGGCGCCCTGGTCGGCGAAGAAGACGAGCCTGCCCCGCTTTCCGTCGGCCAGGCACTTCGCTTTCAGCAGCGCGTTTTTCAGATAATCGATGCCCGCGTGGCTCAGGGGTATGAACAGTATCCACCAGGCCTGCGGGAAGGAAATCAGCGGCAGACAGAGCGCGGCCAACGCCGCACCGTAGATCAGGCAGTGCAGGAGCAGCGCGCCGCGCCGTTTCCCCTTGGCGTCCGCCAACTTTTGCGGCTGCAAATAGTAATCGCCGAGGAAATGGCCTATCATCAGAAAGACGAAGATAAATTTGTAGCTCATGGGTTCCTCCTTTTTACTGTGAATCGTATTTGTAATAAAAGTGGTTTTTCAGACCCGAGACAGCCTTTTCATATTCTTTCAAATGCGCCGCGCGCTCCGTGCGGGAGACGACGGATTGGGTGATGCTCAGCGTTTCGGCGATCTCCGCCTGGGGCGTGGACAGCCCGAGCTCGCTGTTGACATAGGCCTTCACGATCCGCATCTGTGCTTTTGTCCATCCCGAGGTAATATGCAGCAGATATTGCGCCACCTGATCCAAGAGTATCTCATCATCCGCGCCGCTGAAAATCAAAAGGCGCAGCGCAAACCCCGCCGAGGCCCTGCGCGGTTCTCCCGCTTTTTTCAGCAATTCTATGGCGCTCCGCGCGCGATAATAGGCCGGGCCATCCGCGCCCAGCGCCATGCTTGAATCGATCTCCGTCAGCATCTCGCCTATCCCTATCCCAAAGCGCAGGTTCACGGGGTGCATCGCAAGCGCGATCCTCTGCGCAATCTCCGCGCACAGGGATGGCACGGATAACAGGATTTGAAATTCATCGCCCAGCGTGATAATCGCCTTTGCGGCGACGGACTTTTTATATCGTTCGTTGACCTCTTCCAAAACTGTGCGCAACAACATTTGCACCTCGGCCCTTGCCGGGGCATCGAGCTGCTTGCTGTGCACGATATCGCCGATGATGGCGCAATATATTTTGGGAGTGGCTTCCATAGTGGTATTATATGCATAAAAACATGCATTGTCAAGGAATATGTATGAAAATATGCATGTGCGGGAGATATGTATGAATTTGTGCATATGGAGAGAATATGCATGAAAACACGCATATCCTCGTTGGGGAATGCTGTTAATTTTCGTTGATAAATTCATGGGCGCTTGATATTGACAAGGCGGCTTTTCTATGATTAAATGCACAGCGTTGTTTAGTGTTTCTAAACTTGAAGTTTAGAAAGGGTTTACAGGAGTATAGGGAGGTGACCTTGTGCAGATAGGCGAAAAAATCAAGCAGATGCGGGTGGCGCTGGGACTGACGCAGGAAGAATTGGCGGCGCGCACGGAGCTGACCAAGGGCTTTATCTCGCAGTTGGAGCGGGATATGTCCTCTCCCTCCATCGCCACGCTGACGGACATATTGGAAGCGCTGGGCTCCGATCTCGCGTCGTTTTTCAGCCACCGAACGGCGCCCAAGGTCATATACCGCGCCGCCGATATGTTTGAAAAGGAGGATGCGGAGCGGGGCAACCGCGTGCTTTGGCTGATTGCAAACGCGCAGAAGAAGGAGATGGAGCCCATCCTGCTCACATTGGACGCGCAGGGCCAGACTGAGCCCCAGGATCCCCACGAGGGCGAGGAGTTCGGCTATGTTCTCTCGGGCGCGGTGACGCTCTGTGACGGCGAAAACAAATACCGCCTGAAAAAAGGCGACAGCTTTTATCTCACCCCGATGGGGGTACACTATATGAAAAACAGCGGCGACAGGCAGGCAAAGGTGCTGTGGGTGAGCGCGCCGCCGAGTTTTTGAGTGAAAAGTGAATAGTTCAGAGTTAAGAGTTTTGGATGAAATGCCGCTGGCATTTCTTAAAAATCAAATTAAGAAACGCCTCCGGCGTTTCTACAATAACTCTTCACTCTTCACTCGAAACTAACGAGCAAAACCAACAACGGCATGGAGGTTCACATGGAAGCGAAGAAAACCCCCCTCATCCGGCTCATCGACGTATCCAAGGATTACGACGGCGATGTGGCTTTGGAAAAGGTCAGTCTCTATATACGCGACGGCGAGTTTCTGACGCTGCTGGGGCCTTCAGGCTGTGGCAAGACGACCATGCTGCGCCTGATCGCGGGCTTTATCATGCCCAGCTCCGGGCGCATCGAGATGGACGGGCAGGATATCGCCAAGATTCCGCCCCACCGCCGCGCCGTCAACACCGTGTTCCAGAAATACGCGCTGTTCCCCCATTTGAATGTGTTTGACAATATCGCGTTCGGCCTGAAAATCAAGAAGGTGCCGAAGGCGGAGATTGTGCCGCGCGTCGAGCGTATGCTGCAGCTTGTAAACTTAGAGGGCTATGGCAAACGCTATGTGGATCAGCTCTCGGGCGGGCAGCAGCAGCGCGTCGCCATCGCCCGCGCTCTGGTCAATGAGCCGAAGATTTTACTTTTGGACGAACCGCTGGGAGCCTTAGACCTGAAACTGCGCCAGGAGATGCAGCACGAGCTGAAGCGTATGCAGAAGCAGCTGGGGATTACCTTCATCTACGTCACCCACGACCAGGAAGAGGCCCTCACCATGAGCGATATCATCGTCGTTATGAAGGATGGGGTGATCCAGCAGATCGGCACGCCGACGGATATTTATAACGAGCCGAAGAACGTGTTTGTGGCGGACTTTATCGGCGAGAGCAATATCGTCGCGGCGCTGATGCTGGATGATTACCGCCTGCGCATGAACGGCACCTCCTATCGCTGTGTCGACAAGGGCTTTGGCAAGAACACCGAGGTGGACGTCGTTGTGCGCCCGGAAGATATCGATATCGTGCCGTCCGAGCGCGCCCGGGTGATGGGCGTCGTGCAGAGCGCGTTATTTATGGGCGTACACTATGAGGTGTTGGTGCAGTGCGGCGACTATGAGTGGACCGTGCATACGACGGACAAGGTGCAGCCGGGCGCGCAGGTGGGCATACATATCCCGCCCGAGGCCATCCACGTGATGAAGAAGACGCGCAACAACAATATCTTCGACTGCGAAGTATACCCGGATGACAACGAGGTCTATATCGACGAAGTCGCCTTTGACTGCGTGTCCGTGGAGGGCTTTGAAGGCAAGGAAGCGGCCATCGTCCAGATCAACCCCGCCGACGTGCAGTTGGTTAGCCCGCAGGACGCCAAACTGACCGGCGCCTGCAAGGCCTGCCTGTTCCTGGGTACGCACTATGAGGTCACGGTCTCCTGCGCGGAGAACGACTGGATCGCCTATGCGCCGGACTTGTATGAGGACGGCGAGGAGGTCGGCATTCTGGTCGACGCGGACAAGCTGCATCTCTCGCATGCCGAAAAAGACGCGGAAGAGGAACCATAGATGAAGCGGCGTCTCTTTTCCTACCCGTATATCGTATGGATGGCGATCTTTATCCTCGCGCCCATGCTCTTTATCGTCTATTACGCCTTTTGGGGCGGGGACGGCAGTTTTTCGCTGTCCTATCTGCGGGACGCGCTCTTTGCGCGGGACATTGAGGGCAATCTCGCGAACCTGCGCAGTTTCGGACATTCGGGCATCGTCGCCATAGAAACCACAGGCATATGCCTGCTCCTCGGCTATCCCATCGCATACCTGCTCTCGCGCATGAAGCGGAGCATGGCCGCGTTTGTCTCGACGCTCTTTGTCGTGCCGATGTGGATGAATTTCCTGCTGCGCACCTATGCCCTGCGCTCCATCTTCCTCAGTTTGGAGAGCGCGACCGGCATACAGATACTGGACACGCAGGCCGCCGTGCTGATAGGCATGGTCTATGACTTTCTGCCCTTTATGATACTGCCCCTCTATACCATCCTGCAAAAGATGGACAAGAGCTATATGGAAGCGGCGCAGGATTTGGGCGCGAATCCCGCGCAAACCTTCACGAAGGTCGTGCTGCCCCTCTCGGTGCCGGGCATCGTTTCGGGCATTACGATGGTGTTCGTACCCTCGGTGACCGCCTTTGCCGTCTCCCAGCTCTTGGGCGGGCGGAAGACGCCGCCCCTGATCGGCGACCTCATCCACCGCCGCTTTATGTCGGACCCGCCTATGTATGGCGTCGGTTCCGCGCTGTCGCTGATCCTGATGGTCTTTGTGCTGGCCAGCATGGTGCTGATGCGCGTCTTTGACAAGGATTCGCCCAACGAGAAGGGAGGTAAGCTATGGTAAAGCGTCGGATCTTCCCCGTACTGCGCGGTCTCTTCTTGGGGGCCATGCTGCTCTTTCTCTATGCGCCGATATTGATGCTGATCGTCTATTCGTTCAACGATTCCAAGAACCTCGGCACCTGGCAGGGCTTTACCCTGCGCTGGTATGCGGACCTCTTCCTCGACCGAACCATACTGCGCTCCCTGTGGGTGACGGTCAGTATTGCGGGGCTCAGCAGCGTGACGGCGACCGTGCTGGGTACGGCGGGCGCCATTGGCATCCATTCCATGCGCAAGCGCGCGCGCGGCGCAATTGAGGGCGTTAGCCAACTGCCCATGATCAACCCCGACCTCGTGACGGGCATCTCCCTCATGCTGCTCTTTGTGGCGGTGGGCCTGAAAGACGGCTATGTCCGCATGTTGCTGGCGCATATCACCTTCAACCTGCCCTATGTCATTTTCTCCGTGATGCCCCGCCTGCGCCGCAGTTCCAACCTGCTCTACGAAGCGGCGCTGGACCTCGGCTGCACGCCCGCGCAGGCGCTGTGGCGGGTGATTATCCCCGATATCTGGCCCGGCATACTCTCCGGCTTTATCCTCGCCTTCACCCTCTCGCTCGACGATTTCGTCATCTCCCTCTTCGTCGGCAAGTCGGTGAACAATCTGTCCATGTACATCTTTTCCTCCGCCAAGCGCGGCGTGAACCCGGCCATCTCAACCCTGCTCTTCGTGCCGGTGGTGACCTTGCTCTTAATCGTGAACCTCCGCGCCATACGGAAGGAACGGGAGGAGGAAGCGCAGAGCAGGAAGGTACGAAGGAAGAGGTAATAATGCAGAATGCAGAGAGGGTGATACCCTTACGTAAAATCAAAAGAAATGCGCAGCATTTCAACCACCTCTCTGCATTATTACCTATTACTTATTACTTAAACAGGTTATACTAACAACATAAAGGAGAACAAGAAAATGAAAAAGCTACTCGCATTGACCCTCGCCGCCCTGCTCGTCCTGCCCATGATTTTGGGCGCCGCGGCTTGCGCAAGCAGGCCCACGCTGAACATCCTCATCTGGGGCGACTACATCGACCCCGCCCTGCGGACGCGCTTTGAAAGGGCGAACGGCGTGCGCATCAACGAAGTCACGATGGAGAGCAATGAGCTGATGCTCGCCAAACTGCGCGAGGATGACAGCGACATTGACCTCTGCTTCCCCTCCGACTACGCGATCGAAAAGCTGCTGGCCGAAGGGCTGCTCGCGCCGCTGAACAAGGAGAATATCCCCAACCGCGCGAACATCGGCGACACCTTTTGGGCGCTCACCGAGAGCTTTGACCCCGGCGCCGTCTATTCCGTCCCCTATATGTGGGGTACGCTGGGCATCTTATATGATACCACCAAGGTCACGGAACCCGTGGAGAGCTGGAGCATACTCTGGGACGAGCAGTACAGCGGGCAGATTCTGATGTATGATTCCGAGCGCGATTCCATGTGCGTGGCGCTGTCCCTGCTGGGCTACGATATCAATACGACCGATGAGACGGAGATCAACGCCGCGCGCGACGCGCTGATTGCCCAGCGCCCCCTCGTGCGCCGCTATGGCACGGATGAACTGAAAACCGACCTCGTAAACGGCGTTGCCGCGATGGCAGTCGTCTATTCGGGCGACGCGATGCTGGCCATGGCCGAGAATGAGAATCTGGACTATGCCGTGCCGCTCGAGGGCAGCAACCTGTGGATTGACAATATGATCATCCCCAAAAACGCCAAGAACAAGGAATTGGCCGAGCAATTTATCAATTTCCTCTGTGATGCCGAGGTCGGCGCGCAGAACGCGGAATATATCGGCTATTCCACGCCGCTGGCCCCTTCCTTGGAGCTGCTGGGCTCGGATTATATCGATGATGAGGTTTTCAATCCGCCCGCCGAGATTATGGATCGCTGCAAGGGCTACCACAACCTGGACGAAGTAGTGAAAATAATAGAGGACAAGAATGGCAAAGAGGTTCCCATAACAGGGAACGATCTATACCGCCAAGCGTGGGAAGCGGTGCTGCAGTTTTAGTTAAGAGTTATTGTTGAAATTCCTGCGGAATTTCTGATTTAATTAAGAATCGCCTGCGATTCTTACCACAACTATTCACTATTAACTCTTCACTTCCATGTTTCCCTACACGCCCACGTACTTCGTACTCCTCCCCACCCCAACTTTAGCCGCTCTGCCCTCCCGCACCATGGAGGCCAGGGCGGCTTCTACCGTTGTCGGGCTGACATCGGGCAGGATATAGCAGATATCCTGCTTGGAGACGGGGAGCAGGCTGTTTAATACGGTTGCTTCCACGCGCGCCTTCTTGCTGACCTTCTTCGTATGCACCACGGCGAAACTCTTGTCTAATTCTCTGTAGCATTGCAGAAGCGTGCCGATAAAGTTTTCCATAAAGGGAAAATAGCTGTTTTTGCCCTCGTGCCAGCCCTCGGAAGACGCGCGCAGGGCTTCATAATAGGCCGCCTTGCCCTGATTGATCTGCTCCTCAAACGAGATATATTTGCCCGCGTCAAAGCCGCTCTTGCCGAGCAGGAGCAAGCTGAGCAGGCGCGACATGCGCCCATTGCCGTCCGCGAACGGGTGTATGCAGAGGAAGTCGAGGATAAAGCAGGGGATCAGCAGGAGTTGGTTGACGCCGTAGGAACTGCGCGCGTCCATAAAGGCGAGGATCATCTGCTCCATCGCGTCGCTTGTGTCCTGCGCGCTCGTCGGCATAAAGCGCACGCGCCGCCTGCCGCTTGCGTCCAATTCCATAATGATATTGTCGCTTTGTTTATATGCGCCGCCGCCTGCAGGCGTATAGGACAGCATGATTTGATGCAAGCGCAGGATATCGCGCTCCCGGATATCCAGCGTGGCGGCATTTTCGTGGATCAGCGTGAGCGCGTCGCGGTATCCCGCGATTTCGGCCTCGTTGTGGTTCAGCGGCGCACTGTTCTGCTGCACGATCTCGGCCACGCGCTGTTCGCTGGTGACGATGCCCTCAATCGCGTTGCTGCCCTTGACCGACTGCACCTTCGCGATGCTCTCCAAGCGCGTGAACACTTCGGGATAGTTCTCCCTGCGCGCCCCCTCGCGCGCGCGCAGTTCCGCGATCGCCTG
>Ga0123353_10004663_pt1 | contig 17714 bp, 15 predicted proteins | sample TergutLab28metaG_3_FD_92763 | JGI IMG/M metagenome (GOLD analysis project Ga0123353, IMG submission 92763) | Labiotermes labralis P3 segment gut microbial communities from Petit-Saut dam, French Guiana - Lab288 P3 | ecosystem: Host-associated > Arthropoda: Insects > Digestive system > Gut ... | reverse complement strand
TGAGGACCATTTGCGCAGCTTGGTGGCCTTGTAGCGCAGGTTGGCGTCCATGTCGGCGTCATAGACCCAGAAGGGCACGTACACGCCCTTGACCTCGTCGATGTGGTTCTGGTCCTTGAACACCTTCGGCAGCAGCCGCTTTTTTTGCAGATGCTTTTGCAGGGCCTCCCTGGCGGCTTTTTTGTCCAGCTTGAAAGGAATCACCGCGTCGGGGCGCAGCGCCCCGGCAAACTGCCCTTTCATGACCACGGGGTTGTCGCAGTAGGGGCACTTCGTGGCGGCGGTTGTGGCGTCGCCCACGATCTCGCCGCCGCAGGATTGGCAGCTGTACACCGCCATGCCTTCGGTTTCGCCCTGGCCCCATTCGCCGCCCGGCGTTTCCCAGCCCAGCTCCTGTTGGGCGTCATTGAGGCCGTCGTCCATGGCCTTCAGGGCCTCCATGGTGAAGCTCGCGCCGCAGAAGGGGCATTCCATCTGCTGGCTGGCGCTGTCGAACGCGATCGCGCCGGCGCAGTTGGGGCATTTGTATTCGAGCAATGTTGACAATAGGATCACCTCCCCGCGCCGCAGCTCTGGCAGAACTTGCCCGTGTTCTGGGCGCCGCAGCTCTGGCAGAACCAGTTGTCCGTGGGCGCCGGGGCCTGCTGCTGCATGGGCTGCTGCTGGAAACCCTGCTGCGTCGGCTGCTGGAACTGGCCCTGCTGCGTCGGCTGCTGGAACTGGCCCTGCTGCATCGGCTGCTGGAACTGGCCCTGCTGCATTGGCTGCTGGAACTGGCCCTGCTGCATCGGCTGCTGGAACTGGCCCTGCTGCATCGGCTGCTGGAACTGGCCGGGCATACCCATGCCTACCGCCACCCCTGCGCCCATACCCATGCCGCCTTTGCCGGACAGCAGCATGGAGCGGATTTGGTCGCCAATGGCCTCGTACTGCCGGAACCGCGGGTCATAACGGTCGGGGATGGTCGTGGGATTGAGTTGGAATTCAATCTCATTGAACCAGGGGGAGTTGACGTGGATATTCACCTTGAAGTCATAGGAGTAGTCATAGCGGGCCGGGAAATAGCTTTTCTTTGTGCCGTCCGCCATCTGCTGATAGACCTCTTTTTGGTGCTCCTCCCGTTCGATCTCGCAGGAAATCACCTGGGTCAGTTGGATGATATCCGGGTTCTCGTTGCGCCAATTGCTGCTGCGGCTGACCGCGAAGGCGCCCATGCCCGGATCCACATAGACCTTCCAGGAGTTCTCGCCCGCGATGGAGGTGGGATTGAACTGCGCCACCTTGCGTTTGTTTTCCTCCCGGTAGGCCAGATGCTGCTTGATGTCCTCCACGGTGGTGCGGCGGCGGCCGGTCATCCAGGGCGAAAGCTTGTTTGCGCAATCCTTGCAGCAGTTGCCGTCGTCCAGTTTGCGGTTGCCCAAAAGCCCGATTTTGCCTCCACAGATGTCGCAATCTTTCTTTGCCATTGTTGTTGATCCTCCTAATAATTTATATTTATTTTATGGGAGCCAGCAGGGTTGAATTAACCCTGCGGCTTCCCGCAGCCCTGGCAGAACTTGCCCTGGTTGACCGCCCCGCAGGCACACTGCCAACCGGCCGCTGGCTGGGATTTCCCGCAGCCCTGGCAGAACTTGCCCTGGTTGACTGCCCCACAGGCGCATTGCCAGCCGCCTGTGGGCTGGGGCTGGGGTTGCGGCTGACCGCAGCCCTGGCAGAACTTGCCCTGGTTCACCGCCCCGCAGGCGCATTGCCAGCCCTGGGCAGGCGCCGGCTGCGGCGGGGGCTGCTGCGGGTATTGGGGCTGCTGCTGTTGCTGCTGGCCCATGGCGAACAGGTTTTGCGCGTTCATGCCGCCGGCCTGCTGCGCCATGCCCAGGCCCATGAAGCCCATCATCGCGCCGCCTTGATTCGAGGCCGCCGCCTTCATGGCGTCGCTTTGCGCGCCTACGAGTGTGGCCGCCGCCATGGTGGGGTCGCGCATAACAGCGGACTTCTGCAGCTGCTTGATCAGGTCTTCGTCCTCCTTGGAGGCGTTGACGGTGTTGACCCCCACCGAAACGACAGCAAGCCCCCGCAGCTGCGACCACTTGGCAGTGAGAACCTCGTTCATAGCGTCGGCCAGTTCTATGGTGTGGCCAGGCAGAGCGCTGTAACGGATGCCCATGTCGGAAATCTTCGCGAAGGCGGGCTGCAGGGCGGTGAGGAATTCGCTTTTCAGCTGGCCGTCGATCTGCTCCCGGCTGTAGGACTCCGTTACGTTGCCGCACACATTGGTGTAAAAGAGCATCGGGTCGATGATTTTGTAGGAATACATGCCGTTGCAGCGGATGGCGATGTCGATATCCAGGCCGATGTTCTTGTCCACCACGCGGAAGGGCACAGGGTTGGTGGTGCCGAAGCGGTTGTCCACAAGCTCCTTGGTGTTGAAGTAGTACACCCGTTGGTCCTTGGGGGGTTCGCCGCCGAAGGTAAAGCGCTTGCCGATGTTCTTGAAAGTCTCCATGATGCTTGTGCCGAGGCTTCCGTTGAAGATGCTGGGCTCGGTGGAGGCGTCGTAGACGAACTCGCCGGGCTCGGCGCAAAGCTCCGCCACCTTGCCCTGGTCCACGATGATCATGCACTGGCCGTCCGCCACGGCGATCACCGAGCCACTGGAGATAATGTTGTCGCTGCCCTTGGTGTTGGAGCTGCGCCCGCTGACGCGCTTTTGCCCCTTGATGACGAGGATATCCTTATCGATGGCTTCGCAGTAGAAGTATTCCTTCCACTGGTCAGCCATCACGCCCCCCGCCGCGCCGATTGCCGCTTTGATAAGTCCCATATAGATAGCTCCTTTCAGTCGTGTCAGCTGCGCTGATCCTTTCAAGTTGTTTTTTTATCCGACGGCGTCAAGCCGGTATATCAATCCCCACTCGTCGTCGTCCGGGAAAAACTTATAGATCGCGCCGGAGGGGGCGATGGTATAGTGGATAACGGCCGTGAATTTGTTGCCGGAAACCGTCCCGAGCAGGACGTCGCGGCACTCGCCCTCATCCGGCAGGCCGGTGGTGCCGCCCGGCACGCGCGCCTCCAGGGGGCCCCGCGCGGCATGCGTGCGCTCGTAGGCCTCCTCTACGCAGGCGGTCAGGTAATCGACCAGCTCGTCGTCCGACATATCCTCGATGCCGTGGCCGTCGTCGTAAAATTCGCCGGACTGGTAGAACCTGTCGTCCCAGTGGTCGTAGTACCACGCGCCGGAAGCGGGCAGGGCGGTGACGAATTCCCCGTTGTCCTCCACCATAAGCGACCTGCTGGTTCCCTCCGCGCCGTACCACCAATAGGCGAGGACCAGGCCGTCGCCGGTATCGCACAGCATCGCGGCCTCGAATTCGCTGATGTCGTTTTCCTCCATGTCCGCCCGCCAGTAGGGCCCCTCTTTCTCCCCGTCGTCGCCCTCGTAGATGTAGCTGGTGAGCTCCTCCGTGATCAATTTGTCCCCGTTGATGTAGGCCAGGATCAGCAGGCCCTCATCGGTGTTTTCGTACTGGAACAGGGCAACGCGGCCGCCTGTCCCGTCGGTGGCCAGTAGCTCGGAGTGCAGGATCTTCCGGCCGTCCTTGAACGCCTCCATGGCCTTCACGTCCGCCAGGGCGGCGGGCGGGTGGCCGTGGTTGTAATTGAATCCGCCGCTGGCGGTGTCGTAGTTGTCTTTCGCCTTGGCGGGCGTCAATGTAATCAGCTCGCTTTTGCGGGATTCGGGGAGCAAAAGGTACTCAAAACTGGTCAGGGCGCCCTGCGCGGCGCTCCAATAGGGGCCGGAAATGCCCTCGTAGGCCGCCCAGTACTCGCCATTTTCGCCGGTGGCCTTTTTCTCCCCCCCGTAGCGCACGGGGACAGGCAGGCCGGCGCCAACGGCCAGGGTCAGGTCCTCCAGGCCACCGGCATATTCCACCGCAGCCAGGCGCGTGCCGGGCTTGTCCCGGGTCCCCTCGCGCACGGCCCAGGCGTAATCGAAGTCTATGACGCGCGTGCGCCAATCCCCATACAAGCCCGAATCCCCATCGAAAACGTTGCCCTCGAAGACGCAGTCCTCGAAGACGATATCGTCCAAAAAGGAAAGGGAATCCGTGCGGTTGTTCCGGAAGGTGCAGCCCTTCACCGTGATGTTGGCGTTTTCGCTGTCCCCGCCGCCCCACCAGGATTCGCCGAAGACCGCGGACATCTCATCCCCGTTGTTTTCGAACAGGCAGTCCTCGAAAAGCAGCCCGTCCACATTGCTCAGCTGGATGAGCGTGAACTCCCCGTTGTCCCGGAAGGCGCAGCCCTTGAATGTGAGATTTTGACTTTTCAGGGCGGTCATGATGTCGAAGGTGCACTCGTAGATGGAGCCGCCCCCCATGGCCAGGCCGTCCACGTTTTCCATCACCAAGCCCTCTGTGCCGCAGCCATACAGATCGCAGTCATTGATTTTGATGTTTTCGCAATCCGCAAAGCGCAGCACGCCGCCCGCGCAGGTGCCGCCCTGCGTATGGCCCGCGGTGAGGCCCTCCAGGGTAATACCCTTGCAGCCCTCGAAATTGAGCACGAAGCTATAGCGGGGCCCGGTAACCAGGCTGCCCTGCGGCCCACAGCGGAGCGTAAGGTTTTTCACGCCGTTGATCACCAGCTCCCAGCCGTCGAATACCTCCTCCCAGTGCAGGATTTCGCTGCCGGGCCACGGCGGGTCGTAGCCGGAGCCCCCCTCAGCCTCCGACAGCAGGATCTCCGCGTCCAGGCGGATAATCCGGCCGGAGCCGATGGCATTCAGGAATTCCTCCAGGGTGGTCACGGCGATTTCCTTTTTATTGAACGGGCCGATGGTCAGTATGCGCTGCCCGCAGCCCGCAAGGGTAAGCAGCAGCGCCGCCGCCAGGAGTATTGCAAATAAACGTTTCATCCGAACGCCTCCATTTCTATCATGCAGTCGCCTTGCAGGGTTTTGGGCACCCAGAGCAGCTTCAGCTCCTCCTTGCCGAACAGATAGTCCGCATCCATGCCCGCGGTGACGTACAGCACCTGCTGGTCGCCCTCCCATGCGTGGCGGAGCATATAGATGCCGCTGTAGCTATCCGGGACACCGGTGATGGGCCCGTCCTCACTCTCATAAATATACCAGTCCAGGCCGAAATCTATGTGCACGGAAATTTGCCCCGGGCCATCGGGGAAGGCCTCGCCCAGATAGCCCGAGTAGATTTCGTAGATCTGGCCGCTGTCGTCGCTGCCCAGGTAGAGCCCGGCTTTTCCGTCCGGGTAGATTTCCAGCCAGGCCGCATGCCCGCGCTTGGCCGGCGCGCGCCATGTGCCCACGACAAAATCCGGGGGCGGGCCGCCATAATCATCATCATCGTCATATGGATCGCCAAACTCATCGTATTCCTGGCCCTCGGGCAGGCCGTAGCGCCTGTCGGGCTCCATGGGCAGGCCGACCAGGTGGTACTCGAAGGGGCTGTCGGGGTCATAGGCCTTGTTGGGGGCCACCTTGATGACCATTTCCCAGTCCCATTCCTCCTCGGGGGCGGTCACCAGTATGGTCACGTCCAGGCTGCCGTCCCGGTTTCCCCCCACGCTTTTGAACTCCGCCCAGAGCCAGGTGGAGTAATCCTCGCGCACCCACCAGCGCTCGGCGGTTTCCGGGTGGTAGCTCACATATTCGCTTTCCCCCCCATCCAGGGCGGGGACGTCCACGCCGGGGAACAGCGCCGCCGCGTAGGCCTCGAACAGCCATTCCGGCACACGGTAGAAGCCGCCTTCCCCGTCCGGCACCATGTCCAGGTCCACCGAGCGCAGGGTCCCGATCGCGGTGGCAAAGGCGTGCCAGTAGTCATACTCCTCGCCGCCCGGCGCGATGGCGGCCATCCGGCACAAGTGGACCATGGGGGAATCCCGGTCGATGGGCGCGGGGGCCCAGGGCCTGCCCTCAAGCTCGAAGACCTCGTTGCCCTCAAAGCCCATGGAGGTCAGGTTGTGCAGGGCGATGTTTTTCCCCTGCCGGACAAACAGCCGGTACTCCGGGGTCCCTATTGCGATTTCCTTGTCAATTGTATATTCCTTGCCGGGTATGAGCGTTTCCTCCCACTCGTCCGCGATGGGCCGAAGGAAGTCCAGCGTGGATTCATGCTCCAGCAATTGCAGGGTGACGGTCACGTTTTTTTCCTGCGTGACGATACGCAGCGGCTGTGTGTCGGTGTACAGCGTGAGCAGCGTAACGGCCTCGGAGGTGGTCTCTTTGCCGGGGTCAGGCGCTTTTTTCCCGCAGGCGAAGCACAAGCCCGCCAGCAGGACGGCGGCGCACAGCAGCGCGAGGGCTCGTCTCATGGGCAACTCTCCTTTATGTAAAGTTTTGCCAATCCCCCAAAGGATCCAACGGGGGCAGTCCCTGAAATAAGGCCCCTCGGGCAGGCCGAGCCCGGCCAGCTCCTACGCTGAAAGGACGATCTCGGGCTTTTCCCCATTGGTGGGTATTCGGCAATGGCCTGCAAGAGTATAACACAAAAAATTTAATTTGACCCTAGCCGCCGCGGCTAGTTTTTCTAAACGCCATAAAATAAAACTATCCGCTGCGGCTAGGGCGCGCACCGGGGCGCTGTGATATAATAGGGCGTAGAAAGAAGGGTTTGTCATAAAAAAGATTGGTTTTATCACAACGAATAAAGTGCTTGCCCAAAGCCTCGCGGCCGCCGCCGAAAGCCGCCCCGATTGGGGGATAGAGCCCTATCTGCTGCTGGACCCCCAGCAGGCCGCCCTTGATGTGGGTGTTCTGCAGCTTGACGCCGCGGTGATCGATGTGGCGGATAGGATCGCCATTGAAGAAACCGAAGCGTTTTGCCGGTCGCTGCGCAAAACGGCCGGCTGCCGGCTTCTGTTGCTTGTGCCGAAGGCCGCGCGCAGAATGGCAATCCGGGCCGTGAAAAGCAATGCCGCCGACGATTTCGTTTTCTACGATACCTCGCTGGATTACCTGTTTACGAAGCTGGCGGCCATCTGAAGCTTATATAAAACTGAATTTATGGGAGGATCAAGATGAAAAGAACAATGGCAACGCTTGCGCTGTTGTTGAGCCTTTGCCTGCTGGCCGGCTGCGGCGGCAAAACGGAACCCCGCGAACCCGAAAGTACGACGCTTACGATGGAACAGGCAAGGGACCTTCTCTACGAAAACTATGTCGATGCCGAGTTGTTTCATCCGGGCGAGCTGGACAAATGGCAGGGCGATGCCCTGTTATATTGCTTTGCCTTTGACGACGGCGATCAATACCGATACGCCTACGTAAACGCAGCGACCGGCGCGGTTGAAATCGTGGATGAAATCGTGAATTATACAGGCATGGATGGGGACGGCTACATTTTGGCGCTGGATGGGGATGGGCTGATAGAATACTTGCTGGCCAACGTGGAGGGGGCCTATGAGCGGGTACACCTTATGCGGGGCGGCCTTTACGCGAAGGCGCCGGGGGATTTGACCGACCTGCCGGAGGAAACGGGCTGCCGCGATGTTCTGCTGGGCTATGACAACGGCGATACGTTTGAGGTGGTCATCCGCTATACCATTACCCCTTCCGGCGCGATTTACGAGTATTTCCCGGACGATGACGACTGGGGGCTGATGTATGTCCCCGGGGCTATGGGATAAACGGAATGGTTATCCTTATGCGGGAAGCTACGAAGGCCCCGGGGCATTCGCCTGAAAAACTAGCCGCGGCGGCTAGGGCGCGGCGGCGAAAACCATGCTATACTTACATCCTGACAAACTATGAAATACAGGAGGATCACACGATGAAAAGAGCAATCGCTGTTCTGCTGGCGCTGCTGCTGGGCCTGAGCCTGCTGGCCGGGTGCGGCAAGGAAAAAGACCCCGATGTCCCGGCGGAAGCCGGAGGCAGTCTCCTGGAGGATACGTGCCTTACCTGCAACGAGGCGGGCGGCTGGCTGTTCTATAAAAGAAGCAGCGGCCTGACGCTCAAGCTCGGCGACATCGACTCGAAGATCGAGATGGAACTGAAGGACTACACCCGCAGCACCCCCGAGGACCGCATCGAAAGCCAGCTGAGCTGGTACGACGATTCCGTGCAGGCCGAAGAGAACGTCACCTACAACGGCATCGAGTATTTTGTGATCGAAAAGGCGGAAAATAAGGGGTTTGTCCTGATTTCCAAGCGGGGCGAGGGCGACATTTGCACCCTGCAGGTTGACATCAAAGGGGCAACCCTGGAGCAGGCCGCGCCTGTGCTGGAAACCGTCAAGCTGCGCGGCGAGGAGGTCGAAATCACCCACGAATGGCCGGAAAGCGAAGATGTGGCCATGGAGCACCTGACCTACACCGCCAAAGGCGGCTGGTATCTCTACAATAAGTTCGACGAGCCCTACTCCAGCTCGATGAAGGGTGAGCTGCAGAACGACAAGCTGCGCCCCAGCGCCACCTACATGAAGATCTCGGAAGGTTCGCGTTCGCCCCAGTACGAGGTGGAAGACAACTACGGCATCCGCTTCCTGAATAAAGCGGCCGTGCAGAAGGATAACGTCACCATCAATGGCATCGAGTGGCTGGTGATGGAGGACAGTGACAGGGATAAGATCTTCCTGGTCACCTCCTGGCGGCCGGGGCTGCTGCTGGACCAGGACGGGAACATCACGGTCGAAATCCGCAACGTGGGAATCGAAGGCGCCAGGCCCGTGCTGGAAACCATTAAGCTGACGGCGGAGTACTAAATTTAGGCGGGGGCGGCTTTCGGGCCGCCCTTGCGGCGGCATAGCCATCATGGAAGGAGCGCGGCCCATGGAAAATGACCCTTTGTATACCATTATCGGGGTACTCGTATTCGTCGTCTTCGGGGGCCTCATTGGGTGGCTCGTCTATCGGCATATCAAGTATACCATAGCCGGAACGAAGGCGGGCGCCAAGGCCTTGAAGGATGCGGTCGTTCAGGTGGGCGATGAATTTAAAATCGCGAACGAGCGGAAGAAACAAGGCCTGGGGTGGACCGTGCCACAGGAAATGGTCGATCAGAGGGCGGCAAATGTATCCATGTCATCCGGTAGGGAGGAAATCGTCTTCGGCCATGGCAGTGGCCCTCCCAGCGCACCTACAGAAAGGGGTGCAGCCATGGCGAACGAGGAAGTAGTCTTCGACTATAACGAGGAGCAGATGAAAACCGAGCGCAAGGAACAAGCGGGAAAGGGCGTCATTGCGGGCATCGTGTTGCTGGTTTTCGCGGGCGTGTTTATCCTGGCGGGCGTGCTGTCGGGCGGCAACGCAAAAAAAATGGCGGCATACCCCACCGTCCAGGCGCGGGTCACGAATCATACGGAGAAGGTCCGCCTGGACGAAGACGGCGATGAATACACACAGCATTATGTTGATATCGAATGGGTCGTAGATGGCAAAACCTATACGGAAACCGACAGGCCTAGCAACGAATACGGGAAAGACGCCATCACAGTCCATTACAAGCCAGGCAAGCCTGAAAAAATATATTCCGAGGCGCAGGTGCAGGATGAGGGCAACGTGTACTGGTACGTCATCGCGGGGATCGTCGGGCTGCTGGGCCTGGGCATCGCCATCTTGGGAAAAAAGGACAAAGCCAAACTGGAAGAGGGGCAATAGGAGGCGGGGATCGGATGGGCGTTATTGTCTTCAGCGAGGTGCGCAAGTTCCGTGAATAGACGAACAGGCGCCCGCGGTTTTTTCCTCGGGCTGGGTTTCACCTTGCTCTGGCAATCCGGGTGGGCGGCGTTCGCGTTGATTGTCTGGCTGCTGCACCGCTGGAAAGGCTCCTCCCTGTTTCTGTGCTGGGCCGCCCTGGGCATCTGGCTGCTTTCATCCCTGGTTGCCACCGTGCTGCTTCACGCGGGCGCGGTACGCGCCGAGGCGCCGGCCCCCGCGCCGGAAAACCGCAACCCCTATTCCGCGGATAACGCGCAGGTGTTCCTGGGCGTCGCGAACGACGCGGCCCCTGTGGACCCGTCCGCCCCCGGGGAGCCCGCGCGGACAATTGTGCTGATTGTCTGGCGCAAGCCCATCGCGCAGGGCCTGGCGCAAAGGCTGCGGGACGACCCGGGCATCCACCTGATTTTTGAGCCTTCCTATTCCCGCGCGCACCAGGCGGTTTGCTCCCGGGCCACGGGCGCCGTGCTGATTGAGGTTGCGGAATCGGGCGGCCAGCACGGTATTTCGGATTGCCTGGCGCTTTGCGCCCACCTGCGGGGGGCGGCGCCGCAATGCAAGCTGCTTTTGATGTGCCCGGAGCGGGACAGGGCGGCGGTAGCGCGGGCAGTGGAGGCGAAACGGCTGGGCCACATCGACGATTTCGTTTTTTATGATTCCTCGATTGATTATGTGGCGTCAAAGCTGTTGGCGATGTAATCGATAGAATCCGCGCCCGGGGCAAAATTTTGCCCCGGGGCTTGCCTATTTCGGCCGATTGCGCTATAATAGGGGGCGAAGTCGCCCCATACCGCTTGCATACGAGGAGGCCCACCATGTTATCTTTCTTTCGCAGCATGCTCAGCGGCATATTCGCGTTTTTCACGATGTTCTGGAGCTTCATGCCCTGGGTCAAGGCGCCCGCCTATGTGCTGCCGGCGTTCAGCCCCCCCAATGTGCTGGAGGGTGCGTCCATCATCCATGAGGATACTCTGGGCTGGTGGGATCACCCCGACGCCGCCAACCTGCTAAAGGGCAACCGGAAATGCTGGACGCCCCAGCCCGCTGACGGCCCTGTCGCCGTCGAAATCCAGTTGGCGGCGGAATCCACCTTCAACACCGCCTACCTGGAGGAGGCCGGGAACCAGGTGCAGTACTTCCGCTTACAGGCCATGATTGGCGGCAAATGGGTAACCTTCTTCCGGGCCGAAAAAATCCGGGAAATGCGCCTTTGCAGCTTCGATGCCGTGACCACCGACCGCGTGCGGCTTGTCATTGACGAATTCACCCGCAAGTGGCCGGCGCGCATACGCGCGCTGCGGCTATACAACGAGCCGAAACGCGCGGCCAGCGATTTTACTGTCGCGATCTATCAGCGCCTGCACAGCAACCTCCCGACCGATATCCTGGCCCGCGGCGAGGACTACGCCAGAACCTTCGCGCGCTTCTATGACGTGTACAACACGGTCATCCTCTTTCAATCTGTCTATTGGAGCGAAGACGGGGCGCTTGTGTACACCATGCCCGGCAAGCAGGGGGCCGAGGCGGAGGCCGAATTTGCGCGGCAGCTGGACGCCCTGAAGCAGATCATCGCCCTGCGCACAAACCCCCACGAGGTCAGAATCATCTGCAATGCCCTGCCCGATACGGGCGACCACAAGGGCATCAACACTTTTATGGCAAAGCATTGGAAAACGGTGGCGGACCAGTCCGTGGCCTTCCTGCAAAAACATGCGCTGGACGGCCTGGATATCGACTGGGAGTTCCCGCAGAACGCGGACGACTGGCGGCTTTTGGATCAATTCTTCGCCTATCTTCACGATGAAATGCAGCGCGTGCGCCCCGGCGCGATTCTTTCGGCTGCCATCTCGGCCAGTTTCGCTGGCTCGGATGAAACGATCAACCGAATTGACCAGATTCAGTTCATGGCCTATGACGGCACGGACGGGGACGGCCTGCAATCCAGCTTCAAGCAGGCGGTGGACGGGATCGCCGCCTTCGCCAAAAGGGGCATTGACCTGAAGAAAATCAACATCGGCATCGGCGCTTACGGCAGGCCACTGGATGGGGGGCCCGTATGGATCGACTGGCATGTTGTCCAGGGCGAGGGTGACGCGCTCTATTGGAACAGCAAGCACTACAACATCCTCTACGGCGGCAAATATTATGACGCCTCCTTCTGCCCGCCCGGGCTGGCCTCGGACAAAACCGCCTACGCCCTGCTGGGCGGCGCCGGCGGCGTGATGGTGTTTGTCCTGAGCACGGACCGCCTGATGGACGATCCCAACAGCGTGGCCCGGGGGATTGAAAACGCGTTGCGGCGTCTGACGGCTGCCGGTTAGCGGGTGTATTTTCACTTCACAGCAAAAAAGCCTCCAATCCTTGATATCAAGGTTTGGAGGCTGCTTGCCGTTGGTGGACGTTGAGGAACTCGAATCCCCGACCCTTCGCACGTCAAGCGAATGCTCTACCAGCTGAGCTAAACGTCCATCGCAGGGACTATTATAACCCATGCGACGAAAAAATGCAAGCGTTTTTTGAAAAATTACGTGAATCAAATGCCCAGCAATGGGCGCACAACCTGTAGGGGCGGCTGACCTCAGCCGCCCGCACCCAGCCTGATTTACTTGATCACGATCTCAGCCCCGGCGCTGGCGTCCCGTACGGCGACCCACAGGGCCCCCCCCTCCACGCAGTAGCCGCGGGGCATGGCCTTCAGCCGCGCCAGGGAGCCCGCTTTTTCCAGGGCCGCGCCGCCCAGCGTGACCTGCGCGGGCTCTGCCGCGCCGTAGACACGCCACAGCAGCGGGCGGTACGTGGCCGTGCTCTTCAGGGTAAGGGCGTCATTGGCCTTCGAGTAGGACAGCATCGAGCCCGTCCTCCCCTCCTCATACAGGCCGAAGCGCTTCGTGCCCTTCTCGGGGTAGACCATCACCGTGGTGAAGTCGCCGGCGTTATTGAGGCTTTCCGGGCCCATGGGGAAAATGGCCCCCTTGCGGATGAACGCCGGGAACTCATTCATGGGGAACTTCAGCGTTTTGATGCCGCTGTAGGCCCTGCTCTCGTCGAACATGTAGATCCACTCGCCCCGGGGGAACACAATATTGCGGCTGTTGCCCGCCTTCACCATCGGCGCCACGAAGATGTCATCCCCCAGCATGTACTGGTAATAGCCGGGGGTGGGGCGCATGGTGGGCTGCCGGGTTTCGTAGGAGTACGACACCTGGCTCTGGAGGTAGGGGATCAGCCGGTAGTGCAGCAGCGTGAAATCCCTGTAGATCGCGGTGGTTTCGGCGTCGTACATCCAGGGGCGGTGCTCGCCGCCGCCGCCGTTTTCCATGATGGGGCAGAAAGCCCCCAGCTGCGCCCAGCGGGTGAAGACGTCCTGGGGATTTTTCTCCGGGCCGCTGCGGAACCCACCGATGTCGGAGCCGTAGTTTACGTAGTTGAACAGGGAGGAGGTGAACATCTGGTTCAGCGCGCTGCGCAGGCCGCCCCAGTCGTTGTCCTGGTCGCCCACCCAGCCCACGAAGTTGATCTCCCGGGAGGCGAAGGTCAGCGGCAGGCCCCAGCCGATCACGTCGTCGGTGGGCCTGGTCCACACCACGGCCCGGCCGTCCGTCTTCTCCTTCGTGTAATAATAGAAGTGGTCGTATTGCAGCTTCTGATAGCCCTTCCAGCCGATCAGGCCGCCCTTGCCGTAGGCGGGCGCCAGCAGCATGACGTAGGGGTCCGCGCCGTCGAGCTTCCAGCCGTCGATGCCCAGGGCGAAGGCCTTGTCCATCTCGCTTTCCCACCACCGCACGGCCTCAGGGTTGGAGTAATCGACAAACGCGCCCTTACCGGCCCACCATTTCTGCGTTTTACCGCCGCTGAGCAGGTAGCCCCTTTCTTTGGCCACGGGGAAGTTGCCGGCCTCCTCGTTGATCATGCAGGTGGTCCACAGCGTCACCTTGATATCCCTGTCATGGAACCACTTGATCATCTTGCCCATTTCCGGGTACAGCTTTGGGTGCGGCGTGAAATCGCCCACCGCGGTAGCCCACGGGCGGTCGATGTTCACTACGCCCACGGGAATGCCCTCATTGATAAAGCCCTGGGCGAACGCCTTGGTGGAGTCCTGGTCGCCGTCGTTTTCCCACACCCAGTGCTGGTGCACCCAGGCGGGGTATCGTAGGGGCTTCAGGCTCGGGGCCGGGGTGCTGAAGGCCGCCGCCAGCCCGCCGCCGCCGAACAGCGTGGCGAAGAACAGGCCGATGGCCGTGATAACCCGCGACAGCGGAAAGAATATGGTGCCGATCATGGGGCGCCCTCCTCCTCCTCAATGCGTAATTCGTAATGCGTAATGCGTAATTATAACTGCTCCCACCAGCCGCGCAGCACGGGGATGATTTCCCGCAGCGGGGCGTACTCGAACACCGCCCGGCGGATGTCCGGCAGGGCCCCCTGCAGGGCGACAAACCGGCTGCACGCCTCATTGACGAGTTTTTCCATGGTGGGGAGGAAGTCAGCGGGAATGACGGCGCCCTCCGCCATGGCGTCCAGCGCCAGCTCCGCGCTCTTTACCGCCTGCCCGGCAAGCTTGGCCGCGTAGTCCGGGTCAAAACCGATGGAATCCAGGCCCTTCGTGAGGATGCCCCAGATGGAGGGCAGAAAGCTGCCGCGCAGCTGCCCCACCAGGCCCCGCGCGGTGCCGATGGCAGGGGTATCCGCCATGCTTACGCTGATACTGACCAGGCCGTTTTCCGCCGCGTAGTCCGCCAGCGCCGCGCGGACAGCCCGCAGATCAGCGTTGGTGACGCCCGCGCCGTCGATCACCGAAAACAGCACCGTGCCGCGCCCGTCGTCCACCGCCACGGTGCGCACGAGCAAATCGCCCAGCTCGCCGGCGCCTTCGAGCAGCTGCTGCCCGTAGCCGGTTAGCCATTTTTCCGCGTCGGCAGCAGGCTTGGCCAGCCGCGCGCTCACGCTTGCGGGCACGAGCCCGCCGAGATATTTCCTAATATCCGGCAGAGCTGGCGACGGGGCGGGCTTCAGCAGGGCCGCCGCGCCGTTGACGGCCTCCTGCGCGGCGTTGGAGGCGCGCTCCAGCCCGCTGGCCAGGCTGTCCTTCACCTGGCCCACGTCCACGCTGCCGCGAATGGTATCCACGCCGTCCCGCAGGGTATCCACGCCGTCCTGAATGGCGTCCGCGGCGTCCCGCAGGAAGCTTTCGCCCGCGCCGAAGATGGCGTCGAAAGGCGCGGCCAGGCCCTGCAGGGGCAGGGCCGCGAGCAGCAGGCCCAGGGCCAGAATAAATACGAGGATTTTCATGCTGCGTTTCATAATACTACACCGCCTTAAAAATATTTCTACGTAAATGATCCGTTGGGGGCTGCCCTTATATTCTGCCTCTATTATAACGGATTGCGGGGGAATGCGCAAGGGTTATGGCAAGAATTATTTATTCCTCTTCCCTCTTCCCGGCCCTTTTCGCCGTCACAATGTAAATCGTGAACACCGCGATCATCACGCCCGCGCTGATACCCACCGTGATCCACGGGTGTAACCGCGCGGCCTTCAGCGCGCCGCCCAGCTTCGGCAGGGTGAACACCTTCACGCCGATCAGGCGGTTGCCGGGGATGGGCTCGGGGTCCTCCCGCGCGTTGGCGTCGCCCTTGGTGATGAACAGCACGTCATTGCCGCCCCGCAGCAGCACCTCCACCACGCGGTGGGTGATGGGGTCGCCCCGGTGCTCGTCATTCTGCCAGTAGGTGATGATGTCGTCCCGCTCCACCGTTTCGGGCAGGGCGTTCCTCACGATGATGGCGTCGTTGGCGCGGAAGCCGCCCTTCTGGAGCGTGCCGTCCGGCTGGGCGGTGGGCGTCATGGAGCCGGTTTCCACGTGGTAGATATGGTAGCCCAGGATAGAGTCGTTGTACCCGCTGAATTTCAGTATCAGCGACACGGCGATCACCGCGGCGCACAGCGCGTAGACCAGGATATTCAACGCCAGCGCCAGCGCCCTGCGCAGGCCCCTTTTGCGCGGCGGCGCCGCCTGCTCCAAAATCGGCGGCGGGATGACCCAGGGGTTGGTCATGGGCGGCAGGGTGACATTGTCGAGGATATCCTCCACCTCGAAGAGCCTGTCGCCCTCGAAGAGCTCCGTCAGCCCCAGCCGCTGCAATATATTTACGTCCATCGGATCGCTCCTTTTTAAACTTCGCTGAGCACAAAATCTTACAATTCTCCACTTATATTATACCACATTATAGCGCAAAAGTCAAGAAAAATATAGAGGCGCACGCCCGTGCGCCCCTGTTATTATGCGATTTCAGGGCATTATTTGCACTCCATGAACAGAAAACCCAGGCACAGCAGCCCAAAGCCCCCGCGCAGGCCCACCGCCAGGCGCTCCGAGAGCACCAGGGCCAGCTGGTAGTCCAGCAGCAGCCCGGCATAGCGGTAAAGCAGCAGCGCCGCGGCGTAGCACACAGCCATCACAATTCCCGAGCGCCGCAGCAGCCGCCTGGTTTCGGGTTTGAAACTGGTTTTTATTCTTGTCATCATTCACAAACACCTCCGGAAACAGCATAACAGACCCGGCGGCGTTTGGCAATGCAAAGAATTTTCCAGCTGTCTGTGTGTTTTTTCACCTTCGGCGCTGCAAAGCAACGCCCTGCAGGGATTGGGCCAAAGGCCCCTTATTGGGTGTCGTGTATAATTACGGAAATCCCGGCCTCGGGCCGTATCCCTGTAGGGCGTGGCTTTGCCACGCCAAAATAGAAAAAACAGCCTTACGCACATACTCCCCATCGATTCCCTGCGCGGGCTATCCATGGGGAGTTCGTTTTGTTTCGTCCTTACGCCACCGCCGCCCGCAGCTTCAGCCGCAGCTTGTCGCTGATCATGGCGATGAATTCGCTGTTGGTGGGCTTGCCCCGCTGGTTCTGGATGGTATACCCAAAGTAGCTGCTGAGCACGTCCACGTCGCCCCTGTCCCAAGCCACTTCGATCGCGTGGCGGATGGCCCGCTCAACCCGCGAAGGCGTGGTCTTGAAGGTCTTTGCGACCGTGGGGTAGAGCACTTTGGTTACGGAGCTGATCATTTCGGTATCCTCGATGGACAGGATGATGGCCTCGCGGAGATACTGGTAGCCCTTGATGTGGGCCGGCACGCCCACCTGGTGCATGATATCGGAGATCATCATTTCCAGGTCGGAGCGGCTGTGGATAGCCGGCAGGGCACAGGTATGCGCGCCGGCGGCCGCGCCCACCCCGATGCTTCGCCAGCTGATGAGCTGGGCAACCCGCTCGGCCAGCACTTGCACGTCAAACGGCTTGAGGAAATAGTAGTCGGCCCCGCCGCCCAGCGCCTCCTGCTCGAAGCGCGCGTTGTCCACGCTGGAAAGCAGGAATATGAGCGGCTTGTGCGCCGGGGGCCTCGACTTCAGTTCCTTCAGGACGCCCAATGCGTCCAGGTGCGTCAGGAAGGTGTCCATGATCAGGGCGTCCGGCTTTTTCCCTTCAACCTGCCGGAGGACCTCCAACCCGTCCTTGGGGCACGCGAGGGTTTCGAAGCCCCGGCTTCGCAACGCCTGCGCGCAGCCCTGTTCGTTTCCGTCGTCTGTCAACAATACTTTGCGCGAGTCTGTCATTGTTCTTCTCAATCCTTTCCTCTTAACGGCAAAACTGCCGTTTTTTGCGGCATGTGCCGCTTTTCCTTGGTATCATACCACATATGGGAATTAATGTCAATAGAAAATCCCAAAATATTCCAGAGTTTGGAAAGGAATTCGACAATCTTGTTCACGCGCCCGGTTTATCCCTTTCTTTCCCCCGCTGCGGGCCGCGCGGTTGCCGCGGACCGCGCGGTTTCCAGCATGGTTCCCGCGAAGATGGCGTAGCCCTCCAGCGGGGAGTTGACGAAAACATGCGTCACGGCGCCCACCAGCATGCCGTCCTGGACAATGGGGCTGCCGCTCATGCCCTGCACGATGCCGCCGGTGGCTTCGATCAAGGCCGGGTCCGTGACGCGCACGGTCATATTCTTCTGCAAGGAATTCAGGTTGGAGGAG
>Ga0123353_10004662_pt1 | contig 17714 bp, 14 predicted proteins | sample TergutLab28metaG_3_FD_92763 | JGI IMG/M metagenome (GOLD analysis project Ga0123353, IMG submission 92763) | Labiotermes labralis P3 segment gut microbial communities from Petit-Saut dam, French Guiana - Lab288 P3 | ecosystem: Host-associated > Arthropoda: Insects > Digestive system > Gut ... | reverse complement strand
CTGATCAATAATAGGTGAATTTATTTTTTGGCTTGTTACATCTATAAAAACAGGATCTTTCTGGAATCGGTCTGTAAGCGAAAGAATCTCTTTAGACATTGTTGCGGAAAACATTACAGTCTGTCTGGAGGAAGGAGTTTCGTTAAGTATATATTCAATATCTTCCCTGAATCCCATATCAAGCATTTCATCTGCTTCATCAAGTACAACCATTGAAACTTTGGAAAAAGATATTGAACCCCGCCTCATGTGATCCATTATCCTTCCCGGAGTTCCTACAATAATAAAAGGCTTTTTCTTAAGCGCTTTAAACTGCCGGTCTATTTCCTGACCTCCGTATACTGCAACAACCGCAGCATCTGAATTATTTTTCTTGAATTTCATAAGTTTTCTGAATTCTTCCGTAACCTGTATTACAAGTTCGCGCGTAGGGCATAGTATAAGAGCCTGAATAAAGCTGAAATTAACATCCAGTTTTTCGATAACAGGAATAGCAAATGCAGCTGTTTTTCCGGTACCTGTTTGCGCCTGACCTATAATATCTTTTCCCGAAAGTATCAGGGGTATTGTTTCCGATTGTATTGGAGAGGCTTCTTCAAATCCCATTTCTGTAACAGCGCTTAGAATATATTCAGAAAGCCCAAGTTCATTAAAAAGCAATTTTTTCATTATTTTTCCTTAAAATTAGTTTGTTATAAATCTTATCAAGAAATCAAAAATAGTGTTGCCAGACAGGATTTAACCAGGATGATATCAGGATAACATAGTAATTTTTTATCACAGTAATGATAATTCTGCAATGGATTACCGCATCCATAACATAATAATTTTTAAAAAAATGTTGCCAGCTTTATAAACTCAACATAGAATCAAGTAAGAGGTAAAAACTATGTCTAGTTCCCAGGAAAAAATAATAAAAACATCAATCGATAACAGATCTAAAAGCAAAAGCAGGAATTCAATCAAAAAATCAATATTAAACCATTTGACCCATACGCTTGCAAAAGATAAATTCAGCGCAACAAAGCTTGATATATATACAAGTGTTGCCCTTACATTAAGGGACTATTTATCTGAAAGATGGTCAAAAACGCAACGAACATACTATGCTAAAAATGCCAAAAGAATATATTACCTTTCCCTTGAATTTTTAATGGGAAAAAGCCTGATTAATTCACTTGTAAATTTAGGGTTATATGATGTATTTAATGATGTTGTAAGCGAATTTGGCACTACCCTGGAGGACATAGATACTACCGAATTTGATGCCGGGCTTGGGAATGGAGGCCTTGGGCGTCTTGCAGCATGTTTTCTTGACTCAATGGCAACAATGGCTCTTCCTGCTTATGGATATGGAATTAGATATGAATATGGAATATTTTTTCAAAGAATAATAAATGGATATCAGATAGAAACCCCGGATCCATGGCTGCGCTATGGAAATCCATGGGAAATCCCAAGGCCGGAATACCTCTATCCTGTAAAATTCTACGGGCATATTCATGAAAGCACAGATGCCGAAGGTAAGTACCACTGCGAGTGGAAAAGCGCCAACGAGGTTATGGCAATGGCTTATGATATTCCAATTCCGGGATATAAAAATAATACTGTTAATAATTTAAGACTTTGGGCAGCAAAATCAACCAGAGATTTCGACCTTAGCTATTTTAACCACGGTAATTATGAGCAAGCTGTTTCTGATAAAGTTACAACAGAAAATTTATCCAAGGTGCTTTATCCAAACGATAATGTGATCCAGGGCAAAGAATTAAGGCTAAAGCAGGAATACTTTTTTGTTTCAGCAACGCTTCAGGATATAGTAAGGCGTTATAAAAAATCGCATGGAAAAGATTTTTCCCATTTTTCAAACAAGACAGCAATCCAGCTTAACGATACCCATCCGGCAATAGCCATAGCAGAACTTATGAGACTTCTTATTGATGTTGAAAATCTTACATGGGATGAAAGCTGGGCAATTACAGTAAAAACATTTGCGTATACAAACCATACAATTCTTCCCGAAGCTCTTGAAAAATGGTCTACAAAACTTTTTGCAAATGTACTGCCAAGACACATGAGAATAATATATGAAATCAATTCAAGGTTTTTAAGTGAAGTTGCAAAAAAATATCCGGAAAATAACGATCTTTTAAAAAGAACGTCTATTATTGAAGAAGGAGATGATAAAAAAGTTTCGATGGCAAATCTCGCAATAGTAGGCAGCCACTCTGTAAATGGAGTCTCTGCTCTTCATTCAGACATTATTAAAGATACCCTTTTTAAGGATTTTTACTCAATATGGCCCCGCAAATTCAATAATAAAACAAATGGGATAACTCCAAGAAGATGGCTTGCTGTATGTAACCCTGCTCTTTCAAATCTTATAACAGAAGCTATAGGTGATGGATGGGTTACAGATTTGTATAAGCTAAAGGACCTTATTCCATTTACAAAAGATAGCAGCTTCCTTGATAAATGGGAAAAAGTAAAACTTGAAAATAAACAACATTTTTCGGATTATATTTATAAAGCTAACGGAATCAAGGTTGATCCACAGTCCATTTTTGACTGCCAGATTAAAAGATTGCATGAATATAAAAGGCAACTCTTAAATGTGCTTCATGCTATATCGCTTTATAATATTTTAAAAGAAAATCCAAAAGCAATAGAGTGTAAAAGAACTATTATATTCGGAGGAAAAGCAGCGCCAGGTTACTATATGGCAAAAATAATAATTAAACTTATTAACTCCATTGCAGAGACAATAAATAATGACAAGACAATAGAGGAAAAGCTTAAAATTGTCTTTCTGGCAAATTACGGAGTAAGCCTTGCTGAAAAAATCATTCCGGCTGCGAATCTGTCGGAGCAGATTTCAACAGCAGGTACAGAAGCTTCGGGTACAGGCAATATGAAATTTGCGTTAAATGGAGCGCTTACAATAGGAACTCTTGATGGAGCGAATATTGAAATTCTTGAAGAAGTTGGAAAAGAAAACATATTTATATTTGGCTGTGACAGTGTGGAAATAAATCAACTAAGAAATAAAGGATACCATCCTTATGATTATTACAATTCAATAGGTAGTCTAAAAAAAGCAATAGACAAGATAGCTTCCGGCTTTTTTTCAAAAAATGAAAGAGATCTTTTTGAGCCAATAACAAATTCTTTGCTTGGCAGGGATCATTATATGCTTTTTGCGGATTATGAAAGCTATATGGAAGCACACAGACAAGTTGAAAAAGAATTTTCCGATAAAAAAATATGGACAAAAAAATCAATTTTCAATGTTGCAGGGTCAGGAAAATTTTCAAGCGATAGAACTATAGCGGAATATAATAAAGAAATATGGCGCGCAAAACCAATATCCATAAAAATGGGTAAAAAGTAGCTCGTTTCTTTAACGGTCTTTTGGATACCGGCTGCCGGTATGACTTAAGCCGGACTATTGACCTGCATTGGAACTGGTCGCGGAGACCTGCTAAAGTTCAAAGTAGGTGTATCCCCTCATCCCTTCTTCAAAAGCAGACATTATCTCTTTTCTCTGCTTTACAGTAACTCTTTTCTCTTTTACACCTAATTCCACAAGAGTTCTTATGTGTTCAAGCAAAAGCTGAGGATCATATTCAACATAACTTAATACATCCGAAACAGAGTCTCCATTTATTTCTCTTGTAAGTTCTATTTCTCCGTCTTCATCCAGCACAATACCGATTATATGAGTATCTCCAAAAAGATTATGGAGATCTCCCAAAGTTTCCTGGTAAGCTCCTACAAGAAAAACTCCTACTACATAATCTTGATCTTTTTTTAATCTATGAAGCATTATACTCTTTTTAATATCATAAAGACCGATAAATTTATCTATTTTACCGTCACAGTCGCATGTGGTATCGGAAATTATAGCATGATTTGTCGGCTGTTCTTTAAGCCTGTGAATAGGCATAACAGGAAAAAGCTGATCAATAGCCCAGCAGTCAGGTAATGATTGAAAAAGGCTGAAATTCCCATAGTAAATATCCGCCATAATCGATTCAAGCATTTTCATCTCTTCGGGAATATATTTAAGATCTTCTGCAAGAATGGAAATTTTTTTAATAACTCTCCAGAAAAGTTCTTCGGCAACTGCCCTTTCCCGTAACGTTACCTTTCCAATCTGGAAAAGATTGCGAAGCTCATCCCTGTAGAAAATAGCATCGTGGTAATGCTCCTGAATATTTTTTATATTCATTACATCCAATATTTCTTTCAAATTTATAATATTTTCATGTGAATTTTCAGGTATATCGGGAGACCCATTCTCGGGGATCAGGCTGTTTACATCAAGAATATTAAAAACAAGAACAGATGAATATGCAGTAACAGCTCGGCCAGATTCCGATACAATATTCGGGTGTTTTACGCCGGCATCATCAAATGCTTCTTTTAAAAGATCTATTACTGTTCTGCAGTACTCTTCCATAGAATAGTTCTTACTGCCTTCAAAACTGGTTTTTGACCCATCATAATCAATAGCAAGACCGCCGCCTATATCGAGGTATTCCATAGGAGCATCTTCCCTTACCATGCTTATGTATATTCTTGCTGCTTCTCCTGCAGCTTCCCTTATGTCTCTGATATCCGGAATTTGTGAACCCATATGATAATGAAGGAATTTCAGGCAATCTATCATTTCTTCCTGTTTTAAAAAATCTATAACATCGATCAACTGAGAAGCTGTAAGCCCGAATACAGAATGAGCGCCTGTAGATTCTGCCCATTTTCCCCCTGCAGAAGAAGAAAGCTTTGCCCTTATCCCGATATTTGGGTTTACTCCGATTTTTCTTGCTCTTGAAACAATAGTATTGGCTTCGCTGGGCCTTTCAATAACCAAAAAAATATTAAGGCCAAGTTTTGTGCCGTAAAGAGCAAGATCTATAAATTCTTCATCTTTATATCCATTGCAGATTATAAGAGGTTCTTTTGATTTTATTGATGAAATAGCGACCATAAGCTCTGGTTTGCTTCCGGCCTCAAGTCCGTAATGGTAAGAAGCCCCAAATCTTACCATCTCTTCAACAACATGCTGTTGCTGATTAACTTTTATTGGATAAACGCCCCTGTAATACCCATTATAACCATATTCTTCTATTGCATCGCTAAAGCTTCTGTTTATTCTGTCAATACGGTTAAATATAAGATCAGGAAAATGCATGAGAACGGGCATAGTAATGCCTCTTTCCTCAAGACCTTTTATAATCTGGTAAAGGCTCACAGGTTCCAAAGAATCCCCTTTTCTAAGCAGAACCGTAACCTCTCCATCCTTATTTATGCTAAAGAATTTTGCTCCCCAGTTTTCAATACCGTACATCTCGGCAGAACTTTTTATGCTCCAGCTATTTATTCCTGTTCTTTTTTTCATTTTCTATATTAATCTTCTCCATTTACCTGCTTTATGCCTATTATATTTTTAGGTATGTTTAGACATTATTTTTCAAGATATTATTTAAAAAATAAAAAATGCACAATAGAATTAGGCAAAAACATTAAAATTCTATTTATACTATAGTGAGCTGATTTATTCTTGAAACCAAAGACTTTCCTCTGATATAATTTTCATGAAAAATGTCTTATATTTTCTATAATATATATGTTGTATGCGTTCTATTCCAAGGAGTAACAGATGTCAAAAGTTCTTATAATAGGCGCCGGTGGCGTAAGCCAGGTTGTTGTTCATAAATGCGCGCAAATTCCGGAAGTCTTTAAAGATATAGTTCTTGCAAGCAGAAACGAAGAAAAATGTAAAAAAATCGCTTCTCAGCTTAATCGGCCCATAACAACAGCGCAGGTAGATGCGGAAAATGTGCCTCAGCTTGTTGCTCTTATAAAAAAACACAAACCAGATATGTTAATAAATGTCGCTCTACCATATCAGGATCTTACAATTATGGATGCATGCCTTGAAACAGGGATAAACTATCTGGATACAGCAAACTATGAGCCAAAAGACGAGGCAAAATTTTGTTATAAATGGCAGTGGGACTATATAGATAAATTTAAAGAGAAAGGGATAATGGCTCTTCTTGGAAGCGGCTTTGACCCCGGTGTTACAAATGTATACACAGCATACGCTCTAAAACATCATTTTGATGAAATTCATGAACTTGATATTATTGACTGCAACGCAGGAAGCCATGGTCAGCCATTTGCTACTAATTTTAATCCTGAGATAAATATAAGGGAAGTTTCTGCCCGCGGAAAATATTATGTAAATGGAGAATGGAAAGAGACAGATCCTCTTTCTGTAAACAAGATATATGATTTTCCGGAGGGAATAGGGCCAATGAAAATATATCTTATGTATCATGAAGAACTTGAATCTCTTGTAAAACATATACCAACAATAAAAAGAGCCAGATTCTGGATGACATTTTCAGATAATTATCTTAACCACCTAAAAGTGCTTGAAAATGTAGGGATGACAAGAATTGATCCTGTTATATATAATGGCCAGGAAATTATTCCGCTCCAGTTTCTAAAAGCCCTTCTTCCGGATCCTGCATCGCTTGGACCTCTTACAAAAGGGAGAACATGTATAGGATGCCTTATAAAAGGTATAAAAGAAAGAAAAGAAGTAGAATATTTTGTCTATAATATTTGCGATCATGAGGCAGCCTACAAGGAAGTACAATCACAGGCTATTTCCTACACTACAGGTGTTCCTGCAATGATAGGAGCAAAAATGATGCTTACAGGAAAATGGAAAGGGAATGGTGTTTTTAACATGGAACAGTTTGATCCAGATCCATTCATGGATGACCTTAACAAGTATGGCCTGCCATGGAAAGAAATATTTATAACAACATAGATCCTCGCAAATGTCCTTCTCCATCATTTGTTGTGGATATAGATGATCTTGAAACAAATCTTAAAATTCTTGACTCTATCCAAAAGAGAACAGGCTGCAAAATACTTCTTGCGCAAAAAGGTTTTGCAATGTTTCACTTTTATCCATTGATAAAGCAGTACCTTGCGGGAGTTTGCGCAAGCGGACTGCATGAGGCAAAACTTGGAAAAGAGGAGTTTGGAAAAGAGGTACACACATACTCTCCTGCTTATAAAGAAGAGGAATTTGAAGAAATCGCAGAGATTTCAAATCATATTGTATTTAATTCATTTAACCAGCTTAAAAAATTTCTTCCAGTAATTAAAAAAAGCAATAAAGATATAAGTGTCGGAATAAGGGTAAACCCACAGCATAGCGAAACAGAAGTAGCTATTTACGACCCATGCAGGCAAGGCTCAAGACTTGGAGTAACAATTGAAAACTTCGAAGAGGATCAACTCGAGAATATCTCCGGAATTCATTTTCATACATTGTGCGAAAAAAATGCAGATTCTCTTGAGCGCACCCTGGCAGCTATTGAAAAACAGTTTGGAAAATTCTTTAACAGAATAAAGTGGGTCAACTTCGGCGGAGGTCATCATATTACCAGAGATGATTACGATATAGAGCTTTTGTGCAAAATAATTACAGATTTTAAAAACCGCTACAATAATATCGAAGTTTTTCTTGAACCCGGAGAAGCTATTGCGCTTAACACAGGCGTCTTTGTTGCTACTGTTGTCGATATAGTGCATAACGGAGATTATATTGCAATACTGGATGCTTCTGCATCAACACATATGCCCGATGTTCTTGAAATGCCGTACAGACCAATGATAATAGGATCAGGTTTGCCTGAGGAAAAAAAATATACATATACTGTCGGAGGGTGCTCCTGTTTAGCCGGAGATATAATTGGCAGCTATTCTTTTGATAAAGAACTAAAACCAGGCGACAAGCTTGTGTTTACAGATATGGCGCACTATTCAATGGTAAAAACCACAACTTTCAACGGAGTCCCACTCCCCTCTATTGTTGCAGCAAGAACAAAATATGGGGAATATAAAGTTATACGGAAATTCGGATATAATGATTTTAAAGAGAGGTTGTCATGATGAAACAATTTATGGGTTCGGAATTTTTTTCAGCATCCGAGGATTCGCTATTTCATATTATTCCTGCGCCTCTTGAAGAAAGCGTCTCTTATGGAAAGGGGACTGCAAATGGCCCTATTGCAATTATAGAAGCATCGCAGCAACTTGAAAAATGGGATGGTTTTTCAGTTCCCGGAGATAGAGGAATATTTACAAAATATTTAAACTTCATGGATGAAAAAAATGCCAACAATGATGCAGAACAATTTCTTAAAGCAATAGAAAAAGAAGTTTTTGATTCTCTTTCAGAAAAGCATATACCAATAGTGTTGGGAGGAGAACATACAGTTTCTTTAGGCGCGTTCAGGGCAATAAACAGCGATAGATCGCCATACAAAGGGAAAACAGGAATAATCCAGTTTGATGCGCACGGAGATCTGCGGGACGAATATAGAGGGAGCAGATTAAGCCATGCGTGTGTTATGCGCCGCGCATTTGATCTTGGGTTCCCGATCTTTCAGGTTGGAGTAAGGAGTATTTCACTTGAAGAACTTGATTTACGCAAAAATAATATTAATAAAATAAATTATATAGATGCATATCAGGCAGTTACCGAAAGCATCAACAAAATCAATTTGCCGGATGATTTTCCGGAAAATATTTATTTAACAATAGATGTAGATGGTTTTGATATTTCTGTTTTTCCCGCAACAGGAACTCCGGAACCCGGCGGACTGGGATGGTATCAGGTTTTATCTATTATTGAGTCTGTTGCAGCGCAAAGAAGAATAATAGGCTTTGATGTTGTTGAGCTTGCGCCCTGCGCTATTCATGCTTCGGAATTTGCAGCAGCAAGGCTTGTGTATAATATAATGGGGATAGTGGAAAGAAAATTATAGCCGACGTTATCTGCTATCTCTGGACTCTGCCGCTTCCGCCGGATTTAAGAAGCCCTAATACTTCGGTTTCGGTAATAAGAGGAAGATCTCCCGGGACTGAATGTTTTAAACATGATGCCGCAATAGCAAAATTAAGAGCTTCTTTATCGCCTCCATATTTATGGAAACCGTAAATTAGCCCTGAAGCAAAAGCATCGCCGCTGCCTACCCTGTCTACAACATCGTTAATATCATAGCGTACTGATTTTAAATATTCTTTTCTATTATTTAGAACAGCAGACCAGCCATTAATATCTGCCGAATTGCTTTGTCTTAATGTTATTGCCACTTTTTTCAAATTAGGATATGTGGAAAGAACTTTTTCTGTTATCTCTTTATAGGCATCTTCGTTAAACCCGGCAGTATTCGGCAATATTTTAGTTTCTATTCCCAAAGATTTTTGGCAGTCTTCTTCGTTACCTATTGCAACATCTACATATTTCATAACTTCGCTCATAACCTCGGGAGCTTTTTTGCCATACTTCCAAAGCTTGCTCCTGTAGTTAAGGTCGCATGAAATCTGTATTTCTTTATTTTTTGCAAAAGAAACAGCAGCAATAGTTACATTTGCGGCATTGGCAGATATTGCGGGAGTAATTCCCGATATATGGAACCATGAAACATCTTCAAATATTTTTTCCCAATCATACTGTTCTGCAGTTGTTTCGGAAACAGATGAATGTTCCCTATCATATATTACTACAGAAGATCTCTGGCAGGCTCCCTGTTCAAGATAATATGTTCCAAGCCTTTTGCCTGTTTTTAGAACCTTTGAGGTATCAACACCATACCTGCTAAGCTCCCCGATACATGCCCGGCCTATTGGATTATCCGGAACAGCTGTTACATAAGAAGAATTTATTCCAAGGCAGGCAAGAGAAACAGCAACATTTGCTTCGCCGCCTCCAAATGTTGCTTCAAGCATAGGTGACTGCAAAAATCTTTCAAAGCCAGGCGATTTAAGCCGCAACATTATTTCTCCAAAAGTAACTACCTTCATGATCTATTCCTCCTATTTTCCATTACTGCTGCGTAATTGGGATATTACATCAACAGCTTCTTTTGAAAGCCTATATACCTCATCATAATTTTCATTTTCAATAAGCTCGGGACTTACCATCCATGTCCCTCCGCAGGCAACAACATTTTTACATTCAAGATACTTAATTATATTACCTAAATTTATCCCTCCGGTAGGTATGAACTTTACATTATAAACAGGCTGCAATGCTTTCATCATTGCTATTCCGCCTGAAACTTCCGCAGGAAAAAACTTAAGCACTTTAAGCCCTTTTGAAAGAGCTATTTCAACCTGGGAAGGGCTATTAACACCGGGATATATTAATTTATTTAAGGCAAGAGCATTTTCTACAATATCAGGATTATAACCGGGAGTAACAATAAAATCAGCGCCTGCCCCAATTGCTCTTTCAAGCTGGTCAGATGTTAAAACAGTTCCTGCACCAACAAGAATTTCTTTCATATTTTTTTTAAGAAGTGAAATTCCTTTTTCAGCAGCATCTGATCTGAATGTAATTTCCGCTATTGGTATCCCTGCTTTTAAAAGCGCCTCGGCAAGAGGAAGAGCTTTTTCTGCTTTATCAATTTTAATCACAGGTATAATGCCTGTATTATAAAAAATTTCTTCTTGTTTCATTATATTTACCCTGATTATTATTTTATTAACAACATTATAATAAATATAGTTTTTTCTCAACTCTATCTTCTATAATAAATTATAAACTGCCAATCGGCAATCTTAATATTGATATAGCAGAATAAAAAAACCAAACAAAACTTGAAGAAAATCAAAAACAGTGCTAGCCTTTAACTAATTACAGCAATAAACTTTAGGTTGAATCATGAGCAAAGAATATACAGAAGAGCTTTTAATTGATTTTGGACAAGATGGAAAAAATCTATTACCTGTTGTTACCCAGGATGCAGAAACCAAAGAGGTCCTTATACTTTCCTTTGTAAATCTTCTTGCATTTGAGGAGACAATAAGAAGCGGTTATGCAACTTATTGGAGCAGAAGCAGAAATGAACTTTGGAAAAAAGGGATGACTTCCGGCGATATGCTTAAAATAGTGGAAGTAAGAATAAATTGCGAGCAAAATTCTCTTCTTTTTTTGGTAAAACCTGAAGGAAAAGGGGCGTGTCATGCTAAAAAGAAAAACAATATGCCCCACTCAAGCTGTTATTACAGAAAAATAAATAACAACAAACTGGAATTTATAGAGGAATAACTATTATGGATAATAATCTTATTATTGGGATGCCTGCAGGTTCGCTGGCAAATTCAACAAGAGGCGGAAATCTTGTAAAATTTCTTGAAAACTCGGGATTTACAGCAAAGGGATATGAAGCAGGAGGGCCAACCTCTTTTTCAACAGTAAAATTTCTCTTTGGATGGGATGGGAGGCCGCAGGAATTCGGTACTCAGCTTTCGCTTAATGAACTTGATGTTGCTATTGCAGGTGATGACTGGATAGAAGAAAGAAAACTCGAACTAAAGATAGAATACAAAATAGATATTAATCTTAAAAAAATTCTCTCTTTAAAAAGAGGAAATGTCCGGCTTGTAGGTATTGTTGATGATGTTACCAAAGAAAATAGCACAGAAGATTTTTTAAAAAACTTTTTTAATAAAGATAAAAAAATAATTACTGTAGTTTCCGAGCTTCCGTATATGGCGCTCAATTGGATAAAAAATAAATTAATATCTATTGGACTTAATGATTTTGCGGCAACATGGTCTGTGCAGAAGTATAAAACTCCGCCAAAAATAGAAAAAGGGATATTGATATACGAAACATGGGGAAAGACAGAAGCAAAAATTAAAAACAAGAGCGCAGATATAGGGCTTGAAATAACGCAATCAGGCAGCGCATTAAAAAACTATGGATTAAAAATAATAGATGAGGTATTTAGCTCCGAAGCAGGTATATGGGTTAACCAGCCGGTTTTAAATAATAAAACAAAAAAAGAACTGCTTGAAATGCTTGTTATAAATCTTTATGGATCAATAAATGCGGAAAGCAAGGTCCTGCTTGTATTTAATATGCCGTCAAATAAAAAAGAAGTTGCCGAAGATTTTCTTTCAAAACACAATCTCTATGCCGATGAGCCGACTATTATTCCAGGATCAAAATATGCGCAATATACAATTCAGGTAGAGACAGATAACGTTGATATGCCTTTGGCAAAAGTAAGATATGAACTTGTAAAACTTGGGGCAAGAAATATAGAAACAATACCTATTTTATCTTCAATACCGGACATGACATCTATTTTGAATTTTTAGTATGTAATAATCTGTATTATCAAACTCTTTTTTTTATTGTTTCATAAAGATCGTTTACTATATTGCAGTAGACAATATACGCATCGTATGGAGTTGCAAAATAGTTAAAATATTTATGCACATCTCCATCTTTAAATCCTTTTGTAGACATATAATAAAAGTGGTCGGATGTCTGGAGCTTTCTCCAGAGGTGCGTTAAATCTTTATCTCCGGTTTTTTTTATATTTTTTTCAATTTTATAAATCAAGTTAAGAGCAGATATCTGCATTGAATTCCCAGTCCAGGCTGAAATGTCTCTTTCCTCATCTGCCCAGGAAGTGTTAGCAGGCACATCTATTTCGCCTGCCTGTTTATGTTTCCCGGAAACATCCCTTGGCATAATAAATTCCATATCTGTTTTATTAATAACCCTGGATACAAACTCTTCAAAAAAATTGAATATCCCTGTTTCTGCAGAATGGTGTTCTCCAAGTGTTTCATAATCCATGAATAAATTTATAATTTCTCCCTTGCTTTTGGCATCAATTCCTGCATTAGTCCTGCCCGTCCCCACTTTTTGGCGAGCGGAGTGTATGTTGCCTGCGCATGAGGAGAATGCATCGGAGAGCCATTTTACATATTTTCTTGCAGTTAATGGATATTTTTTCCATTTTTTTTGGGAAAATCTGAATGCAATATCATCTGAAAATTTATAATTTCTGAGAAGAAGGTTTATATCTGGTAACCCTTTTGGATGGTAAAGTTTTGACAGAAAGCCATGACCAGACACACTACTGCCAGATAACGCTTTTTTCCCGGATCTCACGCAGGATTTTCCCAATTTTCCTGCAGGGCGCGCAGAGGATAATTGTCCAAGAATATTGTCAGAGCCTTCTGCAAGTATATTTTTGAATCCAATATTTTTTGCTTCCAGAGCCATGGCATTGCTATAAATAAGTTCTGTGTTTCTGAATGTTACTGGATTTTCGCCAAAAAATTCCTTTATTGCTTTTTTATGTTTTTCTACCTGATGTTGAAACTCTTTTGGAGAGAACAAAAACGCAAGCGAATGGTAATAGCTCTCTGCAATAAATTCAACACATCCGCTTTTATAAAGCTCTTTAAAAAGCTCCAGCACTTCGGGATTAAACTGCTGAAACTGCTCCAGCGCTATTCCTGTAATTGAAAAACTTATTTTGAATTTACCTTTAAATTTTTCAACAAGATCAAGCATTAGCCTTGTTGCGGGAATATAACAGTTTTTACTTACTTTATTGCATATATCCCTGTTAAGAGATATATCTTCATATATGTGGCTATTTCCTATTTCAAAAAAGCTATATTCTCTTTTGAGTCTGAATGGCTGGTGAACCTGAAAATAAAGACATAATGAAGACATATCTATTATATGCCGGTAGCTATACTTCTAAAAGATTGCTGTAAATTTCCATTATTCTTGCAGCAGAATTTTTCCAGCTTATATTTTGCATATCTTCCTTACACTGGCTGACTACTGTTTCTCTTAGCTCTTTATCTTTAAGCAGTTTTATAATAACAGCCGCAAGTTCATCGGTATCGCTGAAATTTACTTTAGGCGCATGCTTAAGTATTTCCGAAGCTCCGGATTGCTCTGAAATTACTACAGGAATATCGTATAAAAGAGCTTCAAAAGGAGATAATCCAAAAGGTTCTGAAATAGAAGGCATAACATATACATCGCTCATTGCAAAAACTTTTTCTACCATTGTGTCGTTTAAAAATCCTGTAAAATGAAACTTGTCCGCGATGTCGTATTCTGCCATTTTGGAAACAATTTTTGGAAACATATCTCCGCTTCCGCTCATGACAAATTTTACATTATTCATTTTATTTAGAATTTTTACTGCTGCATCAAGAAAATAGTCAGGCCCTTTTTGTTGTGTAATCCTGCCCAGAAAAAGCACAATCTTTTCATCAAAACTTTTTCTGATCTGATACCTTAAAAACTGAGTATCCCTGTTTACCGCATTATGAACAACTTCTATTTTATCAGGATCGATTCCATACTTGCTTATAATCATATTTTTTGTATAAAAACTTACAGCAATTATTTTGTCAGCTTTTTTAAGCCCTTCTCTTTCAATGCCAACAATATTTTTATTTGGACGCAGCGAAGAACGGTCATATTCTGTTGAGTGAACGTGCACAATAAGAGGTTTTCCGCTTACCTCTTTTACAGATATTGCCGCAGGATAGGTCATCCAGTCATGCGCGTGAATTATATCAAAAGATTCTTCCTTGCCAAGAGCTTTTCCAATGTAGCTATATTTCATAACCTCTTCCAGAAGATTCATTCCATAATTTCCTTCAAAATTAAGGATGCTGTATTCTTTCTGTGAAGATATTTTTTTTAGAATATCTCTTTCTGATTTTTTATCTGTCAAGCCTTCATAAGAAGTATAATATGGCGAAAATTCCCTAAAATTGGTGGACTGCACTTCGCTATTATATTTATTTTTCTTAGAGTATTTTTTATAAAAATCTAAAATATATTTTTCTGCCGGAATATATTTATCTGCACAAATTACCCTAATTCTGCTATCAAGAACAGAATTCCCGCCTCTGCCGGTAGGTATAACAAACGTGAGTTTAACATTATTTTCGGCAAGACTATCTGCAATGCCTTTACACGCCGGACCAAGACCACCGCTGATAAAAGGCGGCAACTCCCATCCAAGCATTAAAACCTTCATCCCAACCCCCTTACATATTATAAAGTATTTTTTTAAGTAAAAAAAGATTTATTAAAATTTTAATATTTATTTTGAGAGGCAAGTATATATAATATCAAAATTATCTTCAATAAAAATAATTAAAGATAATAAAAATTATTATAAATAGCTTTAATGAGATTTAAAATAGTTCTCTGCCATAGTCCGGGATAAAAATTGCTAATCTATTTGCCAAAGGATTAACAACTTGAAGCAGTAAAAGAAATCAATATCAATAATGTGTGCTATTTTTTGCTGTTTTTCCCATGAATATTATCAAGCCGTCGTATAAATTCTTTTATTATTGCATCATAAAGTTTATCACCAAGAACTCTATCTTCAATTCCCGACTCTATACTTGGATTATCATTTATTTCTATAACTTGCGGCTTGCCATCAATTACTTTAATATCAACCCCATATAATCCACGCCCTATTAATCCCGTAGCTTTGCGGGCAACATCAATAACTTTTTTTGGCGTCTCAGAAACTGTAAGAGTATCAACAAGGCCTGTTTCATCATCTGTTCCCTTACTTGCATGGTTATATATTTGCCAATGCTCCCTTGCCATATGGTATCTGCAAACAAAAAGAGGCTGATCATTAAGCACACATACGCGCCAGTCAAATTCCGTAGGAATAAATGCCTGCACCAAAAGAAGCGCCGACTTTTTGAAAAGCCCGGAAAGAGCGCTTTCAAACTCTTCTTTTGTTTCATATTTAAAAACACCAAGAGAAAAAGAACTATCCGGTATTTTTAGAACACAGGGGAATCCTATCTCTTTTTCCACCTTTTCAATATTATTCTGACTTATTACCAAAGTAGGCGGAGTTGGAATTTTATTTTTATGAAGAACTTCTGTAAGATATATTTTATTTGTGCAACGCAAGATAGATATTGGATCATCAATAACAACAAGGCCCGAAGACTCGGCTCTGCGGGCAAATCTATATGTATAATGGTTTACAGCAGTGGCATCTCTGATAAAAAGAGCGTCAAATCTGTCAAGCTGGGCAATATCGTTGTTTGTTATGATCTCAACCCCTACTCCATTTTTATCAGCAGATCTCATTAATTTGTTAATTACCCCTTTATCTGATGGGGAATTTGTTTCGCCATCTGTTCTTAAAATTGCCATTTCATATTTATATGGGGTGGAATTTTTCTGATTTTTTGCAGATTTTCTCCCTACATAGTCAATTATCCTCTGAACAGCAAAATCAATATGGTTTTCGGGAATATCTTTTATTGTAATCAGGCTTATTGAATCAAGCTGCCATCTGTTCTTTACTTTAAGAAAGCTTGCTTTAAAAAAGGGCAGAGGAAAAACATTGTAAATCATATTGGAGAGCCTGTTATGGCTGTTGCTGGCATTTCTCCCAAAATAGATATTTAATTCATAGTTTTCGCCATGCACCTGTGCAAGGCTTTTTTGTATCTGGTTATGGAGATCGTGCGATGCCCGTTTAATTATAAGGCTCTGCTTTAGATCCTGGGTTGCCTTTACAGATGGGATAGGATAATGACCTCTTGCAGCTGCAATAAGAGATACATAATATCCTATTGTCTGATATTTATAGGATCTGCATAAATTAAGTACTTTTACATTTTTGAGGTCGCTGAATGACTCATTGGTTACATAGTCGTTAGCTTTTACAATGTCTACACCAGGAATATTTAGTTTCCAACTGGAAGGGTTCTCAAGAACCAATATAGTATTCATAATAATCCTTAACTAGCCTAATAATGTTAACACTATTTTCCTTTAATGTGTTTATAAATTTAGTCATATAACAATGATTGTCAACCTTTTGATCTTTAATTTATAAAGAATTTTATCTATATTTATGCTATAAAAAAACATGGCTGATAATTTTAAATGCAGGCCCGGTTGCGGGGCTTGTTGTATAGCTATTTCAATATCTTCACCAATTCCGGGGATGGAAAACGGCAAACCAGCAGGGATAAGATGCATAAATCTGGATAATAACAATCTATGCCTCCTTTTTGGTAAAAAGGAGCGTCCAAAAGTCTGCATCTCTCTTACCCCGGCAAAAGAGATGTGTGGAAATAGCTATTTTGAAGCTGTAAAATACCTTGAAAAAATCGAAAAAGAGACATTACCTTAACAAACCCTGACTCCGCCAAGATTGCTCCCGGCTTCTAAATTAAATAGCCTTTTAAGGCCGCTATCCTCATTTTCCCATGATTTTAGAACTCTTGCAAAAATAATAACATGGTCACCGACGATACACTCGCTATCAAGCACACATTCAAAATTAGCCACGCTCTCTTTTAAAATAAGGCTATCTACCAATTCTGCTTTTGCTGTTGGAATGGGCTCTTCCTTGAATTTATCTGTATCATCTCCGGAACATGAGCCGTAATAAGCAACAGCATCTGCCATTGATTCAGAAGGAAACGAAATAACAAATTCGCCTGTTTTTCTTACAGCATCCAGTGAATAACGTTTAGTGGCAAGCGCAAAAGCAAACATAAAAGGTTCTCCGGATGCCACCATTGCCCAACTGCAGGGAACAGGGTTATATTTGCCGTATTGATCTTTTACAATAACCAGGATTACAGGATCCGGATATTTTCTTTTTATCGCAACATTATTTTCACTTTCTTTTTGCATCTTCTCCTCCAATATTTTATTTTTTAAAAATAGCATTAATTTCTTCAAACATCTTCATAATTTTTTCTTTATCATTTACAGGTTTTTCCTCATAATTTTTCAATAAATTTCCAGGAAGTTCAAGAAGAAATCTTGAAGGTTT
>Ga0123353_10004661_pt1 | contig 17715 bp, 18 predicted proteins | sample TergutLab28metaG_3_FD_92763 | JGI IMG/M metagenome (GOLD analysis project Ga0123353, IMG submission 92763) | Labiotermes labralis P3 segment gut microbial communities from Petit-Saut dam, French Guiana - Lab288 P3 | ecosystem: Host-associated > Arthropoda: Insects > Digestive system > Gut ... | reverse complement strand
GGGCAAGGGGGTGGAACAATTGACAATTAATAATGTTGAGATTATAGATATTTACGGAAAATGTCACTTGTCACTCGTCACTCGTCACTTGTCACACGTCACCCTCAATATCTCTCACTTATCTGCAGGACTTTACTTTGTAAAAATAGTTACAGAACAAGGCGAGATTGTTAAAAAAGTGGTAAAACAATAAAAAAAAATATAAACTAAACTAAAATAGAATAATAAACGTTACATCTTAAATTTTAAAATTTTAAAAAAATCAATACACTATGGCAAGATATACTGGACCTAAAACCAAAATTGCAAGAAAATTCAGAGAGCCTATTTTTGGGCCGGATAAATATTTGGATAAGAAAAATTATCCTCCCGGACAACATGGGTTGGCAAAAAAACGCGGCAAAATGTCACAATATGGTGAACAGTTGCAAGAGAAACAAAAAGCAAAATATACCTACGGTATGTTGGAGCGCCAATTTAAGAAACTATTCTTGAAAGCCGCAAGTAAAAAAGGGATTACCGGCGATAACTTGATGAAATTCATTGAGTCTCGTTTAGACAATGTGGTATTTCGCTTGGGTATTGCACCCTCGCGCGCTGCCGCCCGCCAATTGGTAACCCACAGACATATTTCCGTAAACGGGAAAATTAACAATATTCCCTCTACGCTGTTAGTACCCGGAGATATTATTGCGGTACGCGAACGCTCTAAATCGTTGGAAGTAGTCACTAACTCATTACGCGGAAAAGGACACGCATTCTCATGGTTAGAATGGGACGGCGCGTTGATGACCGGAAAATTTATGAACTACCCCGAACGTAGCGAAATACCCGAAAATATTAATGAACAAGCAATAGTAGAACTTTACTCGAAATAAAAATAACTTAAAAATTTAAAATTTTAAAAATTTAATATCAAACCTCTTTAAATCTTTAAATCTTTAAATATTAAAATATTAAATCTTAAACAAAAAAAAATATGGCAATTCTATCATTTCAACAACCCGATAAGGTGATTATGCTTGAAGCAAATGATCATCATGGAATCTTTGAATTTCGTCCGTTACAACAAGGCTATGGAGTAACCGTTGGCAATGCATTGCGGCGTGTGCTTATTAATTCATTGGAAGGTTATGCCATCACTTCTATTAAAATAGATGGTGTAGCTCAAGAGTTTTCTACTATTCCGGGAATTATTGAAGATGTAACCGATATCGTTTTAAACCTAAAACAAGTACGTTTAAAAGCAAAACTCTCCGATGTAACTTCCGAAAAAGCCTCATTAGTGATCAGCGGACGAGAAAAATTTACAGCTCAAGACATGAATAATTTCCTTAGCTTTTTTCAGGTGTTGAATCCCGAACACGTGATTTGCAATATGGAAAAGAATGTAAAATTGATGATGGAAATTACTATTGATAAAGGACGGGGTTATGTACCCGCAGAAGATAATAAGTCTCTGCACGAAGGGATTAACGTAATTGCAATGGATTCTATTCATACCCCAATTAAAAATGTAAAATATTCGTGGGAAAATTTCCGTGTTGAACAAAGAACCGACTTTGAAAAATTGATCATGGAGATTGATACCGACGGCTCTATACATCCTAAGGAGGCACTGAAAGAGGCTGCTAAGATTTTAATTCAACATTTTATCCTGTTTTCTGATGAAAAAATTCAAATGGACGAACCCGTAAAACAACTCGTGCTTACCGAAGAATTTGATGATTCATTAGTGATTACTCGACAAATGCTAAAATCTAAATTAGCTGAAATGGAACTATCCGTCCGCGCTTTGAACTGCTTAAAATCAGCCGAGCTGGAAACTTTAGGCGACTTGGTTTCGATCCATAAAAGCGACCTGCTCAAATTCCGCAACTTTGGTAAAAAATCCTTGGCTGAATTAGAAGATTTAGTAAAATCAAGAGGTTTGGAATTTGGAATGAATTTAACAAAATATAAATTAGATAAAGAATAAGAACATGAGACACGCTAAGAAAAACAATCATCTCGGGAGAACCGCTGCACACCGCGAAGCCATGTTGTCGAATATGGCAGCATCATTATTATTACACAAACGCATCTCCACTACTTTAGCAAAAGCAAAAGAATTGCGAAAATATATTGAGCCGTTGATTACACGTGGAAAAGAAGATACAACCCACTCAAGACGTGAGGTGTTTTCTCATCTGCAAAACAAATTTGCTGTAAGTGAACTGTTTCGCGAAATATCACAAAAAGTGGGCGATAGACCCGGAGGATATACACGCATTCTAAAAACAGGATTCCGAAAAGGAGACAATGCCGAAATGTGCATCATTGAATTGGTTGACTACAACGAAACATATACGGTTAGCGACGATAAGAAAAAAGTGGTTAAAACCAGACGTAGTCGTGGAAAAACAAAAACAGAACAAGAGCCAAAAACGCCAGTACCCGCTGTAGTAGAACCTATTGCAGAAGAAACTCCATTTGTAGAAGAAACCACCCACTTAGTAGAAGAGGAATCTAACACTAATGAGGCTCCCTTAGTAGAGGAAGAAGAACCTAAAACCGATGAGGCTCCCTTAGTAGAGAAAGAATAATTCAATTCTTTGAACGATCCTTTAGTATTTTCCCGCATCTTTGAATCTTTAAAATACAGAAATTACAGTTTGTTTTTTTGGGGACAAACTGCTTCATTGATTGGTACTTGGATGCAAACTGTAGCCATGAGTTGGTTGGTGTATCGTTTAACGGGTTCTGTAGTTCTTTTAGGAACCGTTGCTTTTTTAACACAGATCCCCACACTCTTCCTTACCCCATTTTCCGGCGCACTTGCCGACAGATACGATAAACGCAAACTGCTTATAATCTCGCAATCTCTATATATGTTTCAAGCTACATTGCTGGCAGTCTTAACATTAACGCAAGTCATTCAAACCTGGCATATTTTGGTGTTAAGTCTATTCTCAGGCTTTATTAATGCGTTGGATATGCCCGTACGACAGTCGTTTTACTCCATATTAGTGCCTCCTAAGTTGATGAGCAACGCTGTAGCATTAAATTCAAGCATTATGAATGGATCTCGATTGATTGGCCCTGCAATTGGCGGATTATTAATTAAATACATTGGAGAGGGAGGGTGCTTTACTATCAACGCTATCAGCTTTCTATTTGTTTTAGGTGCACTATATATGATTGAGTATTCTAAAAATAATCAGACAAAAAAGAGAAATCCAATGGTTGAAATCAGGGAGGGTTATAAATATGTAAAAACCTATACCCCTATTCGCATTATTTTGTTAACAACCTCTCTGTTTTGTTTTTGTATTTTTTCTTACACTGTTTTTATGCCGGCTTACGTGAAAGACACTTTATTGCTTGACAGCAGCGCATTGGGCATCATTATGTCTGCAGTAGGTATTGGCGCTCTATCATCTACTTTCTATTTAGCAGCGCGAAAATCAGTTTCAGGTTTGGAAACAGTGGTTGTCATTACCATCTCATTGGCAGCTATTACATTAATGCCGGTATTCTTAATCAACTCCTTGTGGATTATAATACCTTTAGCGGTTTGTGCCGGATTTGGCGTAACCTGTTCATTAGCCTCTATCAATACATTACTACAAACCCTCACTACCGATGCCATGCGTGGTCGGGTAATGGCGTATTATTCTATGTGTTTTGTGGGTAGTAGCGCTGTGGGAAGTCTGTTTTGGAGCTATATCGCCAAATTAACCAATCTCTCCTGGTGCATTATTATTTGCAGCTTTATTTGTTTACTTATCGCTTTCACTTTTGAAAAGCAGAGAGATATCATTCGTTTGCATTTATTGCACAATAAATGTGTTTGTATATAAAAAATGTTATTTTTGCCGAAATTTTGTACAATTATGGCAAAGAAAGATATCCCTATCCAAATTTTGGAAGCCGCAAAAGAACTCTTTTTTAAACACGGCTTCAAACGTATTAGTATTGAAGATATTTGCAATAAAGCAGGGATAAGCAGACGTACTTTTTATGTCTATTACGAAAACAAAACCGATCTGTTGATTAAGTTGTTAGAGCAAATGAGTGAAGAGGGTTTGCGCGAAATTCGTACCATACATGACAGTGATAAACCATACCCGGACAAGTTAGTGCAAATTGCTAATTACAATATTGCTCAATTAGAGCAGATGACCCCTGAATTTTTGGCAGATATCCATGATCATTCATTTGTGGAAGTGAGGGAACATTATGAAAGCAAACAGGAGCTCGTTGAAAAATACACCCGTATTTTTTTTGAAGAAGCACAAAAACGTGGAGAAATTCGTTCCAACTTAGATATTGAATTTCTGCAAAAATTTATCAACTATGCCATTGCATCCTATAAAAACGAATCTATCAGAAATCACTACCCTGATCCCGCACTCCTCATGCGTAACATTGCCGATATGCTCTTCTACGGAATACTGGGGAGAATTGAGAATTAAAAATTAAAAATTAAGAATTATGAGAATTTCAATCTAAAATCGTAAATCTAAAATGCTATTCCATCTCAAGCACTTTTCGCTCAGTCATTCGCAAAGTACCATGAAAGTGGGCACTGATGCGGTGTTGCTGGGTGCGTGGATGCCGCTTCCCGATAATTGCAGCAACATTTTGGAAATAGGATCCGGATGTGGGGTCATTTCATTGATGCTTGCACAAAGAACAGAGGCAGAAATTTTGGGAATTGATATTGACGAACAATCGGTTAAAGAAGCCAAAAAAAATGCAGAAAATTCGCCATGGAAAAACAATGTGCAGTTTTTAAATGAAAGTGTACAGAATTTTGTGCAAAAAACTACGCAAAAATTTGACATAATTGTGAGCAATCCGCCATTTTTTGAAAACAGTCTGAAATCTCCCGAAACAAGTAAAAATATTTCAAAACACAACGATACGCTAAACTTAGAAACCCTTATTTCAACAGTAGATACACTCCTTGCCGATTCCGGACGCTTCGGAGTAATTTTGCCCTTAGTAGCCGCAGAAAAAATTGAAATATTGGCGCAAAATTACCGTTTATATGCCACGAAGAAAACGCATATCTATCCGGTCCCTACAAAAAATGCTAATAGATTATTGATGTTATTTGAAAGAAAAAAAAATGATTGTGAAGAAGATAAATTGACTTTAAGAGATAAAGGTTATACTAATGAATATAAACAACTTGTGAAAGAATATTTACTAATTGAGAATTGAGAATTAAGAATTGAGAATTAAGAATTAAGAATTGAGAATTAAGAGTTTGAAATGAAAAAAATAGAGACTATTTCAGGAATTTTGTTGCTAATGTTTTTATTATTTAATAGTTGTAATCAAGAATCGCTCCATTCAGGAGATTTGATTTTTGTGGTTTCTGAAAATTCGAATTTTGAAAAATCTATTGTTGAGGTTACTAAGTCTAAAGAACTGAATTTTTCTCATGTAGGTATTATTAATGTAACCGACAGTGGTATTTTTGTAGTGGAAGCAGCTCCCGAAAAAGGGGTTGTTTATACAAAATTCCATGATTTTAAAACAGAAAACAAAAACAATACCTTATATATAGCTTCGTTTAAACCCGAATATCAAAAATACGGGCAGGATGCTATTAACCGCGCTTGCACTCACCTTGGCAAAGGATACGATTACGCTTTTGATTTAAAAAACGACCTCTATTATTGCAGCGAATTAGTGTATGATGCTTACGCACACGCCACCGAAAATCCCAATTTCTTTGAAACTCCGCTAATGACCTTTAGGAATATTGAAACTAATGAACTAGTACCCTACTGGATAGACTATTTTGAGAAACTGCAAACCCCTATTCCCGAAGGCAAACCCGGCATTAATCCCAACGGACTGAGTAAATCGGACAAAATAGTGGTTAGTGATTAGTGGTTAGTGGTTAGTGATTAGTGGTTAGTGATTAGTGGTTAGTGGTTAGTGGTTAGTGGTTAGTGATAAAATGATAAATTAAATATAAAATCGTAAATCGTAAATATAAAATCGTAAATATGAAAAAAATACTCCCCCTTATTGCTCTTTTTCTACTCTCTATCACGGTTTTTGCGCAGCCTAAAACAGATTCGCTGCGTATTACTTTGTCGCAAGCTATTGAAATTGCGCTGAATGAAAGTCCAAATATGCGCATTGCAGACAGAACTATTGAAACTAAAAAATATTACAGAAAAGAGCAGCTTGTATCATTGTTTCCAAACGCTACCGGAGCAGCGTCGTATCAACGGACCTTGCAAAAACCAAGAATGGTGATAGATATTCCCAACTTAGGAACACAAGAAATGGAAATGGGAACATCTAACAATATGGTACTTTCAGCCAATTTAACGCTTCCAATCATTATGCCAGCGTTGTGGAACACGATAAAACTCACCTCTATGGATATTGAATTGGCAGTAGAGCAGGCAAGGGGATCGAAAATTGCGCTCATTAACAATGTAAAAAAAGCCTACTATGCTGTACTAATCGCCCAAGAATCTTATAAAGTGTTGATGAATAATTATGAAAATGTGGTTCAAAATGCAAAACTTGTTGCCGATAAATATAATCAGGGAATGGTGTCTGAATTTGATAAATTGCGTGCAGATGTTCAAGTACATAATATAAAACCTAATATTAATGCTGTTCTTAATGCTGTGGATTTAAGTCAAAAAGCACTTAAAATTTATATGGGTGTGGATATCTTTGAACCGATGGTTTTTGAAGGAGAATTAAAAGATTTTGAAGCCGAAATGGAAGCGGCAAAACTTCCGGAAAGAAGTTTTTTAGCTTTAGATAATAACACCGATTTAAAGCAAATAGACATGGCAATTCAACAGTTGGAGCGCTCGCGTAAGATTGTACTTTCGAGTGCTTGTCCAATGTTGGCATTATCAGGCAATTTTCAATATATGACAATGGGGAATGATATGCCTTTTAATGATTTTAGTTGGTTCCCTAATTCCGTAATCGGGGTTTCTTTGCAAGTACCTATTGTTTCGTGGGCAGCAACTGCTTATAAAAACAAGCAGATTAAGAATAGTATCCAAAACATGAGTGACACACGCATGAATGTGGAGCGTGCTTTGTGGCTCTCTATCTCTTCGCAATTGAGTAACATTGACAAAGCAATCGCCGATTTTGAATCCAGTAGCGAAAGTGTGAAAATGGCAACCCGTGCTTTCAGCATCGCCCAAAAACAGTATGAGGTAGGCTTGGCTACGTGGCTTCAGCTTAGCGATGTGGAACTAGCGCTACTAAGGTCGCAATTACTATATTATCAATCTATTTATGATTATTTAGTAGCGCAAGCGGAACTAGAATACGTACTGGGGAGGAATTAGTGGTTAGTGATTAGTGGTTAGTGGTTAGTGGTTAAAAAAAATATAAAGATGAAAAAAGGGATATTGAAAGAGAAGAGTTTTAGGTTTGCTGTAAGAATAGTAAATCTTTATAAATATTTATGTGAAATGAAGAAAGAATTTGTTTTGTCAAAACAGATTTTGCGAAGCGGAACGTCGGTTGGTGCAATGGTGCGGGAAGCAGAACATTCGGAAAGCATAGCAGATTTTATTCATAAAATGGCTATCGCACAAAAAGAGATAAATGAAACAATATATTGGCTCGAATTGATGATGGAAACCGAATACATTTCAAACAACGAATTTGAAAATATCAATACCAATGCAACAGAAATTATCAAAATGATAACTTCATCAATCAAAACCGCCAAATCCAAACTAACCACTAACCACTAATCACTATGAAAAGGAAGATACACAACGCTTACGCCGATATTGCAGAGTACCATTGCTTTGGATGCTCGCCTACCAACCCCATTGGGCTGAAACTTATTTTCTGGGAAGAAGGAGAGTGGGTTTATGCCAAATGGATGCCCGAAAAATGGTATGAAGGATACCTCAATATGTTGCACGGAGGAATACAATCCACACTGTTAGATGAAATTGCAGATTGGGTGCTCATTGTGAAATTGGGAACCAGTGGTGTTACCAAAAACCTCAACATTACTTATCTCAAGCCCGTTTTTGTGAATCAAGGAGAGATTACTATACGCGCCAAATTAGTAAGCCATAGTGGAAACTCTGCCCTCACTTATGCCGAACTGCTTGATAAAGAAAGTGTAGTCCGTTCCCGCGCCGAAATAGAATACTTCGCATTTCCTCAAGAAATTGCCGAACAGAAATACAACTTTCCTGATTACGAAGCGTTTTTTAATGATTAATGATTAACGGTTAATGATTAATAAATAACTGACAACTGATAACTTTAAACTTTATGAAAAACTATAGAAAAGAACTTCACTTTAACTTCCCTACCCGCAGGGGGTTGAAAAATATTACGCGGGAAGTGCAGCAAGCCATCAACGAAAGTGGCATTAAAGAGGGCTTGGTGCTGGTAAATGCCATGCATATTACCGCAAGCGTTTTTATTAACGACGATGAATCTGGTTTGCACCATGATTACGAAGTATGGTTAGAGAAATTAGTCCCGGAAAAACCATACAGTCAGTATCAACACAATGGTTTTGAAGACAATGCCGATGCGCACCTCAAGCGTACTATTATGGGGCGCGAAGTGGTGTGCGCTATTACGAACGGCAGACTTGACTTTGGGACTTGGGAACAGATTTTCTATTTTGAATTTGATGGAAAACGAAGTAAAAGAGCATTAATTAAAATAATTGGAGAATGATGAGGGAATTGAGAATTGAAAATTGAAAATTAAGAATAAAAAAATTAAGAGATAAGAGTTAATAATTAAAAAAATCAATATGACAAAAACAACACAAATGGTACTAATTCCCATCTTATTGACAGCAACCATCACTGCTTGCAATCTAAAGAAAGAAACCGAAACAACCCAACAAGCTACACAAACCGAAGTTGTCACAATTAGAGTATCGGAAGTACATGAGCAGCAGGTGGCGCAAATTTTTGAATACACCGCCGTAGTGCGTGCCGAAGCGGTAAACCACATTGCCCCTACCATACCCGGAAGTAGAATTGACCAAATCTTTGTTGAAGTGGGCGATTTTGTAACTGCCGGACAAAAGTTAGTGCAAATGGATGCCACGCAGCTGCGTCAGGCGAGGACTCAGTTGGATAATCTGAGAGCAAATTTTAATCGCTTAGATGAACTTTACAAAGTGGGCGGTGTTTCCAAATCGGACTGGGATGCACTGAAAACCCAGTTAGATGTGACGCAGAACACTTATGATAATCTTGCGGAGAACACACAACTGCTGAGCCCTATTAATGGTGTAGTGGCAATGCGCAATTACGACAGCGGAGATATATATGCAGGAAACCCTATTCTGCAAATCCAACAAATTAAGCCGGTAAAATTGTTGATTAACGTTTCTGAAAGTCAGTACAATGACTTTAAGAAAGGGATGGAAGCCAATATCAGAATAGATGTGCTGGAGAATGATGCGATTAAGGGGAGGGTAAGTTTAATTTACCCCACCTTTGATGCGCGCACCCACACTTTCCCTGTGGAGATTACCATTCTCAACGAGAATTACAAAGTGCGCCCTGGCATGTACGCCCGTGCGCTCTTCAACTTAGGAAGCCGCACTAACGTGGTTGTGCCCGACAATGCCATTGTGAAACAACCCGGCAGTGGCGACCGCTACGTGTATGTACTGAATGACGACAGTACCGTTTCATACATTCAAGTCATACTTGGCAGAAGATTAGATGCTAACTACGAAATCATTTCAGGACTAAAACATGGAGATAAAGTGGCAGTGACCTCGCTTACGAAACTGAAAGATGGAGTAAGAGTAGCAGTTGAACCGATTGAAAAAAAAATAACAATAAATAATTTTTAATGATTTTTCTGCCTTTTTTTGCTTCTCAAAGGTAGAAGTCAGGAAAAAAATCTTTTTTTTGCAGCAAAAAACAAAATGAACCTGTTTGGTCTTTCCAAACTTCTCCTAAAGTCGGAGCAAAGCAATTACTCAAAGCCAATTGTCAAGGTTACTATTGCAGGAGTGGCTTTAGGTGTTATTCTTATGCTCTTTGCACTTTTTATTACTGCCGGTTATAAAAAAGAGATCCGCAATAAAATGGTAAGTTTGGGATCCCATATCCGAATTTCGAGTGTAGAGCAGAATTACTCTTTCGATCTACTTCCTTTTGATAGAACTTTGCCATTTATTAATGAGTTATCAAAAAATCCTCACATCAAAAACGTACAATTTTATGCCACTAAAGTGGGGATTTTGAAAACACAGAATCATATAGAAGGGATCGTTTTAAAAGGGATTGATTCCACTTTTTCATGGGCGCTGTTTCGTTCGCATATTGTCGTTGGAAACCAACCCATTTATCATCTCGATTCTGTCAGCAATAAAATACTAATATCTAAAACGTTGGCATCAAAGCTACAGATACAGGTGGGTGACAGAGTGGGGGCCTATTTTATACATGATCCGCCACGCCAACGCAGTTTTGTTGTTGAAGGGATTTATCAAACCGACCTCCCCGAAGTAGATTCGCGATTTGTCCTGACCGATATAAGACATGTTCAAAGACTTAACGATTGGACTCCCATACAAATAAGCGGAATTGAAATACTGATTGATGACTACAACAAATTAGATGCTTTAGGAGAGCAACTGCACAGCCAGCTTCCGTTTAACTTAAAAGCAGAAACTATAAAACAACTCTATCCTAATATTTTTGAATGGTTGGAACTTTTCGACACTAATGTTATTGTTTTACTTGCAATTACCATTATTGTTTGTATTATTTCGATGATCTCCACATTTTTAATTATTGTGTTAGAGCAAACAAGAAATATTGGCATTTTAAAAACCTTGGGGCTTAATCACAAACGGGTTGTTCACCTGTTTTTAGTTATTGCCTCGCGGCTGGTCCTGCGCGGTTTGTTTTGGGGAAATATTATAGCTATCGGAACAAGCATACTGCAAATGACCTTACATCTTATCCCTTTAGATCCAGCCACTTATCATGTTTCTTACATTCCCATTTCAATTCATCCGGCAACCTTATTGTGGGTAAATCTTCTTGTTTTCTCAAGTTGCATGCTTGCTTTGCTGTATCCGGCGTACTATATCTCGAAACGAATTTCGCCGATTGAGGCAATCCGAGAGTTCAATTGATTTTTAATATTCAAAGGCTTGCAATTTTTTTATAAATGATCTCACTTTATATTTTTGTTTTGAACGTTCAATAGTTTTTCATAAAGTGCAAAAACCGTATTCTATATGCCACTGCTGCAATCATTAACCCAATACATAGTCCTGTCCAGATGCCCACGCTTCCGAAATTCAAAACGAAACCAAGCAGATAGCCAATCGGCAGTGCAATAACGAGATAGGAAGTAAATGCGATAAACATGGCAAAAGTAACATCTGCCAATCCGCGCAAAGTGGCTAATCCTACTGTTTGCCACCCGTCGAAAAGTTGGAAAATGCCTGCAATAATGCACAATTGAGCTGCGATTGCAATCACTTCCGGATCGGAAGAGAACCACGCCGGAATTTGATTCCTCAACACAATAAATCCTATTGCTGTAACTGCCATAAATGCTGAAACAAGGTGCAGCGATGCGATGGAAGCCATGCGTGTAGCTTTATAGTGTTTAGAACCAAATTGGTGCGATATGCGAATGGTGCAGGCAGAACCCACTCCAAGCGCTATCAAAAAAGTAGTTGATGCCATTTGTAATACTACTTGATGCGCCGCCAGATTCACTTCGTTTATCCATCCAATCATGATAGCACTAAAACTAAACGCCAACACCTCTACCATCAACTGCCCCGAAATAGGAAAACCTGTGGCTATCAATCTTTTTATTGCAGGAAAATGAAAGTTCCTCCATGAAAAATATCGGGTAAATTTTTTCAACGCCTTATGCCTAAATATGAGAACAACAAAAGTAAGCGACATCAAAACTCTCACAATTAAAGTAGTAATTCCTGCGCCCTCTACGCCCAAAGCAGGAAATCCGAATTTTCCAAAAATTAATAAGTAGTTCAAAATAATATTGATAACATTTCCCGCTAAGGTGATCCACATGGCAATCTTTGTATTACCAACACCTTCGGTAAACTGTCGGCAAGTAAAAAAGATGAGAAGAGGAATATTAGACAACAACAACCAATTGTAATATGGTATTGCCAAAGTTACAACATGTTCGGGTTGGTTTAATTGATAAAGAAAAGGTTCAAGCAGACGTATGAGTAAAAATAAAACGATGCTTAATACAGTATTGATTAGCAAAGCATTTTGAAAAAACACGCCAATTTTCCACCATTGTTTTTTTCCGTATGCTTTTCCTACGTGTGGGGTCTGTCCTAACGAAAAACCTAATCCAAAGATAAACACCAGCATAAAAATAGAGTTTGCAAATGCCACCGCTGCAAGTTCCATTGTTCCTAAAATGCCAACCATAAACGTATCGGCTAACGAAACGGTGGCTTGTCCCAGCTGCGCTAAAATGATGGGGAACGCAAGATTTAAGTTACGTTTATAGTATGGGAGTATTTTTTTAAAGTGCACTATAAATATAATTTTTCATGCCGCGAAAATATAATAAAAACTCTTGATTTTTTCCAAAAAAATTACTATATTTGCCGCCGTTATAAAAAAAGCAAGGCTTCTCTTTAATTATAACAGATACAAAGTTTTAAAAGACCCTAGAAGCCATCATTAAATTCATTAAAATATATGACAAATTGCGAAGAATTCATTAGCCAGCTTGCAAACAAGTATGGCAGAAAACGGGAAAGTTTGTTAGCCATCATTCATGAGGTAATCAATCAGTACTATTTTCTTAGCGAAGAAAGTATGACTGCCATCGCCCGCGAGCTGAGTATGCCCGCCGCAGAAGTGTATGGCACAGCTACTTTCTATTCCTTTTTCGACACAAAACCTCAGGGAAAATACGTTATCCGTGTTTGCCAAACTATTGTTTGCGACATGAAACGTAAAGAGGATATTGTGGATGCTATCTATGAACTGCTCCGGATAAGACCGGGCGAAACTACTACCGATGGCAAGTTTTCATTGTACTACACCAACTGCTTGGGTATGTGCCATGAAGGTCCTGCCATGTTAATTAACGACGAGCAATATGCTAAACTTACTCCAGAATCGGTAAAGGATATTCTCGTTAATTACATGAAAAAATAAGTTTAACAAGTAAAATCATCACATTATGCCAACAAGTACAGTTAAAAGAACCGATCTTATCTTTAAGAAAGATATTGATTATAGTGCTGTAATGCACAAAATAATGAAAATGGGAAAAGATGAGTTTATTGAAGATCTTATTGATTCCGGACTTCGTGGTCGCGGGGGAGCAGGATTCCCTACAGGACTGAAATGGAAATTAGTTAAAGCTGAGCAATCTCCTGAAAAATATATTATCTGTAATGCCGACGAAGGCGAGCCGGGGACTTTTAAGGATAGAGAGATCTTAGACAATGCCGCCGAAAAAGTGATCTGGGGAATGACCCTCGCTGCTTACATCACAGGCGCAAAAGAAGGATATATCTACATCCGCGCCGAATATAAATATATGCAAACCAAATTGCGTATCGCAATTGACAGAATGGAGCAAAATATTAAAGCGCTCGGAATTAAATTTAAGTTAGACCTCGTTTTTGGCGCAGGCGCTTATATTTGCGGAGAAGAAACCGCACTAATTCACTCTATGGAAGGATACCGCGGCGAACCTACAAACAAACCGCCATTCCCCGTTACCCAAGGCTATTTGAATAAACCTACTGTGGTGAATAACGTGGAAACTTTCGTAAATGCAATTATTATTGCCGAAATCGGCGCTAAAGAATACAAAAAACTCGGCACAAAAGCCTCGCAGGGAACAAAATTGTTCTCCGTTTCCGGCGACTGCTGCAAAGAGGGTATTTTTGAATTGGAAATGGGTATGACCGTGCAACAATTTGTTGACGAGTTTGGAGATGGAGACACCAAAGCTGTGCAAGTGGGCGGCGCCTCCGGATTCTGCGTGCCCAGAAAAGAGTTTCCCAATACTATCATCGGATTTGAAGGTGTGCCCACAGGCGGTTCTATGAAAGTGTTCAACTCTTCACGCTCCATGTACAATACTTTGGAAAACTATCTTATTTTCTTTGAAGAAGAGTCTTGCGGACAATGCACTCCTTGTCGCGTAGGAACTCAACAATTGCTTATGGGTATTCACGCCGTTAAACGCAAAGAAAAACCAAAAAGCTATCTTGATGAATTATTAAAACTTGCTCAAACGATGAAATTCGCTTCCAAATGCGGACTTGGTCGTTCGGTAGGTAATGCGTTTGGGTCTATTGTAACAAACTTTAGAGAAGAGATTATTTATTAACCACTAAAACAAATCGTTATGAGTAACTTAATTAATGTAACTATCAATAATATTCCACTTCAAGTGGAAGAAGGAACCACCATTCTCGAAGCGGCGAAAATGTTAAATATTCACATTCCCGTTTTGTGTCACCACAAAGACTTGTGCGTAGCAGGGAACTGCCGTATTTGTGTAGTTGAGGTTGAAAAAGACCCCTACTTAGTTGCCGCTTGTGCAATTCCGGTAAGAGAAGGAATGAGTATTCAAACCAACACCAAAAAAATTCGCGATGCACGTAAACATATTTTGGAGTTGTTGTTAACCGAACACAATATCAATTGTATTAAATGTTGTAAAAGTAGCAGTTGCGAATTGCAAAATTTAGCATTAGAGTATCGTTTAGATGATGAATTATTTATTAATCTATTGAAAGACACTCCTATTGATGATTCTTCGCCATCTATTATAAAAGACGATACCAAATGTATTCGTTGTACCCGTTGCGTAAGAACCTGCGCCGAATTGCAAGGTGTTAACGCATTGGCAATGTCTCAAAAAGGACGCTACACCAAAATGAGTACCTATTTAGAAAAACCATTGGCAGATGTAGTGTGTACCAACTGTGGACAATGTATCAACCGCTGTCCCACAGGTGCTCTTACTGAAAAATCTTATGTTGAGCAGGTTTGGGAAGCGATTTACGACCCGTCTAAATTTGTGGTTGTACAAACCGCTCCTGCGGTGCGCTTTGCTGTGGGTGAACTGTTCCATGTTCGCCCGGGCGCACGCGTTACCGGCAGAATGGTAGCCTCTTTGCGCGCTATGGGATTCGATGCTGTGTTGGATACCGACTTTACCGCCGACTTGACGATTTTGGAAGAAGGAACAGAGTTGCTTACTCGCTTGAAAAAAGCGTTGGTGGAGAGAGATAAATCTGTGGCATTGCCCATGTTCTCCTCTTGCTCACCGGGTTGGATCAAATTTATTGAACACCAATATCCTGAACTACTACCCAATCTTTCTACTTGCAAGTCGCCCCAGCAGATGTTTGGTGCGTTGGCAAAAACTTTCTATGCTAAAAAAAGAGGCATTGACCCTGCAAATATGGTTTCTGTTTCTATCATGCCCTGTACCGCGAAAAAGTTTGAGGCAAATCGCCCCGAAATGCGCGACAGCGGTTACAAAGATGTGGACTATGTATTGACCACCCGCGAATTTGCCAGCATGATTCACCACTCCGGTATTGATGTGCTTACGTTGAAAAACGAGGAATTTGATAATATTATGGGCGACTCTACCGGTGCGGGCGTTATATTCGGTGCTACCGGCGGTGTTATGGAAGCCGCTCTCCGTACTGCATACCAACTTGTTACTGGTCGCGACGTGCCTTTTGAAGGATTAAATATTACTCCAATAAGAGGATTCCAGGGAATTAAACAAGCCTCTATTGTTATTGATAATGTTTTACCCGAATGGAGTTTTTTAGAAGGCGTAGAATTAAAAGTTGCTGTAGCCCACGGATTAAAAAATGCAGATAAGTTGATACAAGGCTTGAAAACCGGTGAAATCACTGCGCATTTTATAGAAATTATGGCTTGCCCCGGCGGCTGTATTGGCGGTGGAGGTCAGCCCATACCTACAAATATTGATATTCGTACCGCTCGTATGGAAGGTACCTACAAAGCAGACTCTAAAATGTTGCTCCGTAAATCGCACGAAAACCCAGAAGTATTAGCATTGTACGAAGAGTTTTTGGGCAAACCAAACGGACACTTATCACACGAATTACTACATACGTATTATACGGAAAGGTTTAAATACTAATAATTCAATGCGGTGTCCCAAAGTCACCGCATTTTTTATATCGGGCATATTATTTTATGAAAAAAAAATGCATTATTTTTCCCATGCACTACCAAATTATTTTAGGCATTTTGCTGGGTGTATGCTTTGGCTTCTTTTTTACTGAACTAACCTCTTATATTGACTGGATGGGAGTTCTGTTTATGCGTGCCCTTAAAATGATAGTAGTTCCACTCGTATTTTGTAGTGTAACTGCGGGAGTTGCCGGAATAAGCGCACAAGACAATTTTTTGCGTCTCGGAGGAAAAACAATGGGCATATATTTAGTAACATGTGTAATAGCCATTTTCACAGGACTTTTCTTTGTAAACCTCATCAAACCGGGAATAGGTATTTCTATTACCCCTCCCGAAATCCAATCCCAACTGCTGCATACTACCTCCAAACGAGAACTCCTTCTCAACTTAATTCCTGAAAATATTTTTGAAGCGTTTGCTTCAATGAATATGATAGGAATTATCGTTTTTGCCATACTTTTTGGCATATTTTTAGGAAAATCTACACATTCCGGTGCAAAAAGTACAAAAAATGCGATTGATGGAATTACTGATGTGATCCTCAAACTTACCTCCGCTATCCTTAAACTTGCTCCTTTCGGTGTGTTTGGTATTATCGCTTCTGTGGTGGCTAAAGATGCTTCTACTACAGAGGCATTATATAATCTGATTAAAAGTCAGGGGGTTTATTTAGGAACTATTTTTGCAGGTATCGGCTTTCATACTTTTATAACATTGAGTATTTTTTTGATTGTTTTTGGAAAAGTGAACCCTCTGAAACACATTGCAAGAATGAAAAATGTAATGCTCCTTGCTTTTTCTACTGCCTCTTCAAATGCTACTTTACCGCTAACCTTGAGTGAAATGCAGACTAAGGCGAAGATACCCAAGAAAATTGCTGAGTTTACGCTGCCGCTTGGAGCTACTGTGAATATGAATGGCACCTCGCTTTACGAATGTGTTGCGGTAATTTATCTTGCACAAATTTATGGATTAGACTTATCTATTGTTCAGCAGCTTACCATTATATTAGCCTCCTTAATGGTGGGCATTGGTGCCGCTGGAATCCCAATGGCAAGCTTGGTGATGACTGTAGTTGTAATTCAACTGGTTGGATTACCACCTGAAAGTATAGGATTTATAATGCTCGTGGACAGGTTTGCCGATATGGCTCGCACAATGCTCAATGTGTATGGAGATACCGTTTGCACTTTGTTAGTAGCAAAAAGTGAAGGCGAAAGCAAGGATTTACAGGTTGATGATTTTACAATACATTGAAAAAAAATCATCACGATACATATTGTACCAACTTTGGTTTTTTGTTTGGTTTAGGTGAAAATGAAATTTATTTTGTATAAACTCGAAAAATCACCCTTCTTTTCTTCTTACCAAATAAACAGTATAAAGTATGAGTCCTAACCAAATAGAACAAAAGCAAACAATATGCGCAGTCGTAAAAATCTCTTTAAACAATAATATCCCTATAATAAGTTGCAAGGTGGGCGACAAATAT
>Ga0123353_10004660_pt1 | contig 17717 bp, 19 predicted proteins | sample TergutLab28metaG_3_FD_92763 | JGI IMG/M metagenome (GOLD analysis project Ga0123353, IMG submission 92763) | Labiotermes labralis P3 segment gut microbial communities from Petit-Saut dam, French Guiana - Lab288 P3 | ecosystem: Host-associated > Arthropoda: Insects > Digestive system > Gut ... | reverse complement strand
TTTCGTGCTTTTCGTAAATTTTCGTGACTTTCGTGGTAGATTTCTTGATTTTAACCACAAAAAGCACAAAAGAAGACGAAATTCACGAAAGGGAGAAAAATTGATTTTTACATGTAGCGCCTAACATTTCTTATCCAGAATTCTTAATTTCTCTTTTTTCGTGCTTTTCGTAAATTTTCGTGACTTTCGTGGTAAAATTTACCATAAATAACCTAAATTGAAAGGCTTCGGAGCCAAGCTCCCCAGGAGTTTTCGAAGCAGTGCATACTCACCCTTCTATAGATATTATGTATATTGTTTTGTGTGGTAGATGCCAGATAAATTAGGTTTTGACGTAAAAAGAGGGCAATAACCTAAATAAAATGGGCATCATACGAATCCAAAAATAATATCTTCTCCGGCCTCTAAACCTAAATTGATAGGCTTTTAGTCACACAATTGATATCAATAATACCTCAGAAGGGTAGGTATGCGCTGATGAGAAAACCTCTTCTTGGACTCTTTGGCGTAGAAGACTAAAAGATATATGCCCAGCACCTATTTTTTAAGCTAATAATAAGTATGCAATAATAAAGCTATAAAAAATAGGTGTTGGGTCCCTAACGGTGGAGAAAAGTATCCAGCACCCAGACCAGTAAGTTATTTATCTAAAAAATTCTATTGTCTAGGTGCTGGAAAGGCTTCGGAGCCAAGCTCCCCAGGAGTTTTCGAAGCAGCGCATACCCACCCTTCTATAGATATTATGTATATTGTTTTGTGTGACTAAAAGCCCGATAAATTGGGTTTTAAGGCCTTGAAACTACTTCCCAAACTTGGTAAAATCATTGATTATGGGTATTTTAGGTATTGTATTACTGGTTTTCTTTGTAATTATTGCTATCCTCCTGATCCTTCTGGTTTTAGCCCAGAACGAGGATGGGGACAGTCTGGGGGGAATTTTTGCCGGCGGTAGTGGTACGGCTTTTGGTTCCCGATCGGGTAATGTGTTGACGAAGGCGACAACGTTTCTTGGCGCTCTGTTTTTAATTGTAAGCCTGGGTCTCGCTCTTATGAACCGCAGTCCGGCAGGGTCCGGTGTGGAACAGGCTGGACGGGCTTTGTTCAACGAAACCGGCTCTGACTGGTTTATGGAAGATCCTCCCGTTTACGAGGCTGGGCATGAGGCTGACCAAGCGGGTGAAGAGGACTCAGGAGAGAATGAGTAGCTTTTACGGTTGGAGAGGCCGGAGGTTTTCGCTATGTTTCTGTATGATATTTTTTCACCGGAGCTGATAAAGATAGGTCTTGAATCGGAAGATAAAGAAGAGGTTTTTGAAGAGCTGGTTGATGTTTTCTGTCAAACAAAAGATATAAACTACCGGGATGATATTCTTAAAGCCCTCTGGGAGCGGGAATACAAGATGTCAACAGGGATAAAAAAAGGTATTGCCATTCCTCACGGAAAAAGTACCCGGGTGGAGAAGGTCCAGGGGGTTTTGGGAATTTCAAAAAAGGGCATTGATTATGATGCCCTTGATGGACAGCCTGTGTACCTTCTTTTTATGATTTTTGTTCCACAGACGGATTCGGAAGATCATCTGCGCCTTCTAAAACGCCTTTCCGGGCTCCTGGGCAACCATCAATTTTATACGGAACTGCTTGCTCAAAACAATCCGCAGAGCGCTAGCAGGATCATCGAAAAATATGAAAACCTGTATATTGCTTCCGAATAATTGCATCTGAAAAAAAAGGGACCTCATGGAAGATCATGAAGTTTTACAGCGCTTATTGGAGATTGAAAACGAAGCTGCCTTGATGGTAAGCGGCGCCCAGGAGGAAGCTGACAAAAGAATTTCCGAAGGGGAAAAGCAAAACCGTGCCCGCTATGACGAGATCTATGCAGGGGAAGTGAAAGAACTGGACCAGTCTTTCGCCGTGGATGCGGCCGAAACCAAAGAGAATTACCGAAAGCAGTTGGAAGCCTATAACGACAGCCTGAAAATCATGCCTCAATATAAAAAAGCGTTTTTTTCTCTGGCTGAAAAACTACTAATCGTTAAGGAATCGTAGATGCTTGTAACGGGTGAACGAGCCTATGCCTATGCCAAGGCCTGTGGGATCATAAGAAAATCCTTTGTAGGGAAAAGAATACATGCTATCGCGCAGGCAGGAAAGCTGTACGATCTGGATAGGATGGTTTTCCCCGATGAGCCCAAGGGTTTGCCCGAAAAGGAACTTCTCCATAATATTGAAAAAAGAATTATGGGGAGGTCAGCGAATTCCATCATCTCCATCGTTAAGTGTTTTTCCGATCCTCCTGAGTTTTTGATTCTCCTTATCCGCAGTTATGAATACTCGGACCTTTTCAGCGCGATAAGCGCGTCACTGGATAAAAGAAAGACCGCTCCGGCGCATGTTGACCTGGGCCGCTTTCAGACTGTGCGGTTTGGCGCGTGGCCCAATATCAAGGCCATGGTTAAAGGCACACATTTTGAATTTCTTTTACACGAAAATGAAATCTTTAATTCGGAGCACGGAATAAATTACCTGCAAAGCATTCTGGACAGGCATTTCTACAACGCCCTCTGGAAATCCGTTTTTTCCCTGCCGGAGCGCGACAGGCTGATTACAGAAAAAATTCTCTCCGATGAAATCTCGCTGAAAAATTCTTCCTGGGCTCTCCGGCTGAGAACTTACTATAAAATGCCCGAGCGCAAAGTCAAAGATCACCTTGTCGATATTCAATCCCGGGGTTCGAGGCGGCTTGGCATAAGAAAACGGTCTCTTGCGGAGGAAGCGCTCCAGTGTTTGAATTATCCGCTGGATAGTTATCTCGCGTGGTCCTCCTGGCGCTGGAAGAAATTCCTTAATCCCCCCGATTCCGAACAATGGCGTGCGGACCCCAGGTATTTTCAGAATGCCGCCGCGCGGTATTTGTATCGTCTCGCGGGGCATTATTTTCATTTTTCCCCCTTTTCGCTGGATAGTATTTTTTGCTTTATCAAATTAAAGCAGTTTGAAGAAGATATTCTTACAAGCTGCGCCGAAGGTTTGGGGATGGGTATGTCCGCCAGGGACAGCGTCTCCGTATTAAAGGTAGGACAGTGAAAAAGCAAAGCTCCCTTTTGCCCAGAAAAATGAAAGAGGTGAAACTCACTGTGTTGAGCAGGGATATCAACACTGTTATTGAGTTTCTTGGCCGCCGTTCGATAATGCATTTTACCGATGGGGAAGAAAGCCCGCGCGTTCCTGACGAAGCTGCCTACAGGCGCATCCAGGCGGGCCGCGAGAAGCTCGGGCGGGTTTCCGCCTGGCTCGGTGTGCCGCTGCCTACTGAACCTGTGGAATCAAGCGTTTTCCCGGGGGAAACGGAAGAGCATCTTCTCGAAAGTATTTCCACCGCGATTTACGCGCTAAGCCGCCGCGAGAATGAAATAAAAGAAGAAAAACTGAAAGTGGAAGAAGCCCTGAACGAGGCCAGGGCTTTCGCCAACCTCGACGCACCGTTTGCCGATTTGGATCAGCTCTCCTATCTGACCCTCAGAATCGGCCGCCTTGATAAAAGGCAGCAGGAAGAACTCCGCGAGAACCTCAGGGATCGCACTGTGGTTATTCCACTTGGAGGCGACCGTTTTCTTGCGGCGGCTTCCCGCAAAGGCCGTTTTGCCCTGGACTCGGAACTTAAAAAAATGGATTTTGTTCCCATTACCATCCCCGAAGGGTATAAAGGAATTCCGGATGAAATGTTTTCCGGTCTTGAAGAGAGGTACAAGCAAACTGCCAAAGGACTTGAGGAAATAAACAGCAAGAGGGAAGAATTTAAAAACGAATACGCTACGGTTCTTCAATCCCTGGCGGCTTCGTATCAAATGGCGGCAATTACCGAACAGCTCAAGTCCCGCTTTGTGACAACCCATAACGCCTATCTCCTTACGGGCTGGGTGCCCCAGGAAATGATCAAGATGCTTGTTGAAGAACTTGGCGCTTTAACCGACGGCCGAATCGCGGTACGGTCTTACAGCCCCGAAGAAGTAAAAAGCGTTAAGGAAGGCAAGGAAAAAGTTCCCGTTTACCTGAAGCACGGCGCTTTTGTGAAAGGGTTTCAAAAGCTGGTGTTTTCTTACGGAGCGCCCCTTTACGGAACCATTGATCCTACTCCGATTGTGGCGATCTTTTTTACGTTTCTTTTCGGCCTCATGTTCGGGGATCTCGGCCAGGGAATGGTGCTCTTTATTTTGGGCCTTCTGACAAGGCCGCGGAAATCATCAGGCAGCATTGATGGCCTTGCGCCCAAAAAAAACCGCATAACTTTTTTCTCGAAGTTTGAACATTTTTCAGTTCCCCTTATGGCTGTCGGAGTTTCATCAATGATCATGGGAGCATTAAGCGGGGAATTTTTTGCGCATGGCGAAATTCTTGTTGGTCCGACAAGGGCAATTACCGGGTTTATAACCGGCCATCCTGTTGACCGTATTCTTGTTCTCATGCCTTTAAATGAGGAAGGCGGGAGTGTCAAAAAGCTCCTTTACTTTTTCGCTTTTACAGTTGGTATAGGGTTCCTGCTTAATTCGGCGGGCTTGATTATTTATACCGCGAACCAGTTCTTTCTCAAGAATTATGAAAAGGCAGTGTGCGCGAAAACAGGCCTCGCGGGGATTATCTTCTTCTGGTACGCGATGTCAATCGCTGTGCGGTATGTTCTTTCAATGGTTAAAAGCGACGTTTTTACATTCAGCTTCTACTGGTTTGACGGCGTAGCCCTGGTAGTTCCCCTTTTTGTAATTTTCTTCGGTCCACCGCTCTCGCGCTTTATTTCTGGAAAGAGCCGGGTGTTTACTGACGGACCGCTGATTTATATTATTGAGGGCTTTGTAGAGATTATTGGAATTTTTTCTACGTATATGTCGAATACGGTTAGTTTTTTGCGTGTGGGAGCTTTTGCCCTGTCGCACGCGGTACTTTCCTATATCATTTTCAGGTTTTCCGAAGAGGTCCAGATGGCGCCTGCGGGAACCCTGTGGAGCATTTTGATTTTTCTCTGCGGAAACATTATAATTATTCTTTTGGAAGGTCTTATCGTAGCCATTCAGGTAGTACGCCTTCAGTATTACGAATTTTTCAGTAAATTTTTCACCGAGACCGGGGTCGAATTTTCCCCCTTCCGGTTCCGCAAGGAGAGGAGTGAATCATGAAGCGTCTTGTTTTTGTTTTGGTACTGATTTTCGTCGCCGCGTTTGTTTTTGCCCAGGAAGCCGAAGTTGCCGAAGCGGGGTCTGCCTCAATGTGGAAATACCTGGCGGCGGCCATTGCTGTCGGCTTATCCTGCATAGCAGGCGGAATTGCGGTAGGCCAGATTGGGGCGGCCGCGATGGGAGCCATGAGCGAAAATCCCGAACTCTCGGGAAAAGCCTTGCCGTACGCGGGTCTTGCCGAAGGAATTTGCCTTTGGGGTTTCCTGGTAGCCCTTCTGATACTGATGATGTAAAGAGTTTATGGAATATTTTTTCCTGGGCGATTCGGAACTGGTAACAGCTTTCCGGCTTGTCGGCATTGACGGCGTTCCTGTGAGCGGAGCCGATGATGCAGGCGCCGCTTTTCGCCGGATCACGGAAAGCTATGACAGCATTTCCGGAGCGGTACTGCCGGGAGTAGAAACCTGCCATGTTCTTATCGTAACCGAGGAAGTGGCGGATTGGCTGGGGGATTCCCTTATCGACTGGCAGCTTAAGGGGCATTATCCCCTGATTGTGGAAGTACCGGGAATTATGGGAAGGCTTCCGGGCCGTAAAACCCTGATGGATACAATCAGGGAGGCGATAGGGGTGCATGTCTAGATGGAAGAATTAAGATCAACCGATGTGCTGGAAAAAGAAATTCTTGAAGAAGCCCGCAGGAAAGCTCACCGGGTTCTTAAAACCGCAGACGATACCATTGCCGCGCAAAAACTGGACTGGGATAAAAAGATAGAGGAAGACATTAACTTTATCCGCAACTTTTACGTCGAGCGGACAAAAAAGAATAATGAGGATGTTTTCGCGAGGCTGCCCCTTGATAAAAGGCGGCTTAGGCTGGGAGCCGAAGAAAAGTTTCTTGTTAACGCCATGGAAGAGTTTCTCCGCTCGCTTGACCGGGAAACCCTCCTTTCCATTCTGGATCAGGATCTTTACATTCATTTGAGGGCTTGCAGCGAGGAGCGTACCATTTACCGCGCTTCAGCCAGCTATTCCGGTATGAACCTTGCCGAAGCGCGAAGGGTTCTCGGGAAAGTTCTGAAAGATATAAACCGGGGAAGCCTTGCGGCGATCCAGGCGGAAGACTGGGATTTTCTTGAACTCAAAGGTCTGGCCACGGTTCATGAATTCCCTTACATAGTAATTGACGCCCAGGTTTTAAGAATTGCAGCCTCTGTCGAAAACTTTGTCACATCCCTCATGAAGGACCAAAGAGCGGAATTGGCAATTGCCCTTCTCGGCGAGGGAGTGCTCAATGATTAAGGGACGCATCAAGCGAATTTCCGGACCTATCATGTATGTTGAAGGGCTTGGGAGCGCAGGTCTTTTCGATGTTGTGGAAGTGGGAGAAAAACACCTCATCGGCGAAATTGTCAGGCTGAAACAGGATGAAGCTGTAGTCCAGGTTTACGAAGATCAAACCGGACTCATGGTGGGTTCGGAGGCCCTGTCCACAGGCCGGCCTTTGTCGGTACTTTTGGGCCCAGGTCTTATCGGAACCATATACGACGGAATACAGCGGCCGCTGGAAAAACTCTTCGCCGAGGGCGGGGCTTTCATGCAATCAGGCAGCCGGGGCGCTCCGCTGGATCCGGACAAGAAGTGGCCGTTTGTACCCGATCCCTCCCTCGCGGCGAGGCTGGCTTCGGGCGAAAAGGTTCCTGCTCTTGGCGGTCTTGTGCTGGGAACAGTGAAAGAAACCGAAAGCATCACCTGCAAGATAATAGTACCGCCTTCCCATACGGATCCCAGGGATTATATAAAAGAACTCAGCCCTCTTGCGGAGCTTACCATTCAGGCAACGGTTGCCCGAACCAGGGCAGGTCTGGAAATTCCCCTTGCCCAGTGGTGGCCCGTACGTATCCCCCGGCCCGGTAAAGAACGTCTTTCGCCTGACGAACCGCTTGTAACGGGCCAGCGGGTCCTCGATGTGTTCTTTCCCCTCTCAAAGGGGGGAACCGCTGCGATACCGGGCGGCTTCGGCACAGGGAAGACCATGACCCAGCACGCCATAGCCAAGTGGTGCGATGCGGACGTGATAGTCTACATCGGCTGCGGAGAGCGCGGCAACGAAATGACCGATGTGCTTACGGAATTTCCCCACCTCGTCGATCCCCACAGCGGAAGATCCCTGATGGAGAGGACCATTCTTATCGCCAATACGTCAAACATGCCTGTAGCGGCACGGGAAGTTTCAATTTTCACCGGAGTAACGCTCGCGGAATTCTACCGCGACATGGGCTACCACGTGGCCATCATGGCGGATTCCACAAGCCGCTGGGCGGAGGCACTGCGCGAGCTTTCCGGCCGCATGGAAGAAATGCCGGCGGAGGAGGGATTCCCCGCCTATCTCCCAACGCGGCTTGCTGAATTTTACGAGAGGGCCGGAAAGATGATAACCCTTTCCGGCGATGAGGGCTCGATTACCATTATCGGGGCGGTTTCTCCGCCGGGAGGCGATTTTTCGGAGCCTGTTACCCAGCATACCAAAAGATTCATCCGCTGCTTCTGGGCCCTGGACAGGGAACTTGCCGACGCCCGGCATTATCCTGCCATTTCCTGGACAGATTCTTACAGCGAGTATGCCGCTGAAGTGGAGCCGTGGTGGGAAAGGGTGAATTCCAGATGGGCGGCTGTACGCAAGAGCGCCATGGAACTCCTTGTTAAAGAGCAAAGACTGGCTGCCATTGTCCATCTTATCGGCCCCGACGCGCTGCCCGATGATCAGCGCCTCGTACTCCTGAGCGCGGAGATCCTCAAGAACGGATTCCTTCAGCAAAACAGTTTTGATGATATTGACAGCTACTGCGATCCCGCCAAACAGGTACGCCTCCTCGAACTTACAATGGAGTTTTACGACAGGTCCCGTGAATGCATAAAACTTGGCTGTCCATTTCTGAAAATAAATTCCCTTCCGATAAGGGAGCGGCTTTCAAGGCTGAAGAGTGTAATTAAAAACGGCGAAACCCAGGGACTCATGGAATTTCAACAGGACATGAGGACAGCTTTGGAAGCGATTGAGCGCAGCTACCGCTCAAGGGGTTTATGATGAACGGAGTTAATTCATGAGGGGTATAGAATACCGGGGCTTAACGCATATTGAAGGGCCTGTTGTTATTACTGCCCGGAGCAGGAACGTGGGCTTTAACGAAGTGGTGGCAGTTTACGGCCGGGACGGGGAACGCAAGCTTGGACGTGTTGTAGACATGAGCGAAGACTGGACCGCGGTTCAGGTATTCGGAAGCACGACGGGGCTTTCCACAGAGGATAGCCGTGTTGAGTTTCTGGAAAGGCCCATGGAACTCCGGGTGGGGCTCGGACTTCTTGGCAGGATCTTCAACGGCCTTGGAGAACCCATAGACGGATACGGAGATATTTTTTCTTCAACATGTATCGACGTGAACGGTCTTCCCATCAACCCCTACGCGCGCGCGTATCCCAGGGACTTTATTCAAACCGGCATCTCCGCCATCGACGGCATGAACACCTTAATCCGGGGCCAGAAGCTCCCGATTTTTTCCGGCAATGGCCTTCCCCATAATAACCTGGCCGCGCAGATCGTGCGTCAGGCAAAGATCATAAACGAGCCCTTTGTTATTGTTTTCTGCGCCATGGGGGTCAAGTATGACGTTGCCCGCTTTTTTCTTAATAACTTTGAGCACTCGGGTGTTTTGGCGAATGTAGTTGTTTTTATGTCCCTTGCGGACGCGCCCAGCCTCGAACGCCTCGTGACTCCGCGCTGTGCGCTTACCGCTGCGGAATACCTGGCTTACGAAAAAGACATGCATGTCCTTGTTATCATGACGGATATGACCAACTACTGCGAAGCCTTGAGGGAAGTTTCTTCGGTTCGTGGGGAAATACCCAGCCGCAAAGGCTATCCCGGTTATCTTTACTCGGACCTGGCTTCGATCTACGAGAGGGCGGGAAAAATCAAAAGTTCATCAGGTTCAATTACCCAAATTCCAATCCTCTCCATGCCCAACGATGACATAAGCCACCCTATTCCCGATCTCTCCGGTTATATTACCGAAGGGCAGATAGTTCTTGACAGGGAACTTTTCCAGCATGGGCTTTATCCTCCCGTGTCAGGCCTCCCCAGCCTGTCCCGGCTTATGAAAGACGGTATTGGAGATGGAATGACCCGCGAGGATCACAAGGATCTTTCCAGCCAGCTCTTCGCTTCCTATTCCAAAGTCAAGCAGCTTCGCAACCTCGCGTCAATTATCGGGGACGAGGAACTTTCCGTAGTGGACAAGAAGTACCTTAAATTCGGTGAGGATTTTGAATCTGTTTTTCTTGGCCAGGGTGAATTTGAAAACCGCGATATTAACCGCACTCTGGATATCGGCTGGGAAATATTGAGCGATATCCCGCGGGATGAACTTCTCAGAATCAGAGAGGAGTATATTAATAAATACCTGGGCAAGGTTCAGGCCTAAACCTCTTGCTTTGGCGTTAAAGGCTTTATGATGATCATGGTGAAGATATGGCACATAAACAGATAGCCCCCACAAAAAGCAACCTTAGGCGGGTAAAGGAATACCTCAATATTGCCCTTGAAGGCTATGAGCTTCTTGAGCAAAAGCGGGAAATTTTGGTGATGGAATTAATGCAGAAAGTCGAGCAGGTAAAAATGCTGGAAAAGGAATTGAATCAGAGAATCGACTCTGCTTATCCCTGCCTGAAGCGAATGCTTGTGGCTGTGGGCCGCGAACGCGCGGATATTTTATCCCGGAATATCCGCTATAACTACGAATTAACCGAAAAAAGGGTGCATGTCGCCGGAATGATGCTTTTGGGACTGGATATCAAGTTTCCAAAACTGGAACTAAAATATTCTCCGGCGAATTCATTTGCGGAATGTGATGAGACTGTGTTAGAATTCTTTGAGGTAGTCAAGATTTTAACCGAATTGGCGGCTGTAAGAACCATAGTCTGGCGGTTGGCCCGGGAAGTCCGTAAAACACAGCGGCGGGTTAATGCGCTCGAGAAGGTTGTCATCCCAGTCGAAAAGGAAACACGGAACTTTATTGAATCGGCGCTTGAAGAAGCGGAAAGAGACGCTTTCTTTACCAACAAGCTGCTGAAAAAACGAGGAGCACAGGCGAAGTAAAAAGCGCCATACGTAAGGAAGGGAATGTTGAAACCGCTTTTTTCAAATATACTTGTAGCGATTAACGGCTCGGATGCGTCCATCCTGGCGGCTAAATACGCCATAGTCATGGCCAAGACTTACCATTGCAAGCTTTCCGCTGTCTATGTAGTTGATGAAGTTACCATCAAGCAGCTTGCCATGAGTAAAATTTTTATTCAGGAAGAAAGCCAGGAATACGAGAAGGGTCTGGAAGCCAACGGCGAACGTTACCTTTCTTTCGTGGAAGAGCTTGGGCGGGCCAAGGGTGTAAAGATAGAAAAGGAGCTGCGCCGGGGAGCGGTTTTCACGGAGATCCTTGACGTGGCCGAAGAAAGGAAAGTAGATCTGATTATTTTTGGCGGCTGGGAAGAAAACCGTAATCCCCGGGATATTTTTTCCAATCCCTACCGGGAAATAATGATAAGTGCCAAGTGTTCAATATTGCTGGTTAAAGAACCGGGAATCGATGATATTTATAAACGCGCCTGAATCATGAGTAATTATTATGAGCTTCTTCAAGTCGCCAGGGACGCATCAACCAAGGAAATAAAAAAAGCATTTCGCGAAAGGGCGAAGCAGCTCCACCCCGACATCCGGGGAGAAAAGAGCTCGGGAGAAATGCGGAAGCTTCTTGCCGCCTACGAAACTCTTGTTGATAATAATCGCCGTTTTGAATACGACAGGGCCTATGCCAGATTTGCCGAAAAGTACTACGAAAATTTCCGGGGAAAACACGGTTTCGATTACCGCACTTTTCTCCGTGAGAAGAAAGACGATCCCGAAAGCCAGGCAAAACTTATTTTTTTTGAACTTCTTCACCTTGAGGAAGATGAGGCTATCTCGATATGGCAGCGCCAGGGAGGCCTGGGCTCTCCCTTTAAAAAGTACCTCGACAGGGAAGATTGGATGGATTGTACCTTTATCCTGGCGGAGGAGCTGGCAAAACGGGAACGGTACTACGAGGCATTTGTTCTTTTAATAAGCCTGGTCCGGGAAGAAAGGCAGCGCCCCTATTTTAAGCATTTTATGGAAGAGGTGGAAAAATTTCTTAAAGAGATTGTCAGGCTTCACCTGCGCCGCTCTGTTGACGCGGAAACCTACCTTGATTGCATGGAGGCCCTGTTTGATTTGGGTTTTTCTGCCGGGGATAAAAGACGCTGGGAACGCAGCATGGCGCAGGTCAGGCGGACTTTATATGCGTAAGGTGTTTTATGATACGAATTAAAAATGAAAAGCAGATCGAAGGCATCCGGAAATCCTGCCGTATGCTTTCCGCCATGTACAGGGAACTGATTCCTCTTGTGCAGCCTGATACGGAAACCATCGAGATAGACAGGTGGGTGCAAAAATGGATAAAAAGCCGGGGAGGCCGCCCGGCGTTTCTGGGAGTGGTCACCAATAAAATTCCCTACCCTGCGGCAATTTGCATTTCCATCAACAACGAGGTGATCCACGGCATTCCCTCAAAACGGAAGATCTCCAGTGGGGACCTTGTTTCCCTTGACTGCGGTATTGATCTGGGCGGATTTATCAGCGATCAGGCGATTACCCTGGAAGCGGGCAGGGTAAATCCCGAAGCCCATAAATTATGCACCGTTACCCGTGAGTGTTTATACGCCGGAATCGCCGCGGCTCGCTCCGGGGGCAGGCTTCTTTCAATATCAAAAGCTGTTTACGATCATGCCCTCGAGGCGGGCTTTGGGGTTGTGCACCAGTTTTGCGGACACGGGGTAGGACTTGAGCTTTGGGAAGACCCCCAGGTCAGCAACATACCACGGGGCCCAAATCCCAGGCTCCGGGGCGGTATGGTTTTAGCCATCGAACCCATGATCAATTCAGGCGGGGGAGATGTAAAGATCCTCAATGACGGGTGGACCGTGGTTACCGCCGATTCAGGGCTCTCAGCCCACTGGGAACACACGATCGCTATTTTTGCGGATCACACCGAGCTGCTTACCGAACCTGTCTGCGGAGAAAGTGCTCAAGTCATAGATAATGTAACTATTCACGAGCAATAGAATTTACTATATTAAAACAGACTATTTTAGGAGAGAGTTATGGACCTAAGACGTAAACTATCATCAAAAGGTTTTTTTGTTTTAAACCTCGTTCTTATCGGGATTATCTTCGGGTTTTCTCTGGCGTTTCTTTCATTCTCGTGTACCGCTCCGCACTTCGGGAGCATTGCCCGGGCGCAGGCGACATCATCCCCGATTGAGATTCCCAAGGATGCTTTGGCGGCAGCCGAAGGACTCCAGACGGTTTTCAATGCCGTTGCCGAAAAAATACTGCCTTCCGTGGTGGAAGTAAAAACCGTGTCGGTACAGCGACGGCAGAGCCAGGGATTTAATGGAATACCCTGGGACTTCTTCTTTGGCCCGAGGAACGAAAGAAACGAAGGCCAGGAAAGGGAAAGGGAATATCGTTCCCAGAATATGGGTTCGGGAATCATCGTAAGGCAGGAAAAAGATGTCTACTATGTTCTGACAAACAACCATGTAGTAGACGGTTCAAGTGAAATCCTTGTTGCGACGCGGGACGGAAAAGAGTACGCCGCGGAAATCAGGGGCAAAGACAGCCGCCGGGATCTCGCGGTAATTTCCTTTAAAACCACAGAGAGCTTTCCGCTGGCGGATTTGGGCGATTCGGACACGGTAAGAGTCGGGGACTGGGCCATTGCCATGGGTAACCCGCTTGGCGAGCAATTCGCTTTTTCAGTGACCCTTGGCATAGTGAGCGCAGTGGGGAGAACCGGCGGCCCCGGCGGTAACATCAATGATTTCATCCAGACCGACGCCTCCATTAACCAGGGCAATTCGGGCGGTCCCCTTGTAAACATCCGCGGTGAAGTAATTGGAATCAATACCTGGATAGCAAGCAACGCGGGCGGCGGTTCGGTCGGCCTGGGTTTTGCCATTCCAGTCAATAACGCGAAACGGGTTATGGATGAAATCATTAAATCCGGAAGTGTAAGCGACGGCTGGCTTGGCGTATCGCTTATCTCGCCCGATCGCGATATGATGCAGGCCCTCAGCCTTGAAGGAAGGCAGGGCGCCCTCGCGGCCCAGGTTTTCCTTGGCTCTCCCGCGGATAAAGGCGGAATACGGGCCGGCGATTTTATTACCCATGTCAATAAAAGGGAAGTCCGGGGAACCAATCAGCTTACCCAAATGGTTGGAGACATCAAGCCCGGTGAACGTGGTGTCTTTACGGTAATAAGGGACGGCCGCACAATGGATTTTACCGTTCAAATCGAAGCCAGAACCGACGCGATAGCTTCAGAGAACAACAAGCTCTGGCCTGGTCTTATGGTCATTGCACTTAACGATGATGCCCGTTCCAGTTTGGGACTTGCAAAGGATGCCCAGGGTCTTTATGTGATCCAGGTAATAGCCGATTCACCGGCGGCAATCGTCGGCATTCAACGCGGCGATCGCATAACCTCGGTGAACGATACCCCGGTTAAGGATCTCTTGTCGTTTTACAAAGCCATAAGGGAAAAAACCGACAAAGAACTCTGGTTTAGCTTTATTCGGGGAGACAGCGATCTGGATTCCCTCAAATTCAAAAGATAAGGATGTGATGAAATGAATTGTACCGAAAAACTGTCAGCCCTAAGGGCAGCAATGAAAAGGGAAGGCGTGGATGCCTTTATTGTACTGACTTCTGATCCCCACGGAACCGAATACCTGCCCGATCATTGGCAATGCCGCGCCTGGCTTTCGGGATTCTCCGGCTCAGCGGGAAATATGGTGGTAACAATGGGCGAGGCTCACCTTTGGGCGGACGGACGGTATCATATTCAGGCTAAAAATCAACTTGAAGGTTCGGGCATTAATCTTCAAAAATTGGGACTTGAGGGTGTGCCAAGCCTTGAAGAGTGGATGAAGGATAACCTTAACGAAAAATCTGTTATAGGTATTGACGGCCGCACCATTCCCATCGAGCTTTACAGGGCGTATCAAAAGGAATTTAAAAAGAAAAAATTCAGCGTAAAGCTGGATTTGGATTTAATGAGCGAGATTTGGAACGACAGACCCGCGTTCCCGAACGGAAGAGCTTTCGAGCACGATATTAAATTTGCGGGTATTTCCCGCCTTGAAAAACTCGCGGCGGTAAGAAAGAGGATGGCTCGCGAAGGCGCGGATTGTTACCTTGTTTCATCGCTCGATGATATAGCCTGGCTTTATAACTTCCGGGGCGACGATACTCCAAATATGCCCACAATTTATTCATACACATTCATCACGAAAACCGATGCGTATCTTTTTATTGAAGATAAGAAGCTGGGAGCGTTTAAAGAAACCCTTGTTAAAGACGGAATACAAATAAAAAAGTATGACGAAATTTTGACTTTCCTTAAATCCTACAATAGTACCGGCAATATATTTATCGATCCAAACAGGATAAGCGCAAGGCTGTTTGAAACAATTCCCGAATGCCTTACGGTTTTTGAGGGCGCCGAAATCACAGGCTGGCTGAAATCCCAGAAGAACAGCGTGGAAATTGAAAACTTGAGGCGATGTCACGCGAGGGACTGCGCGGCGGTGGCGAAATTTATCAAGTGGGTCAAAGAAACTGTTCATAACGGGACTGTGGAAGAAGGCGAGGTCCATGACAAATTGTTTGAATTCCGCAAAACCGGAGAAAACATCCTTGGTGTCGCTTTTACAACCATAGCGGCATACATGGCGAACGCGGCCCAGATGCATTACCGCCCTGTCAAAGGCGAAGGCGCGAAGCTTAAGCCGGAAGGGTTCCTGCTTGTTGATACTGGCGGGCAGTACTATGACGGTACAACGGATATTACCCGTACAATAGTCCTGGGAAAGATTTCCGATGAAATGAAGAAGGACTTCACCCTGGTTTTAAAATCCGTCATCAGACTTTCAATGGCAAAGTACATGTACGGTGCGTATGGTTCAACCCTCGATATTCTGGCAAGAGGCGTTATGTGGGAAAACGGAATGGATTACAAATGCGGCACAGGACACGGTGTCGGTTTTGCGCTTAACGTGCATGAAGTACCCCCGAGGTTCCGTTATGAACTTATCCCAGCTACCATGGTCAAGTTTGAAGAAGGCATGACTTGTACAAACGAACCCGGAGTGTATAAGGAAGGCAAGTGGGGCATAAGAACAGAGAACACCCTTCTTGTTGAAAAAGACTATGTTAACTCTGACGGAACCTTCCTGAAATTTGAAACACTGAATTACTGTCCGATTGATTGGCGGGGAATCGATAAATCCCTTCTGTCTCCGCTTGAGCTCCAGTGGCTAAACGCGTATCACGCCAAAACTTACGAAACACTCAGCCCCTTTATGAATGACGAGGAAAAGGCGTGGTTGAAAGAGGAAACAAAAGCGATATAGGGCGCCATATACAGTAAAGAACCAGAGGTTAAGCTATGGCTGATTTAATACATCAATTTTTCACGACAGCTTCACCCCTGGAACTTTTTTTAATTTTCATCTCGAAGATTGTTGAAGTCGCGATCAGCACCTTAAGAATTATTTTGATCAGCAAAGGTTACAGGCGGCAGGGAACGATACTATCATTTCTGGAAATACTGCTCTGGGTCTTTGTCGCTTCCAGGGTGATCATGGGTATCACCGAAGCGCCCATAAAAGGCATTGTGTACAGTGTCGGGTTTTCAATCGGGGTTTACGTCGGCTCCCTGATTGAAGGCCGTATTGCCCTGGGGCGGGTACTGGTTCAGGTCATTGTAGCGAAAGACAACTCTTCATCACTTGTCAAAGGGCTGCGGGAAAAAGGATACGCGGTTACCTCAATTGCAGCGTATGGCCGGGATTCGGAAAAAGTCGTACATATGATCTTCGCCAACCGTAAGGGAAAGGAAGAAATCGTCAACGACATTCTCGAGCTTGAAGCTTCCGCGATGATCGTCATCAATGAAATTTCAACCATGTACGGCGGCACCATAGGCGCAGTGAAAAAATTCCTCAAGTGAAATTTCTAAGAGACAATGTCTCCAGACATTAGAAGAACTTTTAAGTTAAAGTTTTTTTAGCATCGCTAAAAAGTCCGAACCTTTTACCGGCTCACCAGGCATAAAATTCCTTCCGTCAGGCAAAGACATAAATTCCGATTCAACGCAGCCCAGTATGGAATCCAAAAAGGGAGAGAGGATGGAAATATCCGGGATGGGGCTTCTCGCGCCGGGATTATTCGCGTAACGGGATGAATACCGCGTTAGGAAACCCCTGTTGGCCCGGTTCTCCGCGTAAAGGTGCCAAAGAAACCAGGCCGCTCCCGATCGCCTAACTGTCTCGGAAGACGAGGGGTTTGTAAACGGCCATTCAATTCTGGCCGTATCCTGGGTAATGGGAATGAAAGAACGCTCAAGGAGCTGGATGAACAGGGTTTCCGCGGGCCAATCCCGGCCTGCCGTTATAAATCTTAATAGATCACTTTCATCCCTTGTTATTTCGATCAGGTCCCTCCAGGTAATTTCCCCCTGCCGGGCTATTTCTACAGTTCTCGATCCAGTATTTTGTTCAAGTTCCTTGAGTTCCCAGGCTTTGTCGCGGAATACGCTGTAGGCTTCGGCATAGTAGGGTTTGTCTTTCAGAACGATAAAAGCCGAGTCAAAAGCGGCAACGGATTCGGAAAAGCGGTTCATGTCGAAAAGGATCCGGCCGCGTTCGGAAAGTAATTCTCCCAGCGGGCCTTCGGTTTCAATGCTGTTGTCTATCAGGGCCAGGCGCCTTGCGCTTTCCCGTTCCAATCGTGATAAAAGAATCCGCGAAGGGATGTTATGGGGCGAGAGGTTCTCGGACTTCCTGTACTCCCGCTGTGCATCGGATGTTCTCCCTTCCATCAGAAAGAGGCGGCCAGACCAGGCCGCAAGGAGCCCCTCAAAGCCTTTATCCGCCACAGTACCCTCCATCGCGGTAATTTGCCTCCGGATCTCCGCAAGCCTTTCCCTGCTGGCCCCTTCTCCGTCAAGAGTGATAATTTTTTTCTCCAGTTCCGCAAGGGCTTCGTAGGTTTTGCTATCCGCTCCCGAAAGAACAATATCCTTTTGCATACTCTGACACGCGGAAAAAATAATTAATATTGCAAAACAGATAATTATTATGCTTGCTTTTGTTTTCTTCATAAAAAATCTTAACACTGAGAGGTTTGCTTGTAAAGTATTTACATTCACACTCTTTTTTAATGGAAATATTTATATTATTTTTTTAGCTAATTGCCACGCTTTGACCATACAATTGACATATATAATTCATGAAAAGGGAGTGTGAGAGCGGCCGAAAAAATATCTCTTTGGGCTCCTTGGCGTAGGAGACCACGAAGAAAAGGCAACCCGCAGGGTTGAACGATAACTTGAGTAAATGACCCAGCAC
>Ga0123353_10004658_pt1 | contig 17718 bp, 14 predicted proteins | sample TergutLab28metaG_3_FD_92763 | JGI IMG/M metagenome (GOLD analysis project Ga0123353, IMG submission 92763) | Labiotermes labralis P3 segment gut microbial communities from Petit-Saut dam, French Guiana - Lab288 P3 | ecosystem: Host-associated > Arthropoda: Insects > Digestive system > Gut ... | reverse complement strand
GCGCTACCTGCCCGTTGATATGCCCGGCACGGCCATGAGGCGTTGTATCACCTTGACCACCCCGGTTTCGACATGCGCCACCAGCGTGCGGCTGACTTGTCCGCCGGTGTCCATGTCGGAGTAAGAGAGGCCCATTTGCCTGAGTACGTTCTTGATGACGTCCAGGTTTTTTTCCCCTATGCGGAAGCAATCGCCCGATGTGCGGGGCGCGATGCCCCCAAACAAGGAGACGCGGAGCTCATTCTTGTTCGTGCCAAACTTAATGGTCATTTTGCTGAGCAAAAACCCGGGCGCCACGTCGGCGAAACGGCTGGGAAGATCTCCTCGGCCGCCGCCGCGCGCGTTGGGGAGCTGTATGTGCGCCATGCCCATACAGCGGCGCAGGGCGCTGTAATACACCAGCCCTACGCATGTGGATAGTGCAAATGTTTTAATCAGATCCTCCGGCCGCCCGGAAATGGCATAGCCGCCAATGCCCACAACATGATCCATTAGATTTCCTCAGATGCTCAGTATGCGGTTTTTTTGCGCATAATGTCTACTTGTCGAATCAATAGTTCCGCTATCTGCCCGAGGGACGCTTGTTTGCACACCCCGCCCCTGTCGTAGGCTTCCTTGGGCATGCCGTAAACGATACATGTGCTTTCGTCCTGCCCGATGGTGTAAGCGCCCCGTTTCCTCATCTCACACAACCCCAACGCCCCGTCGCTGCCCATGCCGGTCAGGATAACGCCTACGGCGTTCCCCCCCGCCATCCTTGCCACCGAGAAAAACAACTCATCCACAGAGGGGCAGTGGCCGCTGACCTTCGCGCCCGGCGAGCAGATCACCGCCCAGCCGCCTTGCTCGGATTTGGCCAGCCGCATGTGTTTTTCGCCGGGCGCAATGAGGACAAGCCCCTGGCGCAGATTGTCCCCGCTCTTGGCTTCCCGGATGGTCATCTGGCATTCCTTATCCAGATTGTCGGCGTACAGGCGGGTGAACACCGGCGGCATATGCTGTACGACGACGATGCCGGGAAAGTCGCGGGGCAGTGCCTTCAGGATTTGTGCCGTAGATTGGGTGCCGCCGGTGGAGGCCCCCAAGGCCACCACGCAGTCAAACCCTCCGCGGCCAAGGTTGCCGTCCCATCCGCGTCCAAGGCTACCATCCCATCCCCGGCCAAGCTTTCCGTCGAGGTGCCCTACCTTATGTTTCGCCGCAGCCCTCAGCCGCGTGGCCACTTCCTCGGAAATGGCTTGCGGGTCCGTCATCTGGCGGCTGTCCGACAGAAGCATGACGTCGATGGCGCCCGCCCTGCGCAAAACAGACGCCAGCCTGGCCTCGTCCGTCAGGGCCACAACGGGCAGTGGGCAAGTGGACATCACGTAGCGCAACACCGCAAGGCCGTCCAGTTGCGCGCTGTGCGCGAGCAAAAGCACCGACGGCGAAGAGGCGGGGATGCTTCGTTTGATTTCCTGCTCGGTTGCGGCCATTCCTGCGATCGACAGCCCCGGATAACGCCCCAGTGCCTGCGCCAGGGCTGTGCGAAACAGGAGGGAGTCTCCGGCTAGGAAAACGTTAACCCTGTCACTCAAGGCATTCAGGTTCCTTTCAGTGCCCTATTGTTTTAATACTCTCTTTTTTATAAATCGATGGCTTGACGAAAGCGAAGGGGGTCTCCCCCTTGGCAAGCGTCTCTGACATCCCGATAAAAAAATACCCGCCATTTTCCAGCGCATCATAAAAACGATGCACCAGGTCCAGGCGCGTCTGTTTGTCAAAGTAAATCATTACGTTGCGGCAAAAGATGATATGAAACTTCTTTTTAAAAGGCAGTGTCTTTTGCATCAGGTTGAAGTGGCGCAGGACGACCTCTTCGCGGATGGCGTGGCTCACCCGGTATTGGCTGCCTTCCCGGACAAAATACTTGGATAACCAGTCCGAGGGGATTATCTTCAGGCTTTCCTCCCGATAGATCGCCTCGCGGGCCAGGTTGAGCGCAGTCGGGGAGATGTCGGTGGCCAGGATTTTGGCGTCCCAGAATGCCTTGTTCCTCCCAAAATAGGAATCCATCACCATGGCGACCGTATAGGGCTCGTCGCCGGAAGAACAGCCCGCACACCAGGTGCGAAGATCCTTGTCCCTTATGCTGCCGGTGAGTGCTGGCAAGACCGTTTCGCTCAAAAAACGGTAATGCTGCTCCTCCCGATAGAAATATGTGAAGTTGGTGGTCAGGCGTGAGATCAACGTCCCGGCTTCGGCGCCGCTGGTATCGGAAACGACATATTGGAAGTATTCGCCCAGCGTGGAAAACCCCTTTTGCTGGATCACATTCCAAAGCCGCCCTTCCACAAGCGCCAGTTTCTGCCCCAGATCGATGCCGTATTGATCCTTCATGTACGCCACTAGCTGTTCAAATTCCGAACGGCTGATTTTTTCCATATATGTGTACCCTGTCCCCTCGAAATAATATCATTTACCGCATTTGCCTACCGCATTTGCCGTATTATCCATACAAACCTTTTTCGCCATACAAACCTTTATCGTAATTCGCGCCAACTATCCTGAGGAATTTATATTGTACGGTTATGATTGTACGGCTACGATTGCACGGCTATATGGATTCTCAGCATGTTTCGCAAAGGTGCCCGAACAATTTCCGGGCGCCCAGGATGCCCTCGATATGTACCGGGAGGATCCGCCCTTGCAGGGCTTCGCCATCTTCATGGGGGCAATGTACCATCAAATAGTTGTCGGCGTGGCCGTCGGCGCCGCCGCTTTGCGACTTCTCAAACAGGACGCGAACTGTACGGCCGATATATTTCCGCGCATACGTGTGCGCCATTTGCGAAACCAACGCGGATGCCCGCGCCGCCCTGATTTTTTTTTCGTATGGCGAAACCTGCCCATGAAACGCGCTCGCCGGCGTGTCGGCCCGCTTAGAATAGGGGAAGACATGCACCCAGGCGAAGGCGCATTGCTCCAGGAAGAGAAGCGTTTTGGCGAATTCAGCTTCGTCCTCCCCCGGAAAGCCCACAATCAGATCGGTCGTCATCGCGCCATCCGGAAAGGCTTCCCGCAACGCATGAAGGGCAGCTGCGTACCGTGCCGTGCCGTACCCGCGATTCATGCGCGCCAGCGTTTGGTCGCAACCGCTTTGCAGCGACACGTGAAAATGCGGGCATAGGTTGGGCAACTCTCTGATTTTTTCCACAAACGATTTTGTCACCGCGTGGGGCGCCAAGGAACCAAGGCGCACGCGGACATCGGGCGCAGTGCGGCAGATGCGCCCGATCAGAGTGCCCAGATCGGCGCCGGCACATAGGTCGCGGCCACCGGCACATAGGTCGCGGTCGCCGATACACTGGTCGTTGTCACCGGTGCGCTGGTCGTTGTCACCGGCACACAGGTCGCGGCCACCGGCACACAGGTCGCGGTCGCCGGCACACAGGTCGCGGTCGCCGGCACACAGGTCGCGGCCATAGGAGGAAATCTCGATGCCCGTCAGGACGATCTCCCGATAGCCGAGGGCGGCCAGCCGGACTGCCTCGGCGACGGCCTCTTCGGGCGGCAAGGACCGAGAAGGCCCGCGCACATGGGGGATGACGCAATAGGCGCAGCAATTATCGCACCCGTCCTGTATTTTGAGCAACGCCCGTGTCCGACCGCCCGGGCTGCCGGCGGACAACCGCTCAAACGTATCAAAGTTGCCCGCGTCGGTGACGGTAGCCTTCCGCGCGCCGCCTACTTTTACGGCATCCTCCAGCAGGGCCGCAAAAGACAGCATGTCTCCCGTGCCTGCCACCAAATCGGCGCCCAAGGCCAGCAGGGCGTCGGGGGAAGCCTGCCCCAGGCACCCGCGTACAGCCACCACCGCGCCGGGGCGCGCCCGCCGGATGGCGCGGATGGCCTTGCGTGATTTTGCGTCGCTCGTGGCGGTCACGGTGCATGTGTTGATCACATAGGCGTCGGCCGGTTCCTCCCATGCCGTGCGTGTGTGCCCCTTGTCAGCCAGCAGGCGTTCCAAGGCCCCTGTCTCAAACTGGTTTACTTTGCAACCCAACGTATAATAGGCGACGCGCATAGACTATCGGCCCCTTATCCAACAGTTTTCTCTTGCCATTTGCGCGGATATTGCTTATAATGAGAAATTACCGAGGCGGGTTTTACGCCCGCATGGCAATCTTATCGTATCGCAATACATATCGTCGCAGCAAATATCGCTGCAAAGGAGGGAATGCTTTGAAATTCTTCTATGTACTCTTAAACTCGATTGCCGCCGTCAAGCGCTTTAACAGCAGTGCCTGTGGGGAGCCTTTTGACATCGATATTTACTCAGGCAGATACATTGTCGATGCCAAATCCATCATGGGGATACTCAGCCTGGATCTCGACCGGCCTGTTCGCATCGAAATACACGGCACCAACGAGGATGGCGCGGCCTTTTACAAGAAAGTAGAAAGCTTCGTGGTGGACAATCCGGTAAGCGAGAGCTGAAAGCAACCAAACAAGATTGAAAGAATGCTATGCGGGCGATTTGTAATCGCCCGCATAGCAACGTCAATTTTTTTAGCAACGTCAATTCTACCAAAGCCAAAACGCTAAACGCTATGCGGCACGCGCTATGCGACGCCTAACGCGCCTAGCGCGCCTAACCCGTGTGCCTAACCCGTGTGACCAACGCGCCTAACCCGTGACCTAAGCATGCGCCTAGCCCGCGAACTGCGCCTCAAATGTCTCGCCGTCCATGGTCTCGTTTTCCAGCAGGTAGGCGGCGATTTTATGCAACGCGTCCATGTGCTCCTTCAATATCTCTTCGCATCGCCGGTACGCCTTGTTGATGAAGCCCATAACCTCCTCGTCGATGGCGGCCGCCATGGCCTCGGAAAACTGGCGGGCGTGGCCGTAGTCCCGGCCTAAAAACACCTCTTCGTTTTCCCCCGAGTAATTGACAGGGCCAATCTTTTCGCTCATGCCGTATTTTGTCACCATTTTTCGCGCCGTGTTGGTCACTTGCTTGATGTCCTCGCTGGCGCCCGTGGAAATGTCGTCTAGCACCAGCTGTTCCGCCACACGCCCGCCCAGGCTGGAGACCATGCGCTCGAACATCTCTTTTTTCGATATGTGGGTTTTATCCTTTTCGGGCAAAAAGATTGTCATGCCGGATGCCATACCCCTGGGGATGATGGATATCTGATGGACGGGGTCGTGGTATTTGAGGAATTTCGTAGTCACGGCATGCCCGGCCTCATGATAGGCTGTGATCCGCTTGTCGTGATCGGTGATGACCCTCGACTTTTTTTCCGGCCCCGCGATGACCTTGAGCATGGCGTCGTGCAGATCGTCGTTCCTGATGGCTTTCCGGTTGCGCCGCGCGGCCAGCAAGGCCGCCTCGTTGAGCACATTTTCCAGATCGGCGCCGGTGAAGCCCGGCGTCTTTTTGGCCAGCGTAGCCAAGCTCACCTCCATGTCCAGCACTTTCCCTTTGGCATGCACCGCCAAGATGGCCTCGCGCCCCTTGATGTCGGGCAGCCCGATGAACACTTGGCGGTCAAAGCGACCGGGGCGCAGCAACGCCGGGTCCAAGATGTCGGGGCGGTTGGTGGCGGCGACGATGATCACGCCCTCGTTGTTGCCGAAGCCATCCATCTCGACGAGTAGCTGGTTGAGCGTCTGCTCCCTCTCGTCATGCCCGCCTCCCATGCCGGCGCCGCGATGGCGGCCCACCGCGTCGATCTCGTCAATAAAGACAATTGTGGGCGCGCCCTTTTTCGCCTGCTCGAACAGATCCCGCACCCGCGACGCCCCCACGCCCACGTACAGCTCCACAAAGTCGGAGCCCGAAATAGACAGGAAGTGTACGCCCGCTTCGCCGGCCACCGCCCGGGCAATCAACGTCTTGCCCGTCCCCGGCTGGCCTACCAGCAGGACGCCTTTGGGTATGCGCGCGCCGATGTCGATGAAATGCTTGGGGTGGCGCAGAAAATCGACGATTTCCCGCAACTCTTCCTTTTCCTCGTCGGCGCCGGCCACATCCGCGAAGGTGACTTTCCGCTTTTCGTCGCTGCCCAGCCTGGTTCTGGCGCGGCCAAATTTCATGGTCTTGCCCTCGTTGCCGCCTCGGTTAAACATAAAAAACCAAAGCGCGATGAACAAGACGATGACCAGCAGGTAGGGCACGATGATCAGCCAGCCGGGCAGGACCAGGCCCTCGTCCAAGTTAAATTTCTTGATTACGCCTTCTTCGTACTGACTCAAGTACAATTCGCTCAGATCTTCGCGGAACACCTCGAAGCTGTATAGATCGCATTCGCGGTGCCCGCCTTTATACAGTTCCAGCTGTAAATTTTTGCCTACGAGGGTGAATTCCTCGACGTTTCCCCGGCGGAACTCATCGTACATCTCGGCATAGGTGAGCTTTGGGGGTTTAGAAAGGGATGTAATCAACCAAACACTGCCCATGATCAATAGAATGATGACAATAAAATATCCCAAATCTTTAGTAGTGCTTTTTTTCCTCAATGGTATAAGTCACCTCCGTGCAACAAAAAAACAACGAAGCATAAGATTCAGTGAAAACGAGGCATGAGCCAGCCAGCCAGTCAGCCAATCCGTCAATCCGTCGGTCAATCATTTCGGTCAATCGGTCAGTCGGTCAATCCGTCGGTCAGTCCGTCGGTCAAACCGTCTCATAGATTTCCCGTTTCAGGACGCAGATGCTGGGGATGTTCCGGTAGCGGTCGCTATAGTCCAGGCCATACCCTACCAGGAACTCGTCCGGCGTTTGGAACCCGACGTACCGGGCAAAGACGGGCGCCTTGCGGCGGCTTGGCTTGTCCAGCAACGTGCAAATGGACAAGGAGGCCGGTTGCCTGTTTTGCAGCATGTTCATAATATAGCTTAAAGTCATGCCGCTGTCAAGGATATCCTCCACAATTATGACATCGCGGCCGGCGATGCCGCTATCCAAATCCTTCAGAACGCGCACCGTCCCTGTGGTTTCGGATTCTTTCCCGTAGGACGACACCGCAAGAAAGTCGATATCGCAGGGCAACTCGACACAGCGGACAAGGTCGGCCAAGAAAATGAAGGACCCCTTCAATATGCCGACGAACAGCGGCGCTTTGCCCCCATAGTCGCGTTCGATCTCGGCGGCCAAGCTTTCCACGCGCCGCTGGATGGTTTGCCCGTCAAATAGGATGCGTTCGATGTCGGGATGTATCATGCGGCGCGCCCCCTGAAACTCAACGTTGCTAACATTGTAACACAATCGACACATCGTTGCAAGCGCGACAGGGTTCACAAAAAACCACCGCAAAGCGGATACTTCATTCGATGTATCCGCTTCTTAACATGCCGGTTTTGATAACGGATCAATTACCAACCAGCATAAGCATAATCTCCAAAAGAAGAACCTAAATTCTCATTTGCTTCTTTGTATCGTTCCATGAATTCAGCTAATGAATGTGTGGACGCAGCATAAAGATAATCTCCATCATAAGAAAAGCTATCAGTATCATTTGCTTCCTGATACCGTTCCAGGAATTTAGCTAGAGAATGTGTAGACGCAGCATAGTAATAAGCTCCAGAAGGAAGAAAGTCTCCATTATCATATGCTTCCTGATACCGTTCCTTGAATTTAGTTAATGAATGTGTGGACGCAGCATAACAAAAATCTCCATCATAAGTAAAGTTCCCATCATCCCATGCCTCCTGACGCCGTTCCTTGAATTTAGCAAATGAATGTGTGGACGCAGCATAAAGATAATCTCCCTCAGTAGAAAAGCTCTCATTATCCCATGCCTCCTGATGCCGTTCCTTGAATTCAGCTAACGAACCACCTACACTTGTATCGCCGCTACAAGCGGCGAGGGCAAACAACATAAGTGACGCAAGGGTCAATGCGATTATCTTTTTCATTTTGATTGTCCTCCTGTTATATCGTTCGGGTTATGTCATTCGGGCTTTCGCGCTCTCGACTCGCGCTCTCGATTATAATCATCGAAACATAAGGGCGCGTCCGTAATACCGAGTGTAAACAAAAACATTTACGCCACACCTCTAAACCACACCGGCATGGTCTACAAAATCGGGTATTGCAAAATATAGCATAAAAGTGTTATACTGAATGGAACACACAAAAGAGCTGGAGGTCGCCGTCATGCATAACGCCATGCGTCAAGAGAAATACTATCTCACGACCGCCATCACCTATGCGTCCAGCGCGCCGCACATTGGCAACACCTACGAGGCCGTTTTGGCGGATGCCATCGCGCGCTATAAGCGTTCACGAGGTTTTGACGTGTATTTTTTGACCGGCGCCGACGAACACGGCCAGAAAATCCAGAAGCAGGCCGAATTGGCCGGCGTGACGCCCCAAGCCCACGTGGATCGCATTTCCGGCGAGCTGCGCCGCATTTGGGATCTCATGCGGGTCTCCTATGACGGGTTCATCCGCACCACCAGCCCCGCGCATAAACAATCCGTGGCGAACATGTTTCGCAAGCTCTACGAGCAAGGGGACATATACAAAGACACCTACGAGGGCCTCTACTGCCTGCCCTGCGAGGCTTTTTACACCGAAACGCAGGTTTCGGACGCCGGCGGCGTATGCCCCGAGTGCGGCGCCGGTGTGGAGAAAACCACCGAGGAGGCGTATTTTTTCCGCTTGTCCAAATACGCCGATCGCCTGATGGCGCATATCGAGGCGCACCCGGACTTTATCACGCCCCCCTCCCGCAAGAACGAGATGATCAACAACTTTTTGAAGCCCGGCCTGCAGGATCTGTGCGTGTCGCGCACCTCATTCAATTGGGGCATCCCGGTGACATTCGATCCCGGGCATGTGATCTACGTGTGGATGGATGCGTTGTCCAATTACATCACCGCCCTCGGCTTCGACCCCGACGCCCCGCCGGCCGCGTTGTATGAGAGATATTGGCCGGCTGACGTACACATCATCGGCAAGGACATTTTGCGCTTCCACACCATCTATTGGCCCATCTTTCTCTTGGCGTTGGGCCAACCCCTGCCGCGCCAGGTCTTTGGGCATCCATGGCTACTGTCCGGCGAGGATAAGATGTCCAAATCCAAAGGGAATGTCCTGTACGCCGACGCGCTGGCGAATGAATTCGGCGTAGACGCCGTGCGCTATTTCCTGCTACGCGAGGTCCCCTTTGCCAACGATGGGACCATTACCCGCGATCTGATGATTCGCCGTATCAATGCCGATCTGGCCAATGATTTGGGAAATCTCCTATCCAGAACCGTGGCGATGATCGATAAATATTTTGACGGCCGCCTTCCCGACAACCGGGAGTGCGCCGACATCGACGCGGAGACGCTGGCCGTGGCAGGTCGCTCCATCGCGGGTTTTCAGTCCGCCATGGATAAATTACAGCCCGCCGCCGCCCTGTCCGAACTGTGGAAGCTTGTGTCCCGCGCCAACAAATATATCGACGAGACCATGCCCTGGGTACTAGGTCGCGACCCCAAAAAGGCGCCGCGTTTGGCCGCCGTATTAGGGACACTGCGCGATGCGTTGCGTCGGCTGGCGCCCTGCCTTTCCCCCATCATGCCCGATGCCGCCGGCGAACTCCTCCGGCAAATCGGCCCCGAGGACGGCTCGGTCTGCCGGGGTGCGCCCCTCTTCCCCCGTATCGAAACCAAGGCGCATACCGCGCCGGCCCCGACATCAACGCCAGTGCCGGCACCGACACCAACGCCATCGCCCATACAAACGTCATCGCCCGCAACAGCGTCAACGTCATCGCCATCGCCAGTGCCATCGCCCGCGACAGCGTCAACGCCTACGCCCGCGCCATCGCCAATACCATCGCCGGCAACAGCGTCAACACCTACGCCCGCACTATCGCCATCGCCCGCACCCGCGCCGGAGCCTACGCCGGTATCCGCCCCCATCACGCTGGACGAATTCCAAAAAACCGACCTCCGCACGGCCCGGGTGCTTTCTTGCGCGCGCGTGCCCAAGTCGGACAAGCTTTTGGTGATGCAATTGGACGCCGGGGAGCCCCGGCAGGTGGTGAGCGGCATCGCGCAATGGTACGCGCCGGAGGATCTGGTCGGGCGCGATGTGCTTCTGGTGAAGAACCTGAAACCGGTAAAACTGCGTGGCACGGAGAGCCAGGGCATGATCCTGTGCGCCGAGCACGGCGACGCGGTCAAAGTGGTTTTCGCGCCGGACGGCTTACCCCCCGGCGCAAAGGTGAGGTAACTGCGGGCTACGGGCTACGGGGTACGGGCTACGGACTCCGGTCCAAGAGCGGTTGGCGTTCAGCGGCTGGGAAACGGGTGTGTTCTCGTCATTATGTGGCTGCGAATCCATGAGCGGATGGGATGCAGATCCGCGCCCACATAGGAAAGGACACGCAATGCAAATATATTACAACACCCGCGACCCCAGGTGCAAAACCCCTTTCGGCGCGGTATCGTCCGGAACGGAAGTCTCGCTGAGCATCCGCGCCTCCCGGGAACTGGCCGTATCCGAGGCCATCCTGAACATCTCCTACGAATTCGACGACGAGAAGCAATATATCGTGATGGCGTGGACGGGCCTTGCGGATGGCTTTGACGGGTATACCGCCTCCCTGCCGACACGAAACAGGTTGGGTCCGGTCTGGTACAGCTTTACGCTGAAACGATTCAACCAATGCGACATGCACATCGGGCGCGACGCCCATGCGCCCGATGGCGGCAGCGTCTTCTCCCGTAAAGCGCCCCCGCCCTTCCAGCTCACCGTGTACGAGGGGGGCTACGATGTCCCGGAGTGGTTTGGGCAGGGCGTCACCTACCACATCTTCCCGGATCGTTTCCGCAGGCAGGGCTTGCCAGACCCCTCGGGACTTGTGGGCGATAGGGTCGTCCACGAGGATTGGGGGGACACGCCGGACTTCCGGCCCGATGAAAAAGGCGAAATCCGCAACCGCGATTTCTACGGCGGTTCCCTCGCCGGCGTGCGGGGCAAGCTGCCCTACCTACGTAGCCTTGGGGTATCCACCATTTACTTCAGCCCTATTTTTGAGGCGGCCTCCAACCATCGCTACGACACCGCCGACTATCTCAGCATCGATCCCATGTTCGGCACCGAGGCGGATTTCACGGCGTTGTGCCGGGAGGCCGAGAACATGGGGATACGCATTATCTTAGACGGCGTATTCAACCATACGGGGTATAACTCCCGCTACTTCAACGGCCATGGCTTCTACCCCGATATCGGGGCGACGCAATCCCAAGACTCCCCCTATTATCCTTGGTACGACTTCACCGCCTGGCCGCATCAATACGCCTCCTGGTGGGATATTTACACGTTGCCCCATGTGCGGGAGGACGATCCCTCCTATATGGACTTTATTTTAGACGCGCCGGATAGTGTCGTCCGAAAATGGTTGCGTATCGGCGCGTCCGGCTGGCGGTTGGATGTGGCCGACGAACTCCCGGGCGAATTTATCGAGCGGTTGCGCGCCGCCGCCCGCGAAGAAAAACAAGACGCCGTCATCATCGGCGAGGTGTGGGAGGACGCCACCACCAAAGTGGCCTATGATGTCCGCCGGCGCTATCTGCTGGGCCGCGAACTGGACGGCGTGATGAACTACCCGTTGCGCAACGCCCTGCTGGACTATCTCTTGCATAAAAACGCCGAGGCTTTTGCCACAAAAATGGAGACCTTGCGCGAGAACTACCCCAGACAGGCGTTTTACAGCCTGATGAACATCATTGGCACCCACGACACGCCACGCGCCCTCACCGTACTGGGTGTGGAGAGCAAGGCGTTCGAGTGGCCCCGGGAAAAGCGCGCCGGATACAAGTTGCCGCCCGCCGCCCGGGACAAAGCCATCAAACGGCTCAAACTCGCCGCGCTCGTCCAGTTCGCCTTCCCCGGCTCCCCCTGTGTCTACTATGGCGACGAGTGCGGTATGGAGGGGTTCGAGGATCCCTTCAACCGTAGGGGCTATCCATGGGGCGACGAGGACGGATCCCTCATCCATTGGTACGCCCGGCTCGGGAACTTCCGCTTGGGATCCGAGGCCCTGAAGAAGGGGGATATCCATTATCTGCAAGCCCAGGGCCCATTGCTTGTATTTGCCCGCCGCCACAGCCGGCAGCAGGTGTTGGCGGTGGTCAACGCCGGGGATGAGGATGCTGTGTTGACAGTTCCATGGGATGGGGAGGGCGAACTGGCGCATGATGCCATGACAGGGGAAGAATTCCAAGCCTCGATGGGACATCTGTCCCTATCTGTCGCGCCGTTGCGCGGCATGCTGCTTGTGGAGTAGAGAGGAGATTCGACATGTCGGCCAAATCCACCGGCTTGGGGCGGGGCCTCGGGGCCCTGCTGGGAGACGAATCGCTGCGCCCCTCCGGCGGGAATGGCGTGTCCTTGCGCATCGCCGAGGTGGAGCCCAACACACAACAGCCCCGGCGGGCGTTCGACGAGGAGTCGCTGGTCAACCTGGCCGAGAGCATCCGCCTGCATGGCGTCCTGCAACCGTTGCTGGTGCGCCGCCTCCCCACCGGGTACTATCAAATCCTGGCCGGCGAGCGCCGCTGGCGGGCCGCGCGGCTGGCGGATCTGACCGAAATCCCTGCCATTGTCCTGGAAGCCGACGATCGCAACGCCGCCGAGTTGGCGCTCATCGAGAACCTGCAGAGAGAGGATCTCAACCCCATGGAGGAAGCCGAAGGGTTTCGCATGTTGACCGAGAACTACGGGCTGACGCAGGAGGAAGTCGGGGCGCGGGTGGGGCGTTCCCGTCCGGCGGTGGCCAACAGCCTGCGGCTTCTTGGGCTCCCCGAACCGGTGCGCGCCAGTGTGCGCGACGGGCGGCTGTCGGCAGGGCACGCGCGGGCGATACTCAGCCTGTCCCATCCGCCCTTGATGGAAAAAGCCGCCAATACGGCGATGTCCCAAGGCATGTCGGTGCGGCAGACCGAGGCGATGTGCAAGAAGATCCAAGAGGGGGCCGCACCCGCGCAGCAACGCAATCCCAAAGAGCCGAATTATCTGGCGGAACATGAGCGGGCCTTATCCGAAATCTACGGGCGCAAAGTCCGGATTACGGCGACCGGCCAAAAGGGCAAACTGTCCATGGAGTTTTACGACGCGATGGATTTGGAAGAATTGATAGCGAAGCTGGGCGCCCAGCGGGCGCACGGGAAAGGAAGTGACGTTTGAATGAAAACCTCAACGGATCTGGGATCCCTTGTCATCGCCTCCGACGTATTCACCTCCATCAGCGGAATGGCCGTCAACAACTGTTTTGGCGTCAAGGGCATGGTCTCCCGCTCGGTGTCGGATGGTATCGCCTTTTCGCTGCGGTGCGGCAACCTATCCAAAGGCGTCAAAGTCTTTTTCTCGCCGGAAGGCACGGTGAACATCGAGCTTCACATTGCCGTGGAGCATGGCTTCAACATCCCGGTGGTCTGTAAGTCTATTATCGCGGAAGTCCGGTATGTTGTGGAAAAGATCACGGGCGTCCCTGTCTCTCAGGTGGAAATCTTCGTAGATTCCATTCTGTCCGATCAGTGAACGGCGGTGGGAAGATGGAGAATATAACATTGATTGAGAAGGCAGGCGGAGTTGAATTTACCCGGATGATCGTGGCCGGGGCGGCAGGCATTGACGCACAGCGACAGCTGGTCAACGAACTCAACGTGTTCCCGGTGCCGGACGGCGATACAGGCACAAATATGTCGCTGTCGTTGGGGGCGGCGGCGACCGAGCTGAAAAAAACCGCGTACCCCGAAGTGGGGCGCGTAGCCGAAGTGGCGGCCGCGGCCCTGTTGCGCGGCGCGCGGGGCAATTCCGGCGTCATATTATCCCTCTTGTTCCGCGGCATAGCCGCGCACTTAAAAGGCAAAGAGACCATGGACGGCGCCGATTGGGCCGACGCGCTACAGAACGGGACGGAGATGTCTTACCGGGCGGTGATGAAACCCACCGAGGGTACCATGCTCACCGCGTTTCGCGTATCGGCCGCCAGCGCCGCCGAGGCGGCCGCCGAGCAGCCGGCGCTGGAACATGTGCTGGATGCGACGTTGCAATCCGCCGAAATCGCGCTGGCCGAGACCATCCACCAAAACCCTGTATTGGAGCGGGCTGGCGTTATCGACGCCGGCGCCAAAGGCTATTGCATTATCCTGGAAAACATGCTGGCCGCCCTCCAGGGCCGCGATACGACCGTCGCGCCCCAGGATGGCGCGCGTTCCGTTTTAGACCCGGCGAATTTCTCCAACTATACCGCCCAAGACATCAAATACAACTATTGCACCGAGTTCATCGTCGAACACCGGAAAAAGAAGGATCCGCTGCGCTTGCGCGCCTTGCTGGAATCCTTGGGGGACAGCCTGGTCATGGTGGACGACGAGGAGATCATCAAGATCCATGTCCATACCAACCATCCGGGCAAGGTGTTGGAGGAAGCGCTGACCTACGGCCCGCTGACCGCCATCAAGATCGAAAATATGCGCGAGCAGCATTCCGAGCAGGTCATCAAGCAGGAAGGGAAAGAGGCGGAGCGGCAGGACGGCGCGTCGACCGGTGCGCCGGCTGTCGTGCCGATAGTGCGCCACTATGGATTTGTGGTGGTCTGCGCCGGCGCCGGGCTGGGCGAGGTGTTCCGCGATTTGGGCGCGGATCAAATCATCAACGGCGGGCAGACCATGAACCCCAGCACGGAGGATATCCTGCACGCCATCAACCAAACACCCGCCGAAGTGGTGATTGTCCTCCCCAACAACAAAAACATCATCCTGGCTGCCGAGCAGTGCGTCCCGTTGTCCAGTCGGCAGGTCGTCGTCGTGCCCACAAAGACAATCCCCCAGGGCGTGGCCGCCATGTTGGCCTTCGAGACCGCCCGAGCGGTGTCGGACAACAAGGAGGCTATGCAAACGGCGGCGCGGGGGGTTTCCACCGGGCAGATCACTTATGCCGCCAGGGACTCCCAGTTTGACGGCAGCACCATCTCAGCAGGGGATCACATCGCCCTGACCGATCACGGCTTGGTGTGCAACCATCCCGATCGCGCCCACGCCGCGCGCTACTTAGCCCAGGAACTGGCGCTTAGCCAACCATCCTTTGTCACGATTTTCTACGGGGAAGGCGTGAGCGAGGAGGAAGCCGAGCGCACAGCCAATGTCTTTGCCGAATGTTGCGAGGGCGCCGAGCTGCAAGTGATCGACGGCGGCCAGCCCGTGTATTATTATCTGGTGTCGGCGGAGTAAGCTATTGTGCAATACCATATTCTGGATTTTATCGAGGAGGTCCCCCGTTATGTTTGACGAAACGCTGTGCCTGCACGCGGGATATTCCCCAAAGAATGCCGAGCCGCGCGTGCTGCCCATTGTCCAAAGCACGACCTATGTGTACGATTCCACCGAGGACGTAGCGGCTGTGTTCGACGACCCGACGCGCAGCCTCATCTACTCCCGCTTTGCCAACCCCACCGTCATGGCGGTCGAGAACAAGATTGCCGCGCTGGAGGGCGGCATCGGCGCCATGTGCACATCCTCCGGACAGGCAGCCACCCTGCTCTCCGTGCTGAATCTCTGCGCGGCGGGGGACAGCTTTATCAGCACGCCCGAGATTTACGGCGGGACCGTCAACCTGTTTTCCTTTACGTTGAAGCGCATGGGCATCGAATGCATCTTCGTGGACAGGGACGCCAGCGAGGCGGAGATTCACGCGGCTTTCCAGCCGAACACCAAGCTGGTGTTCGGCGAAACTTTGGCCAATCCCGCGCTGACTGTGCTGGACATCGAGAAGTTTGCCCGCGTCGCCCACGCCCATCGCGTGCCGCTGATTGTGGACAGCACCTTCACCACGCCCATCCTGTGCAAGCCCATAGACTTCGGCGCCGACATTGTCGTCCATTCGACCAGCAAATACATGGACGGCCACGCATTGCAAGTGGGCGGCGTCATTGTGGACAGCGGGGCGTTCGACTGGAGTGCCTTCCCTTGCCTAACCGAGCCGGATGAATCCTACCACGGCATCTCCTATGTGGAAACTTACGGCAAGATGGCGTATATCCTCAAGGCCAGGATGCAACTCATGCGGGACTTCGGCGTCTACCCCGCCGCGCATTCGGCCTTCCTGCTCAACTTAGGGTTGGAGACGCTGGCGTTGCGCATGGAAAGGTATTGCCAAAACGCGATGGTCGTCGCCGAATACCTGTCGGCATGCCCCTTGGTGGAAAAGGTCGTCTATCCCGGCCTCAAGGGCGACAGTTGCTATGCGCTGGCGCAAAAATACCTGAAAGGCGCCGGTGGCGTCATCTCCTTTATCATCAAGGGCGGCCGCAAAAACGCCGTGAAGTTCATGGACGCGCTCCGGCTGGCCTCCAACGAGGTGCATGTCTGCGACATCCGCACATGCGTGCTGCACCCGGCCAGCGCCACCCACCGCCAGCTGACCGAAGAGCAACTCATCGCCGCAGGCATCCAACCCGGGATGATCCGCTTCTCCGTCGGGCTGGAAAACATCGAGGACATCTTAGCGGATCTGAAGATCGGCCTGGCGGCGGTTGATGCATAGCTCTGGTGTAGCTCCGGCGAGGAAATTACTATGTGTTCTCCTGTTGTATTTCGCATAGGTGAAGCAACCTATTATTCCCTTATGAACGAATGCCGAAAAAACCTACGGGCGCCCCTCAGCCATGTGGCCGGGGGCGCTCTTTTTGCCTGTGATGGTGTTGGGACTGGTTAATATGATGAACTTAGGGATGCGTATTCCCCCAGCCGGGAAAAATAGGTCTTCTCAAAGTCGCGGCCCGACGAGCCGGCAGGTTTTATTGTTGTACGAGTGGTTGTCGTTCTCCAAGAGGGTTCAAGCTACCATTCGAAAATCACGTTCATTGGATGATGGCCAGCTATAAATTCCTCTCCAATTGCTCTGACTATTTTCTTAATCGTTGAGTTTTATCCTATATTTCATTCCGTTCCTTTTGCAATCTGTTTAGTGTATAGTCGTTTTTCACCGCATACGCTGCTTCTTATGATGCTCTGTGTAGACCTCCGATAGGGCTAAAAGAATTCCGGTTTTCATCCCAAATCTGTTTGCGTCTGCTATCATACTCCAATCGTTTTCTTTCTGATTCAATTCCTTAGTCTTATGAGTCCACATTTTGGCGGATGCACCCACGCCCGTCAACATATAACTTATAGTTCCACTCCCCGCGTCCGAGCAACCGTCCGTTCCGGCGTGCTGGCGACCGGCGTGACGATAGAGTGTTTGAGGCATGGTTTATGATAAATCTACGAATGGAGGTAACAAATCTGAAACCACGTAAATCTATACCGCCCTAGCGTGACCTTACAAGTTAATTCTATGCGAGTGTCCCCGAGCCCTCTGTTGCAAGAGATTTCTTAAAACGCAAGCGTTTACCTAACTGTACTTTTCTTTCAGGCGAAATGCGCCCTCGATTTGTTTCGCCACATCATTTCCGAGTGTAAATGATGAGACCCTTTCCGGTTTATTGATATCGCCAAAGAATGTGTGGATGCGCTTGATGCGCGACATATCATCGATCATCCGATCAATTGAAATTGTGATCCCCATTTCATCCAGTTCCTTAACCAAGAGGCTACAGAGCCTGTAAGCAAGTACGCAGGTAAAGATGTGTACGCGGATTTTCTCATCAGTCCAGTGGAACATCGGACGCACCGTCAAATGCTTTGTGTCCTTCATTTGTCTAAATGACTTCTCGACATGCCACGCAT